>Ga0137396_10000381_pt1 | contig 20640 bp, 18 predicted proteins | sample czc16metaG_FD_108284 | JGI IMG/M metagenome (GOLD analysis project Ga0137396, IMG submission 108284) | Vadose zone soil microbial communities from Angelo Coast Range Reserve, California, USA - czcobulk3.16 metaG | ecosystem: Environmental > Terrestrial > Soil > Vadose zone | place: USA...
AATCTAACTTGTATACTAAGGGTCCTCAGTCAATTACACGTAGAATCTATATTTCTGAAAAAACAATTAGTTAATTTCTATTTGGTTCATAATGTGTTTATTACAACCAATTCAGAATTATTTCAGTTCGTCTAAATTATCAAAAGATTTCATCTTTCGTTTTTTGAATATCTTGATGTGACTGTAAATGCCAAATGAAAACAGGACATAAGACCACAGATACAAAATGTCAATCGGACTTCCAGAGTAATATGATCTGTTTATATCCAAATAGAAAAAACCAGAATCAGCAATGATGTTTAGTAAGACAGCAATAAACATTAAAGACCATAAAAAACTCACATTTCCCTTGAAAAATAATATCATTCCTAGAACAGTGGGAAATAACAAAATTGCGTCTAAGAGTGGATAAATTCCCGCCCATATTATTTGTCCCATAGAGGCATTTGGATTGTAAGAATATGTTGTATAAAATGTTGGAATAAAAAATACAATAGTTGTCAAAAAAGCATATGCCAACATTTTTTGTGAGATTACAGATTCTATAGATTTTAAATAATATCTTGCAAATAACAATAAGAAAGGATAACCAGAAAGATACAGATAGTCATTAACATAATGCAAGAAATTTAATTGATTGTACAGTTCATTAGTCATCCAAACCATTTCAGCAGAAAACCAACACCCAGCAAAGCCTGCAAAAAAGAGGTACGCACTACCAAAATTTCCTTTTGCTTTGAATCTTACTGATATTATGATTGCAAGGACAAGCAGTATCCCTGATACTGGCAAGAATAGAAGATCTGTGGTTGCTGTAGCAAAACTCTTGCCAATAAAATTTGCTGCCATGACAATAAAACCTACACCAAGTAAAGAAGAGATCAAAAATCCATTAGCTTTGATTCCCTTGGCTTTGGGTTGCAATTTTTATTTAGCTATTACTTTGAGGAACTCTTCTACTGGCCTCTCAGAACCAAATTCGCCTAGGTTTTTCTTGATTTTTTCCACGACTGCAATTTGTGCGTATCCAAACGTTTCTTTGAGCACATTTCCTAGATAATCTGGGTGCTCTAGGCAGTCTACCAGGTTGCAACGATATTGCTGAAATAGTCTGTTGGTTACTATTTCTAAAGTAGGCTCGCCCATCTCGTTTAGTGCATCTTCTAAGGCTATGGCCAAAAGGTCCTTTCGTGTGGACATGCTTCTATTTTCCATTGTCTCTATTTCCACCTCCCTTTTTATAAACAAAGCTTAGCTCTTTTTCAGACAACACATTCATCAGCGACACACCTTGGCATTGCTCCATGAATAGGTAAATAATGCGTGCATGGAATCAGTCAATGACTTTGAATCAGACCATACCGCAAAAAGGTTGTTTGATGGGTGTATGGTATTTCTTAAAAACAGCAAAACCTCGTCATTGTCTTTTATGATATAGCATTGGTTCTCAGTAGAGCTAGTTGGCAATAGTCTGATTATTTTTTTATTTAGCTCGTCAAAGAAGCTTGGAGTTTTCTCTGCTGGAGAAACAATGATTTTAACTTTGAGTGAATTTGTTAACATATCTAAAATATCTGCGTGATAAAACCCGGAAAGATCCTTTTCACTGCAAAAAATCAGAATTTCTTCTTTTGCTGTCTCAATTAGGTTTTTTACCTTGGAATAAATGCATTCTACTCCTTGGATGGTCTGCAACTTTTCATTTTTGGAAACATTTTTTTCAACAGTATATGAGGGAATTGCATCCCATAATCTTTTCAGCTCTTCTTGTTTTTGGGTCAAAATGTTGAGCTTTTCCTGCTCTGTATTTATCAATAGTGAAAGTGTTTGCTCCAATGATAACGCATAATATTTTGTGGGAGAAGAAAATTCTGTAGTGACTATACCTTTATTTTGTAATAAATTTAAAATAAAATAAGTCTCGCTTCTTGGCAACTGTAATGCTTTGAATACCTCAGATGCCGTTTTTGGGCCATATTTGCCCAAAAAGATGTATACCTTGGCTTGGTTTTGAGCAAATCCAAATTTTAAAAGCTCTTGCGTCATTTGTTGCATCTTTTCTTTTTGCTCGTATAATGCATTTCCTTGTTCTGCATCAAATACATTAATTTGAATTCCTTCTCCGTGTTCTATCAAAGGTTTTGTCTACTAGAGGATAGTATATTTGGTTTTTGGATCTGGTGTCAGTTATTTCCATTTTTGGAAATATCATATCAGTTGATGCTGCCTAAAAGACAAGATATCAGATAGATATCACTAAATAGAAAATATAATAATCATAACATCTTAATTAAAACAAATTGAAAGCTTTCACAGTTGAGAAAATTGGTCTTAAAACCGTTTTTGGTTTAACATTGATTGCACTATCCTTTGTTGTCTATCTTGTCTACGAGTATACAATTACAGTGTCTAAAAATACAGAATATCTTATTCCAATTGGTGTAGTGTCATTTGGATTTGGATTTCACCTATCTCTTTCTAAGGTAAAATCTCTGCAGTCAATAAAAAAAGTCTTGACATTTATTGTAATTGGCATATTGGTGTTTTGGATTGTTACCACGCAAGGATGGGACCAGTACATCCTAAATTCTCGCTACGCCATGATGCTTGCGGAAGTGACAACCACGTTTACTGTTTTATCACTACACCTCTTTGGGATACATGTAATCCAAGATGGAACCAGCATAATCTATCCGCCTGACTCAAAACTCCATCAGGTAAACGTTCTTCCTGTATGTGCCGGGTTACACGAATCTGCAATATTTCTAGCTGCATTTGGTTTGATGTTAATTGATCTTGGCCGCAAAGCTTCAAAGAAAAAACTTGCTATTATTTTTGTAATAGGTGCCACTAGTATATTTTTTGCAAACATGGTAAGAATTGCATTCTTATCATATGTCGCTTTTGCGTTTGGTTATGACGCGCTAAAAACAGACCATATGTTCGCTGGCGCCATCATATTTTTATCGCTGATTAGTTTGTTTTGGTGGCTCTCACTGAGATGGGTTCTCAAAAAGCCACAGGCGCAGATTAATCGTCAAGATTTGGTATAGTAATATGTCGCGCTAAATTTCGTGTCTAAATCTCAGCTTTTGGCATAAGTGCCAGTTTAGGCATGGAAATTTGATCTCTCTAATGTTTGTAATGACTTTAATTCTTCACTAACCTTTGCAGTTTTCATTTCAAAGTCGTTGTTTCTGTCCAAGTGCTGACCTGAATAAGATGTAGTTGTTGTTACATGTGGTGCTTTTTCTAGTATCTGCTCTTTGTGCCATATCATGTTTCCACTTGCGTCATATGATAGAATTGCGACTTGACCATTTAATTTATCAAAAAACCAAAGTACATGACCGGTGTCTGGCTCATTCCACAATTGCAGAGTATTTGAAATGTGTGCAAACAATTCTGGTTTTAAATATCCTGCATTTTCTACTGCAAAATCAGCATCATGAACGTTGGTGTATTGGTGTAACCAGCTGGGGATGGTTTGAGGCTGTATAATGGGATCCTGTCCGAATTGAATTGCACCACCAACATGGACATTGTTGGTTCTACCGTGACTGTCCCATGCAGAGACTATCATGCTAGAGTCAGCCATTGCCTTTGCTGCAGTAAAGCTAAACGTTGTGTAGACCGATGTAGAGTCAGGCTCTATTGTTACTATAAAATTTTTGATGTAACCATTGGGGTCAACAAGTTTTTGCCCATCATTTTTGTCAATGCTCATAACCAAATGTGCGTTGTATGTTTCAGGATCATTGCCTTCAAAGTTCATATAAACTGCAACATACCTCCAATCTGATGGACCATGAGCTAGCTGTTCTTTTATTTTAATTGTTATAGGTTGTCCTACATCTGCAATGGTCCTTGGAATTTCTTGCGCAAACTTGCTAAGGTCATAGACTTTACCATCAACTGTAAGGCCATCAGGAAATACCATATTTCCAACTCCGCCAAAGGACGGCTTTAGTTGACTTGGTGGAGGGTCATCACCTGTATGAAACACGGCATCAGGACATGACGGTGAACCAAGCCCTCCTAGTCCGTCAAGTGTTGAAAAAATCTCGACGCGGAAATTAAATGAATCACCAACAATGATCTTCCTACCTGACGAGTCTACCGCGATACCAAATGGGAATTTAAATTGGTCCGTGCCAGGACCTAAAACGCCAGCTTTACCAATTGTTGACTGGTACTTTCCAGTAAAATCAAATATCTGTACTCTGTGATTATTTGAATCAACTACATAGATGTTGCCTAACGAGTCCACTGCTACACCAGCTGGTAAATTAAAGTGAGAGCTGTCACAACCCAGAACTCCTAGTTTACCAATTGTTAACATGGGCCCTCCACTGGGATCAAATTTCTCGATGCGGTGATTATTGGTATCAGAAACATAGATGTTTCCAGCCGTGTCTACTGCTATACCAGATTGCTCTTCATCTGGAATGCTTGATATGTTAATTGTTGACTGGTATACTCCACCAGAATCAAATATCTCGACTCGGTGATTGAGTGAATCAACGACATAGAGCTTACCCGAAACTACTGCTATACCAGATGGAAAATTAAAGTGATCCGTGCCAGGACCTGAAACGCCAGTTACACCAATTGTTGACTGGTACACTCCAGCAGAATCAAATATCTCGACTCGGTGATTATCCGTATCAGAAACATAGATCTTACCAGAGCCTACTGCTACACCAGCTGGGAAACTAAACTGGCCGTTGCCAGAACCAGAGGAGCCAAGTGTAGTACAGTCGGTACAGAAGCTAGTGGTTACGTGATTTGTTGTGTCACAGTTGGTACCGGATACACAGTTGCCTATCCAACCTTGAAATGCCCCAGAGGAGTCAAACTTTTTGACGCGTTGACTATCTTCGTCAGAAACATAGATGTTTCCTGACAAGTCTACTGCGGTGCCGATAAGGGCATTAAAGTGAGAGTTGTCATTACCTGAAACTCCAGTTTTTCCAAGTGTTGAATCGTATGTTATACCATATGCTTCTTGGTAACTAACAGGCAAAATTACTACAAGTATGGGAAGAATGAGAATCTTCCAAGATACTAAACCCCGACCCTTGCCCGACACGCTGAAAATTCTTTCCATTGATAATTAACGTTGAGTGATAAACTTATTTCACTTGATAATTAATCTTATCTGCTGATTTGCAAATTTGGAAATACAGAATCCTATTCAAAATGTTTTACTTGAGAATGTTACAATACTCTAAAGTATTCTAGCCGATAAAGCCAGTGATTCCGTATTTTTCTACTACCTGGGAGACATCACTATCTGTAACATGTGCAGTGTTTGCATTTTCTAATCCCTGTGACATGATATTATTACTTGTTGGATTATCATCCTCGTGAATAATTCCAAATACATGTCCTAGCTCGTGCTCTGTAATGGATAGTATCTGTCTATCAGATAACGATACTAGAGTTGATGTGGCAGGTCTTAATTTTCCGCTACTGTCTTGTACCATCTGTGTTTGTTCTGGGAAATAATATTTTGATGTAAATACATAGACCCATGCTCTATCCCAGAATGTATATGTTAGACCCAAAGCCTTGGATTGTGTAACTTTATCATTCCACCAAGCATTGACTATACCATCAAACTTGTCAGTATTTGGATAAGGCGAGTACATGATCTCAGCAGTGCATGCTGACCTGTCTTGTTCATTTATTCCAATTTTGATATTCCAAGCGTTATGGTTTTTGGTGTAAGTTTTGAGATGATTTTTCCAGTCAGTAATTGCAGTTTGTGCTATTTTGATATCTCTTGGATTATCTGAATATATACAAAGGTATGGGTCTGACTTGTACTTGTGATCAAGATAGGTTGGTTTTACAATATCAACGCTTGCTATATCCGCATATGAATGTGGAACTATACCTATAACAAACATTGCTGCAAATACCATTGGTACGATATACTTGAGGTTTGGCATTTCTCTTCGTGGGAAATAATCACAAATGAGATAATAAGGCGGATTATGTATTTTAAAAATACAAAACCGATTCCCAAGTCCTATTTGCTGGGTGTTTTGTCAAAAACAGACATACTTAATGTTATATTCGTTTCCAGTGGAAACACTATGAAGATTAGATGAGTGAAGAATCCTTAGCTGGAATCATATCAAAGATTGCTGATAAAAAGATTCCACTAGACAAGGCCCAATTTGATTGGAAAGGTTTTCAAATCAAAGTCAGTCTCATAAAATAGAAAATATTCCACAAGAACTTTTGTTGTAAATTCATGAAGGTACCATAAATGGAAAATAATGGGAAAATTTAGCAAGGAAAATTTTTCTAGCTATTTAAGCTCTCGGAGTAGCTAACTAATCCGCCTGCACCCTTTATTTGCTGTAAAATTTAGGAACGTAAGACTTGATACAAACAGCAAGCAAATGCTTGCCAAAATGTAGAGGTGATGCAAAATAGCTCAAAATAATATAGCTCATCAAAATGGAAGGCCTACAAGAGCCAAACAATTACAAGTACAAAAAGAACTAAGAAAATATTATGAACGTGGTATAAGTGCCTCAGTTACGTCTTCTAAAACAGGAATTAACATTAAAACGGTATGCAAATATTTTGCTGAATGGTCAGAACAAATAAGCGAATCAGAATCAAGTGATTTTTTGGAAAGACAGAAAAATGAAAGAAGCCAAATTATAGTAGCGTTTGATGAACAAATCTTATCAGTGCATGAGCAACTTGACGAAATTGAGAATCAAATTAAAAAATATAAACAAGAAAACAAGATAATTCCAAAACATTTGCTTAGCTTGAGACTTGAGATCGTAAAATACGTCTCCAGTTTGATTGAAAAGAAGGGTCTCTTTACAATTCAGCTACCGCCTGATGAAGTAATAGAACGAAAAATTGAGGAGAAGATAAAACAACATGACTCTAAGTAGCATAACAAAATCGCTTTCTTCAAAAATAGAAAGTAAAGTAAACAGGTACCTAAAGAAAATAGAATTTGAACACAAACAGGTTTTCCCAAATATTCCAAAGAAATTCTCGGATTTTAACAAAGTTATAGGCCTGCCTTCATTGCCAGAAAGTCCTAGCCGAGTCTTTTCTTATCAAGTAGAAATTGATGATGCTATAAACGAACACCATAGAATAATCATCAACAAGTCAAGAAAGATAGGAGTGACAGAAACCGTATTACGATCTATTGCAAAAAACTGTTTTAGTCGATATGCTGGGTTTAACGTTATGATTGTTGCAGGAAACAGACAAAAGCAAGCTGAAGATACTTTGTCAAGATTTGACAAATTATTTCACAAGGGATTTGCAGACCTTGACGGTGTCAAATTTCAATATTCTGATATAATAAAAAATAGAACAAAATCAGAACTTTTGTTTTTTAATGATACCAAAGTTAGCACATATCCTGCAAATGCAGAGGCACTACGTGGTCCTGAGAGAGTTATCTGTGTATTTTATGATGAGGCAGCTCACGCACAACAACTAGATGATTCTAAGGTATACGATGCACTCAAGCCAAATCTTGCCAATACAAACGGGGATTTTGTTATAGTAAGCACGCCTAATGGCAAACGCGGAATATTTTATGATTTGTGGCAAACCAATGATTATTTCAAGTTAGAAATACCTTATACCAAGGCACTTGGTGGATTGCTTTCAAAAGATTTTATAAATAAAGAAAAGAAAGATACAAGAATTGATTTTGATCAAGAGTACAACTGCAAATTCACATCTAGCAGAAACGCTGCTATAATTGCAGAAAATATAATATACATTCCCAGAAAAACAACAGGTTGGTCAGATATTTTGGGGGACGACTAGATATGAGAGATCCTTTCTTTTAACCGACTGTACCTCTGTAATTAGTATGTGTATGGGGTAATTCTATCCGATGTTGTTTTATATCGGATAATACCATACGATACTATGGCAAAATATGCAACTCTTCCAGATTTCATCCATGATAGGATCTTAAAAAAAAAGCGAAAGCTTTGCTCTTTAGGCAGTCTAAATTCTGATAAAATTAAAAAAATTGAGGAGCAGATGCAAATTGATTTTGTATACAATAGCAACAAAATAGAAGGAAGCACACTTTCTAGAGGAGAAACCGAACTAGTACTAAAAGGTGTGACAGTTGGCAAAAAAAGCATCCCTGAAGCACTTGCAAGAAAAGAGCTTGGCCATGTCTTGGCTGCACAAAACCATCCTTCTGCAATTGAAATTGTAAAAAAAATTGCATTTAACAAAACTTACAAAATTACTGAACGAGACATCAAAATGCTTCATAAAGTGGCGATGGACAGAATAATTGCAACTGCTGGAAGGTATAGAGAACACGATGATTTGGCAGTACGCGGTGCTGGTTTTACACCCCCACTATTTTATGATGTTCCAAAACACATGAAAGAACTGGTTTCTTTGATAAATAACAATTCTGATGAGCTACGACCAATCGAACATGCAGCACAGGTTCATTATGATTTTGTTTGGATTCATCCATTTGAAGACGGAAACGGAAGAATTGCAAGACTAATAATGAACTTGCTTTTGGTTAGAAATTATTATCCATTTACTGTTATCAAACAAGTTGAGAAACCAAAATATCTTCGTACGTTAAAGGAGATGGATGCCAAAGGTAATTTTGAACCATTTTTGATATTTGTTGCAAGATCTGTTGAACAAACACTTGACACATATCTATCAGCACTAGAGACCAAAAGAAAATCAAAATTCTTACCCTTATCCATTCTTGCCAAAAAAACTTCACACTCTGCTGATTATTGGAGTTTACTTGCAAGAAGTGGCAGAATTGATGCAATAAAAGAAGGCAAGACCTGGAAAACCACCAAGCAAGTTTTAGATACCTATCTTACAGAACAAAAGCCAAAAAGCACAAACAAGACAAAAAAGAGAAAATAGACAGGCTAGATGTATTTCCACCTAATGATGACAGCAAACTGGTCTTTGACACAAGCAAACTCAAAACCACCTGAAAGATAAACATTCTAACCTCCTTTTACTTCATATTACAGGTGCCAGCTGGAAAGCACACTAAACCAATCCTATAAATCATTATTTACTGTGGTATACTATAGTATATCGATGGATACTACCATAAAAATAAAAGACAAGACAAGAACAAAACTTGGAAACTTTAAGCTACACACAAAGGAGACATATAATGATGTGATTGAGAGACTGATCAAAACAGTACAAGACGATGAGCTGGACTCTCAAACAATAAAAAACCTTAGAAGATCCCTTGATGACATAGAAAAGGGTAAAACCTACTCCCTTGGGCAAGTAGAAAAAGAGCTTGGCCTATAATATTTTCATAACAGAAACTGCAAAAAAACAGCTGGCAAAGCTTGACATACAAACAGCAAAAAGGATAGATAAGAAACTGCGCGAGATCTCACACGAACCTTAACTTTAACAGAATTAAGGATTTTATTTAATCCATCCTCACATTTCTTCTTATCATGGTCAGAAGGTAGATGTCTACCACACCACTTACATTTTTTTAATTCTTCACCCGTCTCTAAATTAACATATCTTCTATGTCGTCCTTTATTTTCTACATAATATTGGAGGTCAACATATACCCCTTTACGTTGCCCTAATTGAGCCCAATACTCCAAATACTCTCCCACACCCTACCTTCTCCTTCTACGATACTTAACTCTACAACAATCTTAACCTTGCAATTAGTTTGCATCCTATCATGCTAACACAGTATTAGAAACCCCTGCCAAACGACTATCAACGAAGTTGAAGGAATGCGGAGTCATTCAACGAATGACGGAGTCCACTACGAAATCCGAGCGAGGCGAGCGAAGCGAGAGGCTGCCAACGGCAGCCGTCCGAAGCGAGGTAGAGGGAAAACGGCACGAGGGAAACCTTGCCGTCCGAAAGATTGAGGATGAAGTAGAGAGATAGCCAAGAGGGGTGCTGAGCAAAGCGAAGCGGGGTGAATTGAGACGTAATGAGCCGATATAATAGTAAGATATCATACTATTGTTAAAATATCGGGAATGTTATAGAGATAACATGCAACGAGTCACAAAGAAAACCAAAGTAGAAGACGATCTGACTCCAGAAGAGGTAGCAGATGTAAAAGAATTCTACAATGCAAAAGAAAAAGGTCAAACAAAGAAATCTTCTTTAGAAGAGTTACTCAAAGAACTGCACGAGTAAATTGTGGATTCTTGAACGTACTAAAAAATTCTCCAAGCAGTATAAATTATTGAGCTCCAATTTACAAACAAAAGTTGATTCAGCATTAACTGAATTAGCAAAGTCTGAAAATCCCACCAAGTTGGGCGAATACAAAGCAAGCATTGAAGCCTATGCCTATGTTCTTGATAAGAGTAACAGGATTCTCTACAATGTTAGATTTGATGACAACATAATAGAGTTGCTTAGAGTTGGAGATCACAAAAAAGCCTACAAAGGTCAATAATCTCAGTTTATAGGTTTTTGATGAAGTTCATTTTTACATACAGGACATACATACTTCTTCCTAAAAGTGCCAGTTTTTCCTTTTTCCAAACAATATGTACAAACAGGTCCTCCCTTTCCATGATGCACACATTCAAAAACTTTATTCTTGTCGTAAACAAATAGAGCTCCCCAATGACTTTGACAAACCTTCCTTGTACATGCTACACATTTTTCAACATATAATTCAGTACAACTTTCTACAGGGCTGTATCTAAAAAGGTCTAAAGTTTGTTGTCATCTTTTGTCTGATTACTACATACACTGCCGCTACTGCTGCAAAAATAATTACCATGCTAAATGAAAATGGAAATTCTGGAACTGATATTGATCCAGCTGTTACTTGAAATTGTGCGGAAGCTAATGGATTGGTGCAACTATTCGGGTCAGCTGAGATGCAAATCGTATAAGTTGTACCAATAGTAGCAGTATGGGGTACTGGAATTCCTATATTAATTAAACTAGTAGAGGTTACGGTTACGGTATCCTTACGCAAGTCACCAAAAAATATGAAAAGGTTAGCATTTGCCGGAAAGCCATTACCTGAAATTGTTACTGGACTATCAGGTGGACCACTAGTTGGATTCAGTGTTAATGATGTAGCATAAACTTCAGGAATTGAAATTGATGTCACCAATACTAGAACCGCAAATATTGGTATTGTGTGAATTTTTCTCATTATACCCCAGATCTTACATTATCCATAAGCGTTCTATAAAAATATGTCTTTCCTATCTTGGAAATTATTTACTAGAATAATTTTACCTGTACTATCTGCATTTTTGTGGAATAACGCCTATATTTTTAACTGGTTTACTAGAAAATAGAAAATGACTAGACAGACTATGAATAAAATTCTCTACTTTGTACTGCCCATGATTCTATTACTTGGAATCTATGGTAGTCAGACCTCTTATGAAAAAGGTGGTTACTTTGTACCTTACTATGTTAAACAATCTAATACCATCATGACCATGAGTTTAGAAAACTCTACTTACGAACAAGGCGAAACAATTAATGTTTACGGCAAGATAAATCATTCAAGCGAGGGTGTTTCAGTTTTAATGAAAATAATTGATCCTGCTAAGAACGTAGTAGGCGACTTTCATGCTGCCACAGATAGATTTGGAATCTTTACTCAATTTTTTGTTATTCCAGATACCTTTCCATCCGGCAAGTACGTCTTAACTGCATACTACGAAGGAGATCCAAAAAAAACACTACTCTCTTTTGAGATAAATATTTCTAACACTCCAACCGGAGAAACTCGCATTTTTATTCCATTTGGGGCATCCGTGGAAGGAAACAATTTAAATTTTGCTCCTCCGATAGTTGTTGTTCCTAAGGGAACAAAAATTGTTTGGACAAATAATGACATCACTGTTCATACTGTAATAAGTGGAAAGGTCAACGATGATGGCTCTTTCTCTCGAGACGGTCGTTTCCAAGGTGGCTATATCACTCCTAGCGCAAATCTTGCGATTTCTCCTAATCCGGGAGATTATACTTATTTTTGTCAGATACATCCGTGGCTTGGTGGAACCATATCAGTAAAGCCAAGTCCAGTGACAGCTAAACCTGCACCACCAGTGACAGCTAAACCTGCACCACCAGTGACAGCCAAACCTGTACCACCAGTGACAGCCAAACCTGTACCACCAGTGACAGCCAAACCTGTACCACCAGTGACAGCCAAACCTGTACCACCAGTGACAGCTAAACCTGCACCAAAAGTGACAGCTAAACCTGTACCAAGTACAAACTCTAAGCCACCCACACCATTAGATAATTTCATATCAACAATCTGGAAAGACTTTGTTAGTTTCTTTACAGGGGGAGTCTCTTCTGTTTTCCAAGGTAACAATACAACCAAGTCAAGTCCATCAGGGACAGCTGAACCTTCACCAGATATAGACGAAAAAACAGAAATCCCTGCAGGTAATACGATAATAAAAAAAACTCCACTCAACAATTTACAATTATTACAAAACAGTTTGGAAAACGGACATTTCGCATTAGAACCCTCGCCCAATCCTGTCATACAAGCATTTGTCTCAAAAACTAGTGTCTATCCAGGTGAAACTCTTGACTTCTATGTTAATAGCACTAAAAACTATAAAGTAAGTGTATATCGCTTAGGAGCGTATTCTGATCCCAAGCAACCTTCCTTCAAACTCGTTTATGACTCTCATGATTATATCAAAGGTATCAAACAACCTGAACCTTATTACGATAGCAAAACAAACTTTGTCGATCCAAGATGGGACAAGACTTATAGTTTGAAGATACCAGTGTATTGGACAACAGGAATTTACGCTGCTGAATTAAACGTACAGGACAAAAACAAAACCTATACTCTATTTGTTGTTAAAAATCCTAAAAATTCAGGAGCTATTGTAATGGCATTACCAATGACAACCTATCAAGCGTATAATCCATGGGGCGGAAAGAGCCTTTATGACGTTTATTCAGATGAGAGGAAGGCAGTTAATTCCCTTAACCCCCATATGACAAGAGCTTTCAAAGTAACCTTTGACAGGCCATATGCCGAGGACAATGGAATGGGACAATTTTTAAAGTTTGATTATCCTCTTGTTCGCTTTTTGGAAAAAAATAATTATGACGTATCTTATATTTCTGATATTGATTTACATGAGGACGCAAAAATCCTAGACGGCTACAAAGTCTTTATTTCGTCTGGTCATGATGAGTATTGGAGTTATGATATGAGAAAGAATTTAGAGAAAGCTAGAGACAAAGGACTCAATCTTATTTTTTCAGGTGGGAACACTGCATATTGGCAGATAAGGTTTGAAGACTCTACTGGTGGAGGAAAAGATAGAGTTATGGTATGCTACAAACACAAGGCTCTAGATCCAATGTTAGACAAAGATAATACTTTGGTTACAGTAAGATGGAGAGACCCGCCGGTTAATTTGCCTGAGAATTCATTAGTAGGAACACTATCAGATGGTAGAAGGGTACTACCAGGCCCATTTACCGTTGTAAATAGCTATAGCTGGGTTTATGATGGAACTGACTTTCATGACGGAGACAAGGTACCTGGAATAATGGGGTACGAAGTCCAAAATTTCGTTGCCAATGGTTTTGAACCAAAAGATATCACAATTCTAGGTCATTCTTACACCACTTCCCTTAATGGTAAGGCAAATTTTGCCGATACAGTATTATTCACAACAAAAAGTGGTTCGCTGGTATTTTCAACAGGAAGTATTCAATGGAATTGGGGATTAGATGGCTGGTTGTATTATGATCCTAAAAATAAATGCGGTGCTAATACATGTGAGGACAAACGACTAGAAAAAATGATGAATAATATTATAGAAAACATGATAAGCCGTCATACTTCGACTGGGACAAAATAATAATATTCTTGACTTAGAAGAAATTTCTCTGCAAAAGGAATTTACAGCAGCAACACTGTTCCTGAACAATGTGCCACAAATTATTAATTAAACATCTAATCTATCACATAAGGAATCAACAGAGCCTAAAGAATCGAACGATGCTGGCCATGATATTTGGTGCTGCACTGTGTGCTGCTCTTGGATTATCTATTGCATACGCTTCTGCAGATAGTCAGACACAAAGTTCAGGAACTTCAAGCCAAATCCAACAACCACCGAGTTATATTATATACATTGTTGGCACAACAATTTTCGCACAAAAAGGGATTGGTGGAGATATTCCATTTATAGGCCCGGACGCAGCTACTGTGATAAACAATGCAGCGTCATCACTTACTAACGGAGGGGTGATCCTTATAGAAGATGGTTCATACAATATTACATCAACAATCAAACTACACAGGGACAATGTCGCACTGCGTGGTCAGAGCTGGAGTACTATCCTAAAACCAGCACAAAACGTTGATGGAATAACTGTGACAGGCAATGATGATGTAATAAACTCGTTAAACATCAGTCATGTCACAACTGGGACAGGAAATAACATAAAAATAAACAATAATGTAAACAGACTTGACATATCAAATAATCTCTTAGACAATGGCTACCATGCGATAGACTATTCAGGTGCAAACAGTAACGACATAAAAATAATTAACAACAAGATCGTCAATGCTGGTCGCGCAGATGGAGCAATCCTAATAATAAACGGGGGTACTTCAGCACAGGTAAACCATGTAGAAATATCCAACAACTTTATAGTAAACGCACAATTTCATGGGATTCAAGTATATGATGCAATAAATCCACTCATCAATGATGTGAAAATTATAAACAATATTATAGATACCCCTGCCAAAGCAGGGATATTTGTCTCAAGAGTCAATGGGACCCTCATTCAGGGAAACACAATATTAAATGCAAAATATGAGAGCCTTGATGCAGAAGCTAGTAGCAATGTTACCTTTGATGCCAATTATGTGCAAAACGGAACGCTACAAGGAATATCAACCTTCCCTGTTAACGGAGTTGGAAATACAAATGTGGTTGTTACTAATAATATAATAAACACGAACAAGGGTCCAACATCAGAAGGTATTTACATAGACACTGCTGACGGCGTTGAAATTTCTGGAAATAAGGTATCAGTCTACACGGACGGAATATCAATCACTCATGACCTATCTGATGTGTCAATAACCGGGAATAATGTGACTGCCATTGGTTCGTCTGGATATGGTATAAGAGTGGATCTTGGTACCAATAAAACAGTAAATAAGGTTTTGATAGATGGAAACATAGTCAAAGGGTTTTACGGAAACATTGCCGTTATCAGCGGTAAGGTAACAGACCTTGTAGTAAAAAACAATGACGTTTTAACATATGGAAATGTCCCAATGACACTATCAGGGGCTGTCATAATCAACAAGATGATAAATAATGATCAGCCTCAGGTGAACACGCCAACTCTCCCATCACCTCTTGGTTTGAATACGAGTACACCCAAGCAACCGACAACTGGGTTAGAGGAAAATCAATCCCAACTTGTTATATCACAACAGCAACCTACTCAGATAAACATTCACGGGACGGTGAACAATCCTAGAGGAGGTACCGTGTATTTACACATTACAAAACCAGATGGAAGTATAGACCTGAATTGGGCTTATATCTTGTCCAATGGTACTTTTTCGTCTCCTATGCTCTTTGACAGACATTCCACAACTGGGCAATACAAGATAAACGTGGTGTATCAAAATTCCAATTTAGGCTCGCTATTACTCAACGTGACAGCTGATCATGTGCCTCTAAATGAAACCTATGCTCATTCAAATATCGGTACATCACAATCACAATCTGACGCAATCCTCTTAACACAGATTAAAAGTGATGCAAAATTATGGTCCCAAGACCAGATAAGCGATGATTTTTTTGGTAATAGCATTCAATATCTTGTCAAAGCAGGCATTATACCAAAGCCGAACGAAAGTCAGATGCCCTTGCTTCAATCAACCCAGATTCCATCATGGTTCAAAAATAATGCTGGTTGGTGGGCTGACGGACAAATATCAGACAGTGATTTCATTTCAGGAGTACAATATCTTCTAAACAGCAGAATAATCCGAACGACATTACAGTAAGTATTTCATCAAATTGAAAGTATTGACTCTAGAATTATGAAGAATCTTATGCGTATTTCAATGAATTACTTTAAAAAAATGGAAACCTAAGGTAAAATGAATGATTGAGCATTCTAACAAACACCATAGAAAAATGAAAATCAGGATGTATGATAAAGTTATTCAAATCCTTTCACGAACAGGTCTTGGAAGGTACAGTTTTGCTCATTCCATATCAGAATATCTAAGATCCCTTTTAAGACCACAGTATGTTGAAATTGATGGAAATAAAATATTTTTAGATAAGGAGGATACTCTTGGTCTCTCAAGGAACGAAGTTTGGGAAGAATTCGAAACAGAATTTGTAAAAAAAATTATCAAAGAAGGGGACGTGGTCCTTGACATTGGAGCAAATATAGGATATTACACCTTGATCTTCGCAAAACTGGTAGGAGATAACGGCAGAGTATTCGCGTTTGAACCAGAACCTGAGAATTTTGCCATATTGAAGAAAAATGTGGAAGCAAATGGTTACAAGAATGTCGTGTTGATTCAAAAAGGTCTATCCGATGAAACTGGACAAGTAAAATTGTATTTGGCAGAAAAGAACAAAGGGGATCACAGAATATTTGATTCTGGGGACGGTCGAAGGGCGGTCGAGATTCATGTCAGTAGACTAGATGATTATTTCAGAGATTCCTACGATAAAATTAATTTTATCAAGATGGATGTTCAAGGTACAGAGTATAAGGTTATCAAAGGTATGACTCTCCTACTGCAAAAATTAACAAATCTAATAATTATGATGGAATTTGAACCTTCACTGATTAAAAAATCTGGGGCTCAGCCAGATGCATCGCTGAAGTTGGTTGTAGAAAATGGATTTAAGTTATTCAATTTGAATGGGAAAGAAAATAAAATAGAAGAAGCAGATCCTGCTAAATTATTATCTCTTTATTCTCATGAGAATAGTGGATACACAAATTTGTTGTGTGTTAAAGGAAACCTTCCACAATACACAAACTCATCCTAAGATAAGTAGTAGCTTCAGTTTTTACGAATTAAGGAAAATTGTATCTAAAATTCAAAGTGTTAAGAAGGTCTAGATTAAGATCTTCAATTCTTAAGGCAATTTATCAGATATTGGTAAAATTTAGACGTTTGGAAAGGAGGTGGATCTTAATGCCGATGAGATAGGATTTTGGTTAGGCGAGATTGAAAACATAGATTCTAGAATAATGAAGAGTCTATGCCTATTTCTATGAATTATCTTGGGAAAGATGAGATTTGATCTATATTTCAATCATTTTTCTATTACTTTTTGGGTGTCCTCGGTAAATTCCTTTAACAAATTCCCCATATTGTGGGAATCTGTACAATTTGTTAAAATCCTGTTTCTTAATCTTTTCATTGAGCAGATCATCCTTTAAAAAGAATGCATTTACTCCTTTATTGTTACAACATACTAGAGTATAGCCTTTCTCCTCAGCTAACTTTATCAATGCTAATAAACTTGCACCATAATAATCCGTTCCATCCCAATGAAAATTTGGATCGTATTCAATTACTCTACTTTCATTCGGAGGATATGATGAATTATATTCTATTATTACGACACGGGGATTGTAATTGTTAATAGATTTCCAAATATAATAATCATTACCATCCACATCTATCGACAACAAATCAAAATTCTTGGGTACTCGATATTTTTCAAAAAGATTATGGACATTTTCAGCAGTAACAAATTCTTTCTTTATGAATGAATGATTGTTATCTTTTGGATCCATCAATAATCCGTCCCACCCTTTTTCTCGAAGATATCTAGTGTTACATACTTTGCCGTCACCAACGCCAAATTCTACAAAGAATTTGTTTGTAGTTCCAATAACTGAAAATATATATTCTATTATGCCATCTTCGCCTTTTTCTGAGTATACCGTTTTTTCAAAATAATTTACGCAGTCCCTACTGGGTTTAGGCGGTTTCCTATGATTAATTCTAAATTTCTTTTTCATTTCAATTTCCAAATATTTGACCACTTTATCAGGATGGAAAAACCCAGTTTTTAGCAATGAAACATATTTCAAGTTTTGGACTCTATAAATAATATTTTATAATTTATAACAATTTACCTAGTAAACGTAACCGCCATAAATGATTCTCCAACAAATCATAATCTTCCATATTGTGAAGTTGTATTCACTTTTTCCTTCGTAGGAGGGGGGATTGCCTTTTTATTCTTTGTCGATAAACTCGTCTGCTTGCATTGGAAACACTTTTTAGCAAATCGCTTATATTTTATATTAAAACAAGTTGTTTGAAGATCATTTAGAAATTTTTCAACGTATCAGGGATTTACAGCATGAGATAATAGAAATTCACGAAATTTACGAGAAAACAAAAAAAGAATTGGATGAACAAATTAAGCAAAAGGACCTGACAACGTCACAAATTAGGTCCGAAAGGGAGACACTTACACAAAAACTGGTTGATTTACAGCAATCCCTGTCGACAAAAAATTCTCAATTAGAAGTTCTTCAGAGAAGGTTGGATGCAAACGAATTAGAATCAAAAAATCCTGTAACGCGAGTGATTGCAACAAATCCGTCAAGAATCATAGATAGATTATTCCCTAATTCTACAAGAGGAGGTGAAGCATTACGATTAGCAAGAGTGGCAATCATCATGGCTCGAAATTACGGCATTCGGGAAGTGTTTCGTGCATTTAGATACAGATCACACCTTCATCCGTTGAAAAAAAAGAAATTTCGTACTAGTGAAAATTTGTTAGAATATACGACAAAAAGCCTTTCTGTCATGAATCAAGAATTGAATGTCATCCATAATTATGGAAATTACGAGCCTGATGAGAAATTAAGAAGATTCGTTGAGACCGGTTTCACAAATATTCTAAATCTTCCTAGGCATCCTTTGGTAAGCATAATTATATCGGCATATGATAATGCTCATCTCGTACGAAGAAGTTTGGAAAGCATAGAGAAGAAATCGACATATCAAAATTGTGAAATTATCATAATAACAAATAATGCTGATGAGAACTCAGAAATGAGAAAGTACCTCAAATCTCTTAAGCACCAAGTTTATGTTTTTACGGACGGACACTCCCTTAGCTCAATTAATAATTTTGCCGCAAGTAAAGCAATGGGCGAGTTTTTAGTCTTTCTGAGTAATGGCAATGAAATTGTCACACCTTATTGGTTAGAAGCTTTTTTGCAGGTTAGCATGGAGGATGATGTGGGAGCTGTAGGAGGAAAACTCCTCTTTCCTAGAGGGAAGATACAGGAAGCTGGTGGTATTGTTTGGAATGACGGCGATGTTTTGAATTATGGGAGAGATCAAAATCCGGATGATCCTGCGTATAACTTTGTACGAAGGGTAGATTATTGCTCTTTTTCATGTCTTATGATAAAAAAAGAACTATTTGATCAGATTGGAGGATTTGATAATTCTTATTTTCCTGATTACCATGCAGACGTGGATATTTGCTTAAGTATTCAGAGATTAGGTTATCACGTAATTTACCAACCTAAGGCCTGTGTGATTCAGCACGAGAGAAGACTTCTAGGAGGTGACGAGAAAGGATCCTTTGAATCATATAAACATGATAATAAAAAAAAAATTAAAGAAAAATGGAAAGAAGCACTTGAATCAAGAAAAACAAATTCATCAGAGAATATTCTTCAAGGAAGAGATAGGAAAACAGGGATCAATATTTTGTATGCAATCTCTAAAGTTCCCGAACACGACAAAGGCTCAAGTGCCTTGGACGCATATTACATGATGTCAATACTTTCATTTTTAGGTCATAAGGTAACCTTGTGGCCCGATGACCTTGTTAGAAGGGAACCTTATGTAACAGAGTTGCAACAAAAAGGGATCGAAGTGATGTATCCCCAGACAGATTTGAGACGCTTCATAAGAGAACGAGCGCAGCTATTTGATATTTGTTATACGGCAGAACCAGACATATCTCCGAAGTATATGGACTTGGTCAGAAAATATTCTCCCAATTGCGGAATCGTTTTTGAGGCGACAGACCTTCATTTTATTAGAGAATTTCGAGAAGCTGAAACAAAAAAAAGTAAATCTATTTTGGAGGTAGCGCACAAAACTAAAGAAACAGAGCTACAACTCATTCACAAATCGGATATCACCATAGTAAAGAGCAAAGAGGAAGCTCAGGTTTTATTGAGGGAAGATCCCTCTCTTACGATAGCTGTTATTCCAACCCCTCAGATCCCAGTATCACACGTACTATCGTATGAAGATAGAAAGGATTTCCTGTTTGTGGGAGCTTTTAAACACAGTCCAAATATGGACGCGATAGAGCTTCTCATAAATGAAATTTTCCCTCAGATAAAACAAAGCCTTCCAGATGCGAAGCTCTATGTCATAGGAGGCGGTATTTCGGATTATGTGAAAGAATTATGTTCCAAAACAAATGACGTTATCTATCTCGGTTATGTGCCCAACATAGAACCATATTTTCAGAAGTGCAGAATCCTTCTGGCCCCATTGCGATTTGGCGCAGGTGTAAAGGGAAAAATTACAAAGAGTAT
>Ga0137396_10000382_pt1 | contig 20635 bp, 13 predicted proteins | sample czc16metaG_FD_108284 | JGI IMG/M metagenome (GOLD analysis project Ga0137396, IMG submission 108284) | Vadose zone soil microbial communities from Angelo Coast Range Reserve, California, USA - czcobulk3.16 metaG | ecosystem: Environmental > Terrestrial > Soil > Vadose zone | place: USA...
AGCGGTGATGCGCACGATCGGAATGAAGTCCGAGGAAGCGCATCAAAAGTTCGGATTCCTGCTCGAGGCGTTCGAATACGGCGCGCCTCCTCACGGCGGAATCGCGCTGGGTCTGGACCGGCTGGTGGTCCTCTTCCACGGGGGAGATTCGATCCGCGACGCGATCGCGTTTCCGAAAACGGCGAGCGCGACCTCGCTCATGGACGGCGCGCCCGCGCCGATCGACCCCGCCGACTTGAACGAGCTCCGGATCCGCGTCGATATCTGACCTGGTATCCTTCCTGCTCATCGAGCAGGTGGGGGGACCAACCGGGCTTGACTTCCCCTCGACGCACTCCTACGGTAGACGGAGGGACCGGGCGGGAGCTCGTTCCAAGCCATCATAATTTGATAAATGTCAATAGCTTACCTCGTATTCGCCGCAATCGGGGCGAGCGCGCCGGCGCACCGGCCGAATTCCCGCTGGCCGGTTCTCGGGCGGCCTGGATATGGCCGGGCCCCAGAGCCCTGGCCGTTCTGTCTCTCCTGCTTTCAACGCCCCTTGGGCTTGGGGGCTGCGGCCACGCGACGGTTCCGTGCCCCACGCCGACGAACCAGCTCGACCGGGCGCGTGGCGAAACCGAGAAGCTCCGCGGGGAGACGGAGCGCGCCCAGTCGGAAGAGGAGGCATGGAGCGCCCGCAAAGAGGCCGCGGCGGAACGAGTCGAAGCGGCGCGGGCCCGCCTCGACTCGCTCTCCTCGGGGCGTAATCGTTGAAGCTTCGGTGGATTCCGGGGGTCTTATTGCTCGTGACCCTCGCGGCATCTATAGAGGGGTGCGGGAAACCCGTGCTGCGGCTGGCGGACGCGTCGCTCGGGGACTACTACACCGACAAGGAATTCCGGAAGCTGAGCCAGGAGCAACGCGCCGAGTATTGCGCGGAGCTGGCCCGGCAGGATTCGATCTACAAGGAGGAAATGCTCGCGCTGCGTGGGGAGCTGGACCAGTCCAAAACGCGCTCGCTGAGACTGCGCAAGGAGGGAGATTCTCTCTTCGCGCTCGGCACGGCCCTGGAATCGCGGGCCGCGGGAGGGGGGGCCGGGACCGCGCCCCGGGAACATGCCGAGACCACACCGGATCGGGGCAGGAGCCACGTTGTGCGCCGCGGCGAGTCGCTCTGGGCCATCAGCAAAGCATCCGACGTCTACGGCTCCGGCGCGAAGTGGCGGAGTCTCTACGAGGCGAATCGCGCCCGGATCCGTGATCCCAATCTCATCTATCCTGGACAGGAGCTATCCATCCCAAGATGAACGACAACACGAGGAAGCATACGAAGGACGCCGCGAACGAGACGACGAGGCTGGTGGGGATCCAGGACCTGGACCCGCTCGCCCTCTTCGGGAAGAACGATTCGAATCTGCGCCTGGTGGAGCGGAGCTATCCGGTGCGGCTCACCTACCGCGACGGCTCGCTCGCCGTGCGCGGCGAGCCCGCGAGCGTCGATGAGGTGAGCGCGATCCTGGCGGCCCTCGCCGATCTCGTCCGAAAAGGCGCGGTCCTGGAGGAGCACGACGTTCACAATTTCATCGGCGTGTCGGACGCGCGGGAGCGTGAGGAATCGCTCCAGATCTACGAGCGTCCGGTGCTCTTTTCCTTCGACAAGCGCACGCTCCGCGTCAAGACGCTGGGGCAGGCGCGATACGTCTCGGCGCTCCAGAAGCACGACATCGTGTTCGCGATCGGTCCGGCGGGCACGGGGAAGACCTACCTTGCGGTGGCGGCCGCGGTGCATGCCTTGAGGTCCCGGCAGGTCGAGCGGATTCTCCTCGTGCGCCCCGCCGTCGAGGCGGGGGAGAGCCTTGGATTCCTTCCGGGCGACATGAAGGAAAAGGTCGATCCGTATCTTCGTCCGCTCTACGACGCGCTCAACGATCTGCTCTCGTTCGAGAAGATCCGGCGCTTCCTGGATCTCGGGGTAATCGAGGTGGCGCCGCTCGCGTACATGCGCGGGCGCACCCTCAACAACGCGTTCGTCATCCTGGACGAGGCCCAGAACACGACGGTCGGACAGATGAAGATGTTCCTCACGCGCCTGGGATACGGCTCGAAGGCCGTGATCACGGGAGACGTGACCCAGATCGATCTCGGCGTGGAGCACGCCTCGGGACTCGTGGAGATCCAATCCATCCTGCACGACGTGCCGGGCATCGAGTTCATCTACCTGACCGAGCGCGACGTGGTCCGGCACCATCTGGTGCGCGAGATCATCCGCGCGTTCGACGCGCACGAGAAGACCAACGAAACGAAGCGCGGGTCGAATGGGCGCTGAATCGCTGCGCGTGCTCGAGCCTCGCCGGCGTGAGCCCGCGGGAATCTTCGCCCGCCTGAAGCGCGTCAGCCGGCGGTTTCGGCGCACGGCGCTCCTCGTCGGATTCCTCCTCTTCGCCTGCCTCCTCTTTCCGAGGGAGCCCAGCTTCGAGGTGATGACGCTCCGGGAAGGCTACCCGGCGAAACGTGACCTCATCGCTCCCTTCCAGTTCTATCTGCTGAAAGACCGGGAGGCGCTCCGCCAGGAGCACGTCGCCGCGTCGCGCCGCGTCGCGCCGGTGTTCTCCGTCGACGAGAGCGTCGAGACGCGGGTGAAGACCTCGCTCGATTCGCTCCGGACCGAGACCCCCGACGCCGCCCGATCCCGGCGCGCCGCCGAACGGCTCGGTGCCCTGGGAATCTCGCGCGAGGCGGTGCGCGTGCTCACGGGCCCCGAGGGACACCGGATCGCCACCGTGGCGCTCCGGATCGCGGGCCGGGCGTTCGCGGCGGGACTCGTGTCCGAGCGGGACGCCGCGCGCGCGGAAACCGATTCGCCGGTCGCCGGCGTCGAGCGGGACGGGGTCCGCGTGGCGACGCCCTGGGGACTTCTCTACGACCTCGCGGCGGTCCGCGATCTCGCGTGGAGCGAAGCGCAGAGCGCCTTTCCGAACCGCCCCGAGGCGGCCCAGGCGATGCAAGAGCTGGCCACGGCCGTCATCCAGCCGAACCTCCGCTACGAGGCCTCGACCACGGAGGCGCTCCGGGCCCAGGCGCGGGAGGGCGTCAATCAGTACGACGGCCTGGTCCGGAAGGACGAGAAGATCATCGGAAGCCACGAGATCGCCACCCGCGACCACATCCGAAAGCTCGGATCGCTCCGCGCGTGGAGCGCGCGGGTCCAGGATATCTCGAGCTGGCGGAGTCAGGTCCCGGGTCTCTTCGGGCGCGTGGCCCTGATCGCGTTTCTCCTCTTTGGATTCCTGGGCTATCTCCGATTCCATCACCGGTCGGTTTACGACGACACCTCGATGCTCCTTCTGATCGGGATCCTCACCGCTTTGGTGATGGGCGTCGGGTGGGTGATGGTGAACGAGATCCGCGGCTACGAGATGCTGATCCCGGTCACGGTGCTCTCGCTCACGGTGGCGGTGCTCTTCGGGCAGGAGCTCGCGTTCGTTGCGACCCTGGTCGCTTCGCTCCTCGTGGCGGTCGTCTTCGGCTTGGGGCTGCCGTTCCTGACCGGAAGCGCGCTCGCGGGAATCGCCGCCATCGCGACCGCCTCGGGCGTGCGGCGCCGGCGCGATTTCTATCTTCCGATGCTCATCGTGGCGATCGCCTACGCGTTCGCGATCGGCGCGATGGGGCTCGTGGACGGCGCCCGCTGGGACATCCTCCTGCGCCGGATGGCCTGGGGCGTCCTCGCCGGGTTCGGGTCGGTGCTCCTCGTGACGCTGCTCCTCCCCCTCCTGGAATCGATCTTCTCGGTCACGACCGACATCACGCTGCTCGAGCTGGCGGACCTGAACCGGCCGATCCTACGGAAGCTCATGCTCGAAGCCCCCGGCACCTATCACCACAGCCTGGTCGTGGGGAGCCTCTCCGAGGCGGGCGCCGAGGCGGTGGAAGGGAACCCGCTCCTCTCGCGCGTGTCGGCCTACTACCACGACATCGGGAAGATCGATAAGTCGGAGTACTACGTCGAGAACCAGTCGAGCGCCCGCAGCCGTCACGAGAAGCTCTCGCCGACGATGAGCTGCCTCATCATCGAGGCGCACGTGCGCGAAGGGGCCGAGATCGCCCGGCGCGAGAAGCTGCCCAAGGCGATCGTGAACGGGATCCTCGAGCATCACGGGACGACGCTCATGAGCTTCTTCTACCACAAGGCCCACCAGGCGGACCCCGACGTCGAAGAGCGCGATTTCCGGTATCCTGGCCCCAAGCCGCGTTCGAAGGAGACGGCGGTGCTCATGCTCGCGGACGCGGTGGAAGCCGCGGCCCGCTCGCTGACCGAGCCGACGCCAAGCCGGATCCGCGGCGTGGTGACACGGATACTCGATGCGCGCGTGGAGGACGGCCAGCTCGATGAAAGCCCGATCACGTTCGAGGACCTCGCGAAGATCCGCGAGAGCTTCATCCCGATCCTCACCGCGCTCTTCCACGCGCGCGTCCACTACCCCGGGGCGCCGATCTCGGAGGAGCGGCGGCGCACCGTCGACGAACGCGGGCGCACCGCCGAGGAGCGAGGGCGGTCCGCCGAGGAGCGGGCGCGTGCCTCCGACCAGCGTCGCGCCCACGCGGAGAAATCCCGGCTTAAGATCGACCACTCTTAAGGCGCTCCTCAGGCAGGCGCTCCGGATCCTGGGCTTTCCCCGCGCTTCGGTCTCGCTGGTCCTGACCGGCGACGCGCGGATCCGGGCCCTGAACCGGGACTTTCTCGAGATCGACCGGCCCACCGACGTCCTCTCCTTTCCGCTCGCCGAGCCCGGCGACCTGGCCGACCGCGGCCGCGATCTCTACCTCGGGGAAATCTACATCTCGGTCGAGACGGCGCGCGCGCAGGCCAAGGCGGCGGGGAGGCCCTTCCGCCGCGAGATCGCGCATCTGGTGATCCACGGGCTTCTCCACCTCGTCGGGTTGGACCACGCGACCGCGGCGAAGCGCCGCCGGATGCGGGCGGCCGAGTCGCGCCTCTTGCGCGAACTCGGGCCGATGTTATGATGGGCCGACCGGAACCTCCGCGAACCTTGACCCGAATCTCCCAACCATGAGTCCAACGAACTCCAGGCCTTCCCTGTGGGACCGCATCCGCAACGCGTTCTTCACCGGCCTCCTCGTGCTCGCGCCGGCGACGATCACGGTCTACGTCGTGTGGAGGCTTTTCCGATTCGTCGATCACCTGCTCGGCACGACGCTGCGCGGGGGTTACATCCGGCCCGGCGGGATTCCGGGTCTCGGGTTCCTCACGGTGCTCGCGATCATCCTCGTCGTGGGATTCCTGGCGAACAACATCCTCGGGCGCCAGATCGGATCCATCCTGGAAGCGCTGGTCATGCGTTTGCCCGTATTCCGCGGCTTCTACGCCACGGTGAAGCAGCTCGGGGAGGCGTTTCTCGGGGAGAAGCGCAACGCCTTCCAGCGCGTCGTGCTGATCGAGTTCCCGACCGAGGGCCGTTACGCCCTCGCCTTCGTGACCGCCTCGCCCGCGAGCGGCGTGCCGGCGCCGGGCGGGGTCCCGCTCGTCGGGGTGTTCCTCCCCCACGCGCCGAACCCGACCACCGGGTTTCTCCTCTTCTACCCGTCCGAATCGCTCATTCCGACTTCGCTGAAGGTGGATCAGGCGCTCAAGATGGTCGTCTCGGCCGGGGTCGTGACCCCGGGGACGGTCTGACCCATGGCGATCGTCCAGACCGAAGCGCTCGTGATCCGCTCCTATCGCCTCGGGGAGACGAGCCTCATCGTCTCCCTGTTCACCCGTGAATTCGGGCTCCTGCGATGCGTCGCGAAGGGCGCCCGCGGCCCGAAGAGCCGCTTCGGAGCCTCGCTCGAGCCCGGCGTGCGCTTGAACGCGGTCCTCTACCGGAAGCTCTCCCGCGATCTCCAGCTTCTTTCGAAGACCGACATCGTGGAGGCGCTCCCGGCGCTCTGGGAGAATCCCGACCGCTTCGCCGCGGCGATCCAGGTGCTCGAGTTCCTGGAGCGCGCGGCGTACGGGGAATCGGGCGATCCGGCGCTCCTGGACCTCGCCTGGGAGACCATGCGGACCCTGAGCCTCACGCCGTGCGCGTGCCTGGAGCTGATCGTGCGGGGCTTCGAGATCCAGGCGTGCGAGCGGCTGGGGTACGCCCCCGAGCTCAAGGCCTGCCTCGAGTGTCGCAAGCCGCTCGACCAGGGCGGCCTCTTCCACCCGGTCCGCGGTGGGCTCCTCTGCGAATCGTGCGGCGGCGGGCAAGGCAGCTTCCGGCTCTCGGAGCGGGCGCGCCGCACCATGGTGGCCATGAGCGCCGAGCCGATCGCCGCGCTCCAGAGCTGGGCCGCGGAGCGCTACCCCGGCGTCGAGGTGGCGAAGGCGGTGGAGCGATTCCTCATGGCGCACCTCGAGCGCTTCGAGGGATTGCGCGCGAGCCGCGTCGCGGAGTCGATCGGGCAGTACCGCGGATGACCGCGATCCGCGGCAAGGCGGGAGCCCTCGCATGAATCCGAAGCCGAAGATCGATCCGCCCGCCTCCTTCCAGGAAACGCTCCTCCGTCTGGAGCGGTTCTGGTCCGACCAGGGGTGCGTGCTCGTCCAGCCCTACAGCAGCGAGGTTGGCGCGGGGACCTTCAACCCGGCGACCTTTTTCCGTGTGCTCGGGCCTGAGCCCTGGCGCGCGGCCTATGTCGAGCCCTCGAGGCGGCCCAAGGACGGGCGCTACGGGGAAAATCCCAACCGGCTCCAGATGTTCTACCAGTACCAGGTGGTGCTGAAGCCGTCCCCCGCGGACGTGCTGGACGTCTACCTCGAGAGCCTCCGCCACATTGGAATCGATCTCGAGCGGCACGACATCCGCTTCGTGGAGGACGATTGGGAATCCCCCACGCTCGGCGCGTGGGGGCTGGGCTGGGAAGTCTGGCTCGACGGCCAGGAGATCACCCAGTTCACCTACTTCCAGCAGTCGGGCGGCTACGATCTGGAGCCGATCACGGCCGAGATCACCTATGGCATCGAGCGGATCGCCTGCTTTTTACAGGGAGTCGACCGGATCATGGATCTGCGCTGGTCGCGCGACATCCGGTGGGACGAGCTTTTCTTGAAGGGGGAGATCGAGTGGTCCACGTTCAATTTCGAGCAGTCGAACCCCGATCTCCTCTTCGAGCAATTCGAGAAGATGGAGAAGGAGGCGGAGCGGCTCCTGGGCTTGGGCCTCGTGCCCCCGGGCTACGACTACGTGATCAAGTGCTCGCATCTCTTCAACCTGCTGGAGGCGCGGGGCGCGATCTCGGTCACCGAACGGGTCGGCACGATCGCCCGCGTGAGGAAGCTCGCCCGCCGCGCCGCCGGGGCCTATCTCAAGCAGCGCGAGGAAATGGGGCACCCGCTCCTGCGCGGACACCGCGCGCCGGCCGGTCCCCCCGAGACGGCCGCGGTCCCTGGCGCGAAGGACCCGGCCGGGGCGGCGCGTGGGTAAGTCCTTCCTGCTCGAAATCGGCTGCGAGGAGCTGCCTGCCGGATTCATCACGCCCGCGCTCCAGCAGCTCGAGTCGCTCGCGCGGGAGGGGTTCGCCGGCGCTCGCATTCCATTCGGGTCGATCCAGGCGTTGGCCACCCCGAGGCGTCTGGCGCTCACGGTGGAGGGCGTGGTCGACCGCCAGGAGGCGGAGACCCGCGAGCTCGTGGGGCCGGCCGTCCGGGTGGCGTACGACGCCTCGGGAAAGCCCACCAATGCTGCTTTAGGGTTCGCGAGGAGCGCCGGCATCGCGGTCGAGGCGCTCGAGCGCACCACGACGCCCAAGGGGGAGTACCTTCTCGCCCGCGTCCACGACGAGGGGACTTCGACGCGTGAGGTGCTGCCCGACCTCCTTCCGGCGTGGATCTCCGGAATCACGTTTCCGAAGACGATGCACTGGAACGGGAGCGGCCGCTTCGCGAGGCCGGTCCGGTGGCTCCTCTCCCTGTGGGACGGCGAGGTGGTTCCGTTCCAGTGCTTCGGGATCGAGTCGGGGAAGCGCTCCCGGGGCCATCGCACCCTCTCCCCGGACTGGTTCGAGGTCAAGAGCGCCGACCGTTACGCTGCCGCGTTGCGCGACCACGGAGTTCTCGCGAATCTCGCGGAGCGGAGAGAGCAGGTCCTGGCGCTGGCGATCAAGGCCGCCCGGACCAAGCAGGGCAAAGCCGTGACCGACCCCGACCTGGTGGAGGAGGTCGCCAACCTGGTCGAGTGGCCGGACGCGATCCTGGGCGGCTTCGACGAGCGCTATCTAGAGTTGCCGGCGCCCATCGTGGTCACCGCGATGCGCGCCCACCAGCGCTACTTCCCGGTCGAAGGAACGGAGGGAACGCTCCTGCCCTACTTCGTCGCCATCCGAAACGGCCGCGGGGAGGGCGCGGATTCGATCCGCCGGGGAAACGAGGCGGTCCTCCGGGCTCGCCTCGAGGACGCGCGATTCTACTGGCAGAACGACCGGAAGGCGGGTCTCAACGCCAAGGTCAAAGAGCTCGAGCAGATCGTCTGGCATGAGAAGCTCGGCTCGATCTACGACCGGACCCAGCGTCTGGTGCAGCTTGCGGAGGAGCTGGCCCGGCAGGCCGCCCCGAAGGCGAGGGATGCGGTGAGCCGCGCGGCCCTTCTGAGCAAGGCCGACCTGGCCACGGAGATGATCCGGTCGGGGAAGGAGTTCGCGGCGCTCGAGGGCATCGTAGGCGCGGAGTACGCAGCCGCGCAGGGGGAGCCCGCCGAAGTCGTTCGAGCGATCCGCGAGCATGTCCTGCCACGCAGCCCTTCCGATCCGCTTCCATCCTCCGTCGAGGGGACCCTGCTCGCGATCGCCGACCGCCTCGACGTCATCGTCGGGGGCTTCCGCGCGGGGCTCTCGGTCTCGGGCTCCCAGGACCCCTACGGACTTCGCCGCGCGGGGAACGGCATCGTTCGGATCCTGCTCGACAAGGGGCTCCGGCTCGACGTCGTCGCTCTGGCCAAATGGCTCGGCGGGGTCTATGACCGGGCCGGCATCCCAGCCGGCGGCAGCGACTTTGCCGAGTTCTGGTGCCAGCGGGTCGCGGGCGCCCTCGAGGAGCGGGGCATCCCTTACGACACCGCCGCCGCGGCGCTCGCCGTCAGGCCGGGCGACCCGGTCGACGTGATGGCTCGCGCCAACGCAATCGAGGCGATCCGGAGCACCGAGGATTTCGAAGGCCTGATGATCGGGTACCGGCGGGCCGCCAACATACTGCGGACCGCTCCGCCAGGCGAAATCTCGGTCTCGGGGCAGCCGCTCGCCGAAAGAGCCGAGGCATTCAGTGACAAGGCCGAGGCGGATTTGCACTTAGAGACAAAAATGGCGCGCCAGGCGGTGGAGACCTATTTACAGGAACCGGCCCCCAATTATGCGGCGGTCCTGAGGCATCTCCTCGGTCTCAAGCCGGCGATCGACCGTTTTTTCGAGGCGGTCATGGTCATGGCCGAGGACCCGACGGCAAGAAAAAGGCGCCTCGCGATCCTCGAAGGAGTGCGCCAAACCTTCATCCGAATCGCCGATTTCTCGGCCCTCTCGAGCGCTCCAGGTCAAAAATCCGTTTGACATTAGCGGGTTTTTTGGTATACTAGCCGGGTACTTGGAAGCAAAATAACTTGCTTCCACACAGCCGCCACCGTCTCAAGCAACTGGAACTACATCGAATGCGACGTAATCATCTGCCTGACGGGGTGGCGTTCTTTGTTTGTGCCTGTTCGTTTGTGCCCGAGGAATACGACGGAAAGCTCTGCTGCGAGAATACGCTACGAAGGGGGTGAGAAAGCTCCGAACCATACAGCGCACAGTCGATTCCAGAGCTATAAATCAGATCACTCAATTCAAATACACGAGGAAAGGAGGTAGGTGAACGTTGGTAGGAGGACGCCCTGAAACCCTCGAGTACTGTCCCATCGAGTGGGTGCCCTCGGTACTCAACTCCAGGCTCAACTCGTTGTACAGAATCCCGTGTTTGGAAGTTCCAGCAACTGTCCTCCCGATATTGGACTCCTAGTTAGGAAACGCTAAGGAGGATGTGAAAATGCGGAAAACCCTCTTTGCCATGTTGGGTCTCGTGGCACTCGGCCTTTGGGCTCTGCCCACCTTGGCCGCGGTTTCGAATGACCCGCTGAAGGATCCGCCCAAGGCGTCTGCGCCGCTGCCGGCAGAAAACCGGCCGGGAATCTGGCAGCAGCGTGCCGGCGGAAACTATCAGGGGACGCTGAGCGGGACCCTGATCAAGCAGGCTCAAGCAACCACCACGTGGTACATGTATCCGGGGGCTTGCTCTGATCGCGCCGCCGGCACGTGGGCTCCGCGGACAACGCCGCAAGCCGACTCGCTGAACGGCTACACGGTCTTCACGACGGGTCCGTACGGCGTGCTGGACCAGTCGCTGACCGAGCCCCTCTGGCGTATTACGGACAACGCCACGTGCACGGTCGGCACGAACTGCCCTCCGGCGCTCGTCGGCCAGAGATCGATCTGGTGCGGTAAGTTCGACCCGAACTACGTGACCAAGTACGGCTATCCGAACTTGACCTTCCAGATTCTCTACATCGACACCGGTTCGCACGGCGCGGACTACGACCTCACCCTCACGTACAACGTCAGCTGCGAGTTCAACTATGACTTCCTACGTGTGGTTGGTGGAGCTTCCGTCGCTGGAGGCGCTGGAGCCGCCGATCCAATTGGAAACAGCAGAGTGGCAATCGACCCGATTCTCGCCGCCGCCGGCGAGCTAATCGCGATGACCGGCAGCGTCACGCCGGCCACCCCGAACGCTACGGGCGGTGCGAACGGGAACACGACCCTTGGCAGGGTCTATATTGGTGCCAATCTCGGCGCCGGGCCGCAGAATACGACCGGCACGTTCCACATCGCTGCGGCCAACCGCGCCCTCTACTTCGTCTTCACGGCGGACTGTCTCGTTTCGTCCGCAGACGGCATCTGGCAAGAGGGTCGTGGCCAGCTACTCGACAACATCTCGGTCAGCGATAACCCAACGCCGATCTACACCGACGCGGCCGCGGCTGGCGGCGTCGATGCGTTTTCCGGCCAAGTCCTCGTCGGAACGCCCAGCGCGCCGGTCGTTTCAGCTCGCGTGGCGCCCGGCATCGGGACGCTCTGGCAGCTCGTGAGGGGCGTCAACCTCCCCACGGCTGACACGTGCACGCCGAAGAACACCTCGGCCGACCTGATCTTCGAGGGAGGAAGGGCGACCGACTTCCACACCGTGCCGAACCAGTTCAACTCGGTCGTGAACTGCACGTTCCCGGTCCCGACTGGAGTGGCGTCGGTGCTGGCGCTGTGGGATGCGTACCTCGATCTCCCGCGCAATCAGGGCTATGTCCAGTACGTCGAGTTCCGGATCTTCAAGGACGGATCTTGGGGTAACTGGGAGAACTCCTCGCCCGGTGGCGGAGTGACCACGGGCGCACGCCAGTCCTGGGCTCTGGACGGCGACGAGTTGGGTGCGGCGACGCAGGCCGACTCGGTCCAGATCCGTTACAACCTCCAGTGCATCCCGTTCTTCGCCTTCGACCATCAGACTTGCGGCGATGTCACCTACGGGGTGCTGTATGACAATTTCCGCCTCGAGCTCCTGACGGGCGTTCCGGCGCCGATCTTCGGCATTTTCGTCGGATCGATCGCGCAGTCCACGTTCGTCGACGGAACGATGGCCGGTTTGGGCTGCAGCGCGGCGACGGTGGCCGCGGGGCAGTGCTGGCCCGGCGTACGGAATAGCGATATCGTCGGCGGACCTCCGGCCGGCGCGGTGAAGGACAACTTCAACAGCCCGCTCGGTGACACGATCACAATCTCGGTCGTGACCGGCCTCCGGAAGAGCGGCAAAGGCATCAATTGGCACAGTGGCTTCACCAAGGCGCTCAATCAGGGGTACACGATCGCTTACACGAACCCCAGATTCGTGGCCGCCTTTGACGCACCTCGTGTCATCTTCCGTTTCTTCGATCCGGCCACCAAGACGTGGAGCCCGTTCGATTCGAGCGAGCTCGACGCGAACAACATTGGGATCGCCGCGGGCGATACGGTCCTGATCGACAGCGAATACCGGCTGAACTGGCCGCCGAGAGACAAGCAAGGCACGTCCCTGCCGGCCGGCTTCAGCATCAACGGAAAGACCCAGTACAATCAGCTGGCCTTCCTGCCGCGCGGCACCCGTCTCCAGTACTACATCAAGGGTGTCGATTTGAACGGCGGCAGGTCCTACCAGTTCTCGTCGGACCTCCTGGCACGCGAGACGGAGGATCTTCCGACCCTTCCCGGCGGGACGATCGTCGCTCCGGATATCATCGAGTTCGACGTTCTTCCGCGCGTCTACTCGACCGCCGGCAGCGCCGGTACGCTCGTGGCGGGCAGGACGGATACGCCGCTTCTCGACCTGGACGGCAGCTACACGCGATGGAATTACGGCGCACACGCGACCAATCAGATCTTCAAGCTGATGGGGGTCCGGGCCGATCGCTATCGCACGCTGCAAGGACTGGAAGAGGGCGGTCACATCGGTGGGCACGAGTTCGCTGGAACCCGCGCCGGCCGGCTGAGCAACTACTTCCCGAATATGGACGAGTACGGGATCAAGGACTCGCTGGCCCTCTGGTACCGGATCATGATCGAGTCCTCCCACACCTCGACCAGCCCCGTCGATGAAGAGCCTGACGCCAGGCTCCTCAAGCAATGGTGGGAGGCGTCCACCGGCAACGACGGTGGCGACCGCTGTATCCTCGCTTCGGGCGATGACTTCTTCAACGCACTGCTGATTCCTGGCGTGCACCCGAACGAGAACGCGCTCGCGACGAACGTGTTCGGCGTCGCCTCGGTGACGAACCAGTGGAACGGCGGCAATTCGGTCGTCTTCCCGCTGATCCGGGATATGTTCGCGGATCCGGCGGCGGGTCCGAATCTCGGGACCGCGGGTGCCTACAGCTACGTCATCGACGGTGGCTGCCCGGCTCCGAACCGTTTCGACGCCCTGACCAAGGGTGGGTCCGCTGAAATCCAGAACTCGGCCCTCTACCAGGCGATCGGCGGCGTGGCGAACGTGGCGGCCGTTTCTCGCATGACCGAGCAAGAGGTTGGTGTCGTGAACCCGGACCATGACCGGAACAAGGCCTTGGGCTACGGCTTCTCGATCCAGTTCATTCGCCAGGGTGGCGAGAACTTCCTCGACGCGCGCTCTCAGGTTCTCTACAAGTTCCTGACGAGCTGCCGTGGACCTCGGACCGCCACCGACACGGCTTCATGCTGGCCGTGCCCGACGGGGACTCCACCCTTCCCGGGTCCAGCGACTGCTGGATTGAGCCCGGCGTCACAAGAAAACAAGTACGGCAACTGGGCTACCCAGAGCGGCTACCAGCAAGGAACCTACGGTCCTCTCTACGCCATCCAGAACGGCAACCTGGCCGCGGCGGGCGTGGGCGAGGTCGCAAGTACTCCGGCTCTGAACAGGCTCCAGGGGAACTTCCCGAACCCGTTCAACCCCCACACGGCCATTCGCTTCACCTCGGCGAGGGCCGGTCGGGTTGACGTGCGCATCTTCGACGTCGCTGGCCGCCTCGTGCAGACGATTACGAAGAACGCCACGCAGGGTGTGAATGAAGTGCGTTGGAACGGACAGTCGAGCGACGGCAGGACCCTCGCCAGCGGCGTGTACTTCGTGAAGGTGAAGTACCCCGATGGCAGCGAGAGCCCGAACGGTCTCAAGGTCGCAATCGTTCGGTAGCCGATCCAGCAAGCGTCAACGAGACGGGGCCGCCGGGAATCCCGGCGGCCCTTCTCGCTTTTCCCCACAAAATTCGTTGACAGCCTCCGCCCCTGCTTGCTAATTTGGGCGTGTCCCCAATAGCCTGTGCCCGAGAAAAAACCTGCCGGTGCCCCCACTCCTCGGAGAGATTTGAATGCCCTTGCGGAGAACCGCGTGGTCTCTGGCCTGTATTGCTTTGGCCTGGACCTCGCTCGCGCTACTCGCAAGCTGCGCTAAGGATCCGTTGCGCGTGGATCGGAACCGGCCCCCGCGCACGTTCCTCGTGTCGGCGCCAATCGACAGCACCATTTCGCATCCCGCCGCCACCGGTGTGAGCTATTCGTACCGCGTCCATCTCTATTGGCGCGGGGAGGACCCGGACGGATACGTCACGGGCTTCCTGTGGTCGTTCGACGATTCGAGCGCCGGCCACTATCACTTCACCACCAAGACGGACAGCATTTTCGATTTGACGGTCAACGACTCCACCGATATCACCGGCGGGGCCACGCTCGTCGGATTCACCCGGTTTCACACGTTCTACATCCGCGCCGTCGACAACCTCGGAAAACCGGATCCGAACCTCGCGGTCTTCAACCGCACGACGTACAAGGCCAGCACCATCAAGCCGCACGTTCAATTCATAGGCGCCCTGCCCGGCGGCCTCGGCATCGACACCCTTTCGGACGGCCCCGACGCGCCTTTCAAGGTCTGCTGGACCGGCGACGATTCGGATGGGGTCGTGATCCGCTACAAGTTCGACGTCGGGACCTATAGCAGCCCGCTCACGTCGGACACCTGCGCCTTTTTCAACGACCCGAACAATCCGAACGCAATCGGCCTCGGAAGCGGAATCTACAACCTCACGATCACTGCCGTGGACAACGCCCTCGCCGTGGGGAAGACCAATTTCTTCTTCGTCGTGAACCACGATCCCGAAACGTGGTTCGAGCCGAAGGGGAGGCCGAACGGCTATTACTCACCGCCGTTCCTCAATGGGAACGCGGTCGATCCGAGCGTGGTGTTCACGTTCAACGTGGGGGACACCATCCCCTACCGATCGACCGTGTGGTTCAACTGGAACGGAGAGGATGTGGGCAGGCCCGGGACCCCAAACAACCCGCTGCCCGAGACGAACTGCGTCAACGGATTCTCGCTCGAGCTGCGCCGCGGCACGCGCAACAATGGGGACCCCTATGTTATCGGTTTCGTCGATTCAATTCCCGGGTCCGGGAGAAAGTTCACGTCGAACGAGCCGAACTACCTCCGCCAGGCCGGGTTCACGAACTTCGTGCTGGATTCCATTGATCCGGGATTCGACATCAACATGCTCGCGGCCTCGCGCGACTGCTCGGGCCGCGGAGACGGGACGAAGGCGGCGTTCCGGTTCAATTGCAACTACAGGCCCTTCATCGATTCCCTGAGCGTGACGCAGGCCAACGGAGGTCCTCCCCTCTTCCAGGACGGGAGACTCATAGAGTGGTTCGGGCATGATCGCGAAGACGGGGGCCCGCACAGGGCACGAATCAAGCTCGACAGTCAGTTTACCTTCACGACAAATACCGACGCGACCAGCTTCTTCGTAGCCGATTCGACGTTTGCGAGACTCGCGCCGACCAACCCCCACTCGGTGGAAGTATGGGCCATCGACCGGGCGGAGTTCGTGTCGGACAGCTCGCTCGTATTTTATTTCTGTCTCAGCGACGGAACCCCCTGTCCCCTCCCGACCAGGCAAGTGACCCAGCGGCCTACACGCCGACCTTGAAGGAGTGACTGTCGTGAAGCCTCAATTGTGTATTCGGCACGTCGGGTTGGTTCTGTTCGGCCTCGTGGCCGCTCTCTACGCGGCGAGCTGCTCCAAGGCGCCCACGCCACCCAAGACGCCGGCCCAACTCGACCCCCAGACCGAGCTCACCTTCGCGCCCGTGCAATACGACACCACCACGTTCCGGGTTCACTTCTATTGGAACGGATTCGATGACGACGGCGAGGTGACGCGCTTCCACTACGCCGTGGACGACGATACGCTGCGCCCGATCATCCAGTGGCGGGCCACGACCGCCAAGGACACGACGCTCCTCTTCCTCGTCGACCCCGTGAAGGAGCTCAAGGTCCACGTCTTCAAGGTCTCCGCGGAGGACAATGACGGCCGTTGGGACCACACTCCGGCCGCGAGGGCGTTCTCGGCGAAGACCGTGCCGCCCACCTCCCGGATTGAGAAGGGACCGTCGTCATTCGGCAACGTCATCGGACCGAATTTCACCTTCGAGTGGTCGGGGATCGACCCCGACGGCGGCGAAACCGGTGGGAAGGCCCCGGTGGATTCATTCCAATACTTGCTGCTTCGCATCGGCGCGACCTCGGGGAACCCCACGACACACGATCCACTTCCCTCATACAATGACGCCCGATACTTGAACCTGATCAACGCCGCGGTGGGGGATGGACTCCCCGCGGGGACCGCCGCGAACCGCGACCGATTTGACGACTGGAAATGGGTGGGCATCCGCGGGCTCAAGTACCGCTTTCGAAACGTGACGCCCGGTGAGTACGTGTTCGCGGAGCGCGCCGTCGACATCGCGGGAGCCACGGAGAAGGGTTTGCGCATGCCGGCCAACATCCGCCACTTCTCGGTCTCGGGCCGAAACGCGGGGCCGCTGTTGCAGGTATGCAGCAGCATCTTGAACCGCTGTCTGAGCGGGGCGACGGGCCCGGATGACTACGTCAGGAAGCAGCTCCAGATCTTCGAGGGGGAGACCGTGAGCTTTTCCTGGTCCGCGACCGCGGAGGCCTACGGCGGCGAGATCGTGGGCTACACGTTCGCGCTGGACGACACCAGCTCCTTTCCGGGCCTGGACCCACGGCTTCTGGGCGCCACATTCCAGCCGAGCAGGCTCGCGCGCGGGAGCCATTTCCTCTACGTGCGCGCGGTGGACGACGGAGGGCTCGTCACGAACGCGGTGATCCCGATCCTGATCGTTCACCCCGAGTTCAAGGATCCCGGCCATGTGCACTCGATCCTGTTCGTGGACGACTCGGTGGTATTTCTTGGAAACGGAAGTACGGCTTCGGACGTGGATGAGACCCGGTGGTGGACCGAGCGGGGGTCGACGGGAACCAGTCCCCTGCTCGCAACAGGGGCCTCCGGCTACACGGAATGGGACACGACGGAGCATGGCTTTGGAGAGGTGGAAGGCAGAAAACAGCCCGAGGCCAAGGACCTCGCTCAGTACACTACAGTCGTCTGGACCACGGACCTTTCAAATGGAGGAAGCGTCCAGACGGCCCTCTTCAAGACCGTAGCGGGGGGGGACTACAGCGAGCTCCAAGGCTACCTTCGCGCCGGGGGCACGCTGATCCTGACCGGCTGGCACCTCGCGCTCGATACGAGCGAGCGCCGCACCTTGACCATCAAGGATGGGGTAGCCGCCCCCAACGGTATCTGCGCCGCCTTCGCCGTGAACACGCCCGAGTACAACGCGACCATCTTCCCGCGGATGTTCATGGGAATCGACAACGCGCGCCCGAACGAGTCCGGGCGGAGGGCGTCGGGAGCCTCGGATTTCGTGCGGGCGATCCCCACCCCGGCCGGCGCGGCCATGGGGTTCGACACGGCCCGCGTCGATACGGGAAATGACGCCATCGGAGTCCAGTATCCCGATAACAACAACACGGGCCTGCCGACGTTCAAGTGGAACACGAATACGAATCCAGTCCCGTACAATCCCGACCTCCAGCTCTTCCCCGGCCTGGCGGCCATCGAGGGTTGGTACATGGCACGGGATTTCGGATGCCAGCCAATCCAGAACTTCAGAGTTGAAAACCCCGCGGCCCCGATCGCGCAGGTGATCTACACGTACCATGGGGTCCGGATGGAGGTCAATCAGGACGGCGGGCCGTCACCGCGCGAAGGCCTCGCCGTCGGCACCTTCGTGCAGTCCCACGATCTGGCGAGCGCCCCAGGCAGTCCCTACGATCGGAATGCCGCCATCGGGCGGATCGCGATGTTCACCTTCCCGCTCTACTTCCTCAAGGATGCGGACGCGGTCAACATCATGAGGTTGGCGTACCAGTACGTGGATCGCTCGCCGACGCTCCCGTAGAGCGAGGCGCTCGAGGGGACCGGGCCCGGTCCGGGGTGAACGCGCTCCGGCGCCGGGCCCTTGTCTTTGGATGGGGGGGATCTCGTGGCCGAGCGCGACCGGATCGTGGACCAGCTGGACCGGGCATTCGAGGGAGAGGCCTGGCACGGCCCCTCCGTGATGGAGGTCCTGAAGGGCGTGGCTTGGAAGAAGGCTGTCGGGAAGCCCGTCCGCGGCGCGCACAGCGTGTGGGAAATCGTGCTCCACATAACGGCCTGGGAAGACGTCGTCCGGCGGCGCCTCCTGGGCGAGACCGTGACCCTCACCGACGAGCAGGATTGGCCGCCTGTCGCGGATCCGGGTCAGGCGGGATGGTCCCGCGCGCTCGAGTCGCTCCGGGCGGGGCACGCGCGCCTCCGCGAAACCGCGGCGGGGATCGCGGACAAGGACCTCGATTCCTCGCCCGGAGGGAAGTCCTCGACCCCCTATGTCCTGCTCCACGGGATCATCCAGCACGACCTCTACCACGCCGGGCAGATCGCGGTCTTGAAGAAGGGGTAGCGTCCCTCAGGGTAGAGTGTCCCTCGCCCCGCCGCTTGCGGCGCTCGGTATCTAGCCACGCGTGCCGAGCCGGCGCACCAAAACCAAAAGGCCGCGGAGCTTTCGCCCCGCGGCCTTCGTCGTTGCCGATTCGCGATGCTTACTTCTCGAGCACCGCCTTGATCACGTCGGTGCCACCTCCGGATTTTGCCCGGATGTAGTAGATCCCCGACGGCGCGGTGCCGCCGCTCAGGGTCTTGCCATCCCAGCCGAGGGTGTGCGACCCCTGCGGGAACCACTGGTTCGCGATTGTCCGTACCAGTTCGCCGCGCGTGTTGAAGACGCGCACCTCGACGTTGCCGGGTTTGTCGATCGCGAACCCGATCTTCGTCACCGGGTTGAACGGGTTCGGGTAGTTCTGCCGCAGAACCACGGTGGATGCGGCGAGGTTCTTCTTGTTCAGACGGATGTACCCGAAGCCCAGGAGCTGCCGGCCGATGCGGTTCGTGTAGGCGCGCGCCTCGATCGGGACGTACCTGTTCACCAGCCCCAGGGACACGATCAGGTCGTTGACGGGCCGCCGACCGAAGAAGGCGTTAATCGCATGATTCTTCCCGCCGGGAATCGTGTCGTAGGCCATGGTCCACCAGCCGGTGGCATTGGACCCAACGACGTCGGAGATAACGGTGGCGCAGCTTACGCCGGTGGTCGCGAAGTCCTGTGTAATTTCCTGGTACATGCTGGTGCAGTCGATAGTGGGGTCATCGGGCGTGAGTCGCATCCTCCGCCCCAGGAGGGTCGGGCTGGCGATGATGGTGCAGCGCATCCTGATGGCTTCGCCCCCGACGTTGGTTGCCCTACAGACGTAGCCCGCATCCCGGGTCGCCTGGGGGAAGCTGAGGGTCGCCGTGTAGATGTCGTTACCGCCGCCCTTGTCCAGGTCGACCTGGCTCGGGCTGATTTGAACCTGCATCGGCAGCGCCGGCACGCAATTCTGAATGTACTCGCCGCGCCAGATCGTCACGCCGAATCCGGCCGCCTGCGAGATGAACAGGAAGTAGTTGAAGGCAATGCCGTCGGAACTGACGTTCGTATATTGCGAGACGTCAGGATCGACGTCGCCGGCCAGGTCGACGAAGATATTGCACTTCTGGCCGGTCGCGAGCGTCAGCTTGAAGATGTCCTGGGGATTCGACGCATTCTCGACGCCGGGCGCATCGTAGTAGAGCTCGAGCCCGTTGCTGGCCCACGCCGGGTTGTCGTGCGTGATCAGCGCGGGATTCGTCTCGGCCGGAACGACGTTCTCGCCGAGCCCATCGCTCGTCGGCGTCAGAATCTGGATCTGGAAAGGTCCGTAGCGGTTCGTGACGTACGCGATCTTCGTTCCATCGGGGCTGTACGCCGGCTTGAACTCGGCCTTTCCGTTGAGAATCGCGCGGGTCACTTCGTCCGTCTCGAGTCCGAGCTGATGGCGCGTGCGCGAAGCCTCGTTCACCGTACCCGTGTGGTTAACCGGATCCAGGCTGACGCTCACGGTCCAGAGATCGATCGAAGGACCGAACGCGTCGGAGTCGTACGCGATCGAGGTGCCGGCCGAGTTCCACGCGGGATGGCGATGATGCACTCCGCCGGTGCCGGACGCCACGAGGATCGGGGCGCCCAGGGGAGTCGAGGCGACAACCGGGTCCGATGAGGCCTTGGCGTACTGCTGCACGTAGATGGTCCCCGAAGAGACCGCATTGTCCGTCTTTACGTAGGCGAGCCAGTTTCCATCCCTCGACCAGGCCGGATCGATATATGAGATGATGCCAGTGGGATCCCGTAGCAGCTCTACCGGAAAGAGCTCCCTCGCAAACGCCTGGTCGATATTCCTGTACATCCAGATCTCGCCGACGCTCTCGCTCCCTACAATGCCGCTGAGCGTGACGAACGCCAGCCACCGCTCAAGCTTGGGGCTCGCGGCGGTTCCTGATCCCGAAGTGGGTTGGCCCCTCAACGAGGGAGAAAATTTCCCTCTGATGAGGTTGTCACCGTTCGAGATGAAGTCGAAGGCGCCGCGGACGCCAGCCTGTGCCTTCACCGGGAGGAGCGAAGCCGCCAGCACCAAGATTGCGACAACGCTTAGTAATCTCTTCATTCCATTCATCTCCTCTCTAACGCAGGTAAAAGCGAGAAGACACCCTCAAGAGGATAAGGATAACAACACTCCGAGCCCGATCACCTCCTTAGTCATCGTGATTCTAGCCGAGCT
>Ga0137396_10000384_pt1 | contig 20613 bp, 24 predicted proteins | sample czc16metaG_FD_108284 | JGI IMG/M metagenome (GOLD analysis project Ga0137396, IMG submission 108284) | Vadose zone soil microbial communities from Angelo Coast Range Reserve, California, USA - czcobulk3.16 metaG | ecosystem: Environmental > Terrestrial > Soil > Vadose zone | place: USA...
GCAGCTCGGCGTCGTCGATGCCTACGCGCCAGGCTGCAGAAAATGTCGGGAGTCAGAATGCTGCGCATAATCGTCACGTCCGCCTAACTTCAGTGGGCCTGCGCCCGATCGAGGACGGCGCGGACGACGCGCAGGAGGTCCTCGGGTTCGCATGGCTTGGCGCACACCACGTCGGCGGCGATGTCGTCGGCGGCGTTCAGCAGCTCGAGCTGGCCGGAGACGACCACCACGGGGAGGTCGGCGAGCCGCGGCTGCTGCCGGATGGCGCGGAGGACCTGGACGCCGTTCAGCCTGGGCAGCCCGAGATCGAGGAGCATCAGGTCCGGCTTCTCGCCGGCGAGCTGGCTCAATGCCTGCAGCCCGTCGCTGGCCTCGAGCACGCGGAACCCCTCCGAGCCGAAGAAGGTGGCGTACATCCCCCGCGTATCGGCGTTGTCCTCGACGAGCAGCACGAGCGGCATGCGGACGATCTGCGGAGCCCCAGGGCGCCTGGCAATGTGGACGCCGAGGCGACCCGGGCGGTGCGGCCCCCACACCCACCCACCCCTTGACCGCCCGACTGGTATCTTGGTACCAAGGTACCACAATGGCTCCGGACGCTTTCCTCGATGACGACGCTCTCCTCGACAGGTTCGAGTCGGCGCGGTTGCCGGCCGCGGCCTTCCGGCATGCCGAGCACATTCGCGCGGCGTTCCTCTACTTGACCAGGCATCCCGATTTCGGCGAGGCCGCGGTGCGGTTCCGGGCGGCGCTCCGGAGATTCGCCGCGGCGCACGGCGTCCCGGACCGGTACCACGAGACGGTGACCTGGGCGTACCTGGCGCTGATCAACGAGCGCGCGCAAGGCTCCTCGTTCGCGAGCTCGGCCGATTTCCTGCTCCGTCATCCGGAGCTGCTCGACGCGAAGAGGGGCATCTTCTCGCGCTATTACGATCCGGGCGCCCTCGCGCGCTCGCCCAAAGCCCGGCAGGTGTTCCTCCTGCCCGATCCGGGCGTGGCGTCGACAGGGCCCTGACGGATGGCGCGAGAGGGCCGCTCCCAATCTCCAGGCAGGACCGTCACCCGCGTGCAGACTGGCGTGCGGATGGAGAAGCGGATCCTGCTCGTCTTGAAGGCGCTGGCGGGAACCCTGGACCTGTCGCTCGGCGATCTGCTCGAGGGCATCGTCCTGCATGCGTTCGCGGGGAAGGCCCCGTTCTCGCAGGAGACGCTCGCGAAGATCGACTCGCTCAAGCAGGTCTACGGGCTGGACCTGTCCGCCGGGGACAGCCACTTGCTGCGCGAATCGGCGCGCGCCAGGGCGCCGGGGTGGAAACGCTGACGAATCGGATCAGGGCGCGCGCTCCGGCATGGCCTGGACGGTCCCGCTCAAGCCGGCGACGAAGTCCGATGCCGGCGCGCCGCGGAGCTCGTCGAGCGTGCCTTGCTGGACGATCCGGCCGCGCTCCACCACCGCGACGCGGTCGGCGAGCACCGCGTCGGCGGGGTCGTGCGAGACGATCAGGGCAGGAAGCCGCCACTCGCGCAGCCATCCGGACAGCGAGGCGCGAAGCTTGTGCCGCGCGATCGGATCCAGCGAGGCGAAGGGCTCGTCGAGCAGCAGGGCGCGAGGAGTGCGGACCAGCGCGCGCGCGAGCGCCACTCGCTGCCGCTCCCCGCCCGACAGCGCCGAGGGGGACCTGCGCAAGAGGTGTCCCGCTCCCAGCCGATCGAGCCACGCGGTCGCGCGGCGCACCCGCTCGCGGCGATCCAGCCCGGAGAGGCCGAACATCGCGTTTCCGAGGACGTCCAGGTGCGGGAAGAGCGCATAGTCCTGCGGAACGTACGCCAGGCGGCGCTCCTCGGCGGGCACGTCCGTGGCCTCCCGGCCGTCGAAGAGCACGGTCCCGTCCACGGCGATCCGGCCGGCGTCGGGGCGCAGCACGCCCAGGAGCAGGCGCAGCAGCGTCGACTTCCCCGAGCCGTTGGGCCCGGCGACCAGGACCGTTTCGCGATCGAGCGACAGGTCGATGGCCAGATCGAGCGTCCCGATCCGCCGCGCGACGCGCACCTCAAGCACCGCGCGCCTCCGCCGCGGGGAGCACCCCGCCGGGCGCCATCCGGCGCAGGACGAAGAGCAGCGCGAAGGCGACCGCGACCATCACCAGCGCAAGCGCCTGGGCGGCGCGCAGGTCCGACTCCATAGCAGTGTACACCGCCAGAGGCAGGGTCTGGGTGCGGCCGGTCAGGTTTCCCGCGAAGAGGAGGGTGGCGCCGAACTCCCCCAGCGACCGCGCCCAGCTCATCGCGCCGCCTGCCACCAGGCCGGGAGCGGCCAGCGGCAGCCCGACGCGCAGGAAGGTGCGGAACGGCGAAGCACCGAGCGTTCGCGCGACCACCAAGAGATTTTCGTCGACGCGCCGGAACGCGGCGATCGCGGCCTGCACGAAGAACGGGGCGGAGACGAACGCCTCCGCCATCACCACCGCCGGAGTGGTGAAGGCCGGCGCGATCCCGTGCGCGGCCAGCCATCCCCCGAAGAGGCCGCGGCGGCCGAACGCCAGCAGGAGTCCGACGCCCGCCACCGCCGGCGGGATCACCGCGGGAAGCTGGGTGATCGTCTCCATCCACCGCGACGCCCGGCCGGGATTGCGGGCGATCCGCCAGGCGAGCAAGGACCCGAGCACCACCACCAGGAAGAGGCTGCTGCTGGTGGTGAAGAGCGAGAGTCGCAAGGCCGGGAGCAGGAGAGGGTTGCGGAGGCCGTCCCGGAACTCCGCCCACCGCAAGGTGAGGACCAGCGCCGCCACCGGAACGAGGAGGAAGCCGGCGAGGAGCGCCGAGGCGCAAGCCTGCGCCGCGCCCCAGGCGTTGGCGCGGGGGAGCCTCACTCGGTCTTCCCCGGCTGGAACCCAGCCTGGACAAGCGCCTCCTGGCCCTGCGGGGAAAGCAGCAGATCGACGAACTCGCGCGCCAGCGCGGGCTGGTTGGTGCGCTGCACGACGGCGACCGGGTACTCGGCGACGACGTTCAGTTCCGGCGGAATGGAAATGATCTCCACCGCCTGTCCCGCGCTGCGCGCGTCGGTGCGGTACACCACGGCCGCGTCCGCCTCGCCGAGCGACACCTTGGAGAGCACCTGCCGCACGTTCAGCTCGCGGGAGACGACGCGCGCCTCGACCGAGGAGCGGAAGCCGGCGCCATACCGGCGGCTCGCGGCATCGAGGATGCGCAGCGTGTACGCCCCGATCGGGACCTCCGGAGCGCCGATGACGATGCGTTTCGCGCGGGGAAGATCGCCGAGCGACCGCAGCCCGGCGGGATTGTCCCGCGGGACGACCAGCACCGGCTCGTTGCGGGCGAACGTCCGCGGAGGGCCGGCCAGCCCGGCGGTGACCAGCGCCCGCATGTGCGTCCAGTCGGCGGCCGCGAAGACGTCGGCCGGTGCGCCGTGCTCGATCTGCGTGCGCAGGTCCTGCGACCCGGCGAGCGCCAGCGTCAGCTTGGTCCCCGGGTGCTCGCGCTCGAATCGAGCGCCCAACCCTTCGAACGCCTCGCGCAGCGAAGAGGCGGCGAACACCACCAGCTCGCGCGGGCCGGCCGCGCGGGCGGGCGGGGACAGCGCGACCACGAGCGCGATGCAGCGGAGCAGCCGACCCACGTCCGGCCTCCTCGAAGGCCTGGATCTGTCGCGTGGAAGCGACAAGGTGTCAAGCGCGCGCGACCATCAAGCCTTGAGCTCGCAGACCAGATGCCCGGACCGCCGGGTATCGTAGCCGCCCAGGCTGCCCAGCTCGCGCCGGAAGGCTCGCCCCTCGAGCGTCTCGACGATCCGGCCCGCCCGCGCGTCGGCGCTCCACTCCTTGGGGAAGACCAGGTCGAACCGCTCCTCGGAGAGCGGGATGAAGTCGAGGCCGTGCGCGACGGCGGCGCTGCGCGCCACCACGCCCGCGTCCGCCGCGCCCATCGCCACCGCCTGCGCGACCTGCAGATGCCCGCCCAGCAACCGGTCGTAGCCTCTGACGGCCGAGGCCGGTACCCCGGCCTTCCGGAGCAACCGGTCGAGGAGGCGCCGCGCTCCGGCGCCCTGCTCGCGGTTGACGAACCGGACGCCCTTGCGCGCGATGTCCTCGGGCTTGCGGATGCGCAGCGGGTTTCCCCGCGCGACGGCGAAGCCCTCCTCGAGATGGGCGAAGGTGATCACCACCATCGGCCGGCCGCGGAACGCGCGGCGGACGAAGGGGACATTGAACTCGCCGGCTTCCTCGTCGAACAGGTGCGCGCCGGCCACGTGCGCGTGACCCCGCGCCAGCGTCTGCAGCGCCGCGTCGCTGGACGCGCCGATCCAGCACAGGCGTTGCCCGGGCCAGCGATCCTCCACCCGGCCCGCCAGCACGGCCAGCCCGGGATCGCAACCCGTCACCAGCACGTTGGCCTGCAGCGCCTCGATCGGGCGCAGGGCGACGAGGCGCGCCAGCTCGCCTCCGCGCGGCGCCCGCGCGAGCAGCGCGTCGGCGGCGGTGGTCAGCCCGAGCGGATCCTGGCGCCGCAGCCGATGCGCCACCCAGCGTCCAGCGACCCAGCCCAGAAGCGCGCGCCTGGACCCGAGGCGCTCGCCATCGCCGGCGAGCTCGGCGCGCAGCTCGCCGCCCTCCTCGCGCAACCAGAACAGCTCCTCGACCCGGCAGCGCAGCACGCGCGCGAGCCGCAGCGCCACCAGCGTGGAGGGCTGGCCGCGGCCCGACTCGAGGATGCTGAGCGTCTGCCGGCTGATGCCCGCGCGGCCGGCCAGCTCGCCTTGGGTGAAACCGCTTCTCTGCCGGGCCCGCCGGAGCCCCGTCTCGAGCCTGGGCATAGCCGCCGCCGATCTGGAGCGACGCTACGGCTTATACCGCGGGGAGCTCGCGCGGTGCGCTCTACGACGGATCGGGAGCCCTCGCCGGCGGCGGGCCCGCGAGGCTGCGCACCAGCTCGAACAGAGCGTCCACCTCGAACGGCTTGCGGAGCAGCGCGTCCCAGCCGGAGGCGCCGGTGGGGAGCTGCGCAGCGGTCATGACCACCACCGGGATGGACCGCCAGGCGGGATCGGCGCGGATCCGCTCCAAGGCGAGCAGCCCGTCCATCACCGGCATCATGTAGTCGAGCAGCACGAGCGAGGCACGTCCCCGGGCCAGCTCCTCCAGCGCGCGTTCGCCGTTCGACGCGGTGAGCACCGGATATCCCTCCCACCGCAGCACGTCGGCGAGCGCGTCCACGATCGATGGCTCGTCGTCGACCACCAGGATGGATCTGGCCACCGCCATCTAGCGCTTCCTTCGCGGCCGTTGGCGCGCGGCGCGCTCCTGCGCGGGCGCGATTCGCGCGGTGGCGTCCTCGGGCGGGCGGAGCGGTCCGCCGACTTGGATGCCATCCTTGCGGATGTCGAAGCTGCACACAGAGCGGTCGTGCTCGGCATCGCGCGCCTTGAGGACCGAGATCAGGCGGACGATCTGCGATCCGGTCTCCATCTGCCCGAGGAAGACGATGTTCTGGAAGATTGCCGAGACGCCCGGGGTGGGGACCTCGACCTCCGTGCCCAGGAGCCAGCGGGTCTCCTCGGTGACGACCGTGGTCACCCCGAGCGCGGCGAGCTCGTGCGAGAGCGCGGCGAAGAACCCCGGCAGGCGCTCGAGGTAGGAGGACTCCTTGAACCCCACCAGGCCGTCGACGAACAGCCGCTTGATCCCGCGCCGGCGCACCCGTTCCAGGAGATCGGCGGCGAGCACGTCGAGGATGCCTTCCGCCGGCGAGTGCCACGACAGCTCCAGCGCGCCGCGCTCCACCATTCCCGAGAAGTCGAGCCCGAATCGGTCCCCCTTGCGCCGGATGTCGTCCGGCTGCTCGTAGAAGCCGAAGTGCAGCGCCGGCTCGCCGGGCGCGGCGCCGGCGGCGAGGAATTGCAATCCGAGGGTGGTCTTGCCCGAGCCCGACGATCCGAGCACGAGCGTCATCGACCCGGCCCGCAGCCCGCCCCCGAGCATCCGATCGAGCCGCGCGACGCCGACGCTCGCCGGGCCGGGGGCGTCCGGCAAGGACCTGGGCGAGCCTGCCTCCGCCTCGAAGCGAGGAAAGACGCGGAGCCCGTCGGCGCCGATGAGGTAGTGATGCGCACCCGGGATGAAGCCGCTGCCGCGGAGCTTGGCGACCCGCAGCTGGCGGACGGCGCGCATGTCCAACGCGATGGTGCGCAGCTCCAGCAACCCGTCGACCATCGTGTGTTCCGGGTCGGAGTCGTTGTCGTTGCCGGCCGGGGCGCTGGTGAGGATGATCACGGTGCAGCCGACGAGACCGACCCAGGTCTGCAGTTCGTTGATGAACTTCTTGTAGTCAATCTTTGACCTCGCCAGCATTCCGGCGGTCACCATCCCGTCGAGCACCAACAGCGTGGCTCGGTGGTCCCGCACGGCGCCGCGCAGCGCATCCAGGAGCGCCGACAGGCCCCCGGACTCGATCGGGGCGAACGCGTTCAGGTAGCGGACGGAGCTGCCGACCGCGCCCGGGTCGAAGAAGGACAGCGCCCCGACCTGCTCCAGCAGGCGCGCATGCGTCTCGGCGAGCAGGGTCACATACGCCGCGCGCCCGCCTGCCCGGACGTGGTGGAACGCGATCTGGTTGGCGAGGATGCTCTTCCCGGTCCCAGGGCTGCCGAGCACGACGTAGATGCCGGACTTCCACAGCCCTCCGCGCAGGACCTCGTCGAGACCGGGGACACCGGTTTCGAGGCGGGCCGGCGCGGATCTGCCCTTCGAGGTGCCCAAGTCAGGGACAGTCTAGCGCTCGGTCGAAGTAACCGTGAGCTCTTGGGGGGTCGGGGGGAGCGAGCTCCCCCCTTGTAGAGGCGCCGAAGGCGCCGGATCGGAAAAGGTCACGGTCCTTGGTAGGCTCGAAAGCGAGCTGCCAGCGTTGAACATGCCGAGTAGGGGCGCGCCTGCTCCGTCCAGCGCGCGCCGCCCCGGGCGGAGTTATGCTGCAAGCGTGAAGACGCGGACCGCCCTGGCGCTCGCCGCCTCGCTCATCCTGCCGCCGGCCGCGCGCGCCGCCGAGAAGACGGACACGATCAAAGTCGTCGGGTGGCACAGCAAGGGTGACGCGTACAAGACCGAGGTGGCGGTTCGCGCCGTCAAGGGCGTCTCGAACGCGGCCGCCGACTTCGCCCGGACGGTCGTCGTCGTGACCTACGACGACAAGCAGGCGACGCGCCAGCAACTCGACAAGGCGATCGGGGAAGCCGGCTACTCGACCGGAAAGTAGCCCCTTCCGTTCGATGCTACGCTAGCCCCGTGGACGACGCCTTCTTCGTGCGCGAGGGCCCGCGGCTGGTAGCGACCGCGCTGACGCGCGGGCCGTGGAGCAACGAGCACCAGCATGGCGGACCTCCGGCGGCGCTGCTCGCCGGCGCCATCGAGCGGGTGGGCGACGAGGCTGCGCAGTTCCGGCTGGTGCGCGTCACCGTCGAGTTCCTCCGGCCGGTGCCCATCGCGCCGCTCGAGCTGTCGGTGGAGATGGTCCGCGCGGGCAAGCAGGCCCAGCGGGTCGGGGCGACGCTCTCGGCGGGCGGGGTCGAGGTGGCGCGCGCCCTGGGTCTGCGCCTGCGGCGGCAGGGCCTCGAGGTTGCCGAGCGGTCCGCCGCGCCGCCCCTCCCGCACCCGGATACGCTCTCGCCGTACCGCTTCTCCTTCTTCCGGCACGAGGTCGCCTACCACACGGCCATCGAGCTGCGCATCGCGCGCGGCACCTGGGCGAAGGGTCCCGTCGACGGCTGGATGCGGCCGCTCTTCCCGCTGGTGCGCGGCGAGCCGACCTCGGCGTACGAGCGGGTCCTCATCCTCGCCGACGCGGAGAGCGGCGTCTGCCCGCCTCTCGATCCGGATCGCTGGACCTTCTTGAACCCCGACCTGACCGTCTACTTCGGTCGCGAGCCGCGCGGCGAATGGCTGGGCCTGCAGATCACCTCCGAGGCGCACGCCGACGGAACGGGCCTGGCGCAGAGCGCCTTGTCGGACCTCGACGGCCCGTTCGGACGCGCCGCCCAGAGCCTCGTCGTCGCGCCGCGCCCACCGTGATATGCACCGGCCCATGGCCAACAAGACCGTGATCGACGGGATCGCCGGCCTCGAGGCGCTCGCCGGCAAGGACCTGGGCAAGTCGGAATGGCGGACGATGAAGTACGAGGACATCGTTCGGTTCGCGGACGCGACCGGCGATCACCAGTGGATCCACGTCGACCGCGAGCGCATCCGCAAGGAGTCGCCGTTCGGCGCGCCCATCGCCCACGGGTACTTCACGCTCTCCCTCATCGCCGGGCTCTTCTTCGAGATGGTGGAGCCGCGCAACTTCGCCATGGTGATCAACTACGGCCTGAACAAGGTGCGGTTCCCCGCGCCGCTCAAGGAAGGCCAGCGCTACCGCCTGGCGATGAAGATGCAGGACGCCAAGCAGGCGGGGAACGCCGTCGAGGCGCTGGTGGCCGCCACCATCGAGGTGGAAGGCGAGTCGAAGCCCGCTTGCGCGGCGGAGGTCGTCTTCCGCTTCTACGGAACGAGATAACCCCGGCTGGAAGCCGTGCCCGAGATCAACTTCGACGGGATCGTCGGCCCCACGCACAACTACGCGGGCCTCTCGCCCGGCAACGTGGCCTCGCTCACCCACGCGGGCCAGGCGGCGAATCCGCGCCGCGCGGCCCTGCAGGGCCTCGCGAAGATGCGCCTGGTCGCCTCGCTCGGCGTAGGGCAGGGGGTGCTGCCTCCGCACGAGCGGCCGCGCATGCGCACCCTTCGTCAGTTCGGTTTCCGCGGCAGCGACGAGGAGGTCCTCGCCGCCGCTGCCGCCGGGGATGGCCACCTGCTCCGGCTCTGCTCCAGCGCCGCGGCGATGTGGACGGCGAATGCCGCCACCTGCGTGCCGTCCGAGGACAGCGCGGACGGGCGCCTGCATCTCGTCCCGGCGAACCTGACCTCCATGTTCCACCGCGTGCTCGAGGCCGACACCACCACGCGCGTGCTGCGGACCATCTTCAAGGACCCCGCCCGCTTCGCCGTCCACGATCCGCTGCCGGGCGGCGCGCAGTTCTCCGACGAAGGAGCGGCGAACCACACCCGGCTCGCGGCGGCGGGACGCCCGGCTGTGCACCTCTTCGCCTGGGGACGCGCCGCATATGGCGCGGTCCCCGCCTCGGGCCAGCCGCTGCGCTTCCCGGCCCGGCAGACGCGCGAGGCATCGGAAGCGCTGGCGCGGCTGGGGCAGGTCGATCCGTCGCGCGCCCTCTTTCCCCAGCAGCATCCGCGCGGCATCGACGCGGGCGCCTTCCACACCGACGTGCTGGCCGTCGGGAACGGCGGCGTGCTGCTCCTGCACGAGCTGGCTTTCGCGGACCCCCAGCCGCTGCTGGCCCGCCTGCGCGAGCTGCTCGGAGACTCGTTCACCGCGCACGTGGCCACCGAGTCCGAGCTGCCCGTCGCCTCGGCCGTAGCGGCATATCCGTTCAACTCGCAGCTGCTCGGCTTGCCGGACGGCACGATGACCATCCTGGCGCCCGAAGAGTCGCGCAAAGAGCCGCGGGCGCGCGCGTTCCTGGAGCGCGTCGCCGGATCCGGCGGGCCGGTCCGGAGCGTGCGGTACCTCGACTTGCGCGATTCGATGGAGAACGGGGGCGGCCCGGCGTGCCTGCGCCAGCGCATCGTGCTGACTCCGGAGGAGCGCGCGGCGATCGGGCCGCGCGTATTCTGGGACGAGGCGCTCGGCAAGGACCTCGAGGGGTGGGTCGGGCGGCACTACCGGGACCGCGTAACGGGCAGCGACTTGCGCGATCCGCTGCTGCATCGGGAGAGCCTCGCCGCCCTCGACGAGCTGACCCGGATCCTCCGCCTGGGCCCGATCTACGACTTCCAGGGCTGAGCGTCCTTCAGGGCTTCACGACTTCGCTGCGCATCAGGCGCCCTTGCGAATCGAAGAGGTAGTCGACGGTGACCGTGCACTGATCGACGCCGCAGGGGCGTTGCTCGCGGTAGCGGAACGCGGTCAGGCCGTCCGGCCGGGGCGCGATGACGACCGGCGGCCCGCGGCGGGAGAGCAACCTCTTGAGATCGCCGGAGACCTGCACCGAGCTGCCCGTCCCGCTCGGCGCGGGCGCGCCGCCGTCCGCCGCAGGAGGCGAGCCCGCATCGGGAGCCTCGGCATCCAGGCCGCGGATGATGGGCTCCGTGTCCTCATCGTTCATGGCCGCCGCCGGCGCGCCCGCGCCGCCATCCGGTTGTTCCGGTTGGAGCTGCACGTCGGCGACCGCGGCGCGGATTTCCGCCCGCTCGTCGGCGAGCTGCGGCGGCCACGAATCGAGCGCGCGGTCTTCGCCGCGGTGGGAGGCGAGGTAGTGCGCCGCCGCCTCCACGAACGGCGGCTCCGCAGGCATGGGAACCGTGGCCAGGCGCTGCAGCGGGTCGGGGCCTGCGCCAGGGCGGGCCGCGCGACCCAGGTTCGCAGCGAGCTTCTGCTCGCTCTCGCGCGCCTGTCGCGCCGCTTGCAAGGCGCGCTTCAGCTCGTCGAGCGAGATCGCGTTCCCGCTCCGCGAGGCGGCCAGGGCGCGCGCGGTCGCGTCGGCGGCGGCCAGCGCTTCGTTCCGATCCCGTCCGGCGGCGTCGAACGAGTCGACCAGGCGGTCCGCGTTCGGCGACCCGCGCAGCACCTCCGGGACCGTTTCCCGTATCCAGGTGGCGCGATCGACCGCGGTCAGGAGGCGCCGGAAGCGCTTCCGCGTATCGGAGATGGCGCCTTTGTCTCCGTTGCGGACGGCGTCGAGCTCGTCGGCCGGCGGCCGCGCGGCCAGGGCATCCGCCGTCCAGCGCCGCTGGCGCTCGATCTCGCGCGGCGCCTCCTGCGAGCGGTCCGGCGCGGCGGACTCCGGGGGGTGGGCCTGCCGCGACTCGGCGACGCAGGCGACGGTGGCGAGGGTTCCGAGGAGGAGGACGCTGTGTCGCATGGCGCTTCTCATGGTGGCGTTCTGGCCGGCGCGTCAAGGTGCCAACGGTCTCAGGACCCACGGTCCTTCCAGACGGACACGCGGGCGGCGCTCAGGTAAACAGGGTCCATGAAATCCGTTCCAGCGATCCTGTTCGCCGCGTCGGTGGGCGCTTTCGCCGCCGACGAGCCGCTCCCGGAGGTGCTTCGCGCGCTGGAGAACCTCGGCAGCGCCGAAGGAGCGCGGCCGTCGGAGGACAGCCGCCAGCTCGCATTCGTGACCACGCTCTTCGGCTCGCGCCAGGCCGCCGCGATGCCATTGGACGGAGGCTATCCGGTGCAGCTCACCGCGGAGTCAGGCGGCGTCGTCGCCGTGCGCTGGTCGCCTTCCGACCCGCACGTGGTGGTGGCCGTCGCGGTGCGCGAGGGCAAGCGCCGCTTGCTCATGCTGGACGACCAGGGGATGCGGGCCGTGGAGCTGGATCCGGCTCCGGGGGATCAGCTCCTGGGCGGCTTCACGCGCGACGGCAGGAAGCTCTTCTACGGCCTGTTGGACGGAGGCGCCGTTTCCCTGCGGCAAGTGGCCATGGACGCCGGGCGAAAGGTGACCGAAGTGAAGCCGGGGGCAATCGCGCCGCAGAGCCCGTTTCCCGCCGCGGCCACCTCGCCTGCGCGACCCGCCACGGCGGTGCCGGCGCCGCCGACGATGCGCGGCGCCGCGCCCGCTCCGGCCTCTCCGTCGGGCCCGCAAGCGTCGGCTCCCCCGCGCCAGGCGCCGGTCCCGCTCGAAGAGGCGCTGCGCGCCCTGGCGGCGGTCGGACCCGTCTCGCCGGACGGGAGATCCCTGCTGGCCCAGACCCGCAACGGTGACGACGAGGCGATCTGGACGGTCGATCTGGCCAGCGCGCGCGCCGAGCCGCTCACTCCGCACGAAGGAACGGCGCGGTTCCGGCTGCCGCGCTGGAGCCCCGACGGTCGCACCGTCTACGTGCTGACGGACGCGGGCCGCGAGGCGCTCGGCGTGGACGCGATCACGGTCGCCTCCCGCGATCGCAAGACCATCTACGCGCCCGGCCGGACGGTGGAAGCCTTCGCGCTGACCGACGACGGGCACCGTCTGGCCGTCGCCGAAGAGGCGAACGGGCAGACCGTCTTCTCGGTGCTCGAGCTGCCCGGGCTGCGCGCGCAGCCGCTGCCGCAGCCGCCGGGAGGGGCGCTGCAGCCCGCCCCCGAGGGAGAGTCCCCGCTCGAGTGGACGCGCGCGGGCGATCGCCTGTTCTTCGGCTGGCGGCAGGCGGACGACACCACGGATGTGTTCGCCTTCCGTACCGGGTTCGGGACCACGACGCGCCTCACGCGCAGCCCGCGCCCCGGGCTCCCGCGCAATGCGCTGGCCCGGCCGCTTTCGCTGCGCGTCGCCCGGCCCGACGGCGCCGAGGTGACGGGCTGGCTGTGGAAGCCGCGCGAAACGGGGCGCCCGCACGTGGCGTTCCTGGTTCGCGGCCCGGAAGATCCGGTCCGCCCGGTGCTCGATCCGCCCGCGGCGGCGCTCTCCGCCTCCGGGATCGCGGTCGTCGGGCTGAACCCGCGGGGGCCGCTGTTGCACCGCCTCCCGCCGGAGGCGCACGCCGCGGATCTGCTCGCCGCGCTGCGCTCGCTGCGCGCCCGGGACGATCTCGATGCGCGCAGGCCCCTTCTCGTGGTGGTCGGCAGGGGCGCGGCGGTGGCCGCCAAGCTCGTCGAGCGCGACCCGTCGGGCTTCGCCGCAGTGGTGGCCATCGATCCGGAAACCAAGTCCGACGCCGGCCTCGTCCTGGCCTCCTCCTCGCGCACCGCCCTCCGCCAGCTGGTCCGCTTCGCACGCGAGCACCTGAAGTGAGCTCGATCTAGAGATCGGCCACGACGCGGGCGGCCGCCTCGCGCAGCGCGAAGGCGGCGGCCGCGGCGGCGGGCCTGCCGGGCGCGAGCAGCAGCACCAGGTAGTACTCCTCGCGCAGCACGCGGCAGAGCAGCGACCCCTTGTCGCAGCGGAGCTGCAGCTCGATCGCCCTGCCAGCGCCGCGCTCGACCGAGCCGGCGTGCAGGTGGAGCCACGCCGAGGCGACCTGGGCTCCGGTGAGCTGCAGGTCGTACTTCGTGAGTCCTGCGCATCCGGCGGGCGGCGGCTCGGCGAGCACCAGGTCCACGGACTCGCCCTCGCCGTCGCAGAACACCGCTCCGCGCGCTCCCGGCGCGCGCAGCACCAGCTCCCGCAGCGCCAGCCGGAACGACACGCTCGCTTGTTCTCACGGGGGTGCTCTGCTAGTCAAAGCCCCCTCGCGAAGGAGTCGGAGTGGACAAGCGCGCTGCCGTGGTGCTGGCCGTCATCTTCGGGGGCCTGTTCCTGGTGCTGTTCGGGTTCCTGGTGCTCGCCTGGTCGGCGGTCAAGTCGACCACCACCTCGGGACTCGATGCCGAGCTGTCGACCGGCACCGGACCTCGCATCGGGGTGGTCGAGCTCAAGGGGACGGTGGGCGACGGGGAGCGAGGGATCGACGCCGACAAGGTCGTGAAGCTGCTCCGCAAGTACGATCGCGACGACGACGTGCGGGCGGTGGTGGTGCGCATCGACTCGCCCGGGGGGAGCGTCGCGCCTTCCCAGGAGATCTACTCGGCGCTGCGGAACCTGCGGAAGAAGAAGAAGGTGGTCGCCTCGATGGGCAACCTGGCGGCGTCGGGCGGCTACTACATCGCCGCGGCCGCCGACCAGATCTACGCCAGCCCCGGTACCCTGACCGGTTCGATCGGGGTCATCTTCATGCACTTCAACGTGCGCGGGCTGCTCGAGGCGGTGAAGGTGGAGGAGACGACGCTCAAGGCCGGCAAGTACAAGGACACGCTCTCGCCGTTCCGGCCGTTGAACGAGCTGGACCGCGAAGAGGTGCAGACCATCTCCGAGGACGTGTACGGGCAGTTCATCCGGGACGTCGCCGAGGGGCGCGGCCTCCGCGAGGACGAGGTCCGCAAGCTGGCCGAGGGGCGCATCTACACGGGCCGCCGCGCGAAGGACCTCCGGCTGGTCGACGAGCTGGGCGGTTTCCAGGACGCGGTGGCCAAGGCCTGGCAGCTCGCCGGGCAGAGCGGCGAGCCACGCCTGCAGCTGCCGCCGCGCGACATGGCGCTCTCGCTCCGCGAGCTGATGCGCGGCGCGTTCGGCGGAGCCGCCGCCGGGGTGGGCGAGGGCGTGCGCGGCGCCGCGCAGGGAGGCGGGCTGCAGTTCCTCGCGCCGCAGCTCGTGGAGTAGCCGTGGATCAGCTGTGGGCGCCTTGGCGGATGGAGCTGGTCTCGAAGGGAGAAGCGCCCTCGGGCTGCATCTTCTGCGATCTGCCGCTCGAGCGTGACGATCGCAAGAACCTGATCCTGGGCCGGACCGGGCGCACTTTCGCCATGCTCAACAAGTATCCGTACAACAACGGGCACCTGATGGTGATCCCGCGCATGCACGCGAGCGACGTACACGCCCTGCCGGACGCGGACTATCAGGAGCTGTCGGACATGCTCCGCGTGGCGCTGCGGCTCGTCGGCCGCGCGTACGCGCCGCAGGGCGCGAACCTGGGCATGAACCTGGGTCGCGTGGCCGGCGCGGGGATCGCCGACCACCTGCACTGGCACGTGGTGCCCCGCTGGGGCGGCGACACGAACTTCATGCCGGTCCTGGCGGACACCAAGGTGATGGTCGAGCACTTGAACGGGACCTGGGACCGGCTGCGGCCGCTCTTCGACGCCGAGTACCGCCGCGGCGAGCCGGTGACCTCATGGTGAAGGAGGAGCTCTTGCGGGTGCTGGAGCGCGCGCTCGATCGTTGCGCGCGCGACGGCCTGTTGCCCGAAGGTCCGCGGCCGCCGGTGCAGCTCGATGCGCCGAGGAACCCCTTGCACGGAGACTTCGCCTGCAACGCCGCCATGGTGCTGCAGAAGCAGCATGCCCAGGCGACCGGCGCGGCGAAGCCGAACCCGCGCGCCCTCGCGCAGGCGATCGTCGATCGCATCGAGGATCCCGACCGGATCGTGGAGAAGATCGAGATCGCGGGTCCCGGCTTCCTCAATGTGCGTCTCGCGCCGGCGGTGTGGCACCGCGCGCTGGGAACGGTCTGGCAGGAGCGCGACCGGTTCGGCCGGAGCTCGGCGGGAGGCAGGCGCAAGACGATGGTGGAGTTCGTCAGCGCCAATCCCACCGGCCCGATGCACGTGGGCCACGGGCGCGGCGCCGTGATCGGGGACACCGTCGCCCACCTTCTCGACTGGGCCGGGTACGACGTCTTCCGCGAGTTCTACGTGAACGACGCCGGCGGGCAGGTCTTCCGGCTGGCGCACGCCGTCTACGCCAGGGCCACCGAGCTGGACGGAACGGTGCCGGCCGAGCCGCTCGACCCGGAGGACTACCAAGGCGAGTACGTCAAGGACGTGGCGCGCGCCTGGCTCGCCACCCGGCCCGACCTGCGCAAGCCCTTCGCCGAGCTGCGCGAGCCGCTGCGGCAGTTCGCGACGCGCTGGATCCTCGATCACCTGATCAAGCCCGACCTGGAGCTCTTCGGGATCCGGTTCGATCAGTTCTTCAGCGAGAAGACGCTGCACGACAAAGGAGCCATCCCCCACGCGGTCGAGGTGTTGCGGCAGAAGGGCGTGCTCGCCGAGGAGGTGCTGCCGCCGCCCCAGGGCACGGAGCGCGACCTCGACGAGGTGGAGACGACGCCGAAGCCGCTCCTGGTGATGAAAACCACCCGGTTCGGCGACGACCGCGATCGGCCCATCTACAAGACGACGGGCGAGCCGACCTACTTCGCGGCCGACGTCGCCTACCACTTCGACAAGCTGGAGCGCGGGTACCGGCGACTCATCGACGTCTGGGGCGCGGACCACGGCGGGTACCTGACGCGCATGAAGGCCGCGGTGGCGGCGATGGGCGGCGAGCTGGAGGTGATCATCTTCCAGCTGGTGAACCTGCTCAAGGAAGGCAAGCCCTTCAAGATGAGCAAGCGGGCGGCGAACTTCGTCACCTTGCGCGAAGTGCTGGAGGAGGCGGGGGCGGACGCGACCCGGTTCTTCTTCCTGCTCCGCCGGGGCGACATGGCCCTCGACTTCGACGTCGCGCTCGCGCGCAAGAACACGCTCGACAACCCCGTGTTCTACGTCCAGTACGGCCACGCCCGCTGCGCCGCCATCCTGCGCAAGGCGCAGGAGGAGCGGGGACTCGCTCCCGCGTACGATCTGGAGACCCTCTCCGCCTTGCGGCTCCCCGAGGAGATGGACCTCACCAAGCGGGTCCTGCACTTTCCCGAGCTGGTGGCGGCTGCCGCGCAGTCGCTGGAGCCGCACCGGATCGTGTTCTACCTGCAAGAGACGATCGCGGCGTTCCACGCGTACTACACGAAATACAAGAAGACGGAGCGGGTCATCTCGGACGACGCGCGGAAGACCGCGGCGCGGCTGTACCTGGTGTGGGCGATCAAGCAGACGCTGCGCAACGCGCTGGGGCTGCTCGGAGTCTCCGCGCCGGAGAGGATGGACGAGGCGGAGCGAGAGCCCGAGGCGGGGTAAGCATGGTCGCCGCGTTTTCTGGCCCGGTCCCCATCCAGGATGGTACAGACGCACTCGTGCAGCGGCTGCGCGAGAAGATCGAGCTGACCATGGACGACCGGCAGGTCGCGGCGCTGGCGGTGGGTGCGCTGCTGCTGCTCGCCGGGATGTTCGCGCTGGGGCTGCTGGTGGGAATGCAGCTCGCGCGCCGAGCGCCGCAGCCCGCGCTGGCGGGCGACCTGGCCGCGCTCGACGAGCAGCGCGCCAGCGCCCAGCGGACCGCGCCGCCGTCGAAGAGCGAGGTGGTCGAGCAGGTCGCCCGTCCCGAGCCGAAGAAGGAGGTCGCGCCGCCGCCCGCCACCGTGAACGTGGCGCCTGCGCGGACCGTGGCATTGAAACCCGAGCCGGCGAACCTGCCGGGACCGCCCGCCGACACGGGCAGCTTCACCGTCCAGCTGGGCGCCTCGCAGGACGGGGCCGACGCGGCCCAGCTCGCCGCGCGGGCGGTGGCGGCGGGGCTCAAGGCCTACGTCGCCGAAGCGCACCTGCCCGGCAAGGGTGTCTGGTACCGTGTGCGGGTCGGGGCCTTCGCCGACAAGGAGTCGGCGGAGCGCTTCCGGCGCGACGTGGAGCGGGAGCTGCGCACGTCGGCCGTGGTGATGCCCTCACGCTAAAGGATCTGGGAATGCCCGAGCACAAGCCGGTCCGCGTCGAGAAGCCCTGGGGGTATGAGCTCATCTGGGCGCATACCGGCCGCTACGTGGGCAAGATCCTGCACGTGCGCGCGGGCCACGCGCTGAGCCTCCAGTACCACCGCTCCAAGGACGAGACGATCTACCTCCTGGCTGGCCGCCTCGAGCTGCAGACGGGGGAGGGCAGCGCCCTCGAGAGTCGCGTGCTCGCGCCCGGCGAGTCGTTCCACATCCCTCCGGGGCTGCGCCATCGGATGGTCGCCGTCGAGGATTCCGACGTGCTCGAGGCCTCGACCCCGGAGCTGGACGACGTGGTGCGCCTCGAGGACCGCTATGGAAGGGCGCCTAGATGAGGGCAGTGGTGCTGGGGGGAGCGGGGTTCATCGGAAGCCACCTCGTCGATCGGCTGCTGGGGCTCGGCCACGAAGTCGTCGCGGTGGACAGCTACCTGACCGGCCGGAGGGAGAACCTCGCGCATCTGTCCGGAGCGCCTCTCTTTCGCTTCCTCGAGCACGACGTCTGCCGTCCGATCCCGGTGACGGGGCCGCTGCAGGTGGTGTTCAACCTGGCGTCGCCCGCCTCGCCGTTCGATTACGAGAAGCTGCCCCTCGAGACGCTGGAGGCGGGATCCTCGGGCACGCGCAACGCCCTCGACCTCGCGCGCGCCGCCTCCGCGGTGATGGTCCAGGCGTCCACCTCCGAGGTGTACGGCGACCCGCTCGAGCATCCCCAGCGCGAGACCTACTTCGGGAACGTGAATCCGGTCGGCGCGCGCGCCTGCTACGACGAGGCGAAGCGCTTCGGCGAGGCGCTGGTCACCTCCTATGCGCGGGTGCACCGGACCAAGGTCCGGATCGCGCGCATCTTCAACACCTACGGCCCGCGCATGCGCCCGTCCGACGGCCGGGTGATCCCGACATTCGTCGGCCAGGCGATCAGGGGAGAGGACTTCACCGTGTTCGGCGACGGCCTGCAGACGCGCAGCTTCTGCTACGTCGACGACCTGGTGGAGGGCCTGGTCGCGCTGTGGCGGCGGGGCGACGGCTTGCCGGTGAACCTGGGGAACCCGCACGAGTTCACGCTCCTGGAGCTGGCCGAAGTGGTCCGCCGGGTCGCCGGCGGCGGAGGCAAGGTGCGCTCCGTGCGGCCGCTCCCCGAGAACGATCCGCGCCAGCGCCGGCCGGACATCTCCCGCGCGCGGTCGCTGCTCGGGTGGGAACCCCGCGTCGCGCTCGAGGGCGGCCTCTTGCCCACGGTGGAGTGGTTCCGGCGCGAGCTGGCGGGCGGTCAGACTTGACTTAGCTAAGTCATCATGTTAGCTAAGTCCAGATGCGGAAGCGGCCGCCGGAGCAGGTGAACGTCCACGAGGCCAAGACCCAGCTCTCCCGGCTGCTCCAGCGCGTCGAGGCCGGCCACGAGATCGTCATCGCCCGGGCCGGCAAGCCGGTCGCACGGATCGTCCCGGTGCGCGAACCGTCCAAGCCGGTGTTCGGCGCGGATGCCGGCAAGATCTGGATCGCGGACGACTTCGACGACACGCCCGACGAGGTCGTCCGCGCCTTCGAAGGCGAGGACTCGGACGTTACGTGAAGGTCCTGCTCGATACGCAGGCCTGGCTGTGGCTCCAGGATCGCGTCGGACGGTTCTCGTACTCGACCCTGGAGATCCTGCAGGACCCGGACACGGATCGCATCCTGTCGATGGCGAGCGCCTGGGAGGTGTCGATCAAGTTCGCGCTCGGCAAGCTCCGGCTTCCGGAGGCGCCGGACCGCTACCTCCCCGACCGGCTCGCGCTGAGCATGACGCGCATCCTGCCCATCGAGCTCCGCCACGCGTTGCACGTCGCGCAGCTTCCGCCCTACCACCGGGATCCGTTCGACAGGATGCTCGTCGCCCAAGCGCTGATCGAGCGGATGCCGCTGCTCACCGCAGACAAGCGATTCTCCGCGTATGGGGTGGAGGTACTGTCGATCTGAATCCAGGCCGGCGCGATTGTGCCACCGGGATCGCCGTGTTAGACCCCGCCCTTCGCCAATGGCCGCCGAGAACCAGAACCTGCGCAACTTTTCCATCATCGCGCACATCGATCACGGGAAGAGCACGCTGAGCGACCGGCTGCTCGAGAAGACCGGCACGGTGAGCGCGCGCGAGGCCCAGGACCAGTTCCTCGACAACATGGAGCTGGAGCGGGAGCGGGGAATCACCATCAAGGCGCAGTCGGTGCGGATGAACTGGCGGAGCAAGCGGGACGGCAAGGACTACGTGCTGAACCTGATCGACACGCCGGGCCACGTCGATTTCGCCTACGAGGTCAGCCGGTCGCTGTCGGCATGCGAAGGAGCCGTGCTGGTCGTCGACGCCTCGCAAGGCGTGGAAGCGCAGACCCTCGCCAACGTGTACCTCGCGCTGGAGCACGACCTGACCGTGGTCCCGGTGATCAACAAGATCGACCTCCCCAGCGCCGACGTGGAGGGCACCCGCCGCGAGATCGAGGAGGTGATCGGTCTCGACGCGTCCCGCGCGGTGCCCACCAGCGCCAAGGAGGGCGTCGGCATCGAGGAGCTGCTCGAGGAGATCGTCCACGACGTCCCGCCGCCCAAAGGCGATCCGGCGGCGCCGCTCAAGGCGCTCATCTTCGACAGCTGGTACGACAGCTACCGCGGCGTGATCATGCTGGTCCGCATCGTGGAGGGGACGGTGCGACCGCGCCAGAAGATCGTGTTCATGTCCAACCGCCGCGAGTACGAGGTGAGCGAGGTGGGCGTGTTCGCGCCCAAGGCCCGCGGGAAGGAGAACCTGATCGCGGGCGAGGTGGGCTTCGTCGTCGCCAACGTGAAGGTGATCCAGGACGCCAAGGTCGGCGACACGCTCACCGATCCTCTCCGCCCCACCGATGCGCCGCTGCCGGGGTTCAAGGAGATCAAGCCGATGGTCTTCTCGGGGATCTTCCCGGTGGACTCGGCGGACTACGAGTCGACGCGCGACGCGCTGGAGAAGCTGCGGCTGAACGACAGCGCCTTCGTCTACGAGCCGGAGACCTCGCAGGCGCTGGGGTTCGGCTTCCGCTGCGGTTACCTGGGCCTGTTGCACATGGACATCGTGCAGGAGCGTCTCGAGCGGGAGTACGGCCTGAACCTCATCACCACCGCGCCCTCGGTGGTCTACAAGATCGTGAAGAAGGACGGGAGCGAGGGCCTGATCGACAATCCGGCCAAGCTGCCCCCGGAGGGCGAGATCGAGAAGCTCCTGGAGCCCCTGCTCCGCGCCCACATCTACGTGCCGAACGAATACGTCGGCCCCGTGCTGAAGCTCTGCCAGGACCGCCGCGGAACGCAAAAGGACATCAAGTACATCGGCACCAAGCGGGTGCAGATCACCTACGAGATCCCGCTCGCCGA
>Ga0137396_10000390_pt1 | contig 20531 bp, 17 predicted proteins | sample czc16metaG_FD_108284 | JGI IMG/M metagenome (GOLD analysis project Ga0137396, IMG submission 108284) | Vadose zone soil microbial communities from Angelo Coast Range Reserve, California, USA - czcobulk3.16 metaG | ecosystem: Environmental > Terrestrial > Soil > Vadose zone | place: USA...
CGAGGGTGGATCGAACGCGCTCGGCACCTCGCCCTTGAGGATGACTTCCTCGCGCACATCGTCGGGATGGGCCGGCAGCGCGTTGCTCAGCAAGATCTGGGTATAGGGATGGAGCGGATTGGCGTAGAGCTCGTCGGCGGCCGCGGTCTCGACGAGCTTGCCCAGGTACATCACGCCGATCCGCGTGCTGACGTATTTCACGACGGCGAGGTCGTGGGCGATGAAGAGATAGCTCACGCCCGAGCGGTCCTGGATCTCGCGCAGGAGGTTCATCACCTGGGCGCGGATCGAGACGTCGAGCGCCGAGACGGCCTCGTCGAGCAGGATGCACTCGGGATTCGTGGTCAGCGCGCGGGCGATCGCGACCCGCTGGCGCTGGCCGCCCGAGAGCTCGTGGGGATAGTCATCCGCGATGCGCGGCCGCAGGCCCACACGCGTGAGCGACGCCGCCACCCGCTCGGCGACCTCGGCCCGCGAAAGATCGGGTTCCGTCTGGGCCAAGGGCTCGCTCACCGTGGTGCGAATGGTCAGCCGCGGGTTCAGCGAGCTGAACGGATCCTGGAAGACGGCCTGTACGGCACGGCGGTAGGCGCCCCGCTCGTGACGGCCCAGCGAGTGAATGTCGCGGCCGCGGAAGAACACGCCGCCCGTGGTCGGCCGCTCGAGCGACAGCACGAGCCTGGCCGTCGTGGTCTTCCCGCAGCCGCTCTCGCCGACCAGGCCGAGCGTCTCGCCGCGGCGGAGCACGAAGTCGACCCCGTCGACCGCCTTCACGGTCCCGAACCGCCGGCTGAAAATCGTGCCGCGCGCCAGCGGAAAGTGCTTCGTGAGCTGACGCGCCTCGAGGACGACATCGCCGTTGCGTTCCGATGCGGTGGGCGTCGGCGCCGACCCCACTGAGGCGCTGACCGCTCGTCGATCCAGGGTCGCGGTCTCGCCCGCGCGAATACAGGCGACCAGATGCTCGCTGTCGACCGGCTCCAGCGGCGGCTGATTTTCGCTGCAGCGGGGCTCGGCCATCGGACAGCGCGGCGCGAAGCTGCACCCGTCCGGGACGTTCGCGAGGTCCGGCGGCTGTCCCTCGATCGCCGTCAGGGGCTCACGGCCGCGGCGGAGGGTCGGCAGGCAATCGAGGAGGCCGACCGCGTAGGGATGACGCGGACGGTTGAAGATGTCGCGGGTTTTCCCGAGCTCGACGATGCGACCGGCGTACATCACCGCGACCCGATCGCAGAGCTTCGCCACGATGCCCAGATCGTGCGTGACGAACACGAGCGCCAGGTTCGTCTCTCGCTGGATCTCCTTCAACAGGCGCAGGTACTGCGACTGGATCGTGACGTCGAGCGAGGTCGTCGGCTCATCGGCGATCAGGAGGCTTGGCTGGCACGAGATCGCGATGGCGCCGGCGACCCGCTGGCGGATGCCGCCGCTCATCTGATGCGGATAGGCGTGTACGCGGCGCTCGGGATCGCTGATCCTCACCTGACGCAGGAGGTCGACGACCCGCTCATCGAGTGCTCGGCCGCGCAACCCGCGGTGGAGCGCCAGGGTTTCGGCGATCTGCTCGCCCACCGTCATCGCCGGGTTCAAGGAGGCCATGGGATCCTGCAGGATCATCGCGATCCGCGACCCGCGCAGGCGGCGCATCTCTTCCGGACTCTTGTCGAGGAGATTCTCGCCGTCGAAGACGATCTGGCCCCCGACGATCCGCCCGCCTGGTTCGGGCACCAGCCTCAGGATCGAGAGACACGTCATCGACTTGCCCGAGCCCGACTCGCCGACGATCCCGAGGGTCTCGCCGCGGCGGACCGAGAAGGTCGCGCCGTCGACGGCCTTCACGACGCCGCGGCGGGTGTAGATGTAGGTGCGGAGGTCCCGCACCTCCAGGAGCGTATCGGCCATGGGCGGCTCAGACCTGCCGGAGCTTGGGATCGAGCCGGTCGCGGACCCAGTCGCCGAGGATGTTCAGCGAGAGCACCGTGACCAGGATCGCGATGCCCGGCAGGATCGAGACCCACCAGGCCTGCTCGATCAACCCGCGACCGTCGGCCACCATCACGCCCCACGATGGTGTCGGCGGCGGGATGCCGACGCCCAGGAACGAGAGCGCGGCTTCCAGCACGATGACGTAACCGACGTGCAAGGTGGCCAGGACGAGGATCGACGGCGCCAGGTTCGGCGCGATGTGACGGAACATGATCCTCGCGTTCGAGCAGCCGGCGACGCGCGCCAGCGCCACGAACTCCTGCTGCTTGAGGCCGAGCGCCTCGCCGCGCGTGAGCCGCGCGTAGCTCGGCCACAAGAGGAAGACCACGACGATGATCACGTTCGTGAACGACGGCTCGAAGACCACCGACAGGAGCACGGCGATCAGGATGCCCGGGAGCGAGAGCGAGATGTCGGCCAGGCGCATGAGCACGGTGTCGACCCAGCCGCCGAAGAATCCGGCGAGGAGCCCGATGAGGCTTCCCCCCGCGCCCGTCAAGGTGATGCCGACGACCGAGACCGCCAGCGAGATCCGCGCGCCGTAGAGCAGACGGCTCAGGGTGTCGCGGCCGTGCCGGTCGGTCCCGAGGAGGTGGCCGGGCTTGGCGCCCTCGAGCCCAATGGGCGGCGCCAAGCGTTCGCCGAGCGAGCCCTCGACCGGCGAGTGCGGTGCCAGTACGGGCGCCAGCAGCGCGCACAGCACGAGCGCGGCGACGACCGCGAGGGGGACCGCCGGCGGCCATCGGCGCTCGAGAGCGCGCCGCTGGAGAAGTGCCGTCTCGGTCGCGGCGGCGCCGCTCATCGCGAGTACCGGATCTTCGGGTTCAGGTACGCGTAGAGAATGTCGACCATCAAATTCACGCCGATGTACATCGCCGACAGGAACAGAACGACCGTCTGCACGATCGGGTAGTCGCGCGAGTCGACGGCCTCGATCACGAGCAGGCCGAGGCCGGGCCAGCCGAACACGGTCTCGACGATGATCGAGCCGTTCAGGAGCGCCACGAACAGGAGGGCCGCGAATGTCACCACCGGCAGCGCGGCGTTCTTGAACGCGTGGCGCCAGATCACCCGGCGCTCCGGCAGGCCCTTGATGCGCGCGAGCTTGACGTACTCGCTGCCGAGGACGTCGAGCATCGACGAGCGGGTCAGCCGCATGAGGCCGGCCACCGCGAACCAGCCGAGCGTGATGCCCGGCAAGAGCACGTGCAGCGGCGTGCCGCGCCCTGACGTCGGCAGCAGACGGAGCAGCACGCCGAAGATCAGCACGAGGACCAGGCCGAGCCAGAACGGCGGCACCGCCTGGCCGAGCGCCGCGAAGGCCCGGGCGGCGTAGTCGAGCGCGCTCCCCCGGCGCACGGCGGAGTACACGCCGACCGGCAGCGCCACGGCGATCACGATCAGCACGGCCAGGCCGCCGAGCTCCAGTGTGGCCCCGTAGCGCTCGGCCACCAGGTCGAGAGCCGGACGTCGGAAGCGAACGGAGCGACCGAAATCTCCCTGGAGTGCCTGGGTCAGGAAGCGCCAGTACTGGACCGTCCACGGGCGATCCAGACCGAGGTGGGCGCGCACGAGCTCGATGTCGGCCTTCGACGCCTCGGCCGGCATCATGATCTGGATCGGATCGCCGGAGAGCCGCACGAGCGCGAAGACCACGACCGACACCACGAACATCGACACGATCGACTGGATCACGCGTCCGACGATGAATCGCTGCATGCCTGGCTCAGCTCTCGAGGAACTCGACCGGCCGACCGGGCTCGGGCATGTCAGCTGCGCCCCCAGAGCGCTCTCGTCGCGATCCGCGCGCCTTCGACCAGCGCTTCGAACTTGGCCCAGACCACGCTCGGATGGATCTCGGTCGAGCCGGCGAACGTCGCGAAGCCGCAATCGGCGCCCGCGATGACGTTTTCGCGTCCGACCGCGCGGGCGAAGCGGCCGATGCGCTCGGCGATGAGCTCGGGGTGCTCGACGAGGACGGTCGACTGCGTGATCGTGCCCGGAATCAGCACCGCGCCCTCGGGCAGCTTCACGGTCTCCCACACCCGCCACTCGTGTTCGTGCCGCGGGTTCGCGGCCTCGAACGAGTAGGCGCCGGCTCGGATCTTCAGCATGACGTCGACGAAGTGCTTGAGCTCGAGGTCGTGGACGCGCGGGCCGATGTTGATGCCGTAGCACGTGTGCCAGCGGACGCGCTCGCGCGGGAGCCCGCGCAGCGCGTGGTTGAGCGCCTCCACGCGCACCTCGGCCCAGCGGCGGACCTGGTCGACGCTCAGCTCGGGCCGCGACACGTAGTGCGTCGCCAGGTGCGGATCGTCGATCTGCACGAGGAACCCCGCGTCGACGATGGCCTTGTATTCCTCGTGCATGGCGTCGGCGACCGCGAAGAGATATTCCTCGTCGGTCTTGTAGTAGGCATTCCGCTGCCAGTCCTCGACGCTCGTCGGCGAGATCGCCGGGATGAAGGCCTCCTGGCCGCCGGACGCGGCCAGCGCGGTCTTGAGGTTCTCGATATCGGTCTGCACGTGCTCGTGGCCCTTGTAGGCCACGGGGCCCGTGCACACCATGTGCAGCGAGCGCACGGCCGGGCTCGGCATCGCGCGCGAGAACCACTCGTAGAACTCCGGAAATGCGCGAACCTCGCGCGAGCCGCTCCATGGGCTCCCGCGGCCCTCCGGGTCCGGCTCGAAGCCGGAGAGGCGCTCGTTGACGTACGGAATGAAGCCGGGCTTGCCCATCTCGCCGTCGTCGACGATGTCGACGCCGAGCTCGGTCTGTTTGCGAACGATCTCTCCCACCGCGCGGTTGACCCGCGCGGCGAAGGCCTCCTGGTCGAAGGCTCGTCCGGTAGCCTTGTCCTGGATCAGCTCGAGCAAGTCGCCCGGGCGCGGCAGGCTTCCCGCGTGAGTCGTCAGGATCCGGTCGGTGCTGCGCTTCATGGCTGCTAGCTCGCCGGGCTCACGTACTCGTAGTTGTTCTCGAGCGGCACGTAGGCGAGCGACTGCCAGCCGCCGACCTTCCTCGTCATCGCCCACGTGATCGACTTCATCCCGAGCATCACTCCGTAATAACCGTCGTAGAGCTTCTGCCCGAGCGCGCTCGTGAGGTTCGCCCGTTTCGCGACGTCGAGCTCCTTCATGATCGTGTCGATGTCCTCGTCGAACGGTCCCTCGGCGACCAGGTTGAACGCGCCCTTCGAGTGGATGATCCGGTTCCAGGCCAGGACCGGCTCGTCGAACGGCGGCGAGCCGTATACCCAGTGCGTCTTGTTCGTCTTGCGGTTGCGACTCTTCGGTCCGAACGTGCTGGTCATCTCCGGGAACCGCTTGGGCTTGATGCCCACCTTCTCCCAGTCGAGCGCGACCGCTTCCATGATGTCCGGGCCATCGAGGGCGTAGACCATCACCATCGGGTTCACCCGCACCTCGAAGCCGCCGGCGTAACCGGCCTCGGCCAGGAGCTTCTTCGCGCGCTCCGGATCGTAGGGCGGAATCCTCCAGTCCGCGCGGTAGCCCTTGTGGAACGGATAGTAGTAGTACGAGAAGGGCGTCTCGGAGCCCTTGCCCTTCCACAAGGCACTGATGATCGCCTTCTTGTTGACGGCGAGATTCATCGCCAGCCGCACCTTGCGCGCGTTCTCACGGCTCTTCGGATCGTTGGGGTCGCCGGCCCAGGGACACGCCGGGCAATAGTCCTCCTTGTCGGACGTCGTCTGGCCGCTCAGGATCACCCAGTAGCAGGCGGCATTCGCCGCATCGTGCAGGCGAAGCCCTGACTTCGTGGCCTGGTCCAGGTAGTCGCCGAAGACGATGCCGATGTCGATCTCGCCGGCGCGCAGGCCCGTCAGCCGCGTGGCCGGGTCGGGGATCCTGCGAATCAGCAGCTCCTTGAAATCGGGCGTCTTGCGCCAGTGGTTCGCGACGGCCTCGAACCGATGGAAGTCGCCCTGCCGGCCTTCCACGTGACGATACGGTCCGGTGCCGATCGGGTGGAGCCCCGCCTTCTCCTCGCCGGCCGTCTCCAGGTATTTCTTGGGGACGATGTTCTGGTAGCCGACGAACTGCGTGAAGAGCGACGGCACCTCCCAGACGCGATTCTTGAAGTGCATGACGACCGTGAGCTTGTCGGGCGTCTCGATGCGGTCGAGCTGTATCCGGAAGAACGGCGACGAGCCGCCGCCGGCGTCCGGCTTGAGGTTCTGCTCGACCGTGAACTTCACGTCCTCGGCGGTGAGCTCGCCCCAGCCCTCGTGAAACTTCACGCCGGAGCGGAGCTTGAACGTCCACGTCTTGAGCTCGTTCGAGGGCTTCCATTCGGTCGCGAGCCCGGGCCGGTACTCGAACGTCTTCGGGTCACGCTGGATGAGCGGATCGTAGATGCAGTCCCACAGGGGCTTCTCGGCCTGAACCGTTCGCCAGGCGAACGGCGTCTCGGTGCCCCACTGCCCGACGGCCACGACCAGCCGGTCGCCGGCCGCGGCGCGGGCGGGGCGAGTCGACGAGATCAACGGAGCGCCCACGACAGCGGCCGTCGCGGCCCCGGCGCGCTTCAGGAACGCTCGACGATTGAGAGATCGGCCCATGGTTTGGCGTCCTCCGGCAAGCGAGTGTGGCCGGATGGTATCGAGCGTCCGTCGGGCGTGTCAACGGCGACAACCGACGCGCCGTTCATCAGCCGCCGGCTCGGCGCCGACGTCGCGGCGCGGCCCATCGCCGACTGGGTCCTCGAGAAGGGGCAGATCGTGGACCCGGTCCTCTGGCGCTCGAGCGCGCTCGGCGGCCGCCGGAGCGGGATGCGTCGCTACGATCTGCGACCGGGCCCGTTGAGCGCCGTCAGTCCTTGATCTTCATGTCCTCGTAGGACGGGAACGGCGAGTTGTGGATCCAGGTGATCGTGTGCTCGGTCACGCGCGGCCCGATCCCCATGAGCGCGCGGAAGTCCATGATCGGCGCGAACATCACCTTGTCGATGGTGATCTGCTGGATCTTGTGAAGGAGCGCTTCGCGCTTGCGCGGGTCGCGCTCGCGCGCCTGCTGCTCGAACAGGTCGTCGATCTCCGGGTACCCCCCGTAGGCGTAGGTTCCCTTGGAGAAGATGAACTCCTGCACGCGGCTGGCGGCGTTGCCCGAATTGCCCACGCCGGTGATGAAGAGCGGGCGTAGCTTCTTTTCGCGCCAGGCGGTGTAGAAGGCGGCGCGCTCCATCTGCCGCATCTTCACGCGGATCCCGACCCCGTTCAGGTAGTTCACGACCGCCTCGCCCATCGTGAAGAACGGCGGAATCGGCACGAGGTCACCGGCGTCGATCCCGTTCGGGTAGCCCGCCTCCGCGAGGAGCTGCTTGGCCTTCGCCGGGTCATACGCCGGCGGCTCGACCTGCAGCGCGAAGTCCATGACGCGGGGCACGATGACGCCGGCCGGCGGGCAGAAGCCGAGACAGGCCGCTTCGTTGATCGCCTTGCGGTTGATCGCGTGGTTGACCGCCAGGCGCAAGCGCCGGTCGGCCCACGGTGATTTCGGGTCCCACTGGTCGGCGAACTCGAGCCAGTTGATCGAAGCGTGGCGTGAGGCCACGATCTGTATCCGCGGGTCGCGCTTTACGTTGTCGGCATCGGGTCCGTCGAGCGCGTAGGAGATATCTGCCTCGCCGGTCTTCAGCATGGCCGCTCGCGTCGTCCCGTCGGTGACGCTGCGCATCACCAGGCGCTTGACGTACGGGGCATGACGCCAGTAACCCGGATACGCTTCCAGCACGACCTCGACGCCGGGCATGTGGCTCACGAACTTGTACGGGCCGGCGCCGACCGGATTCTTGCGAAAGGCCTCGTCGCCGACCTTCTCCAAATACTTCTTGGGCACGACGATGCCGGCGGCGGTGGCCGTGGTGCCGTAGAACGTCATGAAGTCGGGCCACGGCTCCTTGAGCTGGAAGCGGATCGTGAGCGCATCGACGATGTCGACCTGCCGAACACGCGCCTGCAGCTCCCTGGCGCCCGCGCCTCGATAGCGCTCGTAGCTGAACTTCACGTCTTCGGACGTGACCGGATCGCCGTTGTGGAACTTGAGGCCGGCGCGAAGCTTGAACTCGTACGTGAGACCGTCCGGGCCCTCTCGCCACGCTTCCGCGAGGCTCGGCCCCATCTTGGTCCCCGGCAGCGGACGCACCATCGCGTCGTGGATGGCGTAGAGCATGCCGAAGGGCGTGATCTGTGGCGGGGCCGTCGACGGATCGAACCACGTGGGCGCGAGCGTGACATGCCACGCCATGATCGCTTCCCCGGGCTGGGCGGCGCCCGCCGGGTTCACGGTGAGAGCGAGCAGGACGGCCGTCAGGAGCGAAGCGACCGGACCGGGTCGGACGTTCATGGGTCTCCCTTGGCTCAGCTCACGTACTCGTAGTTGTTCTCGAGCGGTACCGAGATGAGCGTCTGCCAGCTGGTGACCTTCTTGCTCACCGCCCACGTGAGCGAGCGTACCCCGAGCATCACGCCGCGATAGTCGTCGTAGAGCCTCTGGGCGAGCGCCTGCGTCATCCGCGCGCGCTTGTCCGTATCCAGCTCGCGCGAGATCGTGTCGACGTCCTCGTCGTAGGTGCCGTCGCAGAGCAGGTTGAAGGCGCCCTTCGAGTGGATGGCGCGCTGCCAGCCGAGCACGGGCTCGTCGAAGGGCGGCGAGCCGTAGACCCAGTGCGTCTTGTTCGTCTTGCGCGCGCGGTTCTTCGGCAGGAAGTTGCTGAACGCTTCGGGCACGCGCCGGACCTTGATGCCGATCTTCTCCCAGTCGAGCGCGACCGCCTCGACCATATCGGGGCCGTCGAGCGCGTAGGTCATCACCAGCGGATTCATCCGGACCTCGAAGCCGCCGGCGTGCCCCGCTTCGGCCAGGAGCTTCTTGGCGCGCTCGGGATCGTACGGCGGCACCTTCCAGTCGCGACTGAAGCCCTTGTGGAAGGGGTAATACCAGTACATGAACGGCGCGTCGGAGCCCATGCCCTTCCAGAGGGCGCTGACGATCGTCTTCTTGTTCACCGCCAGGTTCAGGGCGAGCCGTACCTTGCGCGCGTTCTCGAGACTCCTGGGATCGCTCGGGTCGCCGGCCCACGGGCATGCCGGGCAGTAGTCCTCGCGGTCCGGCGTCGTCTGGCCCTGCAGGACGACCCAGTGACAGGCGGCATTCGGCGTCTCGTGAATGCGCAGCCCGGCTTTGCGCGCCTGATCCAGGTAATCGCCGAACACGTTGCCGATGTCGATCTCACCGGACCTGAGCCCAGCCAGGCGTGTCGCCGGATCGGGAATTCGCCGGATGACCAGCTCCTTGAACGCCGGGGTCTTTCGCCAGTGGTTGGCGACCGCCTCGAAGCGGTGATAGTCGCCCTGTTTGCCCTCCACGTGCCGGAAGGGACCGGTGCCGATCGGATGGAGCGACGCCCTGTCCTCGCCGACCGACTCGATGTACTTCTTCGAAGTGATGTTCTGATAGCCCACGAACTGCGTGAAGTTCGACGGGACTTCCCAGACCCGGTTCTTGAAGTGCATCACGACCGTGTGCTTGTCCGGCGTCTCGATGCGATCGAGGTGCATCCGGAAGAACGGCGCCGACCCACCCTGCGAATCAGGCCTGAGGTTCTGCTCGACCGTGAACTTCACGTCCTCGGCGGTCATCTCGCCGAAGCCTTCGTGGAACTGCACGCCGGAGCGCAGCTTGAACGTCCACGTCCTGAGCTCGTTCGACGGCTTCCACTCCGTGGCGAGTCCGGGGCGATAGTCGAAGGTCTTCGGGTCGCGCATGATCAAGGGGTCGTAGGCGCAGTCCCACAGGGTCTTCTCGGACTGGCTGGAGCGCCACGCGAATGGCGTCTCGATGCCCCACTGCCCGACCGCCACGACGAGACGCTCACCCGCGGCGCGGACGCGTGAGGGCGAGACGAGCGGCGCTCCCGCGAGCGCGGCGGCGGTCGCCGACGCTTTCTTGAGAAACGTCCGCCGATCGATCGACTGGGCCATCGTTCTGCCTCCTCGCTGAGGCTTCAGGCCAGGGTTTGGGGAGACAGGCAGGGATGGTAGCGCCTGGTCGGGGGAAGTCAATGCCGCGTCAGCGGCGATTGGTTCCAGCGCGTCAGGCGGCGTGGGCCGGGATCCGCCCCTTGGGGGCGCGCGCCCGCGGCGTCGAGGGTCCCGATCTGAACAGGAGCACGCCGGCGACGATCAGATAGAGGAGGTAACTGCCGGCCTCGAGCACCGTCGGCCGTGAGCGGTAGCCGATCAGCCCGTTCAGAAAGCCGCCCACGAAGCCGTGATCGTCGAGCACGAGCGTGGTGTTCCAGGCGGTCGGCGTCGCCGGGAGGAATCCCATGACCTCCAGCCGGCCGACACCCGTGCTGAACATGCCGGCGGCCAGCAGCAGCAGGAAGACCGAGGTGACGCCGAAGAACCGCTGCAGGCTCACATGTTGGCCGCCGCAGAAGATCGCCCAGCCGAGCGAGGCCGCCATGACGAGGCCGAGGACGGCTCCGAGCGCGCTCGCCCAGCCCGCCGTGGACGTCGCCTGAGTCAGGAGCCCCCACATGAACAGTACCGTCTCGGCTCCCTCGCGAAACACGCCGGTGAAGGCGATGACACCGATGATCCACATGCGGTGGGTTGCCTGTGCTTCGTCGATCTGCCGCTGGACGTCGCCCTTCACCGCGCGGGCGTGCTGCTGCATCCAGTACCCGTGCCACGTGAGAACGACCACCGCGACGAAGATCACGCCGAGCCCGATCACGTCTGGGCCCAGATCGAGGAGTGGCCCCGAGAACGCGGTGACCACCACCCCGAGCGCGATGCTGGCGAGCACGCCGAGCAGGCCGCCGCGGGTCGCGTAACGATAGTGCCGCTGCGCGCCGATCTTCTGAAGATAGGTGTAGACGATGCCCAGGATGAGGGCCGCTTCGAAGCCCTCGCGCAGCGTGATGACGAAGGTGCCGCCCATGATGGCTCGGGTCTATTCGGCGACGATGCGGCCGCTCGCCGCCTTGTTGAAGTCGTCGAAGAACGCGTACGTCCCGGGCTTGAGCGCGCGGATCCGCACGTTGACGGTCTTCCCCGCCGGCACCACCTTCTCCACGCGGAGGTCCTTGCTCTCGAACTCCGCCGCCTTGGCGCCCTTGTTCGTGACGACCAGCACGAACGGGGTGTTCGCCTTGACCTTGACCTCGCTCGGCTGGAACTGGCCCTTGTCGATGGTGAGCGGAATCTCCGGGGGGGCATCCGCGGCTGACGCCGTTGTCGCAACCACGACGATGCCCACGACGAGACCGGCGAGCAGGAGCGTGAGCCTCCTCCGCATCTGAGCCCTCCCTCTCTCGGCTTAAGCCCCCAGTCCAGGGGGAATTAGGATGACTTAATCATACGATCCTGTCAACGCCCCTTCCGGAAACCGCTCCTTCCGGAGACCGGGGGTGACGACTCCCGCTCGGCTTGCTACCATGCCGGCACTCCGGCGTGTCGGAGCCAGACGACGGAATGAGGTGAGCCAGATGACGACCGCGACCGTCCGTTACAAGCTCCCGCCGCACATCGACTACGCGGCCTGCCGCGCGCACTTCCACACGATCGCCCCGGGGTTCCGCGAGGTGAAGGGCCTGATCAGCAAGCACTTCATCTGGAGCGAGAGCGGCTGGGCTGGGGGCGTCTATCAGTGGGAAACGCTCGAGGACGCCCGGCGCTTCTACAGTGGACCGTGGCTCGACGGCATCGTCGAGCGGTACGGCATGCGGCCGGAGATCGAGTTCTACGAGGTCTTCGCGGTGACCGACAACCCGCGGGGTTCGGTCGAGCTGTTCGATTCCGCCGAGAGGGAGGGAGCATGGAATTCGTCGACCTGAAGAGCGCGGAAGAGTTCTCGTCGCACCACCACGTGCACAAGAGCCTGACGGCGACCCCGCAGAGCGATATCAGTATCGCGTGCTGGGAGCCCGGGCAGAAGTCGCCGATCCATCGCCACCCCGGCGCCGACGAGATCTACCACGTGATCGCCGGAAGCGGCCTCTTCAACGACGGTCGGACCGAGCGGCGCCTGATCGCGGGGGACACCGTCATCTTCCCCGCGGGCGAGGTGCATCAGGTGACGGCGTTGACGCGGATGGTCTTGTATCGCGTGCAGGCCGGCGCCGATCGTCACCCCGAGTCGCTGGATTCCTGGCCGACGAAGCGCTAGTTGCCGCGCGCCACGACCGAGTCGACGAAGGCCTTGTCCCGATATTTGGCCTCGACGGAGTCGTAGATACTCGGGGGCACGACGGGCATTTCCTCTTCGAGGGCATCCAGGCTCTTGCGCAAGTCGGTCACGACCGGCGCATCGAGCGCCAGCCCGGACAGGGTCCCGATTCCCATCTGTTCCATATGACGAATGACCGCCTTGTACTTGGCGCCCGCAATTCGGTGGCGCTCGGCACGCGCCCCAAGATCGAGGAACGACTGGAGGCTCGCCAGAATGGCCGCGATGATCGCGAGACCTCCGACGGTGATCTGGAGCGCTCGGCCAGGTGATTCCTGAAGCGCCGCGAAGGTGCTGGTCCCGACGATCGCGGCCGTGATGGTCGCCGGGATACCGAGGAGATGGCGTTGGTGGTCAGAGCGTCGGGCGGCCAGGTCATGACGGTCCCGGCCCTTGTGGGCGTGAAGAAGCCAGCCACGAAGCAGCTCGTTCAGATTGTCGGGCTCGAAGATCGATGTGGTAGGTGGCATGCGGTCGACCTCGATCAATTGCGCCGGTGGGGGCCGGCGCCGGTCACGAAGTCGTACAGGTTGGCGACGTTCATCTTCATCACGCCCGGCGCCATGCCGTCCTGGCCGACGTCCATCGGATAGCGATCCGTCATCGCCGTGAGGTCGGCCACGCACTGCTCCTTCGTCATCCCCTGCCCGACACCTTTGCGCACGTAGTCCACCCACTCGCGGATGAACGCGCCTTGCTCGTCGAGGTAGCGCTTGTCGCAGATCGGGCCGTGACCCGGGACGAACGTGTCCTCGCGCAGCCGCCGCAGCGATTCCAGCGCCTCGAGCCACCGGGTAGGATCGGCCTCCTGGAGCCACGTGTGCACCTTGCAGAAGATGTTGTCGCTGGTGAAGACGACGCCCTCCTCCTCGACGATCACCGCCGCCTGGTAGGCCGTGTGCCCGGGCATGTGGACCAGGCGGAAAGTGTGGTTGCCGACGTGCAGCGTCATCTCGCTCTGGAACGTGATGATCGGCGCGTTGGGCTTGTAGCCCTCGAGCAGCTTCGGCTCTTCGGGCCCGAACGAGGCGATGCGGGCGACGTGCGCGGCCATGTCGGTGCCGAGGATGCGCGTGAGCACGCCCTCGTGAGCCACGACGGGCGCGTCGAAGTACGCGTTGCCGGTCCAGTGATCGCCGTGGGGCTCGGTGTTGAGGATGTAGCGGAGCCGGCCACGGCGCTCGACGTCGGCTCTGAGCCGCATGGCGTCGCTCGGCTTGTGGGGGCTGTCGATCATCACGATGCCGTCGGAGGTCGTGACGATGCCGTGGTTGGAGCCGCGGAGCTCGGTCTCGACGAACACGTTCTTGGTCAGCTGCTTCATGGCTTTCCCCCCCGTCTCGGGATCGATCGCACGCGACAGGCTATGGTATCGTCGGGCCCTCGGCAAGATCCCGCCCGAGGAGGAACTCACCCGATGCCCTACAAGCTCGTGAGCTTTCGAGCTGGTCGAGGCCCGCGCGCCGGCGTGCTGCTCGGCGAGACCGTGTACGACGCGGCGAAGATCACGGGCATCGCGGCTCACTCGAGCGTACTGGCTCTGCTCGAAGACTGGAGTCGAGCCCGGCGCCTCCTCGCTCGAGCCTCGAAGCGGATCGAGTCCGGCAAGGCGCGAAGCAAGGGTGTTCCGCTCAGGAGCGTCCGCCTGCTGGCGCCCGTCCTCTATCCCGGCGCAATCTACTGCGCGGGCGCCAACTACACCGATCACATGGCCGAGATGGCTCGGGCTCAGGGCCACACGCCCGGGCCGACCATGAAGGAGCTGGGCGAGAAGCCCTGGCACTTCGTCAAGACTTCGAGGAGCTCGGTGGTCGGGCCCGGCGCCAAGGTCAAGCTGCCGGTCTACTCGCAGATGGTCGATTGGGAGGTCGAGCTGGCGGCGGTGATCGGCAGGGTTGCGCGAGACGTTCCGGTGGAACGGGCGCTTGACCACGTCGCCGGCTATACGATCGCCAACGATCTGTCGGCGCGAGACGTCATGCGGCGCGACAAGAACCCCGCGACATCTCCCTTTCACTACGATTGGCTCAGCCAGAAGTGCTTCGACGGTTCCTGCCCGCTCGGGCCCTGGATCGTGCCGACCGATGATCTTCCCGATCCTCAGAACCTCGGGCTCACGCTCTGGGTCAATGACAAGCTCATGCAGAATTCGAACACGAGCAAGATGATCTTCGACACCGCCGAGCAGATCGCGATGCTGTCCTCCCGAGTGAGTCTCCAGCCCGGCGATCTCGTCTTGACCGGAACCCCGGCCGGCGTCGGAGTGCCGCGACGAGTGTTCCTCAAGCCCGGCGACACGGTGAAGCTCTGGATCGAAGGCATCGGCGAGCTCATCCACACCATGGCGAGTTGATCCGATGAGCGGGACTGACCGGGAGCCGTACGTCGGGCGCCCGCTCAAGCGGACCGAAGATCCGAAGCTCATCACGGGCCGCGGGCAATACGTCGAGGACATCAAGCTGCCCGGCCTCGCGCATCTCGCGTTTCTCCGGAGCCCGCACGCCCACGCCCGGGTGCAGGCGCTCCGGACCGAGGCCGCGCGGAAGGCGCCGGGTGTCGTTCGCGTCGTGACGGCTGGTGATCTGGGCTCGCTGCGGCCGCTACCGTTCATGGCGACGATTCCCGGGTTGAAGCAGGCGCCGTGTCCCTACCTCGCCGGTGCGGTCGTCGACTCGACCGGCGTGCCGGTTGCGGCGGTCGTCGCCGAGCGCGCGGATCTGGCCCGCGACGCCATCGAGCTGATCGAGGTCGAGTACGAGCCGCTGCCGCCGATCGCCGATCCGGAGCGGGGTCTGGAGCCGGGCGCTCCCCTCGCGCATGCGGAGCTCGGGACCAACCAGGCCTTCAGCTGGCCGCTCAGGGGCGGCGATGTCGATGGAGCGTTCGCCAGGGCAGCGCATATCGTGAAGGTGCGCCTCGATCACAACCGCCTGGCCGGAGCGCCGATGGAGCCGCGTGGGGTCCTCGCGCGCTACGACGCGGGGAGCGACGAGCTCACGCTCTGGCTGACCACGCAGAACCCGTTTCTGTCGCGTGCCGACCTCGCCGCCGTGCTCGGATTCCCGGAGCACAAGCTGCGCGTGATCGCGCCGGACGTGGGCGGTGGCTTCGGCGTCAAGGGACCGCTCTATCGTGAGGAGATCATCGCGGCGAAGCTCGCCCGCGAGATCGGTCGCCCCGTTCGCTGGATGTCCACGCGCACCGAGGACTTGCTCACGACGATCCAGGCACGAGCGGCCGTCTCGGAGGCCGAGGGCGCCGTGACTGCCGAGGGCGAGATCATCGGCCTCAGGGCCAAGGCGGTCTTCGATCTCGGGGCGCACCTGCTCTCGCTGTCCCTGGTGCCGCCGATGTCGGCCTCGACCCACATCTTCGGGCCCTACCGGATCCAGAACGCCGAGCTCCTGAGCATCGGGGTGTACACGAACACGGCGCCGACCGGTCCCTATCGAGGATCGGGCAGGCCTGTCGGTGTCTTTCTGATCGAGCGCCTCATGGACGAGGCCGCGCAGGCGACGAACCTCGATCCCGTCGAGATTCGCCGTCGCAATTTCATCCCGCCCGACGCATTTCCCCACCGCACCCCGTTCGGTCCCGCCTACGACTCCGGCAACTACGCGCGCGCCCTCGATCGCGTCGTGGAGCTGGCGGACTATCAGGGGCTCCGTCGAGAGCAGGCCGCGGCGCGCCGTCGCGGCGAGATCATGGGCGTCGGTGTCGCGGCCTACGTGGAATCGACGAACGTCCTCGGCTGGGAGAGCGGGCTCGTGCGCGTGGAGCGGAGCGGCAAGGTCACGGCGATCACGGGATCGAGCCCGCACGGACAGGGACACGAGACCACGTTCGCGCAGATCATCGCCGATCATCTCGGCGTCGCCTGCGAGGACGTGATCGTCCGCCACGGCGACACGCTGGGTGCGCCGCAGGCAATCGGAACGTTCGGCAGCCGCAGCACGGGCCTTGGCGGCAACGCCCTCGCCGAGGCCGCGGCCCAGGTGCGCGACAAGGGCCGTCGACTCGCCGGCCGGCTTCTCGAGGCGAGCCCGGAGGACTTGCAGGTCGTCCGCGGCGGCTTCCAGGTCAAAGGCGCGCCCGAAAAGATCGTGGGCTGGGATCGCGTCGGCGAGTTTGCCCACCGCGGGATGGGCCTCCCCGCTCACGAAACGCCGGGCCTCGAGGCGACCGTGTTCTTTCGCCAGGATCAGCCGTCCTGGAGCTTCGGCGCCGGACTGGCCGTCGTGCGCATCGCCCGCGACACGGGTCAGGTCCGTCTCGAGCGCTTCATCGCCGTCGACGACTGTGGTAATGCGATCAACCCGCTGCTCATCGACGGACAGATCGTCGGCGGCTTCGCCCAGGGACTCGGTCAGACCCTGCTCGAGCGCATCGAGTACGGCGAGGACGGCCAGCTGCTCACGGGGACGTTCATGGAGTACGCGATCCCGCGGGCCGACGACATGCCCGAGCTGGTGGTCGATCGCACCGTCACGCCGTCTCCCTTGAATCCGCTCGGCGTGAAAGGCGTCGGCGAAGGCAGCGCGTGCGTGGCGCCTCCGGCGATCGTGAACGCGGTCGTCGACGCGCTCTCGCCTCTCGGCGTACGCCACGTCGACATCCCGCTGACGCCGGAGAAGATCTGGCGCGCGATCGCTAGCGCGCGGACGGGATGATCGGCAGCAACAGGTACGATTGGCGGCCCGGGCCGCAATGGATCGTGACCTTCTTGCCGAAGATCTCAGCCGGTCGGTCGCGCGGGTCGTTGTGCTGGAACGGTCCGACACCGGTGAAGACCGCGCCGAGCGTCCCGAGCCCCGTCGACGGCCCGCCTGGATACTCGTAGTCCCGGCCGCGTACCGTCAGGCCGATCCGATAGCCGGCCGGCGCCACGATCGAGGTCGGCCAGATCTCGACGTCGAGCTCGTAGATCTTGCCGGGGGCGAGCGGCTGCTTCTCGTCGTGCGTGTGGTACGGGCGATACGGGAGCGTGAGCTTGGGATCGAGCTTTCGATGGGAGGCGCGGAGCCATCCCTGCGCGATCGGCGTGTGCGGGTCGAGCGCGCCCTGGAACACGACTTCCGTCATGTTCGCCGTCAGCACGCGCACGATCAGGAAAAGGTCGGCGTCAGCGGTCTGCGACGACACGGAGAGCTTCGCCGCGATGGGTCCGGTGATCTCGGTTTCCTTCGGCAGGGGCGGCGTGAGGAATGTGACGCCCTCGCCGAGGCCGTCGTAGCTCACGGCGCCGCGTCGCGCGACGGGCGTTCGGCTCAGGCCCTGGTCCGCCGGGCTCAGGTAGAGCTTGGTCCAGCGCGTGCGGGCGAGCGGCCATTCCTTCTCGCTCCGCTCGACGAACTTCTCCCCGGGGTGGCGGACCTGCAGCACGACCTTCGCCTGCTTCTTCCAGCCCGTGTCCTCGCCCTTCAGGAAGTAGCCGAAGAACTTCTTCTGGAGGCTGACGCCGTAGTCCGTGTAGAAGTGGGTCCAGTGCTCGATGCCGTGCACCTCGAGCCACTTCTGCCTGGAGGCCGCGCGCGCGAATCCCTCGAAGTTGCCCCGCGGATGCAGCCCCTGCCCGCCCCAGTTGGCGGCCGAGAAGAGCGGCACGGTCACCTTCGACCAGTCGGGCATGCGCGAGCGCCAGTACTCGTCGCTGGCCAGCGGGCTCCTCCAGCAGTCCTCGTAGAAGTCGCGGCGGTTGCCGCCGAGCTCCTCCTCGGTCAGCGTCGGCGGCCCGGACACCCAGTCGCCGTTCATCCGGCTCCGGTATCCCTTCGTGCCGCGGCCGTGCTGGACGCGGATGACCTGCGAGGGAAACCACGCCCGCCCGAACGTGCAGAGGATGCCGCCGTGGTGACTGAGGTCGCGATAGTAATCGGCCGCGCCCTCCCAGATGCAGATCGCGGCGAGATGCGAGGGCTGAAGCGCCGCCACCTGCCACTGGTTCATCGCGTAGTAGGAGATTCCGTTCAGACCGATCTTGCCGTTGCTCCAGGGCTGCGCGGCCGCCCACTCGACGCAGTGGTAGAGATCCTGGGCCTCACGCGCCGACCAGATGTCGAGGTGGCCCGGCGAGCGGCCGGCGCCCCGCGAATCGACGCGCACGCAGGCATAGCCGTCGGGCACCCACTTCTCGGGATCGACGACCTCCCAGTTCTGGTACTTGTTCGTGGATCCCGCGAGAACGTCGGGGTGCTGATCGACCATGCGGCGCCACTGATCGGTGTAGAGATCCTCGAAGTGGAGCCACTTGCCGTAGGGGCCGTACGTCAGTATCACCGGATGCTTGCCTGCGTCGAGCGGGCGAAAGACGTCGGCGCGAAGAACGAGGCCGTCGTCCACGCGGATCGGCACGTCCCAGTCGATGCGCATGCCGTCGCGGACCTCGCTCACGAAGTCGGTCATCTAGCCTCGACCCGCGCGGCCGCCACCGAGATCGAGGACGAAATCGAACGTGGCGGCCTTGGCGTCGGTGGCGTCCTTCACGTGCATCTGGAGCTCGGGGCTGAAGATCGGATCCCTCGCGTTGGCCGCGTCTCCCGGAAAATAGAGCTGCGTCGTGAGCCCCGGGCGGTTCGGCGCCTGCACCTTGACGTGGAAGTGACGCGTCCGCCCGACGTAGACGCCGGGCACGATCGTCTCGAGCCGGTACCGTCCCTGGTCGTCGGTGAACTGGTGACCGCGCAGCCGAAAGCCCGCGTTGTCGTAGCCCCCGCGATCGTCGGCGTGCCAGACGTCGATCAGGGCTCGCGCGACCGGCTGGCAGCTCGTGGAGAGCACCATGCCCGTGACCACGATCTTCGTGCCCGCCATGCCGGGCTCGAGAAGCGAGGCGCGCAGCGGCGAGTCCGGCTTGAAGTACGGCCCCTCGGTCTGTCGCGAGGTCGGCGGTGCCGCACCCGGACAGCTCGGCGTGGGCCGAAGCGGCTGAGCCTGAGCTCCTTCTGCCGCGGTCGCGCCCGCGACCAGCGCGGACAGCCCGGCGGCGACCTTCAGGAACTCACGACGCGAGGACCGCGGCCTAGAACATGCCATTGGAGTTCGCCACCCCCTCATGCTCGTCTCGCCTCCTCGATCGATTTCCGACAACTACCCTAGAGACACGCTCGGGCGTCTGTCAAACCGTCAAAAGCTGCTGGTCTCCACCCCGTGGCGGCGTTACGATCTCGTCCAGGAAGGGCACGGAGGCTTAGAGATGAACATCTTCAAGACGCTGGCGGTCAAGGACGTCGACGCGGCGACGAAGGCCATTCCCCTGATCGACGTCGGGCCGGCGCTCCGAGGGGAGCCGGGTGCGCTGCAGACCGGGGCGCTCGAGGTTCGACGCGCCTGCGAGACCGTCGGCTTTTTCTATCTCGCGGGGCACGGCGTGCCGCAGCCGGTGATCGACGACGCCTTCGCGGCCTCGCGCGAGTTCCACGCGACACCGCTCGAGGTGAAGCGCTCGCTGAAGATCAACGAGAACAACATCGGGTACATGGCCGTGAACGAGAGCATGCAGCGGCACTCGACCGTCCACAAGGCGACCCGGCCGAACTTCAACGAGAGCTTCTTCATCAGTCACGATCGGGCCGCCGACCACCCGGACGTCCTCGCGGCCACGCCGCTCCGCGGGCGCAATCAGTGGCCGGACGGGCACGAGCGCATGCGGGCGGCGATGGTGACGTACTTCAAGAGCCTTGAGCGTTTCGGCGAGCGGCTGCTCCCGATCCTGGCGCGCGCGCTCGGAATGCCGGCCGAGTACTTCGCGCGGTTCTTCACGAACGAGGCGCACATCAACCTGCGCTTCCTCCACTACCCGCCGCAGGAGACCGATGACGAGGAGCAGTTCGGTCAGGGCCCCCACACCGACAACTCGTTCATCACGATGCTGGCGCGCGAAGACGTGCCGGGCCTGGCCGTGCGCTTACCGAACGGCGAGTGGATGGCGCCGCCCGTGATCCCCGGGACCTTCCTGGTGAATCTCGGCAACATCATGAAGCGGTGGTCGAATGACCGCTTCCTGTCGACGCCGCACGGGGTGTTGAACGACTCGGGGAAGGACCGATACTCGATCGCGTTCTTCTACAGCCCGAACGTCGACGCCGCCATCGAGTGCGTGCCGACCTGCGTGAGCGCGGACAGGCCGGCGAACTATCCGCGTGCCATCTACCGCGATCTCGTGCTGGAGTTCTACAACGCCAACTACTTCCACCGGAAGGACTTCGCGGGCGCGGCCGAGACGGCGGGGAGCGCTACTCCCCGTCCTTGATCTGCTGGGCCAGATAGTTCCCTTCGCCCGTCTGCGCGATC
>Ga0137396_10000391_pt1 | contig 20526 bp, 16 predicted proteins | sample czc16metaG_FD_108284 | JGI IMG/M metagenome (GOLD analysis project Ga0137396, IMG submission 108284) | Vadose zone soil microbial communities from Angelo Coast Range Reserve, California, USA - czcobulk3.16 metaG | ecosystem: Environmental > Terrestrial > Soil > Vadose zone | place: USA...
GCGCTTGCGGTTTACGGATGACGCGCTCGAGACCGTGGCGGAGTTAGCACTTCAGCGCAAAGTCGGCGCGCGCGGCTTGCGTATGATCCTCGAAGACCTCATGCTGGAACTGATGTACCACCTGCCCATGCAGCGGAAGGTGCGCGACTTCGTGGTTACGGCGGACATGGTCCGCACGCGCGAAATCAATTGGAGTTTGCTCGAGAAGGCCGGATAAGCCGCTCGGGCTTCGAACTTACTGCGCGGCCGTGCCCGGGCCGCGTTAGCAGGAACCCAGGGGACTGAATGTTTACTCGCGAAAAACAGGAAATGAAGCGCGTGCCGATGATGCCGGTGCGGGACATGGTCATCTTCCCACAGCAGATGACGCCGTTTATCGTTGGGCGCGAAGCGAGCGTCCGCGCACTGGAAGAAGCGCTCGCGGGCGACAAAAAGATTTTTCTTTCCACGCAGCACGACGCTTCGGTGGATGACCCCAAGCCAGAAGAGATTTACGCCGTCGGTACGCTCGCCAACATTGTTCAGAGCGTCAAACTCCCCGACGGCAATATCAAAGTGCTGGTCGAAGGCGTGGAGCGGGCCCGGGCGTTGTCGATCGCCACGGAAGAAGGATTCTTCCGAGCTACCGTTCGACTGCTGGGCGCGCGCGTGGAAGATTCGCCGCAGGTAAAGCAGATCGTTGAAAAAGTGACCGGGCTTTACGAACAATTCATCAAACTCTCGCAAAGCCTCAATTACGACACGATGATCGCCGCCGCGCGAGTGGATGATCCGGCGCGCCTCTCGGACACGATTGCCGCCAACCTGCAGCTTCCCGTGGATGAAAAACAGGATTTGCTCGAGACGGTTGATCCGCTCGAACGCTTGAACCGCATCGCGGACATCCTGGAAATCGAACTCGAAAAGCTCAACGTCGACCGCAACATCAACACGCGCGTGAAGCGCCAAATGGAGCGCGCGCAAAAAGAGTATTACCTGAACGAAAAGCTCAAGGCTATCCAGAAAGAACTGGGCCGCGGCGAAAAGAGTGAAATCGACGAGCTCAAAAAGAAGATCGACACCGCCGGGATGTCCAAGGAAGTTCACGAAAAGGCCATTCAGGAGCTAAAGCGGCTGGAGCTGATGCCGCCGATGTCCGCGGAGTCCACCGTCAGCCGCAATTACCTGGACTGGCTGCTCGCGGTGCCCTGGAAAAAGAAGTCAAAAGAAATCCGCGACATCAAGGCCGCCGAAAAAATCCTGAACGAGGAGCATTACGGGCTCGACAAAGTTAAGGAGCGGATCCTGGAATTTCTGGCGGTTCGCCAACTGGTGAAGAATCCGAAAGGCTCCATCCTGTGCTTCGTGGGGCCTCCGGGCGTGGGCAAGACTTCGCTGGCCATGTCCATCGGGCATGCGACGGGGCGCAAGTTCGTGCGCGTTTCATTGGGTGGCGTTCGTGACGAAGCCGAAATCCGCGGCCATCGCCGCACCTATATCGGCGCACTGCCCGGCCAAGTCATCCAGATGATGAAGAAGGCCGGCACGGTGAACCCCATCTTTGTGCTGGACGAAGTCGACAAGATGTCCACGGACTTCCGCGGCGATCCGTCGGCGGCGCTGATGGAAGTGCTCGACCCGGAACTGAACCACTCGTTCACGGACCATTATTTGGACGTGGAGTACGACCTCTCGAAAGTCATGTTTGTGTGCACCGCCAATGTGCTGCACACCATTCCGCAGCCGCTGCAAGACCGCATGGAAATCCTGCGCCTTCCCGGCTATACGGAGCAGGAAAAGTTGGAAATTGCCAAACGGTTCCTGGTGAAGCGCGCGCGCGAAGCGACCGGTCTTACCGAGAAGAATCTAAAATTCACGGATGAAGGCCTGTTGCACATGATCCGGCATTACACGCATGAAGCGGGAGTTCGCAGCCTGGAGCGCGAGATTCAAAACATCGCGCGCAAGATGGCGCGAAAGGTCGTGACCGATAGCGCCACCACCGGCGTGGAGATCACTCCCGCTAACGCGAACGAATTCCTCGGCGTGCTTAAGTATCGCGAATACTGGCTCGAAAAACACAATGAAATCGGGCTGACGACCGGCCTCGCTTGGACAGAAGTCGGCGGTTCCGTTCTAGTTACCGAAGCTGCCATAATGGAAGGTAAAGGCCGCTTGACCCCAACCGGCAAACTCGGCGAAGTCATGCAGGAGTCCGCGCAAGCCGCCATGAGTTATATCCGCTCGCGTTCCGCGGCCTTCGGTCTGACCAAGGATTTCTATCGCAACCTCGATATCCACGTGCACGTTCCCGAGGGCGCCATTCCTAAAGACGGTCCTTCGGCGGGTATCACCATCTGCACGTCCATCGTAAGCGCGCTTACGAAAATTCCTGTGCGCTGCGACGTGACCATGACCGGCGAAATCACCTTGCGCGGCAAGGTCCTCCCGATCGGTGGTGTTAAGGAGAAGCTCCTGGCCGCGCACCGAATGGGCTTGCGTACCATAGTGCTTCCGAAGGACAATGAGAAGGACCTAGCGGAAATCCCGCAGGAGATCCTCTCCAGTCTCACGACACATTTTGTCGAGACCATGGATGAAGTGCTGCAGATTGCGCTGGAGCGGCCCATTGTGCCGCTTGAGCATGCCGAGGTTGCGCCCGTCACGGCACCTTTCGTGGCCGACGCCGAGAAAGACAAGAGTTTGACCAACTAAGCAGCGTTGTTTTGGGTCCGGCCCTTCCCGCAAGTTGAACCCGACCTAGTCGGTGTTAGGCTTGAGGAATTTCAGGTTCGCCGCGGCCCGGCGCTGCCTCCGGTTGCAGAAAGTCTGGTTTGCCCCATCCTGGCAGGTTTTCGCTTGTCCGCCAGTGCGGTGCACCACCTCAAAAACAATCCGGGTTCCCAGGGTCAATTTTCGCAATCATAGCTAAGGACATATGCCAAAAGAAACAAACGTTGAAGGAAGCAATCAGATGAGTATTAGCCTTGCCGAGCTGAAGGAAAAGAACATCACCGACCTCGCCAAGATTGCCAAGGAATTAAACATTCCCGGCGCGAGCGGTATGCGCAAGCAGGAATTGATCTTTCAAATTTTGCGGGCGCAAACCGAAAAGAACGGCCTGATCTTTTCCGAAGGCGTCCTCGAATGTCTCCCCGATGGATTCGGATTTCTGCGCGCCCCGGAATACAACTACCTCCCCGGCCCGGACGACATCTACGTTTCTCCATCGCAGATCCGCAAGTTCGACCTGCGCACCGGCGACACCGTCTCCGGCCAGGTTCGCCCGCCGAAAGACGGCGAACGATATTTCGCGTTGATCAAAGTCGAAGCGGTCAATTTTGAAGACCCGGAAGTCGCGCGCAACAAGATTTTCTTCGATAACTTGACGCCCCTTTATCCCCAGGGCCGCCTCAAGATGGAAACCACCAAGGAAAATATGACCGGGCGCGTGCTGGATCTTCTCTGCCCGGTCGGCAAAGGGCAGCGCGGGCTGGTCAATGCGCCGCCGCGCACCGGCAAGACCATGATGCTGCAAGCCATGGCCAACGCCGTGGCCATCAATCATCCGGAAGTTGCTTTGATCGTGTTGCTGATCGACGAACGCCCGGAAGAAGTCACCGACATGCAGCGCACGGTGAAGGGCGAAGTCATCAGCTCGACCTTTGACGAAGCGCCGCAGCGCCACATCCAGGTGGCGGAAATGGTTTTGGAGAAAGCGAAGCGCCTGGTAGAACACAAGCGCGATGTGGTCGTGCTGCTCGATTCGATCACGCGTCTGGCTCGCGCCTACAACGCCGTTACGCCGCCCTCCGGCAAAGTGCTCTCGGGCGGTATCGATGCTAACGCCTTGCAGCGCCCGCGGCGTTTTTTCGCCGCTGCGCGCAACGTCGAAGAGGGCGGCTCGCTTACCATCATCGCCACGGCGCTGATCGATACCGGCAGCCGCATGGACGATGTCATTTTCGAAGAGTTCAAGGGCACCGGCAACATGGAAATCTATCTCGACCGCCGCCTCGCCGATAAGCGCGTGTTCCCGGCCATCGACATTCAGCGCTCGGGCACGCGCAAGGACGAACTGCTGCTGCCGCCGGAGGAATTGAGCCGCGTGTGGGTGCTGCGCAAGGTTCTAAGCCCGCTTTCAACCGTCGAGGCCATGGAGCTGTTAATTAGCCGCCTGTCGAAGTCGAAGGCCAACATGGAATTTTTGAGCTCCATGTCAGCGCCGGCGTAAGCAATCCTCAATTTTTCCATCTAAGTAACGCAAAAAAAGGGGCAGCGAGGTTCCACGCTGCGCACGCTGAGGCGCCATGAGCGGCGTCGCGGCATCCTTTGGCGAGCCGAGTGCAGCAAGCTTTCAATGCGCCGCTTGCGAATCTAGCCACAGCTTCATGTGGGCTTCGAGCAGGTTCAGGGGCACCGCGCCATCTTCAAGCACGGCGTCATGAAACTTTCGCTCATCAAATTTAGCACCCAGCTTGCTCTCCGCTTCTTTGCGCAGTTCGCGGATTTTGAGCTGCCCGATCTTGTACGCCAATGCCTGTCCAGGCCAAACGATGTACCGGTCAATTTCCGAGATCACGTCCTGATCCGTCTTTCCCGTGTTTTCGCGGAAATAGTCGATAGCTTGCTGACGCGTCCAGCCCATCGTGTGCATTCCGGTATCGACCACCAGCCTCACGGCGCGCCACATTTCGTAAGCAAGCTGGCCGAATTTCGAATACGGATCTTTGTACATCCCGATTTCTTCGCCGAGACTCTCGGCGTACAACCCCCAGCCTTCCACAAAAGCTGTATAGCCGGCGTGCTTGCGGAATTCCGGAACGCCTTCCAGTTCCTGCGCGAGCGAAATCTGCAAGTGATGGCCCGGCACGGACTCGTGAAGAGAGAGCGCTTCCATCTCCCACTTGGGTCGTGCGTTCAGCTTGTACGTGTTTACGAAATACCAGCCCGGTCTGCCCACCTTAGGCGCGCCACCCTGGTAATACGCCGTCGTCTGCGAAGGCGCCTTGAATTCGGGTATCGGAGTGACGCCATAGGGCAAGCGCGGCAGCTTTCCAAACAGGCGGGCCAGCTCCGGATCAATTCTCTTGGCGATGATACGGTAGCCGTTCACCAGATCTTCGGGCTTGTCGTAGTAAAAGCGCGGATCCGTCCGCAGAAATTCCGTGAACTCGGGAAAGCTGCCCTTGAACCCGGTCGCGGCGATGAGCTTTTCCATCTCCGCGTGGATGCGCTTCACTTCCGCGAGTCCAATTTCGTGTATCTGCTGCGGCGTAAGACTTGTCGTGGTCTCGAAGCGCACGCGAAAAGCATAAGTTGCTGCTCCGTTTGGCAAAGCGGACGCAGCGATGCTGTCGCGGCAGGCAGGGATGTATGTCGCGACGAGGTACTCACGCAGCTTCTGAAACGCCGGCGCAACGGCGCTGGCATATAAGCGCTTGGCGCGATCGGTCAGCCGCGCGCGATCCGCTTCCGGAAAGCCGGCGGGAAATACCGTGAACGGTTGCAACAGGGCGCTAGCCATCGGCTCGGCAGGAGTCAAATCCGCGAGCTGCTTCGGCACGTCGCGCAAAGTAATCTTCGGCGGCGTGTAGCCACGCTTCAACCCATCTTGCAGCAGCGCGAGAGTTTGCTCCACGGCGGAGGGCAACGCTTGCAGGCGCGCCAGAATGTCTTCGTAATCGGCAACGGTTTCGTGCGGCATGAGTGCCAGAATCGCCGCGGCGCCCTGTTGGATACCTCCCAACTGATTCAAGGGCATCCAGAGACTTCCGCCCCCCGCATCGTCGCCATATTGCATCCCCTCTTCTAGATCGGCGAGAAATCGCCCGTACAAGTCATAGTTGAGCTTCTCTACCTCGGGAAGCTCTTCCCGGCGAATCGTTTTCAGCGTTGCGATACTCTCGCGAAGATGCTTCTTTCGGAGTTCGATGCCTTGCGGGGACTTGTCCCTCCAGCGGCGGTTCTGCCCGGGGAAACCAAGCCGAGTGGCTGCTTCCGGCTGATCGACCATCGCACGTTTCCAATCTTCATCGAGGAAGGCGCGGAACTTCTTCACTTCCTGTGCCTGGGCGCTACTGTCCCCGTCGCTGGCGTTCGCCAGCGCCAGCATCGAGACGGCGAACAGCCCACCGCTCAGACCCATCGCCAGAATCACGAGTATTCGCATCATGCTTCCCTCCTCGCTGCCTGCGCCAATTCCCTTTCACGTTCCTGCGCCAGCATGACAATCAACCGCGCGGTTTCCTCGATGCCCATGGCGGTGTTGTCCACGAGCACGGCATCGGCGGCGCGCACGAGCGGAGAAACTTTTCGCTCGCGGTCACGTTTGTCGCGCTCGATCACTTCGTCGAAAACTTCCGCGAGCGTAAGCCGCTCGCCTTTTTCCTGATGCTCTTTCCAACGGCGCTCCGCGCGCACTTCCGGCGAAGCATCCAGAAAAATCTTCAGCTCGGCATTAGGAAACACCACGGTCCCGATGTCGCGTCCCTCCATGACAATCCCACCGCCTGAGCCGGCGCGCTGCTGCTCCGCGACCAGTACTTGGCGCACTCTTGCAATCGTCGCGAGCCGCGACGCCGCCTGCGCTACTTCCGAAGTGCGAATCTCCTCGGTGACGTCCGCCCCGTCCAGGAAAACACAATTCTTCGCGCCTGCTGCTTCCTGCTCCGGCTTGGGTGGCCTAAGTTCGATATGTGTTTCCTTGGCGAGCACTTCTAGCGTGGGTTCGTCGAGCAGCGAAACACTGCGGCGCAGCGCCTTCAGCGCCAGCGCGCGGTACATCGCTCCACTGTCGAGATACAAGTATCCCAATGTCGCCGCGACGCGGCGCGCCACACTACTTTTGCCGGACCCCGCAGGACCGTCGATGGTGATGGTGAGTTTTTGCATCTGGTAGCACAGCCAGTCTGGCTGTGCGAATTTCTCATGAACGAATCAAAAAACACAGCGCAGGCTGGAATGCCTGTGCCACTCAAAAGCCCATGATGTTGTAGCCGCAATCGACGAAGATCGTTTCACCGGTGATGCCGGAGCCCGCTTCAGAAAGCAGAAATGCGGCCGTGGCGCCGACTTCCGCGGCATCGACATTGCGCTTGAGAGGGGCGCGCTCCACATGGGTCTTGAGCATGTCGCCGAAATTCGCAATTCCTCGCGCCGCCAGAGTTTTTATCGGCCCGGCCGAAATGGCGTTCACGCGGATAGCCTTCGGCCCAAGGTCGTTCGCCAGATATCGGACGGTAGCTTCGAGCGCCGCCTTGGCCACGCCCATCACGTTGTAGTTCGGAACCACTTTTTCGGAACCGTAGTACGTCAGGGTGACGATTCCGCCGCCGGCGGTCATAAGCGGCGCGGCCCCGCGCGCAACGGCGATCAGCGAGTAGACGCTGATTTCATGCGCGATGCGAAAGCCTTCCCGCGTAGTGTTCAGAAAAGGATTTTTTAGCTCATCCGGCGGAGCGAATCCCACGCTGTGGATAAGGCCGTGCAGCACGCCGTAGCGCGATTTCAATTCATCAAACAATCGCGCGATCTCATCGTCCTTTGTGACGTCGCACATGAATCCCGCGGCGCCCGGCATCTCCGCGATCAGATCTTTCGCTTCGAGCTCGAGCCGTTCGTTTTGATAGGTAATCGCCAGCCGCCAGCCGGCTTCGTGCAGTTTTTTCGCGATGGCCCACGCGATACTGCGTTTGTTGGCCAAACCGAAAATCACGGCCGTCTTTTGCGATTCGCTCATTCGGTGAGTCTCCCGATCGCCGGGCGGAAGCCCGGCGGCCACAAAGTCAAATTCTATGAAAGGCCTTTTCAATTTCCTTCATGGAGTACCGCAGCACTACCGGCCGTCCGTGCGGGCAGCTCATCGGACAATCCGTTTTCGCCAGCGCGTCCAGCAACCATTCCATTTTTGATTGCTCCAAGGGCATGTTCACTTTGATTGCTGCGTGGCAGGCTGTGGACGCCGCGATTTTCGCTTGCAACGTTTCTATGGAAATTGCTGCGTTCTCCCGCTCGAGGCCATCGAGAATTTCCGTCAGCAGTTTTTCAGCGTCGGGTGCGCCGACTCCCGCGGGCACGGCTTGAATCGCCACGCTCTTCATTCCCATAAGGTCAACTTCAAAACCGTTGACGGCAAGCTCTTCCGCGATTTTGCCGAAGATGACGATCTGGCGGGGAGAAAGATCGACGATGATGGGCATCAGCATACGCTGGGATTCGACTTTACCGGTGCGGCGTGCTTCCAGATGCTGCTCGAAGAGCACGCGCTCGTGCGCCACGTGCTGGTCCACGATCCACAGCCCCTCGCTGTTCACCGCGACGATGAAACTCGCGCTGACTTGTCCCAGCGGCTTCAGGTCAGCGATTTGTTCGGGGCGCGGCAGGCTCGCAGGCGCGTCCGCGCTTGGAGCGGCGAGATTCGCGGCCCAATTTCCTGCCGACGAAATCTGCGCTGGAGCAACGCCCGCGCCAAATACAACTCCGGACGTGAACGGAATCCGCTGCTCGACTGGCCGCATCGGCGCGCCAGTCAAATCGAATCCGCCATCCGAACCGACGCCGGAGCCCACGCCGATTTCTTCCATCGGCGGAATAATGGCGCGCGGCACGCCCGATTCCACTGGTGCGGGCCCCATTCCGCCTGAAAGTGTTCCGCTGGAAAACGTTCCGTTTCCAGTTCCAGTTGGTAGCGTCGCCGCGGAAGCGGCAGCGGCAAAACTGGCGATCGGCCGCGCACCCATCAACGACTGGCGAATCGCGTCGCGCACAAAATCGTGGACAAACTGCGAACGCCGGAAGCGCACTTCGATTTTCGCGGGATGCACGTTGACGTCGACTTCGTCGTAAGGCATCTCCAGGAAAAGAAGCGTCGCGGGAAAAACGGCCGGCGGCAGGATGTTGCGATAGGCTTCGTGAATGGCGTGCAGAATCAAGCGGTCGCGCACCAGCCGCCGATTCACAAAAATGTAGATGCCGTTGCGATTCATTCGCTGGATGTCAGGCCGTGACGTAAATCCGCTCACCGTCAGCGAAGCTTTTTCTTCGCTCGGGTCGAGTTCCGGTTCGGTGATGGCCGCGCGGAAGGGAGAAGAAACCCACGGAATTTCGACCAACTCTTCGAGTGCTTGCCGCCCGAAAAGCTGATAGACGCGGTCGGCCAGCTTCTCCGCCGGCGGGCAGTTAATGATTTCCTGTGTTGGCGTCGTGAGAATGAATTGCTTCGCTGGATTCGCCAGCGCGTAGTGAGTGACCAGCGAAGCGATGTGCCCCAGCTCCGTCGTGTCCGACCTGAGGAATTTTCTGCGCGCCGGAACGCAGTAGAAAATATCCGCGACGCTGACCGTCGTTCCAGGCGGCAATCCCGCAGGCTTTACACTAACCAGTTTTCCGCCGGCGAATTCGATGCGCGTGCCTTCGGCTTCCGCTTCGTCGCGCGTCTCCAGCAGCAATCGCGATACCGCGGCAATCGTTGGCAAGGCTTCACCGCGAAATCCCAGCGTGGCAATCGAAAGCAAATCGTCGGCCGATTTGAGCTTGCTCGTCGCATGGCGTTCGAACGCCAGCAGCGCGTCGTCATGCGTCATTCCATGACCGTCGTCAATCACGCGGATCATGCGCTTGCCGCCGACTTCCACTTCGACGCGAATGGTCTTCGCGCCCGCATCGATGGCATTCTCGAGCAGTTCTTTCACCACCGAAGCCGGCCGCTCGACAACTTCCCCCGCCGCGATTTTATTCGCCACCTCCTCCGGTAATATGCGTATGCGACTCATGCCTGCTGCTCTTTAGGGGGTTCAGCCAGCAAACTCGACATCGCAAAAAACGTTAGGAGCATGCCAACAATCCAGAGGACGTGGCCCTCGCGGGGATACAAACGCTCGTAACGAAAAACAATCCAGGAAAGCGGGATCATCAGAATTGTAAGATTTCTCAGAATAATTATGGCCGATGCTCTCAATTTGAAAAACTGAAGAAAGAACATGCTCAAAAACAATGGGTTAATCAGGCCGCTACCCAAGAGAGAGAAATATTCAATAGGCTTCTCATGCAGAAGGGATCGCCCGTCTTCACTGAAAGGCGAAAGCAGCGCTAGCTCAGCGCAAGCATACCCCCTTACCGGACCTGACAGTCGCTCGAAATCCCCGACGGCCAAAAGAAAGAAACTGGCAACATACATGGACAGTCCCGCGGCAACCAACATACCGCGCCTTGTGGCCCGAGAGAGTGTTCGCTGTTGACCCTCGGGCGTCGAGCCTTCCACGAATTGGGAATCGGACGCGCTCATTCTACTCCTTGATGGCGATGCCGAGTTGGTCGAGCTGATCTTTGTCGACGAGCGATGGCGACTCGGCCATGAGGTCCTGCGCGGCAGTCGTTTTCGCGAACGCGATGACTTCGCGAATGGATTTTTCGCCGGCGAGGAGCATGACGATGCGGTCGATGCCGAGGGCGATGCCGCCGTGGGGTGGCGTGCCATAAGTCAACGCGTCAAGGAAGAAACCGAAGCGCCGACGCAACTGTTCTTCCGACAATCCGAGCGCTTTGAACAGACGCTCCTGAATATCCTGGCGGTGGATTCGGATGCTGCCGGAGCCGAGCTCGTTGCCGTTGAGCACCAGGTCGTAGCCCTTCGAGCGCACTTCCCACGGCGCAGATTCCAGTTTTTCGAGGTCTTCGTCGACGATGCCGGTGAAGGGGTGTTGCGCGCTCATCCAGGCCTTGTCGGTCTCGCTCCACTCGAAAAGCGGAAATCCTGTGACCCACAGAAATTTCCATTTCGTTTTGTCGATGAGGCCGAGCGCCTCGCCGAGCTGCAGGCGCAATTGACCCGCGATCAATGCCGCGGCTTCAGTACCTTTGATTTGTTCCTTGGCGGAAACAGCAACGACGAGATCGCCAGGTTTCGCACCGCAAGCTTCGGCGAGCTTCTTCACGTTTTCAGCGCCAATCAATTTCTCGACGGTCGAGGTTAAGCCTTCAGGCGCAACCTTTACGAAATAAGCGCCACGCGCCTTGAGTGATTTGGCCTTCTCCGTCAAATCGTCAAGCTGCTTCCGGGAATAGCCGGCCGCGCCAGGCGCCGCGAACGCGAAAACGTTTCCTTCGATCTGCAGCTTTTGCTTTGCTTCGGGCGGGAAGCAATCGGTGGCTTCATGCAGCTCCATGCCGAAGCGTAGGTCCGGCTTGTCGCTGCCATATTTTCGAATGACGTCTTTGTACAGCATGTGCGGAAAAGGCGCTTCTGCTTTCACGCCTGCGACGGCGCAGGCGCGCACCATCACGTTTTCGATCACGCCAAAAATATCTTCTTGCCGCGGAAATGACATTTCCAGGTCGAGCTGCGTGAATTCCAGCTGGCGGTCGGCGCGCAAATCTTCGTCGCGGAAGCACTTTACGATCTGGAAGTATTTATCCAGCCCGGCGATCATCAGGATCTGCTTGAAAATTTGCGGCGATTGCGGCAGCGCATAGAATTGCCCGTGATGCACGCGGCTGGGCACAAGAAAATCGCGCGCGCCTTCCGGAGTTGAACGCGTCAGCATCGGCGTTTCCACTTCGATAAAGCCCATTTCGTCCATGACTTTGCGCATTTCGAGAATGATTTTGTGCCGCAGCGCCAGATTGCGGTGCGGCTTCGGCCGCCGCAGGTCGAGATAGCGAAAGCGTAGGCGCGTCTCTTCCGCCGCGTTGATTTCGTCTTCGATCGGAAAAGGCGGCGTCTTGGCGTTGTTGAGAATATGCAGCTTCGCGGCCACCAGCTCGACTTCCCCGCTGGCCAATTCCGGATTGGCTTTTTGGCGCTTGATGACCTTGCCTTCCACGGCGACCACGAATTCGCTGCGCGCCTGCTCGGCTTTCGAGTGCGCCGAGGGCTGCGTCTCTTTGTTGAAAACAACTTGCACGATGCCGGTGCGATCACGAACATCGAGAAAGAGCAAATTGCCAAGGTCACGTCGCCGCGCAACCCAGCCCATGACAACCGCATCGCGCCCGTCGTCCTTGGCGCGCAATTCCCCGCAGTAGTGTGTGCGCTTCAAGTTGCCCAGAAAATCCAGCACGGAGTCTTCCCTTTCGACGATCCCAAGTCCCGCTACGTTGTCATGCCGAGCGCAGCGAAGCATCTCAACTGATCATCGCACCGAGGCGTATCCGACATTGAGATCCTTCAACTATCCTCATCGGATAGCCTCAGGATGACAGCACTTTCTGCTTGCGCAAATGTTCCAGCAAATCCGGCTCAGTAAACTTTGCCTGCGAGCCGTCCGCGAGCGTCTTCAGCGTCCACAAGCCTTCGGATACTTCATTATCGCCGAGAATCAGCGCGTACTTAGCGCCGAGCTTGTCCGCCTGACCGAGGGCCTTGCCGAATTTTTGTTCGACCGGCGGCAGCTCGACGCTGAATCCCGCTTTGCGCAAATCCTTAGCCGCGCGGATAGCAGTCGCGTGCGCTCGTTCGCCCATCCAGGCGATGTACACGTCGCGGCCCTGCTGCGCAGGCGCTTTGCCGCTCTCCTGCAGCGACAAAATCAAGCGGTCTTCGCCAATGGCGAAGCCGATGCCCTTGGTTGGCGGCCCGCCAAGCAATTCTACCAGCCCGTCGTAGCGTCCGCCGCCGCACACGGCATTTTGCGAACCGAGTCCCTGCGCAGTGATTTCAAACGTCGTCCGCATGTAATAGTCCAGCCCGCGAACCAGCCGCCAATTCTCGCGGTAGATCACGCCGCGCATTTCGAGCTGATGCTTCACGGCAGCGTAGTGCGCAGCGCACTCTTCGCAAAGGTGGTCGGCGATGCGCGGCAGCGTGGCGATGATGCCCTGCTCGCTTTCGAGTTTCGAATCGAGGACGCGCAGCGGATTCGTTTCGATGCGCCGCTGGCTGTCCGCACCGAGCTTGTCCCTCACTTTCAGTAGTTCCGCGCGCAGCAGCTCGACGTATTTCGGCCGGCAATTTCTATCTCCGATGGAGTTGATATCAAGCTGAACGCCCTGCAACTCCAGCCGGTCGAAAAACGTCATGACCATTTCGATCACTTCCGCGTCGATCGCGGGAGCGTCGCTGCCGCCCAGCACCTCCGCACCAATCTGGTAGAACTGCCGGTAGCGCCCCTTCTGCGGCCGCTCCCGCCGGAACATCGGCCCCATGTAGTACAGCTTCACCGGCTGCGGCAGTTGCTGCATTCCATGCTCGATGTATGCCCGGCAGACGCTCGCCGTCGCCTCCGGCCGCAAGGAAACGTCGCCTCCTAGACGCAGAGCTTCAAAGAGCATGATGAGCTCATAAATTTCGATAGCGCCAGATTCGATACTAGAAGCTCCCTTTAGCAGCTCGTCGACCTTTTTCCATTGCTTTTCGACCAGCTCAAGACCTATCTCGTCCTGTGGGATTTCTCCAGATTTGTAGAGTTGTTTCACACGCTGGAGAAAGACATCCATACCACCGATTACAGGCTGCGGTTCTAGTTTTTCGGATCGGTCGACAAAAGTGTACATCTCCTTTGAGACGATGTCGGTTTCGCTCCCGACGCTGCGGGCAAAGAGTTCTGTGCCCTCGAAGATAGGCGGGCGGATCTCGCCGAAACCGAAAGTGGCGAAGACATCGCGGGCGGTCTGTTCGACGCGATTCCAGAGGGCGGTTTCGGGCGGCAGGAGGTCGCGGGTGCCACGGATGGCCTGAAACTTGCGCGGCTTTTCTTCTTTTTTGGCTGCGCCTTCGCTCACTCGGTGGGTTCCTCGCGATAGATATTCTTGTAGCCGACGTAGCGCTGGGCATAGGCATCAATCGACGCCTGATCGATCCCCGTCAACGCGCGCTTCACTTTTCCCGGCGAGCCCATTACCAGGCTGCCGGCAGGAATCGCGGTCCGTTCGGTGATGAGCGTTCCCGCCGCGACGATGCTACCCGCGCCAATGGTCACGCCGTTCAAAATGACCGCGCCCATGCCAATCAAACAGCGCGACTCGATGGTGCAACCATGCAGCGTCACGGAATGGCCGACAGTAACGTCATCGCCAAGAATCAGCGGATACTCGTCGCGCATAACGTGCAGCACCGAACCGTCCTGAATGTTGGTCCGCGCCCCGATGCGAATGTAATGCACATCGCCGCGTATTACCGAGCACGGCCAAACGCTCGAATCCTCGCCAATCACCACGGCGCCGATAATCACCGCGGCGGGATCGATATAAGCCGAGACAGCGATTTGCGGCCTCTTGCCGCGATACGCTCGGATGTCTGGTTGTCGAGCCAATCGTATCCCTATCCACGAACTAGTCTCGCCCTAGGCCACAAGCGTCTGTCTCTTGTAGGGGCGCAGCACTGCTGCGCCCTCCGAAAGATTCTGCGTAAACGGAATCACGTCAAGATATCATCCGCGTTGCCCGACTGACAAGGAAACGCGGTCGCCGTATCTTATTTGGGAGTGCGGCACCTTGCTTGACCTGAGCGCAGTCGAAGGGCTGCCGCTTTTCCGTCCGCTACTCTCAAAACTCGCATCGCTGGACGGCGCGCAACAACTGCGCCATCATCGCCTAGTGGAAAAGCAATGCGCCCAATGCGGAGCCGCGATGAGCTGCCAGCAGGACGCTGGATGTTGGTGCGCGGAACTGCCGCACCTCCCAATGCCTGCCGGCGACGAAGGGTGCCTGTGCCGCAATTGTCTGCTTGCCAAGATCGAAGCGCTGAAAAACCTAGCCAAAACAAAAGAAGCCTGAGAGTTCAATCAATCTGAACTGCCGGGCCGCCGGAAGTCCCGGCCACTTCGGCCAGACGAGCGGCCACGGCGCGCGCGACATTATATAGACTCTTCGCGCCCGCGCCATCTTCGCCGAACGCGGCCACCGGTTTGCCGGTGTCCCCACCGATTCGAATGCGCGGATCAATTTCCACTTCGCCCAGAACCGGAACGCCGTAAGCGATTGCGGTTTTCGATCCTTCGCCATGGCCAAAAATGTCCACCGCCTTGCCGCAGTGCGGGCAAGCAAACGTGCTCATGTTCTCGACCACGCCGAGCACTTCTACATTGACCTGTCGGAACATTTCGATAGCCTTGCGCACATCGGCAAGCGCGACGGTTGATGGGGTGGTCACCAGCACGGCGCCAGTCACGGCAACGGTCTGGATGAGCGTCAACTGCACATCTCCGGTGCCCGGCGGGAGATCGATGATCAAATAATCCAGCTCGCCCCATTCGACGCTGCGCAAGAATTGCGTGATCACGCTGTGCAGCATTGGCCCGCGCCAAATCATCGGCTTGTCGCCGGGATTCAGCAGCCCCATCGAAATCATTTTCAGCCCTTGCGATTGTACGGGAATGATGTGCTTGTCGGCAGTGGCCGCAGGCTGCTCTGTCGCGCCCAGCATTATCGGCACGTTTGGCCCGTACACGTCGGCGTCGAGTAATCCAACTTTGTGGCCGAGCTTCGCCAACGCCAGCGCGAGGTTCACGGCGACCGTGGTCTTGCCCACGCCGCCTTTGCCGCTGGCAACGGCCACGAGATTCTTCACGCCCGGAATCGGCTGGCGTTCCGGTTGCTGCATCGGTGCTGGGCTTGATGGCATTTGTTTCCTCTATGGTGGGACAGACATTCTTGCCTGTCCTCCGTCAATCGATCACATTAAATTTTCGCAGACGGCTTTCGAAAATGCAGGACAGACAAGAATGTCTGTCCTACTCACGTCCCATGGCACTTCTTGTATTTCTTCCCCGATCCGCAAGGACAAGGATCGTTGCGACCCACTTTCGCGCCCGCGCGAACAGGCTTCGGCGCTTCGGCTTGCGCAGGCCCGGTCTGATACTGCAAATCTTTTTGCTGACGCTGCTGGCGGCGTTCGATTTCGCGCGCCACGGACGGCAATTGCTGCGGCTCGCTCGCACGCGCCGCGGCGCTTGCAACGGCGGCAGCGGCGCTTTGCGGCGGCGTGCGCGGCGGTTCCTGCTGAGGCTGTCTCCCTCCCGGCGGCTGGTCGCCTTGCTGCATCTGAATGTGGAAGAGATAGCGAATCGTTTCATTGTCGATGCGCGTCATCATGTCTTCGAAGAGCGTGAACGCTTCTTTCTTGAACTCGACAATGGGATCTTTCTGCGCGTAGCCGCGCAGGCCGATGCCTTCTTTCAAGTGGTCCAGCGAGAGCAAGTGGTCTTTCCACTGCGAATCCACGACGTCGAGAATGATGCGTCGCTCCAGCCAGCGCATCAGGTCCGCGCCGAACTGCTTTTCCTTTTCCTCGTAGCGCTTCTTGACGCCTTCGGCCGCGGCATCGGCAAGCTGGTCGTGGCTCAGGGTTCCGGGATCGGCGCCCGCCGCCTTCATGTCGATGCCAAACTGCGCGTTGCTCTCGGCGAGAAACTGCGTGGTGTTCCATTGATCGGGATGCTGTTCGCGCGGGCAGAACGTTTCAGCGAGTTCGCGCACCACGTCTTCCGCGATTCCCAGGACATAATCGCGCTGGTCTTTGCCTTCCAGCGCGGAGCGGCGAATCGCGTAAATCGTTTCGCGCTGTTTGTTCATCACATCGTCGTACTCGAGCAAATGTTTGCGGGCATCGAAATTTTGTGCTTCGACCGATTGCTGGGCTTTCTCGATGCGGCTCGAGATCATCCTCGATTCGATCGGCACGCCTTCGGTCATGCCCAGGCGGAACATCAGCGCCCTGATGCGTTCGCCGCCGAAGATGCGCATCAAATCGTCTTCGAGAGAAAGAAAAAATCGCGAAGAGCCGGGATCGCCCTGGCGCCCTGCGCGGCCGCGCAACTGGTTGTCGATGCGCCGCGCTTCGTGGCGTTCTGTGCCAAGAATGTGCAGTCCGCCAAGCGCGACGACTTCGTCGTGTTCTGATTTGCATTGCCCTGCAAACTGTTCGAACACGGGCTTCCACTGGTCCGCCGGCACTTGAAAGATTTTTCCTTCGTTTTGGAAAAGCACCATGGGGATGGTGGGCTGAGCGCCATTGCCATCAGCAGGATCAGCGGCGATCACGGCGGGAGCCGCCGCGTACGGCATGGCCAGTTTGTTTTTCAGAAAATGGTCGCGCGTCATTTGCTCGGGATTGCCGCCAAGCAAAATATCGGTTCCGCGGCCGGCCATGTTGGTGGCCACGGTGACTGCGCCTTTGCGCCCGGCTTGGGCAACGACGCGCGATTCGCGTTCGTGCTGCTTGGCGTTGAGCACCTGGTGCGGGACTCCACCCTTTTTCAGCAATTCCGCGATGGCCTCGGATTTCTCGATGGAAATTGTGCCCACAAGCACCGGCTGGCCGCGCTCGTGGTATTGGCGAATGCCGTTCGAAAGCGAGTTGTCTTCCTGCAAAATGCCGTTGACCACGGCTTCAAACTTTTCTTTTTCCGTGCGGTAAACAACGTCGGCAGCTTCGATGCGAATCAATTGGCGATTCGTCGGAATGACGGTGACATCCAGATTGTAAATCTTGCCGAACTCCGCGGCTTCCGTTTCAGCCGTACCAGTCATGCCCGAGAGTTTCTTATACATGCGGAAATAATTCTGGAAGGTAATCGTCGCGAGCGTCTGATTTTCGCGCTCGATCTTGACGCCTTCCTTGGCTTCCACGGCCTGGTGCAAACCGTCGGACCAGCGGCGCCCGGGCATCTGGCGGCCCGTGAATTCATCGACGATGATGACTTCGCCGTCTTTCACGACGTAGTCCACGTCATTCTTGTAAAGCGTATGAGCACGCAACGCCTGGTAGACGTGGTGCATGATGTCGATGTTCGCCGGATCGGACATATTGGTCAGGGAGAGAAGCCGTTCGCATTTGGCGAATCCCTCTTCGGTGAGCGTAGCGGTGCGGTGCTTTTCGTCCAGCGTATAGTCGATATCCTGAATCAGCTTGGGAATAATCTTGTCGATCTTGGCGTACTTATCGGTGGACTCTTCCGATGGCCCGGAAATGATCAGCGGGGTGCGCGCCTCGTCGATGAGGATGGAGTCCACTTCGTCGACGATGGCGAATTGGTGTCCGCGCTGAACGCATTGCGCCAGGTCGTACTTCATGTTGTCGCGGAGATAGTCGAAACCGAATTCGTTGTTGGTGCCGTAGGTAATGTCCGCGCCATAGGCGGCGCGGCGCTGGTCGTCATCGAGATCATGCACGATCACGCCGACGCTCAATCCCAGCGCCTTGTAAAGCGGGCTCATCCATTCCGCGTCGCGGCGCGCCAGGTAATCGTTCACGGTAACAATGTGAACGCCGCGCCCGGCCAGCGCGTTGAGAACCGCAGGCAGCGTCGCCACGAGCGTTTTGCCTTCGCCCGTCTTCATTTCCGAGATTTTGCCTTCGTGCAGCACGATGCCGCCGATGAGCTGCACATCAAAATGGCGCATGTTCAGAAAGCGGCGACCGGCTTCGCGGACCAATGCGAATGCCGGGACAATCGCAGGCTCCAGCGCTTGCTGCAACTGCTCTTTGTAGGCAGATTCCGCGGGATCGGCGTCTTTCAACTGCTCTTGCACCTGAGCGCGAAGCTCCGCAAAACGCGTCTTGAGTCCTTCATTGCTTAGCGGTTGCACTTCGGCTTCGCGCGCATTGATGGCGGCGATGACGGGCATCAATTTCTTGATGTCGCGTTCGTGCTTGGTGCCGATAAATCGGGCTACGACGCGGTCGAGTATTTGTGCTGCTTCCATTTAGGGTGTCGCCGTTTCCTGACAGTCACTAGAACTACGTTCGCAAGGGGTGCTTTCTTACCGCAAATGCAAACAATCTATTGTAACTGGTGGGATGCGGAAGAGCCAAGAAAGAGCAGTGGCGAGTGGCCCGCCACAGGCGGGAGTGGCGAGAAAAGAACGGATTAAGTGCAGAAGAGGCCTACAGCTGACAGTTCACAGTCGACAGCTTAAAGAGCAAGGAGGAGAGAAAGATTTAACACAGAGAGCACAGAGGAGACGCGGAGGGCACAGAGAGTTTGAGAGTGGGGGAAACTTCCCGTCTATTCCTCGAGACTCCTTGCCAACGAGTGACCAGGTAAGGCACAATAGAGATGTAAGGAATAGATAAGAGGTAAGGAGCGATTCATGTCCCATTCCACGGTCACCAGGAAAGGACAAACAACAATTCCAGGGAAGATTCGCAAGGCGCTGCAAATCAAACCGGGCGATAAGCTCCAGTACGCGGTGGAAGGAGACCATGCCACAATCCGCGTGCATCCCGGCACGCGGTCGCTGAAGGGTGCGCTAGCCAGCAAGAAGGGCAAGAAAATGAGTTTCGGCGAAATCCGCGAAGCCGCCGCGAAGGCGGCCCGCGACCGCGCGAGCATCCGGTGAGCGCAAAGCGAAGGTTGGTGGACACCAATATAATCGTCCGATACCTGGTACAAGACCATGAAAAGCACGCCAAGGCGGCAGGAAAGCTATTCGAAGCATGCGATCGTGGCGATGTAGAAATTGTCGTGCTGCCCGCAGTCCTAGCCGAGTGTGTGTTTGTGCTGGAGTCTTTCTATGAGCACCCACGAGCAGGCATCGCGGCGGCGCTTGGCACTTTGATTTCGAGCCCTGGTGTTCAGATTAGCGAAGCCGCGATTCATCTGGACGCGTTAGACCGCTATCGAAGGACGAAGGTTCATTTCGTGGATTGCTTACTCGCCGCTGCGGCCCGAGCCGAAGACACTCCCGTCGCCACGTTCGACCAAGATTTCCGGAAGTTTTCCGACGTTCGGATCGAAAATCCATAAGGAGAGTAAGGGAAACTTGCCGTCTGTCCCCCGGCACCGAGGATGCGACTGCCCAGCCGGCTCATTTACTTAACCACAAACCGTTGTGGGTCAAGCGGTACGTACTTTGCTCGGTGACGGCGCGGCGGCCTTGGCTTGTAGCAGTATTCGGAACGCCAAGCCATGGGTTATGAGAAGCAGAGGCACGTAGGCAGTCAAGATGAAATAACCAGCGCCTAACAAGCCTGGGGTATCTGGGAGCGATATGCGGCTTCCCAGGTAAAAGGCGAAGAGCAGGTCGGCAGTTCCGAAGGTATTGAAAACCCAGGTCAGCACTGTCCCCGTGTAGGTTCCCAGGGTGGCCAGGGCGAGCAAAGCCAGAGTGGCGGTTATGAGATCACCGTAAGCTACTGGTTGAGCAAATGTGGCAGGTAACTCTGGAGACGCAACACCCGGCACCACAAATGCCAATCCGAGGAACCTGAACCCATGCAGCAGCAGGATGGGCTTCAGATTCTCGGAGCTGGGGCGTTCCCTTAGCGATGGCCAAATATAGTGCCATGCTACTGCTCCCCAAACAGCCAAGCCGAACGTAACACTGATTCCGAACAAAACTGGAGATGGCATGATCGATCCTTTCCGGTGCAATTCTGGCCACCACTTCTTGAAATGTGTCGAACTCCTGAAATTTATTGGGTTCCTTCCTGAATGCGAGGAAATGTCTGGTCATGCGCTGTCTCGCACCAAGGTCCGCTGAACGGGGGGACGCTCCATCGCCGTGTTCACTTATTGGTTGGGCTATCTCGCAACAGTATCCCGAGCGGCAAGAGTGGCCCGACCGGAATGAACTGCTCGTCCACGAGGTTTTCCTTCGAGAGAGGCA
>Ga0137396_10000394_pt1 | contig 20490 bp, 18 predicted proteins | sample czc16metaG_FD_108284 | JGI IMG/M metagenome (GOLD analysis project Ga0137396, IMG submission 108284) | Vadose zone soil microbial communities from Angelo Coast Range Reserve, California, USA - czcobulk3.16 metaG | ecosystem: Environmental > Terrestrial > Soil > Vadose zone | place: USA...
CGCTGCGTGCATGCAGTGTGCCCGCCGCGATTCCCGCGATAAATATCGCTGCCCCCAGGACCATCTGCGAGGCGCGTCTCATGGTTGACTTCATCTCTTCCTCCACATCAAGAACCCTGCCAGTTTATGCAAGGCGTGTGTGGCGAAGCAAATCGCGGCAACAACGAACCGCCATCGCCCGCCTTAAGTGGTTTGACGGCGCTGCCACTGAGCCGTTACGCTCCTAAGGCTGATTTATCCTCAGGAGAGTAAATGCGCAGAGGAATTCGTTGGATTTTGTCGTTTTGTCTAGTCGCAATTTGTGCGCCCGGGGGGCGAACTCAAGGTCAGGATCAGACAAAGCAACTGTCACGGGACATATTCAAGCAGCTCATTGAAATCAACACCACCGACTCCGTTGGCAACGTCACCACTGCTGCCGAAGCGATGGCCAAGCGTTTGCTCGACGGGGGCTTCGCCGAGGCCGACATAAGAGTAGCCGGGCCGAACGAACGGAAAAAGAATCTCGTCGCGCGTTTTCGCGGAACCGTAAAACGCAAGACCATCCTGTTTATCGGGCACCTGGACGCCGTCGAAGCGCTCCGGTCGGACTGGACCACGGATCCCTTCGAATTCATCGAGAAAGACGGCTACTTCTTCGGCCGTGGCACGGAAGATATGAAGGAAGGCGATGCCATCCTGGTCGCCAATTTCATCCGCCTGAAAAAAGAAGGCTATTTGCCTGATCGCGATCTCATTCTCGCGCTGACCGCCGATGAGGAGGGCGGCTCCTTCAACGGCGTGGACTGGCTGCTCAGGGAACATCGCGATTGGATAGATGCGGAATACTGCATCAACCTGGACGGCGGCGAATTTGAGAAAGATAAGGACAAGCGTCTGCTCGCGGGCATTCAAGCCAGCGAAAAAGTCTATGTCGATTTTCAATTCGAATCTCTGAATGCCGGTGGCCACAGTTCGGTCCCCAGCCCGGACAATGCCATCTATCATTTGGCCGGCGCGGTCGCTCGCCTGCAGTCATTTTCGTTTCCGGTAAAGATCAACGAAATCACGCGAAGTTATTTCGGACGCACCGCGGCGATGGAGAGCGGACAGGTTGCTGCCGACATGAACGCCGTGGCCAAGCAACCTCCGGATCCCACGGCAGTCCAACGCCTTTCGACCTTCCCCTATTACAATTCACTTCTCCACACTACATGCGTTGCCACCATGCTTTCCGGTGGTCATGCGCCAAACGCGCTTCCGCAAACCGCGCGCGCCAACGTCAATTGCCGCATTTTTCCGGGCGAAGATCCGCAAGAAGTCCACAAAACTCTCGAGCGCGTAGTCAACGATCCAAAAGTCAGGGTCAGCATAGTTCCGCAACTCGCTCCGGACGGAAAGGTAGTGCCTGTCGTGCCCGTGCGTGCCTCGCCGTTGCTCCCGGAAGTTACCCGGGCCATGGAAAAAGTCTTGAGCATCGTCTGGCCGGGAGTTCCCCTTGTTGCCACCATGTCCACCGGCGCCACTGACGGCAAGTACGTACGCATCGCCGGCATCCCCACCTACGGCATTTCCTGCATGTTTTTTGACAAAAACGACAACCGTGAGCATGGAAAAGACGAGCGCGTCGGCGTGCAAGACTTCTATGACGGTGTGGACTTCAATTACAAGCTGATGAAAGAACTTTCCTCGTTGCGATGAGCCGCATCACCCGAGAAACGCCAACAAAGAAAAACGGCCCGGAGAAAACTCCCCCGGGCCGCAATACTTGCGAAAGTGAAATTGCTAACTACGGTTTGCCCGGTGCGGATTCGCTGGTTCCAGGCGTGGCCGGCTGGGCCGCGCTTGCGGCTATGGGTTTCGCGTTCTCAGCGCCATAACGCATCAGGTATGGCATGAACGGTGTGACTTCGAATGGCATCTTCTCGCGTTCCGCCACCGCGCCTATCGGTTTGCTCTTGATGAGTTCCAATCTATCGTTCCACGGATCCAGTTTCACGCGCCCGCCGATCGGAAGCGCTGTAATCATCTGTGGGTTTTTCTTCGCATCGGCATCAGCCGGCATCGAAGACCTGAGATCACCGATGACCGGCACGCGATCGCCAAGGTGCGGGCTAATCAGGTTCGGAATTTCCTTCGCTCTCGTAGCGAGCGCCGTAAGGAATAGGCTGGCGTTCCCGAGCTGGTTCTTATAAGGCGAATTATTCAAGATCTGGATAGCTTTCGCGTTGGCAGCCTTCTCTTCGTCGATAGTCCGCGCAAATCCGAAATGGCGGAAAGTTTCCTTGTCTTCAATCAGCAATTGATCGAAGAAAGCAAGGCTGGAGTCGAGGCGGTGGCCAAGAATGGCGTGACTAAGCTCGTGCGCGACGATCGTCGCCAGGCTGGCTTCATCGGGAAGCACGTCGATCAATCCGCGGCTCAACACCACGGTGTGGCCAACCGTGTAAGATTCCAATGTCGTCGTCGTCATCACCCGGCAGCGGACATCAGGTTCGATGTCGATGTTGTTGGTGACCTCGAGGTTGTTGACTACCGTCTCGAGTACTTTGTCGACTTCGCCCTTCGGCGCGATCAACCCGATGCGCTCCAGCCGGTCAATCACGTTATCTTCCGCTTGGCGGTCCCATGAGCGTTGCGCCTGGACGGGTGTAAGGTCATTGGCCGTTTTGGTGTCGTCCTGCACGGGCGTCTCAACCAGGATTTTGCTCAATTCCTGTTCCTGGCTGGCGTGGCCGAGGTTGTATCCCCACAGCCGTGTCTGCGCTTTGAAATCCAGCTTCTTCGACAAATTGTAGTGGACGTCCTTTTCTTCGCTATACACGAAGGAAGGCACCCACACGCCCGGCTGCACGTTGGTGCGCCAGCTGTCGAAGTGGAACCACCAGCTGGTGTGGCCGCTTCCGCTGTAGGCGCCATTGAACCGGACTATGTTGTAATCTTGATCTTCCACCCAGATACGGCCCAGGAAGCGCCCTTTCCCGCTCCTTTCCTGCGGTGTGACGTCAAACACCAGGCAGCGTACTTCGCCTAGGAATTCGCGGCGCACGTAATCGAACTTGTAGTGCTGTTTGTCGAATCCGTTCGTGTCGATGAAGATCATCTGTAGGAAGCCGTCGGGCACAAACTGCAACGCGAACGAAAAGAAGTTTCCGATCGACCCGAAGATCTTCTTGCCCTTGCCGTTGGTGTCCGTCAAGGAAACCAGCGAGACGCCTTTCGAGAAGTCCGCGCGGCCCAGGAAATACTTGTCTCCAGCTGGAACGTACCCGAGATCCTTGTCTGGCCTCAGGTTTTGGATGTACGTCTCCACCAGCGGCGAATACTGCCTGATTTGCTGGCTGGCCCGGTTTTCGTTTGTGATCACCCGGTCGATCACGTCGCTCATGGTCCTCGCCTGATCGGCAGGCTTGGGGCCCGCCGTCGCGGTAAGGGTGCCCAGCCCGCTCAAAACCAGAACGAAAATAGTTGTCGCTACCTTGCGCATTTTCTCTCTCCCTCAGTATGCCAAACGGAATTCAATTCGCACGCGCGCCGGAAAATCCACAGCCTGACCTTCCCGTTTTGCGGGCTTGAACTTGATTTGCTGCGCCGCGCGAGTTGCCGCTTCATCGAGACCATGGCCCAGACCGCTTACCACCCGGTTTACCTGGATGCTGCCGTTTGCCAGGAATACCATCTCAAGGACAACGTCACCTTCTATTCTTAGACTACGCCCTTCCGCGGTGTACTCCGGATGTGGTTTTTCTAATATGTCAACAGGCGTCGTGGCCCCTTCGCCGCTCGGTGCTTTCTTTTTGGGCGCTTCAGGTGCAGCCACCGTCTGATCCGCGAAGCCCGTGGACTGCAGTGCGCCGCGCTTGGGCGCTGGTGGCGGATTCGCCGTGCCGTTGCCAAAGCCGGTGCTCGCTACCGTGCCTCGAATTCCTTTGGCGCCGCCGGTGCCGTTGCCGTATCCCGGTCCACCCGGTAACGCGGGCGAACCAAGACGATTAACATTCGTGGCTTTGTTCGGGTCACCCTTACCAGGGACTCCGTTGGGATCCCCGAAACCGCCCGTTTGTACTTTGTTCACCGGAGCTACGACTGTCGCGGGAGCCGCGCTGCCGGAAGACATCACTCCGACTTTCACGTCATCTTTTGGCCGCTTTGGTTGGTTCGCTGGCGTATCGATTTTCACCGGCTCGAAAACGGGGTTAAGTTCCACGGGCTTCGCATCCAAGGTCCTCACCTTGGGCGGTTCCACTTTTGCCGCGAGAAAAACGTGCGTCTGCCTGGGGTTCAGTTTTACCGGTTCGGGCGCCACCGGCTTTGGTTCCGGCGGTGTAACTTTGGCCTTTATCTTTGGCGGCGGAGGAGGTGGCGGCGCAACCGGGATTTCCGTTACTGGTTGCATTAACTCCGTGACCCGGAAGTTCAACGCCGTTTTCATCTGGTTTGGGAACAGCAGGGGAATGATCAGCAAGAAACCGAAGATCGCCAGTTGCACACCGGCGCTCAGCCCAATGCGGTCCCAGCGGCGTTTGGGCTCGGGCAGCAGCGCCAGGCGCGCCGGGATAGACTTGGTGCCGATGGCATTCTTCCAGGCTTGAGGATTTGCGGAGCGGCTGCGGTTTGCCTCAAAACCGACGCCCATCGTCGTTTTACGTGGTGGATCTGCAATCATGGTTGTCATCCGCGTGCCGCCTCGTGAAATTTCCGGTCGCAAACAGGAGTTGTCTTGGGATTTCGAAAGTTCCCAAGTCCGCTTGCAGAGTAGGAAATGCGCTCTTGCAGTACCAGAGTACCGACGAGGCTGAGGGAGCCCGAATAGGACTTTCGTACTAGCGTCGCGAAGTCGCTAATGCTCCCGCGAGCGCATCATTGCGCACCCTGCTCTAACCCGGCGAGGCAGTTTCAGTTGCGAGTCTGGGGGCGCAACACATCATAGGATACTGCAATTCTGGGCGGGGTTGTTCGAGTTTTACGCACCACTTTCCGGCTACCGGGCTTATGCTCTAGGATGCAACTTGTGGCCAGGATGTTGGTTTAGGCCTTCAGGGTATCCCCTCGCCCGCCAAACGATGGATGACGCGCCAAAACCCGGCCCTGAAAGTCCATCAGTGGATCTCTCCTGTCCGTTCGATGGACAGACCGCTCTTTTGGAATGGCTCTATGCCCAGTCGCAGGCGGGCCGCTGGGAAATTCCTCGAGAGCGATTTGCCGCCGCGCTTGAGCGCAGTGTCAGGAAAGCCTTTACACCCGGAACGGTGACTCCGCAAAAGCTCCAAAATTATCTGTGCGCGCTGCATCTCGAGGATCTTGCCTTGGCGGTCGCTTGCGCAGAGGGAGGCAAGGCGCCGTGGGAACATTTTTTCGCCGCCTACCGCGCTTACTTGCGCACAGCAGCGGCCGCGATCCTTCGTTGCCCCGCGTCTTCAGCGGAAGCCTGTGATCTTGCGGACTCCCTTTTTTCTGAGTTGTATGGTTTGGCCGGAGGGAAGGGAACAGGACGTTCACTGTTCCGCTACTTCCATGGACGCAGTTCGTTAAAGACCTGGCTTCGCGCTGTTCTTGCCCAGCGTCATATTGATTCCATTCGCGCGGGCCGGCGCTTCGAAGAGCTTGCTGAAGACGAATCCGGCGATGGAAGACTGCGTACACAACATCACCCGCCGATTCAGCCTCTCGACCCGCATCGGGAACGCTACGTCGCCTTCTTTACCCGCGCTTTGCAGACCGCTCTCGATCACCTTGACCCGCAGGAAAAGGAGCGGCTTCGTCTTTATTACGCCGAGGAAAAAACGCTTGCCGAAATCGGGGGTCTCCTCGGCGAGCACGAATCCAGCGTCTCGCGCCATCTGCACCGCGTCCGCCGCGATTTACGGCAGGCCGTGGAAGGCCTTCTTCGCCATGGGATTGCAGCCGCGAACGGTTTCGCCGTTCAGCCCGGGCTTAGCGATGCGGAGATCGCTCTTTGTTTCGAGTACAGCGCGGGAGACAGTCCCATCGATTTGGAAAAATTGCTGCCCCGCTCGAAATCGCCGGGCCCGGCAGCAGGAAAGCGGACCCCATGACCGCGCGGTGCAAGAAACCGGCAGGATTTCGTTCTAAGGATGGAGAAGCCTATGGCGCCTGATGAACGCGATCGCAGTTTTGACAAAGCCCTTGCGCGCCATCTGCGTTCCACGGTGCCTGCCGGTCAAGCTGCGGAAATGCCCGGCGAATTTGCTTCGCAGGGCGGCGCTTGCCCTGATCCGGAAACCCTGGCCGCATATCACGAGCGCTCTTTGCTTCCCGAACAATTGAATTCTTTGAAAGAACATCTCGTCGCCTGCTCCAACTGCCAGATTGTCCTCGCCCACTTGGAAACCACCGACGAGATTCCGCTGCAAGCCGCGGAAAAAGACCAAGTCTTTGCTCAGACGGCATCTGCGCCGGTGATCTCAGTTTCCAGCCAAACTCACGCACCCGTAGAAAAAACGCTCCCCGTGAAGTCCCGGCGCGCACGCCTCTTGAGGGGTGCTCGCTGGCAATGGCTCGCCCCCGCTGGAGCTATCGCTGCCGGTCTGCTCGTGTGGATCGCCCTCCACGAAAATCAGCCTTTACCTCGTTCTGCGTTGCCGGAAAACGAAAACAAAGTGGCACAAACCCGCGAGCCTGCGGCCTCTCTTCCTTCCGTTTCAACGGGCTTGCCACAATCTTCGGCGCCTCCGAAACCCACGGCCGCTCCTCCCCGTCCGAAACTATCGGTCCCCCAATCTGCGGACTCTAGGGTCAGCAGCGTGTCGAAGGAAGAGAAGCAGAGTGGGATGGGGTCGGGGGCCGGCGTGGGGAAGTCTCTGCACGATAAGGAACTCAAATCCCGCAAGGACGACAAACGCGAAACTGCAACGGATCTATTGGCTGCCGCCAATCAGCGCGATCGAGACTCCAAGAACCTTCCTCTGACCTCCCGGCAAGAAGTACAAGTGCAATCGCAGGTGGTAACTGTTGAACCGGAGGCTGCTCAGTCGCAGAACTTGCAAACGCTAAATCAATCGAACAACTCCGTATTGCAAAATGTCCCCGGCCCCAGCCCCTCGGCCAAGGCAGAACCTTCGAAGAAGGCCAAACGAGAAACGGCACGCCCGCCGGCGCCTCCTCCTGCAAAGCCACAGGTAGCAGATGGTGGCGCAAGCGATGCAGCCAGTTATTCCACCTCCGAATCTTTGGTAGTCACAGGGATGATTTCCAATCCCCGTTTGATCTCCGCGCCGGGCTCTAGCGTCGTCTGGCGCGCCGGACGCAGGGGCCTCATCGAATTTTCCAAAGATGGCGGCTCTTCCTGGTCCCGCCAGGCCAGCGGCGTCCCCGCCGACTTGCTCACCGGTGCCGCTCCCTCCGATCAAGTGTGCTGGATTGTTGGCGGCACCGGAACCATTCTCCTGACCACCGATGGCGGCGCCCATTGGAAGGTCGTTCCGTCGCCCCTTGCCGAAGATCTTGGCGGAGTTCGCGCTTCCAATGCGCTTCACGCCACTATTTGGAATTCTGGCAACACGAAAGGCTTTGAAACCAACGACGGTGGCCTGACCTGGAAGCCCGTCCCGAATCCATGAAACTGGGCCTCCGCGCGACGGTCGTTCCGTGCAAGAAATTCCACCCGCATCGTTCTAAGTGAGAAGGCAAATCTAGCAGATTGAGGTGAATGTAATGATGATCCCCGGAAGTCCGTCAACCACTCGCACGCGATGGACGATTTCCGCCGTCGCAGTTCTTACCGCCGCCGCGGCAATTCTCTATCCCGCTGCCCATGGCAACAAAGTGTATGCAGCACAGGAAAAGGACGCGCCTCGTTCCACGGCCGGCGACCAATCCGCCAGCCTTAACGATCAGACCGATCTGAACGTGACCGTCTACAACTCCAATATTGCTCTCATTCGTGATGTCCGCAATCTCACGCTTCCCGCAGGCGCCTTCCGACTCAAATTCATGGATATCGCCGCGACCGTCAACCCCGCCACTGTCCATTTTCGCTCCCTGAACGATCCCGAAAAGCTCGGCGTCATCGAACAGAATTACGAATACGACCTTCTTGAGCCTGCCAAGCTCCTCCATAAGTACGTCGGAAAAGAAGTTACGCTAGTACGTTCCTATCAGGAGAGCGGCACCACCAAGCGCGAAGAAATCAAAGCGACTTTGCTTTCCGACAACAACGGTCCCGTTTGGAAAATTGGCAACGACATAGTCACTGGAGTCTATGCCGAAAGCTATCGCTTTCCCGAAGTCCCCGCCAATCTCTACGAGCGTCCTACTCTTCTGATGTCCCTCGAAAACTCCGGCGCGAGAAAACAGCAGATTGAAGCCTCCTACCTCGCCAGCAATTTGTCCTGGAACGCCGATTACGTTCTCACTGTCGCTCGCGACGACAAGAACGCCGACCTCGACGGCTGGGTCACTGTCGTCAACAACAGCGGCACTGCTTTCCGCAATGCCCGCCTCCAACTTGTCGCTGGCGAACTGAACCGCGTCCCTACTGAGAGCCGCATTCGCGCCATGGACGAAACCCGCGCCTTGTCGGCGAAAGCGGCGGCCCCGCAGTTCCAACAGGAAGCTTTCAGCGAATACCATCTCTATTCCCTCGGCCGCAAAACCTCCGTGGAGGACAAAGAGACCAAACAAATCAGTTTGCTGCAGGGCAGTGGCGTTCCCGTCGAGAAAATCTTCATGGTCAACGGGCAAAGCTACTACTACCGCAATCAACAGAATCCCGGCGCGCCGCTGAAAGATCCTGTCATGGTCTATTACAAGTTCAAAAATGAAGAAAAAGCCGGCCTCGGCATTCCTCTCCCTGCCGGCAACGTCCGGGTCTATCAGAAAGACTCAAAAGGCGGCATCCTCTTTGCCGGCGAAGACCGCATCGATCACACCCCCAAAGACGAATTCGTGAACATCCACATCGGCAACGCCTTCGACGTCGTCGCCGAACACAAGCAGACGGATTACAAGCGCATTGACACTCACGTTTGGGAAATGGAATTTGAAGTAACGCTGCGCAACCACAAAGACGGACCCGTCACGGTGCAGGTGAATGAACCCATCGGCGGCGATTGGGAAATGCTCTCTTCTACCTACAAGTACACCAAGACAGCAGCCTTCGCCGCCCAATTCATCGTCCCCGTCGCCAAGGACGGCACCTCTGTCCTGAAATACCGCATCCGCGCCAAGTGGTAGTTAGATTTTTTCAACGCTATCAGCCGGGTTCGGCGATGAAAACCATTTCAGCGGAATCGTCGCGGATGGGGGTCTTGTCGAAATCGCCGTATTCGGCGGAGACCTTGAACCCGCAGCGGGCCAGCAGGTGCTCGACTTCGTAGCGGAAGAAATACCGCAGCGGCCACGCGAACACCAGTCGCTCCTCACGCCCGCCCGCATGTTTGATCGAGAAAATCATCTCCACGTCATTGATCTGCTCCGCGCGATGAAACGCCGCCACCCGCTCGCTGATCTTCACCTGCCGGCCGTCGGCGGTGTTGTACTCCGTCACCAGCGTCTCCCTCATATGCACGGGATCGTGCATACGTTCGGCATCCGTCTGGAACACATCCAGAATTAGCCGTCCCCCCGGCGCGAGATGCTTGCGCGCGCACTCGAGGCAGTTCATCTGCTCATGCACTTCCAGCAGGTGTTGAAATGGCCGGAAGGGAATGATGACCAACCGGAATTTCTCGCCGAGATCGAACCCCGCCATGTTTCCCTGGACCAGGTGAACGCGCTCGCGTGCCTCCACGCGCAGCGCTGCGCGCTTTTGCACCGCCCGCTCCAGCATGCGCTCGGATAGATCAAGCCCCGTGATCCGCTTTCCCGCCTCCGCCAGCGCCATGGTGATGCGCCCCGTGCCGCAGCCCAGCTCCAGCACCGGATCGCCAAATTCACGCGCCGCGCCGCGATAGAACGCAACGTCCTGAGTCCGCCACTTCACCACGGGCGACTCATCGTAATAATCGGCGATGAACGAATCGTAAAGCGCGCTAGTCATGAGCAATTATTTCCGAACTTGCTTCCTTGTTCCAAGTGAACCTCCTTAATCGAGGCTGCTATCAGGCTGGTCCTCAGAGATGTCATCCTGAGCGAAGCGAAGGATCTCAACCGATTGATGGACCTCAGTCCCGCAGTCGAAAGACCCGAAGCCCTCAGAATGGCACGGGGAGCTGATTATTCAACAATGGCATCGGCTTCGATCTCCACCAGCATTTCCGGCGCAATCAGCTTGCTCACTTCCACCATGCTCGTCGCCGGCCGGACCTCTCCGAAAAATTCTCCATGTGCCCGCCCCACCTTTTCCCACTCCGCGATGTTGGTCACATAGATGCGCGTCCGCACAACGTCTTTCAGGCTCGCGCCGGCTTTGGCAAGCGCCGCTTCGATATTCTTGATTGTTTGCATTGTTTGCGCGCGCAAATCGCCCACGCCCACGATCTTTCCGTCTGGCCCCGTCGCCGTGGTTCCCGACACCGTAATCACATTGCCGATTCTGACCGCGCGCGAATACCCCACAATCGGCTCCCACGGTGTCCCGCTCGATATGTTCTGTCTTGGCATGCACGGTCTCCGCATTCTTCGAAATCATAGAAAGAATAATCTATTCTTTGGGGCGTAACAAAATGGCTGGTGCCGGTCAGTAGGGGAACTTCTCTGGAAGATGCTAAACTGAAACTCATTCGGCGTCGAAATAGAGAAGACTGATGAAGTGCAACAACATCCTCGAAGCGGTTGGCCACACGCCCTTGGTGCGTCTGAACCGCATCAATCAGGGCCTGAAGCCGCAGATTTACATCAAAGCGGAGTTCACCAATCCGGGTGGCTCCGTGAAAGACCGCATCGGCATCAGCATGATCGATGAAGCCGAAAAAAAAGGCTTACTCAAGCCCGGCGGCACCATCATTGAAGGCACTTCTGGTAATACCGGCATGGGTTTGGCGCTGGTCGCCGCGGTTCGCGGTTACAAATGCGTCTTCACGACTACTGATAAACAATCCAAGGAAAAAGTCGATCTCCTGAAAGCTCTCGGCGCTGAAGTCATCGTCTGCCCCACCGCCGTCGAGCCCGAAGATCCGCGCAGCTACTATTCGGTGGCGAAAAAACTCGCGCGCGAAATTCCCAATTCCTACTACCCGAATCAGTACGACAATCCGATGAATCCCGAGGCCCACTACCGCACCACGGGGCCCGAGATTTGGGAGGATAGCGAGGGCAAGATCACGCACTTCGTTTGTGGCGTGGGCACCGGCGGCACCGTTAGCGGCGTGGGAAAATTCTTGAAGGAAAAAAATCCAAAAGTAAAAATTATCGGCGTCGATCCCTACGGCTCGCTTTACTATGATTTCGTCAAGACCGGGCAAACCATCAAAGCAAAAACGTATGTTGTGGAAGGCATCGGCGAAGATTTTTTCCCCACGACCATGAATCTGAAAATCCTCGACGACATCATTCAGGTCAACGACGAGGAATGCTTCGTCGTTGCGCGGCGCTTGGCAAAAATGGAAGGCCTCTTCACCGGCGGCTCCGGCGGCGGTTGCATCTCCGGCACGTTGCGCCTTGCCAAGGATCTCGGCCCAAGAGATTTTGTGGTCGCGCTGCTTCCGGACACCGGCACACGCTACCTCAGCAAAGTTTATAACGATTTGTGGATGCACGAACGCGGCTACGTGGACGCGGCTACCGCCATCACCGCAGGGGAAGTAGTCAACGCCAAACGCGCGAGCGGCAAAGTTCGTGAACTGGTTATCGCCCGTCCGCATCAAACCGTTTTTCATGCGTTGAAAACCATGCAGGAACAGGACATCTCACAGATTCCGGTCTTCGAGGAAAATATTCCCATCGGCACGATCTACGAAGATCAAATCCTGAATCTTGCGCTACAGGGCAAGGATCTTCGCAAGCTCGTGGTTCGCGAAATGATGAGCAAGCCTTTGCCGCAGGTGCCCAGGACCGCGCCCGTCGAGCGCATTACCCAGATCCTCAGCCACGAGAATCCCGCGGTCTTTGTCGAGATGGGCGATTCACGTTTCGAGATCCTCACCAAGTACGACCTGATGAGCACCGTCGCCAGCCTCATGGAACAGAAACGCTAAGGAGATCCCTTGGGAGGATATTTTCCAGGTCCTTTAGGCTTCGCGTCATTTGTTGCTGTCAAGTTCGGAGGGTACGCACTTGCTGGGATCGCCCTGAAGAAACTGCAACCGACCATCACTGCTAGCGTCGTAAGAATCGCGGTCACGAGGACTGGACTAGGCATTCTCCTGGGCCCTCCCATGACCCTTTTGGGAGCTTTTGTAATTGGACTTTTGTTTTCAAGCGCCAAGTCAGACATGTCTTCTTACGTGGGTTATATGATCCTTTTTCTAGTGCGAGTCTTAGTTTGGAGTTTAGTTGTTTTTATATTTACAAAGCGATCCGACATATCACGAACGAACTTATGGGCATATGCCGCTGTAGGAGCCGTATGGTCATGTCTACTGGATTGGCCGGGATTCAAATTGGCAATGATTGCGCCAGGACAAATCCCTGTTTGCTAATCATCCCTTCCGATGTGAATCTATATAACAAGAATGAAAATTCATGACTTTAATGAGCGGCTGAAAGACTCGATCCTCATCGCGGATGGCGCGATGGGCTCGATGCTGCACGAGACCGTGGGCACGCAGCGGTGCTTCGACGAATTGAATTCGACCGAGCCGGAAGCGGTATTTCGCGTGCACCAGGCCTACATCGAAGCGGGCGCGCACTTCCTCGAAACTAATACCTTTGGGGCGAATCGCTTCAAGCTCGCGCCCCTCGGACTCGCCGAAGAAGTCCAGCGCCTCAACAGCCGCGGCGTAAAAATTGCCCGCGAAGCGCGCGAATCGGCGTCCCGCGAAGTCTTGATTGCCGGCTCCATCGGGCCGCTGGGACTCGGTGTACAGTCGCGGCATCCTGCTCCGGAAGAAATCCAGGATATTTTTCACGAACAAGCGCTCGCGCTCGAGGAGCGCGGCGTGGACTTCTACATTCTCGAAACTTTTTCCTACATCGAAGAATTGCTCATCGCCATCGAAGCGATTCGTTCGTTTTCCGGTTTGCCCATCGTTGCGCAGCTTACTTACGCAGAAGAAGGCACGACCTACGGTGACGTCCGCCCCACGAATGCTGCAGCGCAACTGAAAAACAAAAACGTCCAGGTGATCGGCGCGAATTGCACGCTTGGCCCCCAGGCGCTTCTGCCCATTCTCGCGGAGCTGGCTGCGGTCGATAACATTCGCGTCAGCGCCATGCCCAATGCCGGATTTCCCAAGCGCGAAGGCGATCGCATCGTTTATCCGAAATCCTCTCCGGAATATTTTGCGCTCTTCGCGCGCGAAGCCGCCGCGCTCGGCGTGCGCATTCTCGGCGGTTGCTGCGGTACAACGCCAGCGCATATTCGCGCCATGGCTGAAGCGGTGAAGTCACTGCGGCCCGCAAAAACACATCCCGCGGCACCCTCGGTCCAGGCAGTCGCGAAACCCGTGCCCGTTGCCGAGCGCGATCCCGAAAGCAAATTCTGGAAGAACCTGCAGGCCAAAAAATTTACAGTCTGTGTGGAAATCGATCCGCCAAAAGGGCTTTCGCTCGAGCGCATCTACGAGCAAGTGGACAAGGTCATGGCCTCGAAAAAAGTGGATGCCATTGACATCAACAGCGGAGCCATGGCCCGCGTCGGCATGGACGCCCTGATTGTGGCCGGCGCACTCGAAGCCCGCGGCATCGAAACCGTTCCTCATCTTACGACCCGCGACCAGAACATCATCGGCCTGCAAGCCGCGCTTCTCGGCGCGTGGACCGTCGGCGGTGTCCGTAACATTCTTGCAATCACCGGTGATCCGCCGTCGGTCGGAGATTATCCGGAAACCAGCGGGGTCTACGAAGTCGATTCCGTCGGCCTGGTCAAAGTTCTGCATCGCTTGAATCAGGGGACCGACTGGGCGGGAAAAACGCTTGGTGGCGCAACGAATTTTACGATTGGCGTGGCGGTGAATCCTGTCGCCGACGATCTTGAGAACGAAATAGAGCGCTTCCACGCCAAAGTCGAAGCCGGCGCGCATTTCGCCATGACCCAGCCGCTCTTCGACCCCCAGCACTGGCACGATTTCCTGAAAGAACTTGGCGGCAAGCCACCGATCCCCATCTTGATCGGCATCTGGCCGCTGAATAGTTACAAGCAGGCGCTGCGCTTGAACAACGAAGTCCCCGGCATCGTCATCCCCGAGTCTCTGCTGAAATCGATGGAAACCGCCGGAGCCGCCGCCCGCGATCGCGGTTTCGAAGTCGCCCGCGAAATGCTCTCTTGGGCCCGCACCGAACTTGCCGGCGCGTACTTGATTCCGCCCTTCAAACGCTACGAAGAAATCCTCGAGATTCTCTGAAGCGCGTTTAGGGTTTAGTCTTCGGTGGCTCTACCGCGCTTGTGTGGTCGTGAATGATCTTCCATCCATCGGTGAAGCGTTGCCACACCAACGTAAACACTCCTCCGGGTTCATCTTTCTCCCGCTTCAAGTGCCATCGCCCAAGAACGAGCGCTGCGTCCGGCCCCAAGAACCGAAACTCCAACTCCGAAAAATCCAGCTGCCCCATCGCAGCCTTGTCGGGATAGTTCTTCTTGTATCGCGCCAGCACGCCATCCCAGCCGCGCGCAATCCCTTCGCGTCCAGAAAATGTCAGTTCCGGCGAACGCCAGTAGCCCTGTAGAAAGGCGTCCACGTCCCCACGGTTCCACGCGGTTTGCTGCGCGTTGAGAACGGAACTGATCGCCTCCCGCTCGGGCTTATGCTCATCAGTCGGCTTGGCAAACACTCGATTCTGCAGCAGCGGAAATACCCCCAGTGCCAGCGCCCCTGCCAACGCCCAATAGTGATTCGCTCTCATGCGCGCTCTCCTTGTAAATCCTTGTATACAGGGAGGATAGGCGAGGGGCTACCTTGCAAGCAAGCCTTCTCCCTCCGCCCACCGTGTAAGCCAAATGATTACAGCGAGTTACATCTGATAGTTCCAGTCCACTAGTACTTCGGAACTATTGGACTATACTTTCCTTGGCGCGATACTTCCTTTAGAGGCTGAGGAATGTTTAGCGCCATGCTACTTGCAATCTCGATCGTGGCCCTGTCGCAGTTCGCCCTGTATTATTGGCGGGCGGTGCTGGCAGGAGTCGCAGCACAGCCGGTTTCTGACCGGGTGCTAGTTGCGGCCCAAGTAGAGAACGGGCGGCTTGCGGCGAAACATTTCCAAACTCTTGCGGGCCTGCATGATTTGACTCCCGATCTCCAACCAAATCGCAACCGAATGGGCTTTGTGCGAGTCTATTTCCGGGTTATTGAAGGTCTTGATGCGATCTTTGGCAAGAAGATCCCCGCATTCGCCCTGTGGAGCGAGCGCGAACGAGCCATCTGCGCCCGTTACGCCGCGGTGCTGGTCGACCGCCGCCTGCAGGCCAATCTCGACCTCGCGGCCTCCCTGCGGTCCTGCTAATTCACTCGCTTCAGACTTCCTCTCAAAATGATCGTTAGTAAGCCCAGCGCAGCAGTATAGCGCCGGTAGTGTACCCCGCTCCTACGGTGACAATCAGCACAAGGTCGCCCTTGTGCAAGCGGCCCTGCTCCACGGCATCGCGCAGCCCCAGCGGAATCGTTCCTGCTGTCGTATTGCCGAACCGGTCGATGTTCACCATCACCTTGGAATCGTCGACGCCCAGGCGCTCCTGCGTGGCTCGGATGATACGCAGGTTGGCCTGGTGGGGCACCAGCAGTTTCAGGTCGTCCTTAGTAAAGCCGTTCTTTTCAAGCAGACAGGCCGCCATTTCAGACATTCGCCGTACGGCGTACTTAAACACCTGCGACCCCTCCTGGTGGACATAGTGCATACGCTTCTCGACGGTTTCCTGGCTGGAGGGGTGAAGCGACCCGCCTCCTGGCATGTAGAGGAATGCTCCCCCGGAACCATCCACGTCATGCTGGAAATCGAGGATCCCCTCGCCGGGGCCCGCAGCCTCGAGCAGCGCGGCGCCCGCGCCGTCGCCAAAGAGCACACAGGTAGAACGATCCTTATAGTCGAGAACGGACGTCATCGTATCGCTGCCGATCACTAGAACTTTCTTGTGAGTGCCCGCACCAACGAACTGCGCGCCCACGGTCAGCGCGTAAGCGAATCCGGAGCACGCGGCGGACAAATCGAACCCCCACGCCTTCTTCGCACCGATACGTTCCTGCACCAGGCAGGCGGTGGCCGGGAAAAACATGTCGGGGGTAACACTGGCGAGCACGATCAGGTCGATCTCCGAGGGATCGGTCTTGGTTTGCGCCAGCACGGCCTTTGCGGCTTCCGTGGCCATGTGCGAGGTGGCCACGCCATTCTCCACGATGTGGCGTTCGCGGATGCCGGTGCGCGTGCGGATCCATTCGTCATTTGTCTCGACGATTTTCTCCAGGTCGGCGTTGGTCATCACCTTCGGTGGAACGTAACCGGCTACACCCGTGATTTTTGCCGCGATGGGGTGGGACATGAGGCTCCTTGCCAATAGCTAACCGGAAGCAGAGATTCTGAATTTTATGCGATAGCGCCGTAACGTTACAAGGCAAAGACTGTTTGTCTTCAATACCGCAGCAGGTAGCTCACTTTGACGAAGAACAGGCGGGTCGTCGAATTGTTGGGCGCACCCTGAACATTCACTGCGGGCGGAACGCCGCGCAGCGTGAGGTCGGTGTAACCATTGTTGTAGCCAAGATAGACGGCCGTGCCAGGATGCAGAAGATAGGTCAAGAGCACATCGGTCGTAAATTGCTTGGTGGGAGCGAAAGGTCCGGCGGGGTCATCGGAGCCGCCGAGGCTTCTTTGCACATCGAAAAGCTGGGTGTTGGCGATGGTCGCGTTGTAGTCGAGAATCAGCCGCAGAGACAGTTCTTTTGTGAACTGATAATTCAGTTTCGCGCGATTCAGGTAATTGTTGAAAACACTTTGCCCGGCTGAGGACGGCGGTGGCACGGAGCCCGCGCGCGTTCCCAATCGATAGTAGATGAGCGTCTCATCAAACCGGAAGCGCGCGGAGGGCCGCAGTGTCAGACCGAAATTCATGCGCTTGGCGTTTGCCAGGAATGGCAGAAGGCCGGGAGCTGGAAAGAAATTTTCTCCGGTACCCTGCGTGTACCGGGCGGAGATGGAGATCCATTTATACGGTTGGGTGGCGGCGAGGATGGACGTGCTGTGTTTTCGGAAACCGATGCCTTCGAATAGCTCGTAGGCCTCACCGCGGTTGATGCTAAGGGTGCTCTGTTTTGTGAGGTCAACCTGAAAACCGAGCCCCACTCCCCAGTCCTGCAGGATGCCCGCGTGGTTCCAGTCCACCGTCTCGCTGACTGCGGGTCCAAAATCGATGATCTTGCTCTTGTCCGGCCGCCAGAAATATCCTCCGAACACGTTGTTCTGCCGGATGTCGATGCGATTGACGAATCCCAACTCAGTGCAAAAATTTGGCGAGAAGTCGTTGTAGTTGGTGGAGAAGGTAAAATGCCGGCCGGTGTACGACGCGTCAGCCCATAAAGCATTGCCCTGTTGCGATCCAACTCCCCGCGTGAAATCCGGAAAGGAAAGGCAATCGAAACCGGTGACGGCGTTCTGCCGCGTCCAAGTGTGAACGGCCTGCGCGTCAACCACCCAGTTTTTTGAAAACTTTAGGCGCGCGTCCAGCGAGGCAACGCGATTGCTGGTGTCCGCGAAATCGCGGCTCGAAAAAAAAGCGCCGATGTAGGATTGATTGCCGAATTCGCGCGTCACCCGCAGCACTCCATCCGCCGCCCGCGTATTGTAAGGACCGCTGCTGAACGCCATTCCCGGCTGGCGATCGTCAATGATCAGCGCGCCCAGCGTCCATTTGCCGAGCTTACCGGTCATGCGGCTGCCGAACTGCGGGTTGGCAATCTGACGGGAAAAAAAGAGATTGATCGGCGTCATGAAAAAACCGGCGTTCTCAATGAAGAACGGCCGCTTCTCCGGGAAGAAGACCGCAAAGCGCTGGTTGATGGTGACCTGCGGGTCGTCCGATTCCACCTGGCTGAAATCCGGGTTCAGCGTGACGTCGAAGGTCAAAGAATCCTTGGCCACAAATTTTGCATCGAGTCCCGCGCGATGCTCGAATTTATCCATAAAACCAGGAGGCGTGGCGGGATTTGGGGAAATCGCCGGGCCTGGCTGATTGAGGAAATGATCGCTGGCCAGCAGCCCGTAAGGAATGAGCTGAATATTCCGTCCGGGCGACACATGTTCCAGGCCACCAACCGGCGCGAATTGCTGCGTCAGTCCTTCGACACGCTGAGTCACATAGGGCCAGTAGTCGTACTCACTTTTTCCGAGAATCACCCGATAAAGGGCCAGTCCCCAGGTTTGCTCCGGGACATTCGAGAATCGCAAACTCTTGAACGGAATCGAAAAGAAAACAATGTAGCCGTCGTTTGTGATCCGGCCGGCGTTATCCCACAAGGTGTCGAAGCTGAAGTCGTATCCTTGCCCCTCGGTGTAGATCGCATCGGTTTGCACCCCGAGCGGATTGGAGAAGAAGAAATAGGCGCGGTGAAAATCGCGGAAGGTGTCCAGAAGCAGACCTACGCCGTCGTCCTGATCGGTAGCTTCGCGTTTCGAAAGGTGTGCGCGAACCGCGCCGGCTTCCTCCCGGCAAACAAAGACGGCATAAAGATTCTTGTCGTCGTAGGAGAGATAAGCGGTGGTGGACTCCGACGCCGGCGTGCCATCGCCGGGAATGTTCTGGCGGAAATCGGAGACGGTCAATTCGGCTTCGCGCGGACGATTTTCGAGGAAGTCTTCCAGTTTGGGCGCGCGGTGCACGCGGGGGATTTTTGAAAGCGGAATCTCGGCCGCATCCGGGGGCGGCGCCGTGACCTGCGCGGAAACCCGCGTCGCGGCGGCGAAAACTAAGAGAATCCCAAGGACACAAATCCGGATGAGAGGGCCCATCTAGATGCCTTTATATAGCTTCTACTGTTCTATTGCGCAAGTGCAAAGTGGTACAGGTATTGTTTCGTTGAGTACGGCAGTGAGATAGAGTAGCAAGCGTGCCGGGACGGCGCTAGGACAGCGGCGGAAGAATTTCATAGCGCCACGAAAGGGCCGCCGTTTTCCTGAGCATGGCTGCGACCGAACAGTACTTGTCTCCGCTGAGCTGGATAGCGTGCTTTACCGCAGTGTCGTCGAGTTGGCCGCGGAGACGATAGAGCATTTCCAGCTTAATCCAGACGGTCGGCGGTTCCGTGGCTCGTTCGCCAGAACAAATTACCTCCAACGATTCGAGCTTCTGCCGCTTCTTCTCGAGGATCATGACCACGTCGGTGGCGGTGCAGGCACCTAGCGCCAGAAGCACAAGCTCCATCGGGCCGGGCGCTTTGTTCGACGCACGGTCGGAATCGATGGTAATCGCGTGCCCGGACGGGCTGGTGGCGACAAATTTCTCTTCTCCAATCCACTTTACGGATGCAGTCTGCATGCGGCCTCCCCGAGGAAAGAATAGCAGGATGGGGAACGTGAAACGAGCCACTCAGGATGTCGCTGGCGTTCGAATCGTTTTTTAGTTTGAATTGCGGGGCTTGCCCGGTAGTCTCAATAGCGTTCGGGAGGAGGGCACAAATGCATACCTCAAGTTCAAAGACGCAGCGCTTGCTCGCGATGGCTGCGCTCGGGCTGGCAATGCTGCTTTGGGCATCGACTATGGGCGCCGGAGCGCGGCAAAGCGCAACGGCCGCGGAGGGAAAAGATCAACCGTTTGCGATCGAGTACTACTACAAGGCGAAGTGGGGCCACGCGGAAGAATTCCTGGCGCTTTTCAAAAAGAACCACTACCCGGTTCTGAAAAAGGAGATCGAGCTAGGCCGGATGCTAAAAGTGAGCATGACCGTCCCGCGCTATCACACCACCGAGGATGGGAGATGGGATTACCGCGTGACCATCGTTTTCAAGAGTGCCGCGATCGCCAACGATAATTTTGATAGCTCCGCTCTGATCAAGCAGCTTTATCCCGACCAGGACACGTACAAGAAGGAAGAGCAGCGCCGCTTCGAGATTCTCGACGCCCACTGGGATTTGCCGGTAAAAGATGTAGACCTCGAAGCGCGGTAAAGAGCGACGCGCGCGTGAGCACGAGCGATCCGCAAGCGCGAGTGAGGCACCACTCCGACGGAGGATTGACGCTAAGCTACAATGCGCAGATTTCCACCGCGGCCTCGCATGGACTGATCGTGGGCGTGGCGGTGACGCAGGAGGCCGACGACCGCGCGCAGCTACTGCCGGCGGTGGATCGCGTGGAAGAGCGGCTGAAGAAAAAACCGCAACAGATGGTGGCCGACGGCGGCTACACCACGCGAGACACTCGCGATGCTCGCTCAGCCGCACCTCGGCTTCACGAAAGGTCCAGTCTTCGTAACGCATCAGGCAGAGAATGGCCAGCAACTGCGGCTGGGTAAATTGACGTTTGCTGAAACG
>Ga0137396_10000395_pt1 | contig 20456 bp, 16 predicted proteins | sample czc16metaG_FD_108284 | JGI IMG/M metagenome (GOLD analysis project Ga0137396, IMG submission 108284) | Vadose zone soil microbial communities from Angelo Coast Range Reserve, California, USA - czcobulk3.16 metaG | ecosystem: Environmental > Terrestrial > Soil > Vadose zone | place: USA...
ATGTAGCTTGGAGTGCTGTCGCGGGCTGGAATGGTTATAACAACTCGTATAATAACATTACAATCGTCAAGGCCGGCATGATAAATGGAGGCAATTTCGGTGGTGATGCTGTGACGTTCACGCAGCAAGGCAATCTCAGTATTAATGGCATGTCACTCACCAACCTGAATTCTCCTGCTTTCGGATTCGGTATTCTCAGAACGGCTAATAGTTCATTAAGTAACATTTCAGTTGACGGTACTGGCACCGGATCGGGTCGCATGTTCAAGACTAACTCTGCGGCTCACAATACTTTCAACAGTATTAGCACCAATCGCGACGAAGGTGCTTACTATCAAGGCGTAACGATCGAATACTTTTCGCACCACAACGTCTGGAATAATTGCAAGGTGACGAACAACATCAACTATAACAATTCAGGGATTGCAATGTACGGAGATCAAGCCAACGGCAACCATCAAGGCAGCAATCATTACAATACCTTCAACAACTGCACGGTCACTGGAAATGCTGGCAACGCGGTTTGGGTCCTCGACAATAACAACAATATAGAAATCAACGGAGGAACCTACAGCGGCGTTGCAGGGTCTTACGTTCTAGCCTTCGGCGACAGCGGTCCTTGCTGCAATAACAATGTCTATATTCATAACGCCACGATCAACGGACCGGGTTCAACGGGCATATTGATCGCAAACGGCAGCGCCAGCGCCTGCATCAACAACAACACGTTCGGCTCGGGGTTGACCTCAGCCATCAACGTCACCGCATCCAGCGACATCGGTTCCGGCAACGTGCTCAACGGCTTGTCCAGCAACCTCAACGCTGGGACATGCGGACCTAGCGCCGCCGTTAGCATCTCACCGACGGCTATGATCTTGGCCTCCGGGGGCACTCAACAGTTCACCGCAACCGTCACCGGCCTAACCAATACCGCCGTCACCTGGACGGCCACTGCGGGATCGGTCTCAAGCTCGGGGCTGTTCACCGCGCCGACCGTGTCGGCCAACACCACGGTCACCGTCACCGCCACCAGTCAGGCCGATACGAGCAAGACGGCCTCGGCCACCGTCACCGTTACGCCATCCAATATTTTTGGATATGCCGTCCAAGGCGCATCGATCGGCGCCACTATGTCGAACACGGCCTCGGCCACGCGATATCAAATGGCCGCCCAGAACGGTACAGTCACCTCCATGTCCGTCTTTGTTGCCTCGCCCATCTCTGCGTCCCCCAGCAACCAATTCCAGGTTGCGATCTATGCCGACAACAACGGCACGCCGGGCGCACTGATTGCGTCCAGCGCGTCACAAACCCTCGTACCTGATGCCTGGAATACCGTCCCGATCAACGCTCCGGTTACGGCTAACACCTACTACTGGCTGGCCTACAACACCAACGGCCTTGCCGCAAACGCGAACAACCTCAGATTGGATACTGGAGGGGCCACTTCCACGTGGATCAACTCGCAGCCTTTCGGCGCTTGGCCTGCAACCTACGGACCGATGGGAGGCACAGGCAGCTACAGGGTATCTATGTATTGTACCTTTCAGTGACGGAGCGGAACATCATCAGCGTGCCGTGGCCAAGAATTGGAAATCCGAGCAGGTGTCGATCAGCGCTCCCGTTACGGCAAATGCGTACTACTGGTTGGCCTACAACACAAACGGTCTCGCCGCAAACGTGAACAACCTCCGCTATGATACAGGAGATCCCACCTCCGCGTGGATCAGCCCGGGGCCTTTTGGCACTTGGCCGACCACCTATGGGCCCATAGCCGGTACGAATAACGATGCCTTATCCGTGTATGCAGCCTATAAGTAAGTAGGCAATAGATGATGATTTTTGGTTTCGGCTGGAACCGGGCACACTCAGAATTGCGTTCTGCTGGATGACTTCACAGTGTCCACGCAAGGACTTAGGCATGCTAAACAGGGTGAACATAATTGCTATCTCGTTTGCAGCACTTCAGTTTCGATGGCTGGATGGACTTGTTTCGAAGACGTCTCCCCAAGCCCGAGACAGACATACCGTACACCATTCGCATTTCTCACTGTTTCGAGCGCCCGCCAGCAGTCAATGACAATGCGGGGCGCATTCGGGCGACCCCATTCCTCGGCCGGAATGTCACGAAATTCCTGCCAGGGGGTAGCAACCAGCACAACATCGGCGCCGCTTATACACTCTGGGGCCGAAGCCGCAAACCGTACTCTTTCCCCCAGTGCATGATGCGAATTTTTGTTTCCAGCGGGGTCAAAAACCACCACGGAGATGCCGCGGGCGGCGAGTTCCTGTGCCACGAGCAGGCCTGTGGCTTGCTCCACGACATCAGTATGCGGCTTATAGGTCAGTCCCAGGATTCCGACCCTGGCTCCACTGGAGAGATGGCTTTGCACGAGGTTCGCCAGCCAGGTGATCTGCGAGCGGTTGAAAGTGTCTGTCACTCTCGCGATATCGTCGGGGGCACCAAGCGATCGCGCCAAGGCTCCCATCGCCTGATTGTCGCGCGGAAAGCAGGGACCGCCGTAGCTGACAGCACCTTTCAGGTATTTCGCTCCGATGCGGCTGTCCAATCCCAGTCCCTTCGTAACCACGTCAACGTTTGCTTCCGGCAACTTCTCGCACATGCGGGCCAACATGTTGGCAAAGCTGATCTTCGTAGTGACAAAGGTGTTGACGGCGAGTTTGGTGATCTCTGCATTGATGAGGTTCATTCGAGCAAAAGCCGGCCTGTTCTCGCAAACCTCACGGTAGATGGCCTCTAACATCTCCCCAGACTGTGGGTCGGACTCGCCGATGAGTAAGAAATCCGGATTCAGGAAATCGTGAATGACGCTCCCCAGAGCGATGAACTCAGGGTTGTAGCAGAGGCCAAACTCCCGGCCCGCCTGTGCTCCGCTAGCCTCCTCCAGGGCGGTGCGCACCGCGTTGCCCGTGCTTCCGGGCATGACCGTACTTGTCAGGCACACCAGGTGAAAGCTTCCCTTGGTGCGCAGCGCGCGGCCAATCGCCTCACAAGCCGGAACTACGTAACGCAGAGAGAATCCCCCGGCTGGCTCGCTCGGAGTTGCAACCACGATAAACGTCACATCACTTGCCAGGACTGCCGCTTCGATATCCTGACTGGCGGTAAGCCGATCTCTGGAAACTTGGAGTAATTCTTCCAGCCCCGGTTCGAAGACGGGTGCCTTGCCGTTATTAATTGCGTCCACCTTCCGGGCATCCTGGTCCACGCCGATCACGCGGAATCCCCTCGCCGCAAAACAAGCGGCCATTGGAGCACCTAGCTTACCCAGGCCCAAGATCGAAATATCCTTTTTCATCCGCATCCTCCTGTCTATATCGTTTGATTCACGAACATCTCACGTCTTTTCCACTCTTTGCGTGCGATGGGCATTCGCCAGCCCACGCCGAAAGCTCGATCCGTAACTTTGATGCCAGGTGCTGCCTGTTTGCGTTTGAACTCTGCGGTTCGGACCAGTTCCAAAGCGTGCCAGACGGCGGCTTCATTGAAGCCTTGCGAAACAATTTCATCGGCAGATTGGTGCTGTTCGATGTGTCGCACAAGGATTTCGTCGAGAACATCGTAAGGGGGAAGGCTGTCCTGATCGGTTTGATTAGGCCTTAGCTCAGCCGACGGCGCCTTGGTCAAGACCGATTCCGGAATGACCATTCGCCGACGATTCAGCCAGCGTGCCAGACGGTAGATCATGGTTTTCGGGACATCGGAGATTACGGCCAGCCCGCCTGACATGTCTCCGTAGAGCGTGCAATAGCCCACGGCTAGCTCCGATTTGTTGCCAGTGGTGAGAAGGAGGGCGCCGTACTTATTTGAGAGCGCCATTAAAAGGTTGCCTCGAATGCGCGCCTGAATGTTTTCCTCTGTCACATCCCTCTCATAGCCAACGAAAGCGCTCGCCAGAGTGCCCTCAAAAGCCTGCATAATAGATTCAATGGGTAGCACAAGAGTGGACACGCGCAGCTTTTGCGCGAGACGCTCAGCGTCCACAATGCTGTGCCGGCTCGAATACGGCGAGGGCATCAACACACCGAGGACATTTTCTGCTCCCACTGCTTCAGCAGCGACCGCCGCGGTTACTGATGAATCGATGCCTCCTGAGAGGCCCAACAACACGCGGCTGAAGCCACACTTGCGCACGTAGTCGCGCGTCCCGAGCACAAGCGCTTTCCAAATCTCGGCTTCGGGTTCGAGCTCATCCTCCTCAATGCGGCCAACGGGCGCCTCAGTGTCCACGACGAGCAAATCCTCAGCAAAACCTCGAGCTCGTGCAATGAGCTTGCCACTGGCATCGAAGGCACAACTGCGACCATCAAAAACCAAGTCGTCATTGCCCCCCACTTGGTTTACGTAAGCAAGTGGCAAACCATGTTTTGCTGCCATCTGGCCCAGCATTGCTTCACGCAAGCGTTGTTTGCCGACAGTGAACGGTGAGGCCGATAGATTGATGACGCATTGGGCGCCAGCTCGAGCCAATTGTTCCACGGGATCTTTGTGGTATCGCCGGCGCTTCCAAAAGTCCCGGTCGTTCCAGATGTCCTCGCAGATCGTTATGCCCAGCGCCGCATCCCCGAACCGTAGAACGCGGGAATCCTCAGCGGGTTCGAAATAACGGTCTTCGTCAAAAACGTCGTAGGTGGGCAAAAGGGATTTGCGTAACCGTGCTCTAACCTCGCCGTCGACGAGGAGGGCAGCAGTATTGAACAGGGGTCTGCCCTCAGCCCCCTCATTCGGTTCGACCACCCCCACTAGCGCGGCAGGTGCCCCGCTCAGTTCGGATGCAAGTTCTTTCAGCTCCTGCCAGCCCTCTCTGATCAAGTCCTGCTCGAGCAGAAGATCGCGCGGTAAGTAGCCGAGCAGCGCTAGTTCGGAAGTGACCACCAGATCTGCGCGCTGGCGTTGGGCTTCGCGAACACCATCACGGATACGCACGGCGTTCGCCGACAAGTCACCCACAGTTTGATTAAGTTGCAGTAGAGCAATACGCATTGAAATGCCCAGGCTATAGTTTTGCGACCTTTTTAGTGATGGTTCTGGGCAAGGATCGCTAGGCTCACGGCGCAGACGGTCGAAAGCAGCACAACGTCTCCGCCATTGAGTGCCTGGAAAAAATCGGGCAGACCCATCAGTTCAACCTCGACGACCTCATTCGGATCTGGATTGTTGGCGGGCGCCACCCAGCTGGCGTTGCGCGCCAGGAAGAGATGTGCTGTGCCGCACTGGCGGTTGCCGTCAACCATGAAACTCCCCAGGGACTGCCACTCGGAAGCCGTGTAGCCTGTCTCTTCGAATAGCTCTCGTTGTGCAGCCTGGAGCGGCGACTCTCCAGGGTTGAGGAAGCCCGCCGGAGCATTCAGGGTAATGCGTCGGGGGCCGTGTTTGTAGCTGCGAGTCATCACTAGCTCGCCCGCTTCGTTGACGGCCACGACGACGACAAAATCGGGCAACACGACCCGATAGAAATCATTCAGGATGCTTCCGCCCGGCAACTCCACGAGCTCTCGGTACACTTCCAACCATGGAGTTGCTGAAAAAACGTGTGTTTGCTCTAACCTTTTCCAGGATTCGACTGGCATGGCAGTGCAGAGACATGCGACCGTTACTCAAAGAGACCGGCCGACGGCAACCACGGGTATCACCTAGAGGCTGTGAGAACTTTGTGATGGGTGGCAACCTGCTCAGCCACCCAGTCGTAGGTAACTTCAAGACCTGCCCGTAGAGAAGCTGAAGGGGCCCATCCTAACCTGTCTCGGATCAGACGATTGTCCGAATTCCGGCCACGAACACCCAGCGGACCATCCACATGCCCGACACGCAGACGTTTGCCGGCGATTTCCATAGCCATCTCAGCTAATTGGTTGATGGTAACCATTTCTTCGGAGCCGATATTCACTGGTCCAGCGAAGCTGGAGTCCATCAGCCGCCGGATGCCCTCAATGCACTCGTCAATATATAGGAAAGAGCGTGTTTGTTTTCCATCTCCCCAGATCTCGATCTCGCCGCTGTCGGGCGCCTCGGCCACCTTGCGGCAAATCGCCGCCGGTGCCTTCTCACGCCCACCGGACCAAGTTCCCTCAGGTCCGAAGATATTGTGGAACCTAGCCACACGGATCTCGATGCCATAGTTCCGCTGGTACGCAGCGTAGAGCCTCTCGCTGAACAGCTTTTCCCACCCGTACTCGCTATCGGGCGCAGCCGGATACGCCGAATCCTCTGAGCAGTTGGGTTTATCAGGGTCCGTCTGATTGTAGGCGGGATACATGCAGGCGGAGGAGGAATAGGAGTATTTCCTAATCCCGGCTTCACGCCCAAATTCGAGAACGTTGAGGTTGATCATCGCAGAGTTGTGCATCACAGCAGCATCGTGCTCGCCGGTGAAAATGTAACCAGCGCCGCCCATGTCGGCGGCCAACTGGTATACCTCATCGATTTCTGCCAGGAGCGAACGCACTACGGCCGGATCGCGCAAATCTCCGATGACGAACTCATTCGCGCGGGTGGGGGAGAACTCGTGGTGTTTCAGATCGACACCTCGGACCCAGTATCCTTCGCTGCGCAAACGCTTGACTAAATGTCCGCCGATGAAACCACCGGCACCACAAACAAGAATTCGCTTTGTCATGGGGGTCTCCTATGATGTTTGTCTACTCCGTTGTTTCGGAAGTCCTTTTCACGCTGTAGCTTCCCGCAAAACGAAATTGGGAAAATCCTCGAACACCCAGTTGTTTTTCAGCGTGAGATGGATAATTCGACGAGGGCCCCGGCATTGTAGAACCACGGTGTGTTGCCTCCACCGCTACGTCATCCGTCGCTTGCAGCTGCTTTACAAATTGTGGCAACTGCTCCAGCCGCCATTCCCTCAAAACTGCCGGCCATTCTTCAGTCGCACGCACCGGCGGGGGCGGAAGGCGCCACGAAGCCGATTTCTGGCCGAGACATTTGAAACTATCCCGTCCGGAGCTTCAGAGCCATTTTCATGAGAAGCCGCCGCGCCATCAGCTTAAACTGACGAGGTCCGAGAAGATATCCGAATCTTGCGAGAATATAGGGGAAATTTGATGGATCGTGTAGAAACGCCTGGCAGAGAAACTCCCACGCCAGCCGACGGTGGCCGCCGTTCCTCTTGGGGAAAGCCCAAATAGCTCCCATAAGGTGTGCGTTGCTCCATGCCCTCCGCCGAAACCGCTCGTTGCGAAACTCTTTGGGCAGTTCTGGTAGCGAGAAAAATTTCTTAGTTATCTGGGGGCACGAACGCGCCGCTTCATCTCCCCGCTGGCTGATCCCAAGACAGGCTCGATAATATGCAAATACCTCCGGCACGTATCGAATGACGCCGGCCAGCCCCACCCGTAACCACAACTCGTGATCCTTCTTCTGAACGAACGCAACATCAAGCCAATTAATCTCTTCCAGAATTCTACGGCGAATAAACGATGAAGGCTGATGGATAATGTGTTCGCAGTACTTCACGGCGAACGCCAGATCCCAAGGGCGAGGGCGGTAAATCTCGGGCGTCACACGCCCGTCTTCCTCCATCACACCGCAGTTACCGTAAACCACATCGACGTCCGGGTGTTCAGTAAAGTAAAACATCGCCTTAGAGACTCCGCCAGGCACGGCGTAAACGTCATCCGCGTTAAGCCAAGCAAGGACTTCCCCTCGGCTCATCTTCCAGCCTTTATTGATGGCATCCGCATGGCCATCGTCGGGCTCCGAAATCCATCTTATTCTGTCGCCGTAGGAGCGTAGGATTTCAAGGGTCCCGTCCTTGGATCCCCCATCCACGACAATACACTCGATGTACGGATAGTCCTGCCGCAATACGCTCTCAATCGTGTCAACCAGAAACCGTGCACGGTTGAGGCAGGGGATCACCACCGAAATTGTCAGGGTGCTTGACATATCTTTTAGGCCACCCGGAACTTCTCTTGCTTCTTCCGTGGCTCAAACTGAGCATCCGGTGTGAGGATCTGCTGAATGAGCTCCTGCAACCGAGCCGCGGCGTCGGCCTCAGGCTTGCCGACGCCGACTCCCGTGTAATAGTCGCCCGGCGGACGCGTACTGCAAAGCCGCCAGCCGTCAATGATGGTTTGCTTCGGATGGAGCTTTCCACGCTGACGCGCGACAGATTCAAACTCCGGCCAGGGCGTCGCAATGACGAGAACGCTGACTTGCCGCAGGCATTGTCCGACCGACTCGGCATAACTCACTGAGTCCTTCAGCACCTTGCGGGCCTCTTCCATGGCCACAGGATCGTAAACGAGGACCTCAATCCCTTTTGCGGCCAAACGGCGCGCGATCTCTACGCCCTGGGACTCTTCCACTACATTCGTCGATGGTTTATAAGCAAGCCCCAATATACCCACTCGCCTATCCTTTTCCCCAAGCGCGCCTTGCGCCATGTCCGCCACCCTTTGCGCCACGCGACGATTCACTTGGTCTACGGCGCGCGGCAGGCCAGCGCAGACCCCCAAATTCTCCAACAAGTACGAAAACGCAATATTGTCTCGCGGAAAGCAGGTCCCACCGTACCCCAAAGCGCCACGAAGATATTTCCGGCCGATGCGCGAATCCTGCCCAAGCGCAGAGGTCACGATATCGACGTCGGCCCGGAAGCCGCTCGCACACCTCGGCGAGCATGTTGGCGAAAGTAATTTTCGTCGTAACGTAAGTATTGAGGGCGATTTTCGTTAGCTCAGCATTCACCAAATTCATTCTGCAAATAGACAGGCAGCAATCCCAAGTACCACTTCGCGAAAGACTTAACGAGGATCATTGCCTCGGTCTGGCGTAGATTGCTCAGCAATAATACGCTACATGGGCGGAAGGTATGCGTTGGCGGCGGCTAAGGCCCGGGACATGTTCCCGGAGCCAAATCGCTGGTGTAGCCGTTCAGGACGTTACCCAAACCAACATTCGTGCTGCTGTTAGAAGAAATGGCCTTGCCTATGCCCCCACCACCGAAGATATTGTTATTTACACAGGCCCCCTCCGATCGCAGATACAACCCCCACCCTCCCGGGCCGTTTATCCGCGCATCGCGAACGCGGGGATTCGCGCCGACGATGGCCACCACGGGTAGCGTAGAGTTCGAGCCCGTGTAAGTCCCGCCCTTGATCGTTACGTAGCTGTCTTGCCCTAGACGGAGGGCATCGAAATTACCAACGAGCACCTGCAGGTCGCCGTTCCCGGCCACCGTGCAGTCGTTGAATGTATTGTATTGGTTGAAGTTGCCGAAGCTGTTGATCCCGGCGTTGCCGTTGCCTGTGCGTGCCCCCCCCCCGTTCCCAGTCAACACACAATCGTTGAAAGTATTGTGCGATGAGTAGTACTCGAGACTGATTCCGTTATTCCACGACGCTCCATCCTTGACGGTCACCGAATTGAACGTGCTGTAGCGCGTGGCCGTTGTCTTGAAAGGGCGTCCGTAGGCTCCGCTGGCGTCAACCGTGATGTTGCTGAACGTACCGTTCCCTGTTCCTGACACGGCAAATCCAAACGCCCGAGCGGAAGGGCCGGAATTCAGGCTGGAAATGGAAGCTCCATTTATGGAGGGGTTGCCCTGGACATACAATCCCATGGCAGCGCCCGAAGCGTTGCCCGCGTTCGTCGTCGCGACTCGATTCCATGCCAAGTTGAAGTTGCTGTTCCCGTAAAGCCCGGTGTACAAGACGTTGTTCACGGTCACACCGCTGACCGTAGAATCGACTACTCCCAGCATCAGCAACCCATAGTTCTCCGTGCCCGATCCATCCAACGTAATATCTTTAAGGGTGACACCTGTCACGGGGTTCAAGACTTTCTGAACGACGGCAGCATTGACCGAAGGATCGGATGTGTCGTGCAGTGCTGTAGTGACCGTGACGGTGTTTCCGGTTACGGACAGGACCTTTAGGATTTCTCCTCTGCACCCAGACACGTCACACTCGCTGGGATGGCCCGGAGGCGTGTCGGTTGAGTAGTCCATGCCACCTTGATGGATGTACACGTAATCTCCCGCATTGAGTCCCGGGTCTGAAACAGTCGAAAAACTCGTAGACAGTTCGTTGGCCACGCCGCTCAAGGCGATTGCCGGCCCGTAGGAGCCCGTGAAAGCGCCATTCCCTATGACCATGATGTTGCCGCCGGCTTCAGTCCCGCGAACAACGGCACAACTGCCGCCGTCGATGGTCACGCGGTCGATGTTGACCGATAATCGTGAAGAAATCAGATAAGTGCCACAGGGGAAAAAGAGGGTCGCGCCACTGGCGAGGGCTCCGATGGCGCTGTAAATGGCGGCGGTATCGTCGGTTGTTCCGTTGCCGGTCGCGCCATAGTCCACGACATTAATTGTCGTGGAGGCGCCTCGCGCCCACATTACAAAGATGACCAGAAGCAGTAGCAGTACAACAGTCCCAAGTAGTTTTGCCATGTCTTGCCCTTTCCGAGCGGCGGCCAGGTAGCGCTCCGTGTGAAAACCCAGCTGTCTAGCCGGTCGCAAGAGTCAACCCATGTCCGAGAAATCCGGGTTAGACCCCACCTTCGACAGGCAGCGGTGTGTTTCGAGGACTGGCAGGCTGGGTTTCTGACGGAACTGGTCCGGACAGAAGGTGAGGCACGGCCGCCGTCGAACCAATGTACTGTTTCCACCAGAGCGCGACGTTCAGCAGTGCCCATCCTCTTTTCTTCAGGAAAGGCTCGACGGCTTCAAACTGAAACAGGTCCGTGTTTTCGCAAAAGCCTTTCATCTCTTTCACGACGTACTCTCCGAATTTGGTGTGATACCATTCGTAGACTGGGACGCCGAAGCCCTGTTTTTTTCGGTCGATCAACTCGTCCGGTATCAGACCCCTGACAGCCTTCTTCAGAATGTATTTGAGTACTCCGTCGCGGGTTTTTACGGCCGCGGGAATGCTCATTGCCAGCTCGACGAACTTGTGGTCGAGGAATGGGACGCGCGCCTCCAAACTCACCGCCATACTCATCTTGTCGACGCGCATGAGCAGCAGCTCCGGTAATCTGAGATTCAAATCGAGGTAGGTCATCCAATGGAGCGGCGACGGCTCCCAGGCTTTCTCCGCGAATCGCTGGTGAATCGGCCGGAGGGCCTCCCAAGAGCTGAATCCGCCGAATCTCTTGCGCAATCGCGGCGAGAGCAGCCGCTGCTTTTGTGAGTCGCTGAACACTTCCGCGCCGCCCCAAAACACGGGACGGTTTGACAGGCCTCTGCGCAAGACTTCACAGGAAAATTCGCGGCGGTACGAAGGCGTCCCGGCACGCTCCACGAGAGCGAGCCCAGCGAGACCTAAACTCCTTAAGATCTTCGGCGATGGCAGCCAGCTGGTGCAGCGCTGTAGCCGCAGAGAGTCGTTCCAATATTTGTAACCGCAGAACAGTTCGTCCGAGCCTTCTCCCACCTGGCAGACTATGACGCCGGCATCGCGAGCCAGTTTTGAGACGAAGTAAAGCGGCATGCAAACCGGATCGGCCAGTGGCTCATCCTGATGCCGAATGATCCGAGGCAGGGACTCGAGTAGGTCGCTTTCCTGCAGCAGAAGTTCACGATGTTCCGCGCCCACGGCGCGAGCCGCGAGGCGGGCGTAGGGGAGCTCGCTTGGATAGCTCTCGTATTGTCTGTCGTAGCCAATCGAGAAGGTCCTGACCGGCTGGCCGTCCCCTTCGGAAAACAGCGCTGCGTTCGTACTTGAGTCAATTCCGCCGGAGAGAAAAACGCCCACCGGCACGTCGCTGATTTTGCGGAGCTTAACGGAAGTGCGCAGCTCGGACAGGATGCGTTCGGCGATCTCGGCCTCAGAAGCATTTGTCAATGGTTGCGTGTGATCCCAAACATCCCAGTATCGGGATTCTTGGACGTGTCCGTCCGCGCTCACTCTTAGCCATGTGCCTGGGGCAAGCTTCTGGATTCCTGAAAAAAGCGTGTGCGGCGCCGGCGTAGCATTGAACGACAAATAGTAATAAAGAGCCTCCTCATTGACCGCGCGCTCCTGCTCGTCGTCCTCAAGCAACGCCTTGATTTCCGAAGCGAAAGTGATGCGGCCATGGTGAATGCTGTAATAGAGCGGCTTGACGCCAATACGGTCGCGAATCAACCACAGCTGGCGCTGCTTCGCGTCCCACAGCGCAATGGCAAACATCCCGCGAAACTTGTGAACGCAGTCGATGCCCCATTGTTCGAAGGCATGAAGGATTACTTCAGTATCGGAATGGTCCGTCTTCCAACGGTGTCCGCCCAGCCCCTCCAGTTCCGCACGAATTTCAGCGTGGTTGTAAATCTCGCCGTTGAAGATCACCCAGAGAGTGCTGTCCTCGTTGGTCATCGGCTGGGCTGCTTTCTCCGACAGGTCAATGATGGCCAGCCGACGATGACCAAAACCAAGCCGCCGGTCACCGGAGACAAAGATTCCGGCGCCATCTGGCCCGCGGTGCGACATCACATCCCGCATCCGCGTCAAATAGGACTCCGAGACACGGAAAGCGCTATTCGTGAAGGAAAGCACTCCGACAATGCCGCACATTAGCAGGCCTCCTAAGCAAAGTGTCAGATCCAAGCGACTTAGGGTTTGCGCCCTTTTGCGACGAGGAAGAAACCAGTACACCTTGAAAGGGCCGGAAGGTGGTATGACTGGTGCTTCGAGATGTCGAGCGGTACGGGGGCGAACAGCCGTCGCAGGCTGCGACCGGTATACAGTTGGATGTGAACTGGGTCGGTGCTGTTTTCGACGTGGCGCTTCCAGTCTCGCCCGTGCTTGAGGAAATAAATCGCCGCACTCTCGGACCACAAAGCGTACACATGGACGTTGAAACGCCCGCCGGGGCGCAATACCCTCAGCAGTTCTCGAACGGCTAACTCGGGCGTGTCAATGTGGTGGAAGACGCCGTGGGAGTAAACGTAATCGAAGCTGTCGTCACTGAAGGGGAGCTCACAAGCGCTCCCATATTGCACTGCAGCCAACCCGGCAACTCGCTGACGCGCCAGTTCAATATGGCGCTCGGCGATGTCCACCCCCGTCGCAATAGCACCGTGCTTCGCGAATTGCAACAGGTCAGAACCAGATCCGCAGCCGAGTTCGAGCACGCGCTCGCCTGCGTGGAGCCGAAATTCAGCAGCCTCGTAGAGCCAAAGATACTCACGATACCGCTCCTCTTCAGGGAAGTAAAGCGGCGCCTTGTTCCAATGGGCTTGCGCTAGCTCAGCCGCATTCACGGGACCTCCTTGCGGTATGACTCGGCCGGGCAACGGCCGCGGCCCACCCACTTCCGCTATCAATCGGTTAGTGTCCATTTCACTTAAGCACTTTTCATGGGTGCCCGACTAATGAGCGGTGAGGAGGCTTTGCCGGTGGCCTGGCCGTCGAGCAAACGACGAAAGAGGCTTGCTACTTCTCGAGCGCGGACGTCCCACGTGCAGTGCTGAACAGCTTCCTGCCGCAATTGGCGGTCGCTTGGCGTATCGTGGGTCAGCGCTTCAGTCACCAAAGCTATAAATTCGTCGATCGATCCATAGATTTTCACGCCCGGTGTCTGCAGGTACTCGTATAGCGGAGAAATCACCACGGGCTTGCCGGTTGCGAGGTACTCCCGGACCTTAATCGCGCTCCCGTAGCCGGTAAATACGTTGTGCTGGTCCCAAGGGAGAACACATACGTCGATATGACGATAGTACGCGGGCAACTCGGAATAAGGTTTGGGGCCGAGAAAATGGATGTTGGGCGCGGATAACTGCACGACATTGGATTTTTCGCCGATGAAAACCCAGTGCCAATCGGGCCGCACCCTCGCCACGTACTCAATCAAGGGCGTATCCATTGTGTACCAGTCGACTGCGCCTACGTACCCGAGCACCGGTCGAGGAATTGCGGCCATATCCGGCGGCGTGTCCGGGGGCAGGTTGGCGAACCGCTCGAAGTCCACAGCTTGCTCGAGGAAATACCGGTGCCGGATTTCAGCTTCCTCATACAGCTTCCGCCCGGAGTACATTACGACCGCGGCGCGCTGCTTCAGACGGGCGTCCATATCGCGAATTACTTCGCGCGACAGCGCGCTGTCTTCATTGAAATCGTATTTGTCTGAAACCTGGTACACGAGCAGCTTGGCGCCGAGCGCACTCACGATGTCCGCGGCCGTAGGAATGGCGACCCACACGATCGGATTCCGCAAACGAAGAATCAGCATTACGAATCGGAGCTGCAATGCAAGCAGCAGACGATTCAACACACGCACCAGGCGCGAGCCGTACAGCGGCACGTTGATCGGCGTCATCACCCACAGTCCTTCGGGCGCCTTGCGTAACCAACGCAGATAGCTGCGAAGTTTGCGGCGAATTTTCTTGAAGAAATCCGGATTGCCGATGGAAGGCAGGCCCATCGTGATGGAGTTCACGAACAGAACCTTATTATGACGAGCCAGCCGCTTAAGGATATGGTTCTTGGAATGGGGATGGTGGTACCACCAGTCCTCGCCTGCAAAACAAACGATGGACTGGCCCGAAAGCGGGTAGTCGGCAGGCTGAGAGCCTCCCGTGCAACTCCTCCGGACAGGTCTGGGTAGGGAGCGAGCTGAGCTCATGCCTTGGAGACCCCCTCGGCAACGGTATCGCGAAGGGCGGCTTTCTTTATGGAGTCAGGTTGAGGGCTTACCAGGTCGCAGGTACCCACCCATGCGATAGATGTAGTGATGTGCAAGGGTACCGCGGCTCTTCCCCAGATGCGTACCTTCGCTGCCGGGACCGTCGCGCCGTAGGTAGTGCTGATGAGGGATGGTTGCACTGACGCTTGAAGACGAGTAGGCGCGGTGACCGTGAGCTGAATCTGCCGAGCGCCGGATATGCGGCACAGAATGCCTTCTTCGGCCGTGGTTACTTCTGCCGTTCGATTGGGGGAGAGTTGAAGATTGAACTCGAAATGGTGAACGCCATCGCCCTCGAGTTCGTCGTCGATGACAAAGACTCCTTCGTCATCAACAGCCCGAATCGTTCGAGTGTGTGTCACGCCCTGCGAGCGGTATCCCTGATGTGAGGCGCGCAAGAAGTGGCCCTGCGCTTCCCTTCCCTGCTGTATCTGGCTGACGGCCGCCGCATCTCCGAGGATGAAGAGCCCCCGCGGGCCAGGCACAATGCGATTTTGTTCCAGGCCGTCGATCTGCAAAGTGTTGTGCGCGGTAGTGCTTCGGAACCGGTTTCGTGTTGCTATGTGACGTGTGTAGCAGCCCGTGCCGGAGTCACAGAAGACTTCCTGACCATCGACGCGCAAGACGAAGCTGAGTTTGTCATTGTGCGTATGGCTGCCTTTGCCGGATATTCCGTTGGGAATAGCGAAAAACAACAATTCAGCCGACCCACGTCGCATGATGCCAATACCCGATTTCGGAAGAACATTGATCGGGCTGAGCGACCGAGCGCTGACCTCAGGTGCGGCATAGGGGACTCGGGTAGTGTCGGCGAGGCCGTACCATGCCGCATCGTCGCCGGGTCCGGCGCCCTCACCGAAAAGCCTTTGCCCCAGCCCGAGCAGGTGGGGAACCCGTAGTGAATTCCTTTCTTCAACAGGGAGAAGGATCATTTGCCGGAGGTCGTCAACCAACAGTTCGGTGCGGCCATCGTCGCAGTCACCCACGTGCGGCAACTCGCCGGACGGGCTGGCGACTGTGTTCAGGAACCGGAACATCATCCTGAGGCGCTCGACGAATGCGGGCGCAGGCGGGGCAGAACGTTCCGTGCGCATCAGCAGGAGTGCGGCCGTAAAAAGTTGCGTGGCCAACACCTGGTAGCCAGTGGAGGCCTCGTAATCTCCGCCGTCTTCGTATACCTGCTTAGCCATTTCGGCCTCGATCCGCCGACGGTATTGGCGGCGCCTCGCTGCCATGCCCTCACCATCGAGACTCATAGAAATGCAGTAAAGCCCCACGATGTCGCTCAGATAGTGGTTGCTCGTCAGTAAGTGCGAAAACTCAATGTTCGCTTCGATGTAAAACAGATGCTGCGCGAGGGAGCGGGTTACGGCCGCGAGCCAGGGCTGCTCGTCACGACGCAAGGGAGAGAGCAAATTCAATAGGAAGCAGATGCTCATGGCACGCAGAGCCGCCTCCATTGCTATTGTCCAGTTCACACCTACCGGAACGGGGTTGGATTGAATCCAATGCGATAGAAGGTCTTTCGCCGCCCGGCGATACGAGTCGTGACCTGTCAGAACGTGGGCCTTGGCAAGGACCGGCAGAAACTGGAGACGCGAAAGCTCGTACGGCACCTTGACGTCGGAGCCGTCGTGGCGAATGCACTCTTGGCTCTCGCAGGGTACGCAGGCCCACTGCGCACCCGATACGAAGTCGCAATTCCACTTCAGGCGTGCTCCGAGTTCTGCTGTACCGTAGCCCAGAAACGGATACCGTCCAGCCCGAATCTCGTCAGCAAAGGCGACGATTAGCGCCCGAGTCTGGTCGCTGAGGGTCTGTAGGTCCGGATTGTAGTAAGGAACGCCGCGAAACTTGACATCGCAAGGGTGTTCAAGTCGGGCCAGGATGCGCCTCTTGTTCCACTTCCTGCGTGCCCGCCACAAGACCTCGCGAGCAACCAAAAGTGGCGATTCCCTTCTGAGGATCCACATGTATCGCATTTGCATTGAGGCTGATTCCTCGCAGGCGCTGCTTCGCTCCCACTACATTGGCCGCAGTTGTGGTACGCACGCCACGGCAGGATGTCGCCTGTAGTTACGTTTCCACACCACAGCCCAGACCGTCAAAAACATGAGGAAATAGCAAACCGAAGAAACGACCGACGCGCCGTTGATGCCAAATCGGGGAATGGCCCAGAAATTCAGGGCCACGTTGAAAACCGTACTCACGATCCAAGCCACAACGACGATTCGCGGATATCCTTCGCTATTCAAAAGTTGGACCATCACGGTTTCAATTCCCAGGAAGTATGTTCCCGGCATCAACCAAGCGAAAGGAGACACTGCCGGCAGAAAGTCTCGTCCGAACGCGAGTGGGATAATGGGCGCCGCGGCGAATGTGGCAATCACGACCGCCGGCAACATCAACGCCGCGGTCACAAGTACAGCCTTGTTCGCGAGCCGCAGCTTTTCTTCCTTCTCTTTTGTCGCCGACAGCTTGGGAAACAAGAGCAGTCCCACGATGACCGGAAACATCGCAGTGTTCTCGGCGAGGGTCTGGCTTATGGAGTAGTAGCCGGCTTCCGTTGCGCCCAGCATGTACTTGACCATGAGCAGATCAACTCTTAGTAAGAGAAAATTGAAGAATAGAATCATATAGGCCTTGATGCCGATGCCGATGCTCTGACGAAAGATGGCCAAGGAGGGCACAAGAGGCTCTGTCGAAACTCGCCTGAGGCGAAGAAGGACCCAAAGAAAGCTGAGCAGTACACACGACAAAGTAATGCCGAAGAACAGCTCGGCCGTGCCGCGGTGAGCCATTGCGAGGATGCAGATCAGCGCCAAGCCGAGAACTTTGCCCCCCAATTCAATCTTGTTGTAGGCTCGGACTTCGTTGACGCCGAGCAGCAACCCTTGCGTGAGCAGGCAGGCAAGACCGACCGGGACAGAAGCCAGCGCGAGCAGCAAGAGCGTGCCCTGGATCGGTGCCAGCTTTGGCCAGAGAATAAGGCCCAGTCCGCTCAAGGCGGTGGCGACGCAGGCCACAACGACCACGGCTAACGTGTTACCGATGAGAGCGGGCAGCAGCGTCCTATCTTTCGCCACATGGTAGATGTTGGAGGCATGCAACCCGAGATTGCTGAACTGCACGCCGATGGCGCCTACGGTTACAGCCACTGCATAGAGACCCCGACCCGTAGGGCCAAGCTCTCGCGCGATAACAATGGCGGTTGCAAACGCCAGCGCGACTCCAAGCAGGCGGGCTCCGTAGGTCTCCAAGACGTTGCGCCGAAACTCCGTGCCGGCCGCCATTCGCCAGAGCTGAGCCGAGACAGCTGATACGCTAGCCTTCATCACGGATTTTGCCTTGTAAGGTTTGTGGTGCGGGATGCGGACGAATTGGCAACCACGGGGGTACCGAGCGCCAATTCGCTCGGGACGCGCCGCGTGTCCGCATAGTATGCCGGAACACGCCTCGCATTCTGTCGCCAGGTATGGCGCCCCGGAGCAGTTTCCCGGGCCTTGCGTCCAAGAATGACAGTCTCGCAATTCGGACAGCGTCGTTGGGCAAAAGCAAGTGTGTCCTGTTTCCGGCCCGACAAGATCAGCACGAAGACTTTGGTTTGCAGGTCCATCGGAGAAAAACAGATCTAGGCGGGCGTACTAAGCTCAAGATCGGGAACATGCACTTCCGCAGGCTGTGATAGATAAGGGTCGGTCATCGCAAACTTGAAGCAAACTGCAATCGCAAACACGTAGATCAGGTTCAACGGGCTGTAGCCTGAGGACTCGCTAAGTCCGGTGGTCCAATAGGTCAGAAAAAGGTATGCGCAACATTTCCAAGCCAGCCTCCCCGACCGAGATAAATGGCGCAGTTGCCACATTGCCCGAAGCAGGAGAACATGGGCCATCAGATACGGTGCGAAGCCGAGGATGCCGGTCTCCGCGAGCACCTGAGTCAAGTTATTGTGAGGTGAGTCTACTGAATTTACTCCCTCATAAGAGGCAACGTAACGGGGCTCTCCTTCCACGACCCTTCCGAAGTTGTAGAACCCGACTCCCAGCAAAGGGTGTTCCGTAAAGACCTGAAGACTCTGTTCCAATTGGGCGATGCGCCCGTAGATGTTCTGTCTGCTGCTGCGGTCTTCGATCACTGCTGCGGGCACCAATAGGCGAACAAAGAAGATCAACCCCGCACAAGCGAGTATGAGCCCAAGGCGCCAGGCACGTCCGGTCGTCCTTTGTTCCCAGAACGTGTCGATAATTAGAGCGAGCAGCAGCGTGATCGCCACGGAACGGAACATCGGCATCAGCGCCATCCCAAGCGCTGCTACTAGGCCGATGCAATGAAGCACTCTGCGGCTCGTGCTCACCTTAGGGCCGAGGGCCGCACGAAGGAAGAGGAGGAAGAAAAGGTTGACAGCACCGATCAACGCGAGGACATCATTGGCGGCAAATGGCCCGTTTGGTCGAGGGATACCTCCCCCCGCATAGAACATTGCTGAACCCGAGTTGGGAAGCAAATCCACTCCTGTCACCATCTCGGCTGCCGCCACCACCGCGCAGGTCATTGAGGACATGCACATGGCCGTATGTATCGTGGGGAGTCGACGCCGGACATCAAAGCGCGCAATCATGCACCAGCCGAGCAAGGCCGGGAGCACGAAGCCCTCCAAGATATTCTGTGCACTGTTCAGGAAATTCGGCGATTCACGGAGGCTTATGCCCGCCACCGCGGCAAAAGCCAAGGCAGCGAGCCCGGCCCGGCGTAATGCGCTCGGTACTGCGGTGAGCGTGCTGGGCTTGGCGAGAAATAGTCCCATGAGCGCGACGAGGACGACCACGCGGTCCAGCGTCACGATCGAGCGATCTCGAGGAAACGATAGGAAGTAGTAGCCGAGGGGAAAGACCGCGGCCCACCACAGCAGTATTCCGTCGAGCCTGCCGCGAAATGCTTCACCGACCAGCCCGACGAAGCACAGGGTCGCGCACCCGATAACAGCCAGCAAGCCCGCATTGGGTACCAAAATGAAACCGGCAACCGAAATCGCACCCACAAGGACAAGGACGACTTCTAACAAGCGAGTTCGCTGCTCCGCCGGTATGGATATTTCACCGAGCATAGGAATGGAAATTATGCCGTCACCCTAAACGAAGCTCGAACGGATCTAACAGGAAGGAACAGATACTTTGCGACCCCTTAATCCGGCGCATGCTCAGTCCCCGGCGGCAGAGTGTTGCTGCATCGCTTCGGGCATTTCGGGAGGCGGCGCGTCGAGCGCAGCAGCGAGCGCGGGCTGCGCCAAGCGGATGACCTCTCCAGTAGCGAGCGCATGCTGAACCAGAAAGGTCGTCTCGGCAACCTCTACCAGTTGGTCGAATGAGATGGGCGACGGTTTACCGGTGCGGATCGCTTCGATTGTCAACTCGAGCTCCCGGCGATGGCCTTTGTCTTGCGCGCTCTTGAACTTCTGGACCTTCCCATTGCGTGCAAGTTCGAGTGTGCGGAAATCGTCCAGCCGTGCAATCGCGCCCTGGCAGAACACTTCGAAATGTTCCTTTGGAATGCTGCGGTCGCCGTTAGCCAGGTAAAGCAGATTGGCGACAGATCCGTCGGCGAATTTCAGCGTGACCGCGATGTTATCCGACGTGTACTGCACGCCGTCCGGCAGGCCTGCCGCAGCCACGCTGTGAATAGGAGAACCGATCACGGAGCGCGCCCAATCCACGAAATGGCAGAACTCGCCTACGATACGGCCGCCATGGGCATGAATCCAGTGGTCCCGCGGGACGTAGCCAGCATTAACGCGGGCGTTAACCAGCATGGGCTCACG
>Ga0137396_10000399_pt1 | contig 20381 bp, 16 predicted proteins | sample czc16metaG_FD_108284 | JGI IMG/M metagenome (GOLD analysis project Ga0137396, IMG submission 108284) | Vadose zone soil microbial communities from Angelo Coast Range Reserve, California, USA - czcobulk3.16 metaG | ecosystem: Environmental > Terrestrial > Soil > Vadose zone | place: USA...
GGATCCCAGACGGGATCGATCTTCAGTCGTTGGATCGAAAGGCCAGCGGGAATGGAGAGCAGGCGCTGAAGTGTCTTGACTGCTTCGATCGTATGACCGGTGCGTGCCTCGACTTCCGCCAGGCCGCCGAGAGCAATCGAACCGCCCACCGCATCTTTCTCCGGCGGCAATAACTCTGCCGATCGCTGCGCAAGCTTGAGCGCCTCGGCATCGCGGTTGAGCGCCACGTCAATCCAACTCAGCTCGATCAAAGCGTTCTTATCATCCGCTCTCTCGTGCACTCTCGCTTCGACCAAACCCCGGGCGCGCTCGATTTCCTCCCGCGCGCTGCCCGCATCGCCAGCCAGAACATGAATGGCGACTCTGGCGGAGAGTCGCTGCCGATTCGCGATTGGATCGCTGCTCTCCTTGTCCCATTGGTTCAGAGCAGCTCCGAAGTCTCGCTTAATAACATAAACGTATGTTCCGATACCGATAATGTTCTGCAGGTCCCAGGAGTTAGTGCCAAGGAGAGTGCCGGGAGGAAACCTACCCAGAATGCGCGTAGCTTCCTCGATATCGCCGGTTCCATTGAGACAACTGATCAGTACCGCCCGCATTCCTAAGTCGCTATGTGGATCGAGACTTAATGCACGTGAACCAGCGCGGCTCGCTTCTTTCCACATTCGCAAAAAGCAGTAAGTGAACCCAATATTTCCCGGTAAGGTCGGGTCGAGCGGATCCAAGCGTTCGCATTTTTCGTATTCGGACACGCCGCGGTTCCATTGACCCTGGCGACCATGGACAGAACCGATTAATCTCAAAGCTCGCACATTGTTAGGTTGCAGCTCTTGGGCACGCTGAAACTTCGGCAGGGCTTCATCGTAGTTCAGCTGGCCCAGGTAATAGAATAAGCCTAGCGCGATGTGCGCTTCGGCAAGACTGGGCGCCATAGCCAGCGCATGCTCAGCCGTCTCCCTTAGTTTTTCTAACTCAGCTTCACCTAGACGATCGAAAAGCCAGTGCTTCGCAATGCGGTTTTCCACCAAACGCGCAATCGCCAGGGCGAAGTTGGGATCACGGTCGATCGCCTTTCGATACCAATCCGCGGCTTGCTCGTATGCCTCAGGTCTGCGCGTACTTTCAGCCTCACGTTCCCCGTATTCGCCTTTCAAGAATGAGTCGTACGCTTCCGGATCCTTGGTCGGCGCGGCGGCGAGAGTATTAGCCTCGTTAGGCGAAAGCTTTGCCTGTAGCGCATCGGCGATCTCCTGCGAGACTTCGCTTTCGACCGCGAACACATCCTTGATGTCGCGGTCATACGACTTAGCCCAAAGATGAATGTCGGCCCGCGCATCGATGAGCTGCACGTTAATCCGCACTTTGCCGCTGGCTCGTTGCACAGTTCCTTCCACAACGGTGGCGACGCCTAACTGTTGTGAGACGGTCTTTAGATCTTCCGGCTTGCTCTTGTACTTTGCGGTCGAGATTCGCGAGATGACCTTGAGGTCGGCAACGCTTGCGAGTTTGGTGAGAATTTCATCCTGAATTCCGTCAGCGAAGTAGGCGTTCTCTTTGTCGTTGCTCAGGTTTTCAAATGGCAGCACGGCTATGCTTTTTTCAGGCGCAAACAGTGTCGAGCGGACGCGATTACGGGAAAACATCACGCTGCCAGCGGCGATTGCCGCGAGCGCGAGCAATGCTGTCGTCATCGCCGCCCAGCGCCTTCGCGCTTTGTGCTTCTTCAGGGCCTGGAACTTTTTCGGCAATTGCGGATTGCCCACTTCATCCGCGTGAAGATTCACAATGGACGCACGCGTCCCGTGTTTCACTTCGCATTCGCCGAGATCATGCAGAAGCGGCCGCCAATGTTCGTATTCTCCTAAATCGTCGGCCACGCGTTTGGAGAGAAGAATGTGTCCGGCATCGGCGCAGTTCATCACCCGTTGCGCCATATTAAGACCGGCCCCGGCAAGGTTGGCCTGACCGTTCACATCGATCACGCCGCTGACCGGGCCGCTGTGCACTCCCATTCGAAGTTGTCGGTGTTCTTTGAGAGCGCGACTAATTTCGAGCGCGCATTTCACTGGCTCTTCCGGGCTCCTGTAAAAAACCAGCGCCATCCCGTCACCGGTGGGGATCTTGATCAATCGGGCCGCGGCTTCGGCGTTCTGAAACTGCTCGGATGCGCGAACGGCTTGATTCAGTTCATCAATCGCCCCGCGCTGATCGTTAATCGAAAGCTTCGAATAGCCAACGATGTCGACGAACAAGACATGGGCGATCTCGAGCTGGATTTCTTTCTTAACTTCGGCGGCCATGGCCGCTCAGCTTAAGCGTTCGCCGGGGCAAACGCCTACATCATTATTTCGGCGTGGGCGAGGCTACGAGTTTTTGGAAGCGCGGATCTTTCCGGAGCGGATCGAACATTGGATCGAGCCGGAGCAGCGCAGGAGTGAGCGGCATGCCCGAACCCAGTGCGCTGCCGTACGGGATCGAGAGTAGTTTCTGTAAAGCGGCGATCGCGCGGTCGGGGTCACCCGTGTTTGCCGTTACACGCGCCAGGATCTCGATCGGAAAGGGACCATATACGGCATCCTTCTCGACGGCGATCGAGACCATGGCACGATCGACCGCGGCCAATGCGGCGGCTTTGTCACGGAGACTCATATTGGTCACGGCAAGATCTCCCATCAGCTGAAAATTTTCCGGCTGTTCTTTGACAAAAGGCTCCAGTTCGGTTCGCGCCCGTCTCCAACTTTCTTGGGCCGTGGCATGATCGCCGGCGACTTCTTGCGCCCAGCCTAACCAAAAACGCAGTTCGCCGTTGATGTAACCCAACGCCGGATCAGGCTTGGCCAATATTTCCTTTAGCCGAGGGATGATTGGTGCAGGGCGGCGCTCCAGGATCGCTTGGTAAACTTGTGTTTCGAGGGCGGTGGAGTCGTCGTCGGCTGGGTGGAGCGGAGCAAGGAGCGCCGACGCCTGTGGCAACTCGCCCTCGGCTTGTGCAATAGCCGCCTTGCCCACGAGGATATCGACGTCATCCGGTGTGATATTGAAAACTTGATCGAGCTTTCGCAGCGCTTCGGAGAAGCGCCGAAGTACCATGTAGGATTGTGCACGCTGTCCGAGCATGTAAACGTTGCGCGGATCGAGCCGCTCGGCTTCGTTGAAGTACGATTCGCTCCGGTCCCATTGGCCCCGCTTGCGCGCGACATAGGCCAGCGATTCAGGAATCTTACTGCTATTCGGGAGGAATTGACGGGCCTGCTCAAAATAACGCACCGCCGTGTCGTAATCCTTGAGGCAGGAGTAGTGGTATTGGCCCTTCGCCATCAGCGCTTCTCCGAGATTGGGCTGAAGGGTGAGCGCGGTCTCGGCTGCCTGCCGTATCTCTTCACGGAGTGCGACCGTTGGTTGAAGATTCAGTGTGACGTAGCCGCGCGCTTCCATGTATGACAGCAGCGCCCAACTCAAGGCGAACTTTGAGTCCAGCCGCACCGCTTCTCTGAGATATTTCTGCGCGGCAAGGAAGTTGGCAGGGGTGTTGGCCGTTTTCAGGGTATAAGCCAGGCCGCGCAGGTAGGCATCGTAAGCCTCAACATTCTCTGTCGGTTTGGCGGCGATGACTTGCTCTTCCTGACCGGTGAGGTGCGCACGCAATTGGTCGGCGATCGCTTTGGCGACTTCACTCTCGACCGAAAAGATGTCGGTCAGTTTGCGATCAAAGGTATCGGCCCAAAGATGCGAATCATTGGCTGCTTTGATCAATTGCACGTTTACCCGCACGGCGTCGCCGCTCTTCTGCACGCTTCCTTCCACGATGTGAGCAACGCCAAGTTGCCGCGCGATCTCCGACAGGTTTTCCGGCGCGCTTTTGTAATGCTGCGTGGATGTGCGCGAGATCACCTTCAGATCGGCGATCTTGGATAAGCGCGTCAGAATCTCGTCCTGGATACCGTCGGCAAAGTAAGCGTTCGCTTTGTCTTCGCTGCGGTTTTCGAACGGCAGAACGGCGATCGATTTTTCCGGAATCGCCGAAACGGACACGGAGGTTTTCTGACTTAGTCCGAAACGTTGATAGGCGAAAACTGCAATCACGAGCAACAAGACGGCGATAATCAGAAAATCGAGCTTTCTCCCGGTCCGGCGCGTGATCGATTGATTAAGATCGACATCCTCCGCGCGCTTAATTCCTTCCGGCGTGATCTCGAATGCCCAGGCCAGAATCAACGCAACCGGGAATCCGATCACGAGCAGCAACACCACCAGCCGCACCGCCCAATTCGGAACCTCAAAAAATGGAAAGACCTGCGTCGCGATCTGAATCAACAGCCACGCAACAATCGCATACGCGATCGCAACTTTGTAAACGTTGCGGCGCTTCAACTCGCCGAAGAAGTTCTTCGGGTCCATCCGGCGCAGTATTTAACGATCCTTCTTCCCAGTCGAGCCTCTAGCTTGGGTCAAAGCCGCGCGAATCCTTAAACGCAATGCATTCAACCGAATGAACCCGGTCGCGTCGCCTTGGTCGTAGGCCGATTTTTCGCCTTCCATGGTCGCGATCTTTGGATCGTAGAGACTCTTCGGACTCTTGCGGCCGGCCACGATGATGTTGCCCTTGTAGAGTTTGAGGCGCACAACACCGGTGACATTGCGTTGCGTCTCAGTGACGAGTGCTTGGAGCGCTTCGCGTTCGGGCGAAAACCAAAAACCGTTGTAAACGAGCTCGCTGTATTTTGGAATCAGACTGTCGCGCAAGTGCATCACTTCGCGGTCCATGGTCAGCGTTTCCATTTGGCGATGCGCAAAATGTAAAATCGCGCCGCCGGGAGTTTCGTAAACCCCGCGACCTTTCATTCCGACGAAACGATTCTCGACGATATCGACGCGCCCGATGCCGTGTTTGCCGCCGAGCCTGTTCAGCGTTTGCATGACGCCAAGCGGCGAGAATTTCTTCCCGTTTACTTGGACGCAATTGCCGTTTTCAAACGCAAGATCGACATGTTCCGATTCGTCCGGCGCATCTTCCGGCGCGACACTGAGTTTGTACATGCCGCGCATTTTTTTTGAACTGGCGTCGAGCCAAGGGTCTTCCAACACGCCACTTTCGAAACTGATGTGAAGGAGATTGCGGTCCGTCGAGTACGGTTTCGCTGCGCTCGCTTCCACCGGAATCTTGTTCTTCTTCGCGAACGCGATCATTTCCTTGCGTCCGGGAAATTGTTTTCGAAAACGTTCTTCCCGCCACGGCGCGATCACTTTCAATTCCGGCGCGAGCGCGGCAGCGGTTAGTTCAAACCGCACCTGATCATTCCCCTTCCCGGTCGCGCCGTGAGCGATTGCATCGGCTTTTTCGGCACGCGCGATTTCAACCATTCGTTTCGCGATTAAGGGTCGCGCGATGCTGGTGCCAAGAAAATATTGGTTCTCGTATAGCGCGCCCGCCTGAAACATCGGGAAAATGAAATCGCGCGCGAACTCTTCGCGAAGATCTTCGATCACGCACTTCGACGCGCCGGTCTTGAGCGCTTTTTCTTCCAAGCCCGCGAGCTCTTCTTCCTGACCGATGTCGGCGCAAAAGGCGATAATTTGCGCGCGGTAATTTTCCTTCAGCCAACGAAGAATGACCGAGGTGTCGAGGCCGCCGGAGTATGCCAGAACGATCTTCATTTCAACTGTAGCGACGGTGTCTCACCGTCGGGACTTTCGCCAATAAATTCGGCGGTCATAGACCGCCGCTACAAAAGATCGACATCTAATCGCCGAAAGAAATGTCGACATCGCGCGCGGTCTGGACCATTTCGCCGTGCGGCGGGACGAGGCGCAAACGGTTTACCGCGTCGGCAATAGGAACATGGCGCACTTGATAATTCTGATAGCTGACCATCGAACCGAAATGTCCTTCGTTGGCCAATTGCACGGCTTTAACGCCGAAGCGCGTGCCCAGGATTCGGTCAAGAGTGGTCGGTGGCCCGCCGCGTTGCAAATGTCCGAGCACGCAGGATCGCGTTTCTTTTCCAGTGCGCTCGGCGATTTCGCGCGCCACCACATCGCCAATTCCACCCAGTCGAAATTCGCCGCCTTCGATATCGCGTTTGATTTGCTGACCGTCTTTGGGCCGCGCGCCTTCGGCTGCGACAACGAGCGAGCCGAGCCGACCCGCGGCCTCGCGTCTCTTTATCGCGTCCGCGATTTTGCCGTAGTCGAACGGAATCTCGGGAATCAAAATAATGTCCGCGCCGCCGGCAATTCCGCCGTGGAGCGCGATCCAGCCGGCATGACGGCCCATCACTTCGACAACCATCACCCGTTTGTGGCTCGTTGCCGTCGTGTGCAAACGATCGAGCGCGTCCATCACTTCCGCGACAGCGGAATCAAATCCGAATGTCATCGCCGTCGCTTCGATATCGTTGTCGATCGTTTTCGGGACACCGATGCAATTGATGCCTGCTTCCTGCATTTGCATCGCCGTCGTCATCGAACCGTCGCCGCCGACGATGACAAGCGCTTTGACGTGGAGTTCGTCCAAAACTTTTCTCGCGCGCGCGATCACTTCGCTCGCAACGACCGCGCGATCACCGGCTCCGACTTTAGCAATGAAATGACCGCGGTTGGTGGTACCGATGATGGTTCCGCCGAGCGCCATGATGCCTTCGGTGCTTTTGCGATCGAGCACGATATAATCGCCCGGCGGCAACAGACCTTCGAAGCCATCGCGGAACCCGATTACTTCCCAACCGAGCTTTTCGCCCGCGAGGACGACGCCGCGAAGGACAGCGTTGAGTCCGGGGCAATCCCCGCCGCTGGTGAGAATGCCAATGCGCGTCTTCATGGCGAAGACACAATCAAAGCATTTTTTTCGGATCTACAAGCCGTCCGCCGGCCGCCCACTGATCGTAGAGCTGCCAGCCTTGGCCAATGAGTTGGGCGCCTTCGGCAAATCGGCTGTTGCTCCCGAGCAAGACAACAATGATGCGCCGTGGAAAAATCCTGACGCCTTGTCCTTCTTTCACGATTTCCGATTCACGGCCGGTTGAAAGAACCAAACATTCACCAGCGCGTGCCGTCCGGCCGGTTTTCACGCCGTCGATTCCCTGGGTGCCGAGAAGTTCGTTCGTGTTGCGCAGCGAATAGCGCTGCTCTTTGCCTCCGCGTCGGAACGAGATCTGTCGTTCCTTCTGCGAAATATAAAAACGAAAGCTCGCCTTGTTTAAAGCATAACGGGTGAGCCGAGCAACATCTTCCGCCGTCGAGTACGGCAGCGGTTTCACGTTGGTATCGACACCATGCGGATTCACAAAGCGCGTGCGTTCCATTTTCAACTGCTTGGCTAGCGCATTCATCTGAGTGACGAAAACATCGACCGCAGTCAGCTTCGATTTCTGTCCAGCCGGCGTTGGTCCTTGGATTCTGGATCCGACGTAATCCGCCAGCGTGTAAGCGGCGACATTGTCGGATTGGACAAGCGCGGCATAAAGCAAATCGCGCAGTGCGATTTCGTCGCCCGGACGAAAACCGATGTTGTTCTCCAGCGTTCCCACAAACGCCGATGGTGAAATGACTACGCTTTGATTGAGATCGCCCCCTTTGTGTTCGGCCCAATCCAGAACAACCATCGCAGTAGCGATTTTCGTTAGACTGCCGATCTGGCGCTTGTCCTTCGACTTCGATTCCTGCAAAACGAAGCCGGTTTGCGCATCCACAATGATCGAGGCTTGCGCAGCTGAGGCCGAGCGGAGTGCGCCAAAAAGAAGCGCAACGGCAATGACAACGAAGCGGCGTCTAAAAATCACGGGACTAGTTTGAAACGGCAGGACGTTAATCGCCGCCGTTCAGTTGGCAACCCGCGAAAACGCGAACTGCGAACTTATTCGGGCAAGCTGACGTTGGCGCGCTCGCCGTAACGATACGGATTCGCGCTCAAAGTCAGATAGATTCGCTCCGCCGCGTTTACGAAGTCGAAGTGTGTCGCCCGACCAAGCCCGCTGGCGCGGACCGTCCCATGTCTGCCTTGGAAACGACTGCCGCCCGCCATGTCGAATTCATAAACGACGGTGCCGCGATCGACATCGGTGATTCGGACGTGCAGCGCCAGAAACGACTGGCCGGCGCCAAAACAACCGGCGAAGAAACGAGCATAGGGACTTCCGCCGTCGATCATCTCAAAGTGGCCCTCTACCAGCCATCCGGTGCGCGGCGATTCCGTGTCCTTCAAAATTCTGGCCGGGGCGATTTTTTCCAATTGCTCCTTTAGGTCGTTGGCAAACTCCACTGGTGACAGTGCTTTACGAATTGGCATTTCACCATCACTCAGGGCCTGGTCGCCTTTGAAGACCGCAGTGTCGATGCAGAACGGTCTAATATAGATGGCGCTCGGGCCGCTCGCCCCTACCCCGCAATTCGTGATCATGTGGACGCCCTTTGAGCCGTAGTCCTTGGCGTCAATAGCGCCGGCGGTTCGTCCGCCGGGGGTCGCTACCTCGGTCTTGGTAACATACATGTCCGCGCATGAGCAAAGCAGGATGCTTGAAGCGATAACGATAACAGATTTCATATGATTTAATCTTGGCCGCGTCGGGCCTGTCTAGGGCACAAGGCGAACCGTTTCGCGATTTGTGATGCAACTCCCGTGCCGTTCGGAGGAGAAAAACGCCTCGGACTGCCTACTCTTGGGGCTGGTTACCCGCTTTGGGCGACCGTGCCCGACTGATCAGCATCCGCATCACAAAATAAACGATGACCGCTGAGGGGATTGCCAGAAACAACGAGCCGACAAATGCCGGCCAGACCAATCTCTGGAACACATCCCAGTTTAGATAATCGTGCAACCCGAAGTGGAACCGGACTCCGTGAGCTGGAGTCGGTCGGTGCAGCGCCCAGCAACCAACTTTGTATTCCGCAAAATAAATCGCGGGCATCACAAAAATCAGGACATCGTGCACGGTCACGGAGATTGCGGCGGCGACCTTATTGCATCGACATATCCAAGCCACGGCGATCGAAAGTAACGTCTTCAAACTCCAAAGCGGCGTGAATCCGAAAAATATTCCGATCGCTGAGCCGAGTGCGATCGAATGCGGCGTGTCCTTCATCGTGACCAGCGTCATATGGTGGTCGGCCAGCCACTGTTTTTTCCGCGCTAGAAATTCCGGCAGACGCGGCCCGGCACTGCGCTCTCCAACTGATTGGGACTCTGGCACGGGCGCGAGTCTAACCTAAAACAACTCAGGTGTCTCTGACCCCGGCGCCGTCATTGCTTGACCGAGCGCTTTCCTCAAACGGATCGCGGCGCGCGGTGCGTAGTCGAGATTGTTGTTGTTGAAGACCACATGCACGTCCTTTGCGTTCTGCGCGAGTTTGCGGGTCCGATCGGCCACTTCGGCGATTTCTTTCTCCGAGTAATCGTAATCAAAGCGCGATGCTACCGTCTTTCCCGTGAGATACGCTTTGGCGTCGCGGCCGTGCAGACGCAGGTAACTGAGATTCGGGTTCGTAATCTCATTTAGATCGGAAGGCACGACCGAGAAATGATCGGAGGCCGGCGCGTCCACGTTCACAAATCCGACGTTACGTTTGCGCAGAAAATCCATTGTCGATCTTAGCTGGTCGCCCACAACCCAGTTGCGGTTTCGAAACTCAATCGCGAGTTGATAATCAGCCAGCCTCTCAATCAACGGCTCGAGCTCGCTCAACTCATGTTTCCGAGAAGAAAACGCCGGCGAAAGCTGGAGCAAAAACGCGCCAAGCTTACCACCCGTCTGCAAGATCGACATCGGTCGCAGAAAAGATTCGAGCAGTGCATCTCGCAACGTCGGCGAGGCATTCACCTTACCTTTTGCATCAGTTCGCGCGACGCGCTGCAACTCGCGCGGTAATAATTTTTGCTGCGTGGAATGAAATGAAAACAATTGATGCAGCTTAACGTCGAACCTGAACGCGGGCGGCGTGGTCGCGCACCAGCGTTCTACTGTCCGCCCATCCGGGACCGAATAAAAAGTCGAATTGACTTCGACCATTTCGAAATGCTGCGCGTACCAGGCGAGTCGTTCGTGCCCCGCCATTTTTTTTGGATACCAACGCTCGACAAATCCGGGATCTGTCCAGCTCGCCGTGCCGACCAGAATCCTATCGCTATCTTTCTTTGCAGCGCTCGCCGCGGTCACCCATTAAGGGAACCGCCTCCCTTGCAGAACGCAAATTTCCGCCACGAATGACGCTTTCGCTTTATTTGCAGCGGGCGTAATCGAAGACCAGCTGCGCATCCATATCATTGAGCAGCTCTTCGAGCTCCTCGAGGTCCACTGGCTTCGGCAGGATGGCAATGGCTCCGATGTCCGCGAGTTCACTCGCGGGCCGACTTGAGACAAAGACAATACGGGCTCCGGGGTCTTCGGTAAGAATATATCGGCAGGCTGTGCCGCCATTCAATTTGGCCATGCAATAATCCATCAGCACGACGTCCGGCTTGTAGGTGTGATAGGCCCGGATTGCCTCGGCGCCGGAACTAACGACTTTGACCACGTGATGTTTGGCCGCATTGACCAACAGAGCCACCGTGTTTCCGACACTCGGCTGATCATCAGCAATTAGGACGCGCATAGGTTGAGACCGTCATTCTGCAGAAGTTTCTATGCCAAAACTGTGGAATTTATGGAAAAAATACTAGCGCCGCTGATGCAAATTCGCCAAGCACGAAACTGCCTTTCCCCGTTCGGGTTGCCAGCCGCAACTGGCTTTGAGTTTGATTCCGCGCATCATCTCGCCATAATTATCCCGCGGGGTGGAGCAGCCTGGTAGCTCGTCAGGCTCATAACCTGAAGGTCGCTGGTTCAAATCCAGCCCCCGCAACCAATTTTCTTCGGTGGGGCGAGACTCTGTCGAGCCGACTGAAACATTCCAGAGTAGCTCAGTGGTAGAGTCCCGACCCAGTCGGGATTAACCGATTGATGCTCGCGGCTTAACCGCTAACTTGCCGAGTCGCTTCGAGTGAACAAAAATATACGTCCGCTATTGGAACGATCCAGAGTAGCTCAGTGGTAGAGCGGTCGGCTGTTAACCGATTGGTCGTAGGTTCGAATCCTACCTCTGGAGCCATAAGTGGCTTGTCTATAGTTACTTATACAAAACTACTTTCGAGGGTTCTTGTCATTTCCGGCCACCGCAGGGGTGGGTGAAGCAGCCGGCGCCGCTGCGATACGAAAAACGTCGCCGGTCACAAGTGAGTCAGCAGGATTCAGGATCACCTTATCGGATGGTGTAACCCCCTGTACAATTTCGATCGCGGTCCCGAAGTCGCGGCCTACTCTAATATCGTGGAGTTCGACAGTGTTGTCGGGCTTCACGACTCCAACTTGCAATCCCTGTGCGCGGAACAACAAAGTGTTATTCGGCAGGGTCGCAATTTGCCCTAACGAACCGGAAGTCAGGCGTGCCTGCGCGTAGCTTCCCGGTCGAATCTGATTGTCCGGGTTGTCGAGCCACTGCATTTCCTCCCATGGGAATGTTATTTCTTCCTTAACGCAGGAGTGGCGTCGCGGAAGAAGTAGGCGTCGCGGAAGAAGTAGGCGTCGCGGAAGAAGTAGGCGTCGCGGAAGAAGTGGGCGTCGCGGAAGAAGGGGGCGTCGCGGCAACGCGGACCGTTGTTCCAGTAGTGAGAGAGTCGGATGGGTTGACGATTATTTTGTCGGATTCGGTGACGCCGCCGAGAATTTCGGACTGTATGCCGAAGTCCCGCCCGGTTTTGACGTCGCGGAGTTCCACAACACCTTTCGTGTCGACGACGGCAACTTGCAGATTTTTCCCGCGAAATATCAGCGTGTTGTCAGGTAAGGTCAGAAGCTTTCCTAAAACGCTTTGAGGCAAGCGGACCGTGGCATAGCTGCCAGGCTGAATCTTGTTCTGTGAGTTATCCACCTCTAACTCAACCTCCATCGTACGGGAATCCGGTGAGACCGACTCCGAAGTCGTGACCACCTTTCCGGGATACGTGTTTCCGGCTTGCGTCCCTACGACAACGTCGAAAGTTTGTCCCGCCGTGATGTTCGGCGCTTCAGCCTGCGGCACGCGGAAATAGACGCGAAGCGACTGGGTTTGCTGGATATGAAACATTTCCTTGCCGCCCGGGTTTGCGCTGATCAGGTCGCCGACCTCAACATTTCGGATCGTAATGGTTCCGGCGAATGGAGCGATGACGCTCTGAAAACCTTGTAATTGTTCGAGGCGCTTAACGTTGGCGTTGTTGTTGTCGAGGTTGGCCTGCGCCACACCTTGTGCTGCGTCTTTGTCCTTCGCATCCAGTTCAGACACGACGCCTTGTTTGAAAAGCTGCTTCCACTTATCATTCGTGGTCTTGGCCAGGTCGAAACTTGTCTGAGCAAGCTTGAGCTGGGCACGGGCCTGCTCGAGCTGTTGGTTGAGGTCTGGTGTGTCGATCTCAGCCAGTAACTGGCCTTGGTCAACGTGCGCGCCAATGTCGACGAGCCGGTTCTTCAGGTAACCGCTGGCTTGAGCAAAAATCGACGAGTCCAACCACGGTTTGACTTCAGCTGGTAAGGTAAGACCGCTGGCGGGCGTATTGGAAGTTGGCGAAACTACTGCCACGGTGGAGACCGCCAACTGTTTCGTATCAGCCGCAGCTGTTCGTCGCTGGCGCCACTGCGGAATAAACCCGATCACCAATGCGATCAGGAGCAATGCGCCGCCCACGATAATGATGCGACGAAATCGGGTCGGTGGCTTGGCCGATTCGCTGGATGGAGATGAGTCTGCCTGGGGTTGCTCGTCCATAAGCCCGTCGCTGCCAGCATAAGTAGTTGTGCTCATATAATGTAGAGAAATGTTTAGGTTTCAGGGATAGCCGTATCGACTTTCGTTGTGGCATTTTCTTTCGATTCGGTTGCGCCGGTCACGGGTGCTTGTCGATGCAAAAGGCTGAACACTACCGGCACGAAAAGCAGCGTAGCGACGGTCGCGACGATGAGGCCGCCGATTACCGCCCGGCCGAGCGGCGCATTCTGCTCACCGCCTTCACCGAGACTAAGCGCCATCGGTAACATGCCGATGATCATCGCGGTCGCGGTCATGATTACTGGGCGCAAGCGGCCGGTCCCAGCTTCCCATGCTGCTTTCAACGGATCCATTCCTTCCTGGAGATGGTTGCGCGCGAAGGTCACAACGAGGACGGAATTCGCGGTGGCGACGCCGAGGCACATGATTGAACCCATCATGGCCGGAACGCTTAAGGTCGTGCTCGTGATGTGCAGCCCCCACACGACTCCCGCAAGTGCACCGGTGAGCGCGGTCAAAATAATGAATGGATCGAGCCAGCTCTGGAAGTTGACCACGAGCAGCAGATAGATGAGCGCGATCGCCATGAGCATTCCGATGCTCAACCCAGTAAAGCTTGAGCTCATGGTCGCCGCTTGCCCTCGCAGAATAATATCCGTGCCGGGCGGCGCCGTTTTTTTGGCCTGCGCGATAATTGGTTTGATGTCGCTAAGGACGCCGCCCAAGTCTCTGCTACCGACTCCGCCGAAGACATCGACGACCGGCATTACGTTGTAATGCGAATAGATGGGTTGGCTGGTCGTCCGCGAAAAGCTGGCCAGGTTACTGAGTACTTGACCATTACCTGTTCCAGGATTGGAAGCACTAAGCGGCATCGATTCTAAATCGGAAAGCGTAGTCGTCCGCGTCTCGGGCACGCGCACATTCACGAGATATTGAACCGAGGTCTTAGGATCGAGCCAGTAAGTCGGTGCCACCTGGCTGCTGCCACTCAAACCGAGCAGGACCGAGCTGGCCACGTCTCTTTCCGTAAGGCCAAGCTGCGCGGCCTTGGTTCGATCGACCGAAAACATGACTCGTTGCAGATCGTTTGGCTGCTGCACCCGCACGTCCACGGCGCCGCGGACTCCACGAATTTTGTCGGCAATGGAATTGGCCACCTCTTGGTCCGTCGTTTGATTTCGCCCAACAACCTGGATGTCGTAGGGAGCGGGAAGTCCGAAGTTGAGAGTTTGACTTACAATGTCGGCCGGGAGGAAGTAGAAGATCACGCCGGGAAAGTCGCGGCTAAGGCTGAGACGCAGGTCGTGCACATAATTCGCCGTCGGCTTATGTCCGGTTTTTAATGAGACCAGGATATCGGCGTCGGCTGGTCCTGACACACCGCTGTCGTTGTAGGTCAGGTTGATGCCCGAAGACGGCAGTCCAATATTGTCGATCATGCCCTCAAGGTCCTTGGCCGCAATCTGACGGCGAATGGCAGTCTCTACTTCGTCGACCAACTTGGCACTTTGCTCGATACGCGTCCCGGTCGGAGCGCGCACGTGCAATCGAAACGTTCCTGCATCCACCGCGGGAAAGAAGTCCTGGCCAAGGAACGGAACGAGCAACCAAGACGCGACGCAAAAGCTTAGGAAGCCGACTGCGAAAGCCGCCCGGTGCTTTAGGATTGTGCCTAACAAATTGGCATACGCTTCCCGGAAGCGATTAAACGCATTTTCAAAATGCTTTTGGATCGCCGCCAGCGGCCGAAGCCAAAATGCTATACCGCGATGTTTCTCCAGCTTGCCTGTCGCGCCGGAGGCCCCTGGGGCCGTAGGCGGATGGTGATGACGTTCGAACCACATGATCAGTGTCGGCGTCAACGTGCGGGAGAGCGCGTAGGAAGCGATCACGGCAAAGACCACTGCCTCGGCCAAAGGCACGAAGAGGTAGCGCGCCACGCCGGCCAGAGAAAACATTGGGACAAAGACAATGCAGATGCACATGGTGGAAACCAGGGCAGGCAAGGCAATTTCGCCCGCTCCCTTTAGGATGCCGTCTTCCAAAGGTTCACCGGCTGTTAAGTGTCGTTCAACGTTTTCGATTGTGACCGTCGCATCGTCCACCAGAATGCCGACCGCGAGCGCCAGGCCACCAAGCGTCATGAGATTGATCGTCTGACCCAGAGCGCTGAGAATGGCTAACGAGGCCAGCACCGAAAGCGGAATTGAAACCGCCACAATGATGGTGCTCCTCCACGAACCGAGAAAGAGCAGAATCATCAGCGCGGTCAGCGCCGCCGCGATCACGCCTTCCCGTACTACTCCGCTGACGGCGGCCTGCACGAAGAGGGATTGATCGGCGAATTGCTTTACCTGCACATCGCTCGACACGGTCTTGAGAATCTTCGCCATCGCCGCCTTGACCCCCGCGGCTACGGAAAGAGTAGATGCGCTGCCATTCTTAAAAACTTGAAGCAGCGTGCTGCGGACACCATCCTGGTGAACGATGTTTTGCTGCGGCATATAGCCGTCGCGCACCTGGGCCACATCGCTTACTTGAATGACGGTCCCGCCGACATTTTTCACCGGCAGGTTGTTCAACGGCTCGATCGTGGACGGACTGACATTAAGATCGATCGGGACTTCTTTTCCACCGATCTTGGCCACGCCACTCGGAAAGGTTAACGAGCCGTTGCTGATGGCGGTGACCACATCCTGTGCGACGAGGTTCTTCGCTTCCAATGCCTTAAGATCGAGATCGACTGAAATCACCCTCTGCTTTCCGCCGTATGGAAACGGAATGCTCACTCCAGGCACGCTGATTAGTCCGACGCGAATCTGGTTCAGGGCGGTATCGAAGACTTGCTGCTCGGTAAGCTTGGTGCTGCTAATTCCGAACTGCAGAATGGAAACCGTAGACGCGCTGTATTGCAGGATCAGCGGCGGCGTCGTCCCTGGTGGGAGCTGTTTCAAAATTGTTTGTGAAACGGCGGTTAATTGGGCTACCGCGGTCGACGGGTTCACACCCGGTTGAAAGAACACTTTGATTACGCCCTGGCTGTCGTACGAGGTCGATTCGATGTGCTCGATATTATCGACCGTGGTCGTGAGCGCCCGTTCCTCGGTGAAGACCATTCGTTGGGCGATTTGATCGGCCGGCAGCCCGGTGAATTGCCAGATGACGCTAATGACCGGGATATTGATCGAGGGGAAGATATCGGTCGGCGTCTTGGTCAGGACAAACGGAGTCATCAAGAGCAGCAGCAACGCTGCGACGACAAACGTGTAAGGGCGACGAAGAGCTAAGCGAACGATCCACATGGCGCGCTATCCTGTGTGAGAATACAGACTCTGCATAAGAAGATCGTTTATCGAAACGCCTTCGGTCTGTTGGGGTTCGGAATAAAAGTGAATTTCGTTAGACATGACACGCAGAGAGCCTCTCTGGGTTTTCTCCAACACGAATACGGCAGTCAGAGAGCTCTTCGTTTTCATTCCTAAATATCGTTTGCAGTCGCCCCGCCGCTATTGCGCGCGTGAGGGATTTCCTGTTGCCGCTGCTGAGGTGATCGATCATCCCTCGTTCGAGGGAGGGCCCCGCGGAGAACTCTTTTTGCTACTGGCGATAATCAGCCAGCGGGCTCGAGATGTACCATCACATCCTGAATGCGCGGATTAGCGGCTATGAGCGCAGCTTTCACTTGATGGCCGATACGGTGTCCTTCGCGAATCGTAACGGAGGGATCAACCTCCACGTGCAGTTCGACAAACAAGTTTGTCCCGCTTTTTCTAACTAGGCATTTTTCGATCCGCCGCACGCCTGGCTGGTTTGCCGCAGCTGTGCAGATCGGATCCCGAAGCAATGGAGATGCCGCCGGATCGGTGGCATCGTAAACAGAGCCTTTCACGATCCGAAAAGCGTTCGTCACAATAACCGAACACGCGGCCAGCGCGCCCCAATCGTCCGCCATTTCCCATCCTTTCCCGCCGATCAGCGCGATTGTAATTCCAATCGCTGCCGCGGCAGAGGTTATCGCGTCAGAACGGTGGTGCCACGCGTCGCCTTTGAGCGCATTTGAATCAAAAGTATCCGCGGCCGCGAAGACACGCCGCGAAAGTAACTCTTTGACCACGATCACGCCGATTAGCACCGGCAATGTGAACCACGCCGGTGAATGATGCGGAGTCCTGATCTCGAGAATTGATTGATAAGCGATAAAAGCGGCGGCCGCGAACAAAGCGCCGCCGGAAAACATCCCAGTCAGCGCGTCAATCTTTCCGTGTCCGTAAGGGTGGTCTTCATCAGCAGGCTTGAGCGACCAGCGGAAGCCAGCCCAGGTGATCACCGACGAAAAAATGTCGCTGGCCGATTCAATTCCATCCGCGATGAGAGCATAGGAATTGCCCACTACACCGACACCGATCTTAATAATCATCAGCGACGCGTTGATGCAGATTGCCAGAATTCCAAGCCCGAGTGATTCCGATGGGGATCGCGTAGCAGCAATCGTCTTCGGCGCGACAAAGTCGGAGTTGATATCGTCGCTCATAATCGCCGTCTCCATGAGACGCGGGGACATCAATCAGCTGGTGGAGCGTGTTTTCACTTCGACGCCAGCTTCTTTTTCGAGCGCCTTGATCAAGGCGGAAGCGTTTTCTGCTCCGAAGCCAAGGTCAACGGCCGATGCGAGATTTTTTCCAACAACGCGCAGCGCCGGAATCGGTGACTCTAGACTTTCACCAAATTTTTCAATCAGGCCGGCGTCCTTGAGCATGAGCTTGAGCGCGAAGCTAGTCGAGAAATCGCGTTTCAAAATGTTTTGACCATTGCTCACGAGAAGAGGTGAGCGGAAGTCAGCGACTTTCACGACTTCCATTACGGTATTCAGATCAAGGCCGGCCTTCTGCGCGAGAACCAAACCTTCCGCGAGCGCTTCCAATTCCAACGCCACGATCAGGTTTCCGACCAGCTTCATGGCTGCGGCGTTTCCGTTCTTGCCAAAGTAGTGAACGGTCTGTCCCAAATGCTCCAGGACGGGTTTCACTTGTTCAAAGATGGTTTTGTTCCCCGCGGCCATAATCCAAAGCTTGGCCTCCGCGGCTTCTAGTTTGCTGCCGAAGACCGGCGCATCCAGAAAATCCACACCGCGCTTTCCATAAGCTTCTAGTTCTCGCAAACTCGTTGCGGGAAGAACCGTGCTCATGTCGATCGCGATCTGGCCTTCTTTGACTCCACTTAGAATTCCCTTGGAGCCAAAGACAACTTCCTCAACCGCCTGGTCGTCGCTCAACATGTAGATGACCAGATCGACATCGCGGACCGCGTCGGCTGGCGTATCGGCGACGCGAGCGCCTTTCCGGGCGAACGGTTCGCATTTCTCAGCGCTCCGATTCCAGACGGTAAGTTCGTAGCCGGCTTTGAGAAGGTTCGACGCCATTCCGCTGCCCATCGTCCCGAGACCCAGATAGGAGATTGTCTTTATCATACGATTAGTCCTTGCCGAGCGGCGCGAAGTCAGGCGCGTACCGCGCGCTCATGACCGGCTTCAACTGGGAAAGAATTGCTTCCTTGTTCGTGGTCCCGAAGATTCCAATGCGTACTTCGCCATCACTGAAATACAAAATCGTTGGAAGACATCGGATCCCGTACCACAGTCCGAGATTAGGACTGAGATCGAGTTGAACGCGGGCGACCTTCAAAAGATCGACAAACTCATCGGCAATTTCCTCCAAAGCTCCGTCCATCATCATGGACGGAAGGCTCCATCCGGTGGCAAATTCGACCAGCACGGGTTGTGTGGATTTCAGAACTTCGCTCTCGAAGTTCGATTCATTAATATCAATGGTCGGTTTCATACTCATTGCGCTTGTTAATCTCAGTAGTCGTCTGCGTGGCCTAAGAAAGGTAATGGCTGCATCCTCACCGCATTTGGCCTCTGAGTGAGGCCAAGTAGTTGCGCCAAGCGCGATTCGTAGGAGTCACAGATTGGGCTCTCACCGTTGGGTTCAACCCATTCCGGATGTTGAGCGCGCAAATCTTCGTGAATCTGCCGCTGAAGTTCGCTGTAAGAATGAATCTCGGTAAGCATGTCTTCACCTAACGCTTGCGATGAGTCGTCAGCCACTGCGCATGAGTAAGATTCTCAGTCGCCTCCGCCGAGGTGATGCCGACTCCCCCATTTGAGGTAGAGTCGTTGTCGGCCGCGCAGTCAGGCGTTTGCTTTCGGTCTCGCCGGTCGCTCAACCAACCGTTTGAAATTGCGCAGATAGTTATTGACTCGCCGCCCGACCGCGCCGCCAAAGCTTGAGGTCAGCTTCAACGTGATCCGTGTCATGCCGTCACGATCGGACAGGAACGAAACCACTCCGGTAGCAAGATGGGAGGGTGTACGACCGTTGGAAACAGTTCGCCAAGCAAGTCTTCGATCCTGAACACGCAGTATCATCTCGAGCATCGTCTCATACGGTTTTCCGTTAAAACGGAGCGACGCGACAAAATGGTTGGCGTCCACCTTTCGGACGCGTTGGATGACGTTGATGAATTTGGGATAATCCTCAAACGCCAGCCAGCGTTGATAGACATCGGAAACGGGCGCGTTCACCACGATTGATCCCTCAGCCGCAGCCATTGCGCGCGGTCTTGTCCGTTTATCCGGCACCGGTTCGCTAGGCAGAGGACCGCGCGTATTCATGTTTCGAAAACGTGCGGCTCCAACCGTCGGTAAAATTAAAGATCGACATGTTAACGACGAGTAAGGGGTCATGCCTGGGTGCGCGTCGTCGAAAAAGGTTGCGCATTCTGTTTCTGAAATTGTTTTCACGTTGTTTGGCTTTCATTGTGATTGCGTACTTCTCTCACGCTAATGGGCATTCGGCGCGCCACCACGTTGCAGTGGCGGGATTTTGCACTGCCTCTTTTGAGGGAGGATGTAAGGCTGGCGGAGAGCCCAGACGGCTGTTAAATTGACGGTCCAGCGCTGTTAAGCGGCCCAACAACGATAGCTTGTCATGAAATCCAGCTCGAGAGGATCGGTCAACGGTTCATCGGCTTTGCAGCATCCCGAAAGCTTTCATCCCATTTCTAACCAAGAAAGAGAAAACCCCCATGAATTCGACTAAAGACAAGACTAAGTCTCGCGAAGAGGACAGCCAGCCGATGCGGTTTGCCAATGCGACGCTCGACAAACATCGCCATGTCTGCGCGTTTTTTCATGGCGAGGAGGAGGAGTATCGCCTGCTACTTCCGTTTATTAAGGAAGGGCTCGCGCGCGGCGAGAAGGCGTTTCACATTGTCGATCCAAAACTGCGCGACGAGCACTTGAAGCGGCTTTCCGCAGGCGGCGTCGACGTCCCTTCGGTTAAGAAGAATGGACAATTCGAGCTGCATCATTGGGACGAAGTTTATTTGCGCGACGGTCATTTCGACCGGGACCGAATGCTCGCCTGCATGCAGGACGTATTGGAGCAGAGCCAGCGCGACGGCTTCCCCCTCGCCCGCGTCATGGGCCACGCCGAATGGGCTTCAGGCGACTGGCCCGGGGTAGACGATTTCCTCGAATACGAGTGCCGGCTGAACGACATCATACCGCAATATAAGGATGCCGTAATCTGTCTTTATAATCTGAC
>Ga0137396_10000400_pt1 | contig 20378 bp, 17 predicted proteins | sample czc16metaG_FD_108284 | JGI IMG/M metagenome (GOLD analysis project Ga0137396, IMG submission 108284) | Vadose zone soil microbial communities from Angelo Coast Range Reserve, California, USA - czcobulk3.16 metaG | ecosystem: Environmental > Terrestrial > Soil > Vadose zone | place: USA...
GCTGCACTATGACGCGTTGAACGCCCGCGACATGAGCCTGCAACGGCGTGGATACTACGAGCAACTCGACGTGCGGGGAGCGAACGTGACCAGGAAAGAGATTGCCCCGCGCACGATAGCCTGGCAGTGGCGAAAGGCCCAGCAAATGCCTCCGGGATGGCAGGACGGCGCGAAAGTGATCTGCCGAAAACGGTCTGATTTTCTGATGTCAGAGGTTGTTCCGTCGAGGTCCGCCGTTGTGAGCGGCGCGATCGCGACGACCAACCATTTGGGAATGCGCGACCGCGAATACGAAAAGACCAAAGCAACAAACACGTACCGAGCTGTGCTGTTGGGCTCCTCGCACGACCTTGGCTCAGGAGTCAAAGACGAGGAGACGTATGAGAACCTCGTGGAAGACCATTTAAATCACCAGCCTCCTAACCCGCGCTATTCGCGATACGAGATCCTGAATATGTCTACGTCCGGCGATAGCGTTCTTCAGATGCTGCTACGCCTCGAGCAAATCGGGTTCGAATACGGACCCGATGCGGCGATACTCTCCGTTGCAGCGGTCGAGCGGCAGTTGCTCGTCCAACACGTGAGGAAATCCCTGACTTTGGGAATCGACCCGCCTTCTCATTATCGCGAGTTCTTGGGAAGGATCGTCCACAAAGCCGGTGTCCATGGCAGAATGGCCGACATCATGATCGAACGGCGCCTGCTTCCCTATGTCTCTGAAATGTACGAGTGGGTATTCGGCCGGTTCGCACAGCAATGTGAGCAGCGCGGCGTTCGTCCGGTGGTCATCTATCGCCCGGGACCAGTGGATTTCGAGGGTCTCGAACAGCTTGGGCGAAATGAAATAATTCGTCTTGCCAGAGCCGCCAAGCTCGAAGTTATCGACCTGGCGCCGGCCTTCGACTCGGTGGCAAACCGAGACACACTGATCATTGCCAAATGGGACGATCATACCAATGCATTGGGCCACAGGCTGCTTGCGGACAAACTTTACGAAAGCCTGGTGCCACTGCTACGCATAGCATCCCCGACTGTTTTTAACCCCCACCAATGAGCCCCGCACCAAGCGGCTCGGCCTGGCACATACTGGAGCGTCATTCATGAACGAACAAGAAATCCAAGCCACCAGCAGAACCTTCATTCTTAACGAGTTTTTGCCTGGAGAAGACCCCGCTGCACTGACTGACACCACCGCCTTGGTTACGACTGGAATTCTTGATTCCATCGCGGTGCTCAAGGTGGTGACGTTCTTGGAAAATCAGTTCGGTATCACGATCGAACCCCACGAGGCCGTAGTCGAGAACCTCAATACATTATCGGACATTGCCCGCCTGGTGATGTCAAAGAAAGCGTGAACCGCCGCCCACAGTGGTGTGCGGAATTCGCCTTCCCTCTGCGATAAGTCCTGCGACATCCCATGCGAATCTGGTGTGACAGAAGATACCGCCGATGACTACGTTGCATCAGCTTCTTGAGCTGTCCGCTTCACGGTTTCCGAATAAGGCTGCTATCGAGGAGTCCGAAGGCGGTAGCATCCGTTACGGCGAGCTGGCGCATCTTTCCGATCGGGTGCGGAACCGTTTGGGTCAAATGGGAGTTAAACCCGGTGAGCGCGTGGGCATTTGCATGAGAAAATCCGCTGACGCCGTCGCTTCATTGTTCGGGATCATGAAGGCCGGAGCGGCGTATGTTCCGGTTGATCCAACAGCACCTGCCTCACGAAACGCGTTCATTTTTTGCAACTGTGCGGTCAGAGTCATCATCGTCGAGTCACGCCTGACGGACCAGTTGTGCCAAGAACTCAGCAACGTCGGCTTTGCGCCCGAGCTGATTATCGTGGATGGAATTGGCGCGGGAGTCCCGCTCACGCTAGCGCTTGACCGGCTTGACCTCGCGAACCCGGCCACCTCGGCGCCCAGTGCGCCGCCTGATCCATCTCGTCTCGCATACATCTTATACACTTCGGGTTCAACCGGCCGACCGAAGGGTGTTATGCTGTCACACGACAATGCTGCCTGCTTCATCGACTGGTGCTCGGATCTATTTAAACCGAATGAGCGCGATCGGTTTTCCTCACACGCTCCATTTCACTTCGACTTGTCAATTCTTGATATTTATGTGTCGCTCAAACACGGCGCGACGCTGGTGATCGTCGAGGAACAACTAGGTAAAGAACCTGTGCGGTTAGCGCGGTGGATTGCCAAGAAAAAGCTCACCGCCTGGTACTCGGCTCCATCGATCTTGAGCCTGATGGCACAGTTTGGAAAACTGGAGCAGTACGATTATTCCGCGCTTAGGCTCGTGCTGTTTGCCGGCGAGGTCTTTCCGATCAAGTACCTGAAGCTGCTGAAATCGCTTTGGCCACATCCCCGGTATTTTAACTTATACGGTCCGACAGAAACCAATGTTTGCACCTTTTACGAGGTGCCGCAGGCGATTCCCGAATCTCAAGTCGAGCCGGTACCTATTGGCAGGGCGTGTGCATACTGCCAACCGCTCGTGGTCGATGGGACTGGCGCTGAGGTCTCTCGTGGAACTGAAGGAGAGTTGTGCATCGCTGGTCCAAGCGTCCTATCAGGATATTGGGATCTGCCGGAAAATACCGCGAAAGCATTCCTGCCAAGGCGCGATCACCGATGGTATCGGACGGGCGACATAGTTGTCGAATTCCCTGACGGCAATTACAAATTCCTGGGCAGGCGGGATCGCATGATCAAGAAGCGAGGGTATCGAATTGAGCTGGGTGAAATCGAAGCGGCATTGTACCGGCACCTGGCCATCAAAGAGGCAGCGGTCCTGGCGTTTCCCGACGACAATGGTGTCCCCATCAAGGCCTTCGTTAGCACACGCAATGGATCAAAGCTGTCGATCGTCGAACTGAAGAAATTCTGCTCTGAGAACCTCCCGCTCTACATGGTCCCTGACCTGTTCTGCTGCCTCGAGTCGCTGCCCAAGACTTCGACCGACAAGATCGATTACCAGAAGCTCAAGAGGATGAAATGAGACGGTCATATGGCGACGATATCGCCTTCGAGGTGGTCGAAATCGTTGCCAACGTCCTTCGGTTTCAAGTTAATCTTATTCACACAGGGATCATCGCTCATGAATTTTGAACTCACCCCTGAACAACAAACCTTGCAAAAGGCAGCGATCAAATTTGCCCGCAGCGAATTGAATACTGACATGGTTGCGCGCGATGCCCAGCAGGTATTTACGCGCGATGGTTGGCAAAAATGTGCCTCTTTTGGAGTGCAGGGGATGCCGATCCCCAAAGAGTACGGTGGCAGCGGCGCCGACCCGATTACTACCATCGCCATGATGGAGGGGCTAGGTTACGGCGGTTCCGATCAGGGATTACTGTTTTCAATTAATGCTCACATGTGGACCAATTCGATCCCGCTGCTCAAATACGGCACCGCCGAGCAGAAGCAGAAATATCTGCCAGGGTTGTGTGACGGAAGCCTCATCGGCGCAAACGGCGCCAGCGAGCCAAACGCGGGCTCGGATATCTTTTCTATGCAAACCCACGTCACGAAAAATGGCAGCGACTACGTTTTGGACGGCAGGAAAGTGTTTGTGACCAACGCTCCGATCGCCGATTTGTTCGTTGTCTATGGCACGCTCGACCCCAAGCTCGGAGCCAGCGGCATCTGTGGGTTCATCCTCGAAAAGGGAACGCCAGGGCTCAGCGTCGGACAGAAGAAAGACAAGATGGGCCTGCGTACCGCACTCATGGCCGAGCTCGTCCTTGAAAACTGCCGTGTGCCAAGCATCGCTCGGCTTGGGCGAGAAGGACGTGGGGCTGAAGTGTTCAACTGCTCAATGGCCTGGGAACGGGCTTGCATCCTCGCGACCTGTCTGGGAACTATGCGCCGCCAGCTCGAACGCTGCGTCAACTACGCCCGGACACGCAAGCAATTTGGCCGGCAGATCGGCAAGTTTCAGTCGGTCGCAAACCGCATCGTGGATATGAAGCTGCGTTACGAAACGGCCCGGCTCCTGATCTACAAAGTTGGCTGGCTGATGCAGCGAAACGAATCGGCTGACATGGACGCCGCCATGGCCAAGCTGTACGTCTCGGAATCCTTTGTGAAATCGTGCCTCGACGCGATTCAGATACACGGCGGCTCGGGCTTCATGACCGAGCTCGAGCTTGAGCGCGAAATGCGCGACTCGGTGGGGAGCACGCTCTACTCGGGGACATCTGAGATTCAGCGGAACATCATCGCCCGGGGGCTGCGGATTTGATTTCGATGCGACTCTTTCCCCTCTGGTAGAAGACTTTTATGGAAACAAAGCAGGTGCTTCAGAAGGGCTATGATATGCGGAAAGACAATCTGATCGTGATCACCGGTGCTGGTGGGTTCATCGGCGGAAATCTAGCGAAATACTTTCGCGACAAAGGCTTCACACACATCCGTGCGGTGGATCAGAAGCCGGTCTGCGAGTGGTACCTGCATGTGCCAGGAGTAGAGAATCTTTGCCTTGACTGCAGCAACGAGGAGAATTGCAAGCGGGTGTGCGAAAGTGCGGTGCAAGTCTATAATCTCGCGGCCGACATGGGTGGCATGGGGTTTATCGAACGGTTCCGGGTTGAGTGCCTCCGCAGCGTCCTGATCAACACTCACATGATCGAGGCGGCCTATCGGGCGGGGGTAGATCGATATTTCTTTTCCTCCTCGGCATGTGCATACAGCACCCTCTTGCAGCAAGACACCAAGGCGCGCGCGTTAAAGGAATCCGATGCTTACCCTGCTATGGCCGAGCGCGGGTATGGCTGGGAAAAGCTTATCTCGGAAATGTTTTGCCAGGAGTATTGGCTTGAGCGTGGAATGAAGACATTTGTTGCCCGTTTTCACAATGTATACGGACCACATGGCACCTGGGACGGTGGACGCGAGAAAGCCCCAGCGGCCATTTGTCGTAAAGTTGTTGAAGCAATTGATAGGAATGACCCTCGGATTTCAATTTGGGGTGATGGTCGCCAAGCTCGCAGTTTTATGTATATCGATGACTGCGTGAAAGGAATTGATATGATTGTGCATTGCGATGAGCTAATTGCCACACCGATCAATCTTGGCTCGAATGAACTAGTGCTAATCGATGACCTCGTATCAAAGGTCGAGATGATAGCGGCGGTCAAACTGAAACGAGAGTATGAACCAAATGCCCCTCGTGGCGTGGCGGGCCGAAACAGCGATAATACGTTTATAAAACGTGTTCTCAATTGGGAGCCCAACACAACGCTGGATGTCGGATTGCGGCATACCTATGACTGGATCAAGGGACAGTATCACCACCGCAAGCAGGGAAAGCGGGTCGTCGAATAGGCCGAGTGTTGCAAGCTACGGCAATGATCGTCCCTTTGGCTACCAGACAATAATTTGACGATTCCCAGTTCGTTGTCAGAAACTAATTCTCCATGAGAATAGCGTACGTTACTCCTTATCAAGGCCCGACAGTGGTGACCCAGCGTCCCATCGTCAGGAACCGGAGTATATCGAACAGGATTAAGATAGAGTTAATTGCAGGATTGCTTCACGCAAGTTCGCACGAAGTGGAGATCATATCTCACGGTGAAGTGACCGAACGTCGGTTCAAGTTTTACCCCGGGTTTTCTGAGTCGGAACTATTTCATTCCAGCATTCCCATTTACTACGTCTCTTCCTTGCCCATTAAACGACTAAATGGTTTCTGGTCTGGCATGCGGGCGTTACAATTTCTCAAGAGGCGACACCGAGTGCGCCCGTACGATCTTGTGATTATTTTTAACATGAAGCCGCCTCAGGTCAGTTGTGCGAACTACGCAATCAGACGGCTAGGTCTTCCCGTTATCTTGGAGTACGAAGATGATGCGTTCGCGAGCGTTGTTGGGAAGACAAATGGCGGATTGGTATCAGGATACCAGCGTTCTGCATACAGGAGGATCTTAAACAGCGTTTCCGGATGTATGGCCGTGTCTCCCCATCTACTGTCGCAGTTGCCGCCCCATGTTCCCTCGCTTTTGCTGCGAGGCGTTGTTGGGAATGATGTCTTGAAAACCAGCGAACAAATGAACGCAACAAAGAAGAACTGGGTCGTGTTCGCGGGTACACACATAAAGTCAAATGGCATCAAGGAGTTGATAATGGGATGGAAAATCGCGGGTTTCTCGGACTGGGAGCTACACATCACCGGGTTCGGCGGAATGACAGAAGAACTACGGAAAATGGCCGAAAACCATCGGAGCATAATGTTTCATGGGCTGGTGAGCAGGCCAGAGTTCGTTCGACTGATATGTTCGGCAAAGATTTGCATAAACCCCCACGTCGTGAGCCAAACTCCTGGCAATGTTTTTGCATTCAAGATTATCGAATACCTCGCTGCAGGGGCTCACGTGATCACAACGCCGATGGGTAGGCTCGAAAGAGAGATTGAATGTGGAATTACTTATATGCCGGACAACAAGGCTGAGACGATTGCAGCTACCCTCAAGCAGGTGATTGAGGTTCGCGGCTATGAACGCACCGCGGCGCAGGCGGTCCTGCAAACCTATGGTCCAGAGGCTGTTTCAAGATCACTCGACAAGATTCTCAATAATGTCATGACGGCCGAGAGAAGAAGGACAGGGTCGGAATTTGGCAAGTAGGGCCCGAAATTGTTGGCACAAATTCTGCCGTTGAGGCTCCGCATCAATTGTCCATGAACATCGAAAATCCCCGAACCTTGGGTCGCGGAGTGGTATCGCCCGGTGCATCGGCAACGTGTTCGATTGAGGCACAAAAAGAGGATTGCCACCAAGAGCACTTCAAAACCGATCACCTCTTAACGAACCTCATGGGACACACCATCTCCAGCGGGGCGGTTACGATGTCATCTCAGGGGGCCAAGTTTTTACTGACCCTGGTCTCCACCATGATCCTGGCGCGACTGCTGACGCCCCGGGATTTTGGGCTTGTGGCAATGGTGGTGACGGTCACGAGCTTCTTGCGCGTTTTTAAGGATGCGGGTCTTTCCATAGCCACAGTGCAGCGGGATAGAATCACGCACGCTCAAGTTTCCAATCTCTTTTGGATAAATATCGTCGTCAGCGCCCTGTGCACTTTAATCGTGGCGGCCTCGGCGCCGGTTATCGCTTGGTTTTACCATAATTCCCGGCTGATAGGTATCACGTTACTGCTCTCCACCACTTTCCTTATAAGCGGTTCCACCGTCCAGCACCAGGCACTGCTAAAGCGGCAGATGCGCTTCAAAGCGCTAGCACTGATCGAAGTCGGTTCCATGGCTGTCGGCGTTCTTGTCGGAGTGATTATGGCGCTACTGGGATATCGTTACTGGTCTTTGGTGGGCTCGAGCTTGGCCACAGAGGTTGTCGCGCTCTTGCTCACCTGGTCAGTCTCTCGATGGCGGCCACAGTTGCCCACGCGGCACAGCGGGATAGGTCCCTTGGTGAGCTTTGGGGCCCATCGAACTGCCGGTGATTTCATACTCTCTCTTGCCCGAGGAAGTGATAATCTTTTGATCGGTAAGTTTTACGGGTCCGAGTCGGTGGGTCTCTATTCCAGGGCGAGCCTCTTGCTCATCCGGCCCTTGGAACTATTTCTGGGCCCGATTAACGCTGTTTTCATACCGGCGCTGTCCCGGTTACAATCACAGCCTGAGCGTTACCGATACACATTCCTGCGCCTTTATGAAGCCATCGCTTTAATGGGATTTCTTTTCACAGGCTTATTCCTTGCGCTGGCCCGGCCGCTGACTCTTGTCCTGTTGGGACCGAAGTGGGGGCAATCGGCCATGATCTTTGGAGGGTTCACCGTTGCGGCGCTGTGCGTTCCGCTTGCCAATGCTTCCGCCTGGTTGTTCACCAGTCAGGGCCGTGGCCGCGATATGTTCGTTGCACAATTCATTAACTCTGTTGCCATCGTTTTATCGTTCATCATCGGCTTGCCATTTGGGCCTGTCGGTGTGGCGATCGCTTTTTCCGCTTCGCATCTCCTGGTTCGAGTGCCCACCTACTATTTTATTGTCGGGCGGCGCGGTCCCGTGAGGACAGCGGATCTGTGGAGGGTATTTTTCCGGCATCTACCTGCTTGGGTTATCGTCTTTTTTGTGACCTGGTCGACGCTCACTCTGGTTGTGAGCCTGACGCCACTGGCTCAGCTGCTTGTATGCGTGCCAGCTGGTCTGCTTGCCGGTGCTGCCTTTATTTGCAGTTTTAGTTCGCAGCGACAGGTAGCAATTAATCTAATCCGGACTCTGCGAGAGTTAAAGAAAAAGCGATGAAACAGGTGATTGAGTAGTGCGGCGCTGAGTGAACCGCCGTGAATCCATGATAATCTCTCATAAATACAGGTTCATCTTTATCAAAACGACAAAAACAGCCGGTACGAGTGTCGAGGTGTTCCTATCTCAGCATTGTGGTCCCACCGACATAGTTACGCCGATCTATCCACATGTAGAACCGCACGTCGCTAGGAACTTTGCGGGTTATTTTAATCCCATTCCAGAAATTTACTCGTCGCGAGGCAAGGGATGTCGGCATTCAATACAGGATGTTATTAAGAGAAGAAAATTCCGTAATCACCTTCCGGCAGTCAACGTAAAATCAAGGATCGCTCGCAGTGTGTGGGACAATTATTTCAAGTTTTGCGTCGAGAGAAACCCCTGGGATAAAACGTTGTCCGATTACTACATGCGGCAATGGCGGCGAGGTGGCCAGTTGTCACTTGATCAGTATTTTGCCCAGCAACACTTTTGTTTCAATTATCCGATCTACACTGATTATCAGAATAATGTTCTAGTTGATCGGATAGTGAAATATGAAACTTTGATTAACGGATTGGGCGAAATCTTTAATCTACTTGGAATTCCATTTAATGGCTCGTTAGGTGTGCACGCGAAGTCTGAGTATCGCCTGGATCGACGGCCTTATCAGGAGGTGTACACAGAAGATCAAAAAGCTATTGTGCAAAGGGTGTTTGAAACGGAAATACGAATGCATGGATATCAATTTTGAGGAACAAGGTTCCGTGATAGATTGTATTCCATGGCGGTTGGGCAGGGGAAAGTCGTTCCTGCAGACACCGAATGGCATCCCGCACTGGACAAGACCGCGCGCAGTAGGGCAGTACATATAATGCTCGTTACCGCAATGAATAAGGAATCGAAACGCAGCGAGCACCGCTCAACAAAGCAAGAACCAGTGTCGCTTCGCCATAGGCGATGGCTACGGGGCATATACCAGTAGCCCCGATTGGCACGATGCTGGCTTGTTGAATCCAGTCAATTGGGTTTATTATGAAACCAGAGGTCGTTTATGCAGGACGAGGATAGAAGCAACCGCAAATACGTCTTTGTCTGCGGTATAGCGCGAAGCGGAACGAGCCTGCTTGGTCGAAATATTGCCAGAATGGAGAACTGCACCGGCTTTAAAAACACGGGAGAGCCCGAGGATGAGGGCCAATTTCTACAGGATGTTTATCTGACGGCTTCTGCCTACGGTGGTTCGAGCAGGGTCGGGTTTGATCCGAGGGCACATCGAACCGAGGCCTCGAGTTTGTTAAGGCCCGAGAACATTGCCAGGCTTAAGGCGAGCTGGCACCAATATTGGGAAAGGGAGAAGGCAATCTGCATCGAAAAAACGCCTGAAAACCTTCTTATGACGCGATTTTTGCAGGCAGCGTTTCCTAACTCTTATTTTATTATCATCCGACGCCATCCGGTCCCAGTGAGTATGGCTGGTCAGAGGTGGAAGATAAACGTAACCTCGCTGTATAATCAATTCGAACACTGGCTGCGCTGTCATGAGTTGTTTGAAGGAGACCGAAAATACTTGAAGCATGTGTACGAATTAAAGTACGAAGATTACATCGAAAATCCGGCGAAGTATCATGAGGAGATTGCCGCTTTTATCGGCACTCGTGTTCCGGAGCCGCCAAAGGAAGACAAATTCCGTTATGTGGCTCAGTGGCGTAATCCGACTGGTTTACGTGTTCCGGAACTGGAAATGGAAAAAACGAGCGCGGTTCACAATCAGAAGTATCTTGATCGGTGGCGTAACCTTCTGACCAAATCGCTCTTTAAGAATTACTACCGCTACATTGCGCGGAAGTATGAACCGAGGTTTGCGCCGTATGAGTATTCATTGATAAAAGGCTTGGGCATCGAGGAAGAAGTTCTGGAGGGGGGAGGCAAAATCTCTGCTTTTCTTGGCGCTTTGTCTTGTGTGGGGGCGGATACGGGGGCCTTATTGTGGCGTATAGCAATTCGATCGAAGCATCAGCTTCGGGTCACGAGCAAGGCCGTGTTACCGCAGGTTGTGGTGGAGAGGATTAGACAAACCCGGCAAAAAAGGCTCGTGAGCAAAAACAGTGCGGGTGTTTGTTGATCTTAATCGAAAAGTTTAATTTTGTTTCAATTCCGCGAGTATTCCGAGGGGGTTTTTCTCAACGATGGGAGAACGAACTTAGAACGGACTGGGGCGTGATGGCAGCGAGGTGATCCTGGAAGCGGCTGCGTTGATTTCGACCTGCCTGCGTGACCGGGGGTAAAGTGTTGTTTTTTGGTAACAGTGACTGCGCTGCTGACGCCCAGCATGTGGCGGCGGAGTTTGTCGGTCAGTTCGTTCTGGAACGCGCAGGATTGCCAGCAATCGCCTTAAGAACTGATTCGTCTATTCTTACTGCGGTTGGGAACGATTACGGATTCGAGCAAGTCTTCGCCAGACAGGTGCAGGCGCTGGGCCGAGCGGGCGACGTTGCTGTCGCCATTGGCACCAGTGGGAATTCACCTAACGTGCTCGCGGGAATCAAAGAAGCTAAGGAACGCAATTTAAAGACAATTGGCTTGACGGGAAAGGATGGTGGCGCTCTCGCTAAACAGTCCGATGTGGCCATAACGATTGCTTCGACAAGTAGGGCGAGGATTCAGGAATGCCACATTGCGATCGGACATCTCTTTTGCGAATTAGTGGACGCAGACCTCGGCAAGACCAGATTGTCCTGAGGTGTGAACTAGCAGATTAGCGGGAGGACGATGAATAAATCTTTGTGCGATTCGATGAGGTACGGTGTTGCCGAAACCCAGGAGCTTGCTCCAGGCTCGTTACAGAAGCGTAGCGCGTTTGGAGGTCTCTTCGTCCGTAAACCTCGCTGGGTTCTTTCCCTGTGGGCGAAGCTATTATTATTGATGGTAGTTGTTGCCCTCGCAGTTGCAACGTTGCTGGGCATTTACCCTTTTTTAGCGATCACGCAACGAGTGAACGCCGATGTGTTGGTCGTTGAAGGATGGGTTCATCCATATACCAGTCGAGCGAGCGTGGAGGAATTCAAAAGCCGCTCCTATCAGCGCGCGTTCACCACAGGCGGTCCAGTTGCCGGGAAGGGCGGCTATATCAACGATTTCCAGACTTCCGCCAGTGTCGGTGCAGACTTACTTAAGGAGGCAGGTCTTGCGGCCGAGCTTGTTCAGATGGTTCCTTCACATGTCATCGGCCGTGACAGAACCTACAGCTCCGCGATGGCACTGCGAGATTGGTTTCGTGAACACGATTTGAAAGTGCGCAGTCTCAATATCGTGACTGAAGGCGCGCACGCCCGGCGGACTCGTCTGCTATTTGAAAAAGCTCTTGGACCAGATGTTCGCATCGGAGTGATTGCGATTCCGAGCCCTGACTACGATGCAAAACATTGGTGGTACTATAGTGAAGGCGTCGAGGAAGTAGTCCAAGAGGGCATTGGTTATATCTACGCGAAGTTTTTCTTTTCGGCCGGGTAGTCAGCAAAGGGGAACAGCTCATTCAGAAAGGGAGTGTTTGAATCCAGCGGAAATCTACAGTCAGGCGCCGGTAAAATTCAGAGAGATAATTGTTGCGATTCAGCGCTTTTTCTGTAAGAAATTGCTCGCCAGGAATGCAATCTAAAAGGGAAGGACTCTACCAATGAAATTGATCTCACGGTTTTCAGTGATCGGCGGACGCTTGCGCGCTTTCGCCTGTTTCGTCCTGGGCGTGACGGGCATTGCGGCTGCGGGAGCTGTCACCATTCCAATCGATCTTGGGACACCGCCTATAATTACTTCAGAAATAGCCGTTCCTTTCCAAGAGCTTAATGGCACCCAGCTAACTGGTCAGACGTTGCCGCTCAACTTTACATTTTCCAACGATGAGTTCGTGCGGCTATTCACGATCACGTCGACGTTATTCGAATCCTTAATTACTCTTCAAACGAATAGCTCCGACTCACTGGGCTTTCTTGGGGGGACAGGCTACCTAATCGATGGACAAGGCATGGCTATTCCGGGCTTCGGGGTTACTGGAAGCGCGTCTGGTAACGGTTCGCTTGCCATCGGCCTTTTTCCACTTTTGAAAGACATCGACGGAACACCTAACACTGATTTGGTGCGACCTCTTGACTTCTACGGTTTCCACTTCGACCTGAAGTTGGCCGATGCTGGGGATTTGTCGATTCACGTAACAATGGGCACGCTCAGCCTGCTTTCGGAAACGGGGGCGCCGTTCGGTATCGGCCCTCACGTACCGCGCGACATTGTGCCCGAGATCGGCAATACGCTATTCCTTCTTGCTATCTCGTTGGCAGCATTGATCTTTGCGCGAACTACGCGCCTGGCGAGGTAAGGTGCCTCCTCTTGGATTGAATGTTCCTGCCGGGCTGGTGTCCCGAAACAGAGAAGTACACGGTTGGTTCCAACGCGAAGATGCAACAGACGAAGGTTTAAGGTATCGTCAAATCTTATGTCCCTTCACAAAGCTCGATTTAGCGGTTTGTGTTAATCTGTCGGGATGTTCCTGCACGCAGCGGTCAAAGCAGAGCCGCGTGAGATTAATGGAAGACCTAGAGCGTTCGATACGCCGCTTCTGTTCTATCCTCGCCGGACCGGTGAAGAATGCAGATCCTGAATGATCGGTCCACGGATTGCTAATTAAGCCATCACAATTATGTCTCGGCTCGTTGAGTTCCGGGGCGGAGTGTCTCTGACATCCATGAAAATTTGTATCGTCGGGCTGGGATACGTGGGCTTGCCGCTTGCGATCCAATTCGCCCGCTGCGGTGCAAACGTCGTCGGTTTGGATATCGACGCATCGAAGGTTGTCGCCATCAACCGCGGTGAAAGCTACATCAAGCATATCGCAGCGGAAACCATTGCCGAAAATCTACGTGCTAACAAATTGCTTGCATCAACGGACTTTAGCTGCATCAGACAGGCTGATGCCGTAATCATTTGCGTCCCCACGCCGCTGAACAAAAACCGCGAACCAGACATCTCATATATTCTCGATACCGGTCGTCGTATTGCCCCGCATCTGTCGAAAGGCACGCTCGTTGTTCTGGAATCGACCACTTACCCCGGAACAACGGATGAAGATCTGCGCCGGGTGATCGAAGAGAATTCCGGCCTGAAAGCAGGCGTAGATTTTTATCTGGCGTTCTCGCCCGAACGGGAGGATCCCGGTAATCCAAACAGCGTCGTTGCCACGATCCCAAAGGTAGTTGGCGGTTTTACCCGTGCGTGCCTGGAGAAGGCGGTTGCCCTCTACTCAATTGCGATCAAGCAAATCGTGCCAGTGTCCTCATGTCGGGTGGCTGAGGCTACGAAGCTACTGGAGAACGTTTTTCGCAGCGTCAACATTGCGCTGGTTAACGAGTTGAAAGTTATCTACGGCGCGATGGGTATCGATGTGTGGGAAGTTATCAACGCGGCGAAGACGAAGCCATTCGGTTTCATGGCTTTTTATCCAGGCCCTGGACTCGGTGGGCACTGTATCCCAATCGATCCCTTCTACTTGAGCTGGAAGGCACGGGAGTACGGCAGGAATACTCGCTTTATTGAACTGGCGGGAGAGATAAACACTGCGATGCCTGAGTACGTAATCCGCTGCGTCGCGGATGCTTTGAACCAACATGCCAAAGCGGTCAAAGGTAGCCGGATCCTGGTAGTTGGATTAGCATACAAGCCGGATGTCGACGATGAGCGAGAGTCTCCCAGTTATGTCTTAATGACACTATTGCGCGAACGAGGAGCAGACGTGGAGTACTACGATCCTTATGTACCGATCATTAAGCCTACTCGCGAGCATTCGCAGTGGGCGGGCAAGGAATCCGTTCGGTGGAATGAAGCCGTCATAGCCAGCTTTGATCTGATTCTGATTGCGACCAATCACTCTGTCATAGACTATCAAGAGCTTGCTGACTGGGCGCCATTCATTATCGATACCAGGAATGCAATGGCGGATACCCGCGTCGCACCCGGTCAAGTTTGGAAGGCATAGATTTGAAGATGCTGTGCTCGGAGGGTGTGATCGTTTTACCAAATGTGACGATCGGGCGCGAAGCGTCGTCACCAAGTCCATCCCGCCCGAAACAATCGTCCAAGGGAATTCGGCCGGGGTCATCGCCACCGTTGAAGTCCCGCTTCGACTAGACATGTCCGTTAAAGAGTTTGCCAAAGGTCTTCGACCAGTTCGATCGTCGCCTTCTGACCAAAAGCCATTCGGAAGGCATACCTGCGCGCGTAACAGTCAAACCGAGGCGATTCATTCGATTGCTGTTTTTAGCTCAACGGCCGCCAATTAGCATCGTCAAACCCCGGTGATCCCACCAGATTTCACCAACACAACAAACGAACGATTCTAGTCGATGGAATTTCTCGATCGACAAAACGACGTTTATTATGGCGCCGTTTGCTTCAAATTCTCCTGCGTGGAATCTGTCCTGCTCTAATAATTCATCGAACGCCTGCTAATTCTTACAAAGAGAGTGGAACCCCTCATCGAACAAAATAAGATTCTGGGAGAATCAGGCAAGCCGGTGATGGTTGCATCTGTCGAAAGCGGTGCAAATTCGCTAACATGGTTGCCGCGCCGTTTTCTGCTTTTTGTGTTGTTCATTGCCGCGTTGACGGCAGCCTTCGCGGTCCCGCTCCGTCAGCTCGTCCGGCACGCTGCCCATAGCAACCTGCACTCATACATTCTCCTGGTCCCGTTCGTGTCCGCGTATCTTGTTTATGTCCACTGGCGGCAACTTCCGAGAGGATACTCCGCCGCTCCCGGCTGGGCGCTGTTTCCAGCTGCACTCGGTTTGGTCAATCTAGCCCTGGCCTGGAGATCAGGATTGTTAAAGGGCCCCATCAGTTACAATGATCACCTCTCGCTGCTGGCACTCGCCTTCGTCTGCTTTATCGGGGCCGGCGCATTTTTGTTTCTTGGCTCTAAATGGATGCGGGCCGCTGCTTTTCCGATTGCGTTTCTTATCTTCTTCGTCCCGCTCCCAGACGCTGCGGCGGATTATCTGGAGAATGCATCGAAGCTCGCCTCGACCGAGGTCGCCAACGCTCTTTTCGCTTTGACCGGAACTCCCGTGCTGCGCGAAGGCACTGTGTTCCAGCTACCTGGCATCGTAGTGGAGGTGGCAAAGGAATGCAGCGGGATCCGCTCCAGCCTTGTTCTGTTTATTACCAGTCTGCTTGCTTCTTATCTCTTTCTTCGATCACCATGGCGGAGGGCGGCGCTAGTGGCAGCGGTTATACCACTTGGAATTATCCGTAATGGTTTCCGGATTTTGACCATCGCATTGCTTTGCGTGCATTTCGGACCACACATGATCAACACCCCGATTCATCGACGAGGCGGTCCGATATTTTTCGTGGCATCCCTGGTCCCGCTGTTTCTTCTGCTCTGGTGGTTGCGTCGCGGGGAAGTAAGGGATCATGTGCCGCAGAAGATAGTTTCCGGGCCAGCCGCGGAAAAAGCCCCTGCCGAACTTCAGTGATTTGATCAAGCGGTCCGGATCGTAGAAATTTGGGGCCAGCGTTGATAAGCATGAAAACAGCCGCGCCACGTCCCACGGAACAAAGATCTCATGCATCACTTCGGAGGAGTCTCGGAGAGCGGAACTTCTTCCGCGCGGTTTTCGGACTCGCCATTTTTACCAGCGCGTTTTTGCTGTTCCAAGTGCAACTGCTGTTGGGGAAATTTCTTTTGCCATGGTTCGGCGGTACCTCGGCAATCTGGGCTACCTGTTTGCTCTTCTTTCAACTCCTGCTCCTGGCCGGATACCTGTATGCGCATCGGATTTCAACCTCGTGTCGCTTACGCTGGCAGGGCAAAATTCATCTTGCATTTCTCGCGCTCAGCGCTCTGTGGATTGTGTTGGCCTGGTACTTTTGGGGATCACCGCTTTTGCCCGGGCCTTCGTGGAAACCCGCTCCGGGCGCCGCGCCCATCGCAGGGATCTTGAGGTTGCTAGTAGTTAGCGTAGGCCTGCCTTTCCTTTTACTTTCGAGTACAGGACCGCTTCTCCAGAATTGGTATGCCCATCTCGAGCTCAGCGATCAAAAGAAGGCGCCGTATTTCCTCTACGCGTTGTCAAATGCCGGATCAGTGCTTGGGCTATTGAGCTATCCGTTGTTTCTTGAACCGGTTTTCCGCCTCAGCACTCAAAGCTGGATCTGGGGCGCAGGGTTCGTGTTTTTCGGATTCTGCTGCGCCGCCTGTGCCTGGCAGGCCCATCGTTCGGCACTTCGGCTAGAAGAAAGTCACCCCGTTGAAGAGAGCCTCGCGCCGACGGGTGACGAGGCAGCTGCCACTCCGCGACGTTGGCTTTGGTTCACCCTGCCGATGTTAGGCTCGGTGATGCTCCTGGCCACGACTAACCTTCTGACTCAGGACGTCGCACCAATTCCGTTACTCTGGGTCCTCCCCCTGTGTGTTTACCTGCTGAGTTTTGTTTTCACATTCCACGGAACGTGGTACCGCCGAGCCATCTTTCATCCCTTGTTTGCGATCACAGCTTTGCTCGCCGTCCTCACGCTGTTCCGAGGCGCGGAGATGCGGATCATTTCCCAGATCGCCATCTTTCTCGCGTTGCTGTTTGCGGCCTGCATGGTATGTCATGGCGAATTAGCACGGACGAAGCCGGGCGCGCGCTATCTGACTTCATTTTATCTTCTGTTGTCCGCTGGCGGGGCAGCAGGAGGAATCTTCGTTGCCATTATTGCACCATCGATTTTTCCGACGTTCTGGGAATATCAGCTCGGTCTGTGGGCGATTGCTGCGTTGCTCGTCCTCATCCTTTTTCTCGATCGAGGTTCATGGCTGCATGATCCGAAGCCTGATCTCCTGGTGCCAGTCGCGTTCCTGACAATTGTTTTGGTCGTGCCCAAGTATCTTGTGCACGCGAGAATGATTACAATCCCGGCGCAGCTCACCACTGCTTACAATATCACCTTGGGAGCGCTGGTCTGTAGCTGCGTTTGGCTTGCCCTTACCGGTGGGCCAAAATGGGCGCGTCGTAGAAAATTTCGATGGTACGAAACGACATTAGGTGCGAGCTTTTTACTGCTTACGACCGCGCTGTGCATGCATCTCAACAAGCAAAATGAATACGTGCATCGTGGCCGCAATTTCTATGGCGCCGTCGCCGTTTATGAGCATTGGGACAGGGACATGATCAACGCGGCCTACGAATTCATGCACGGCCGGATCATCCACGGAATTCAACTCTCCAAAAATCGAAAGCTACCGGCTTCTTATTACGGCGAAGGCAGTGGTGCTCGCCTGGCGCTCCTGACAAATCCTCAGCGGTCAATCGGACCGATGCGCGTGGGGGCGATTGGGCTTGGCATCGGCACCATCGCCGCCTATTCCCGTCCCGGCGACGTTTATCGGTTCTACGAGATCAATCCTGCCGTCATCCGCCTGGCTCAGGGTGAGGGAGGGTACTTCACTTATTTGACCGACGCGCCAGCTCGCATCGAAATCGCCGCCGGGGACGCACGTCTGTCGCTGGAAGCCGAAGCAGCCCGAGGCGATTTTCAAAACTTCGATGTGTTGCTTGTCGACGCGTTTAATGGTGATTCAATCCCGGTACATCTGCTGACAAAGGAAGCGATGGCTCTCTATCTTTCGCATCTTCGCGGGCCGGATTCAGTTATTGTGGTGAATGCTACCAACCTCGCGATTGACTTACGTCCAGTCGTGGCAGGGCTGGCACAGAAATATGGTCTGAAATCGGCGCTGATTCGCGCTCCAGATCATGGCGGGGTGTTCCTGCGTAGTGATTTCATTTTACTTACTCGCGGAAAATCCCTGGATACGCCGGAAATCCGGCAAGTGGGCTACCCAATGCGGCAGGATCCTACTCATCGCATCGCGGACAAGCGAGTCTGGGCCGACGATTATAGTAATGTCGCCAGCCTGCTGTTACGCTAGAACGTGGAAGCCTTTAATAGCTACTGATCAACGCCCGTTCGAGACGTCAGAGTCGCCAACTGCCTTTGCCCGGCACTTACCGTAGTGACGCCGAAGTTAGCTCTCGTGCCGAGCTTTCAGTGTACGAAAAAAGCGGCCGTTCAGTGAACGGCCGCTTTATTATTTGTGCTGGGGGATTGAGGGATTAATTACTTCTTTAAGTAGCGACGCATCAAGCCAAGTCCGGTGAGAGCGCTGCCGAGCAACATCGCAGTCGTGCCGCTATCCGGAACGTTGTGGTCAGGAGGGCAAAATTCCCTGATTGACGAAATGCCGCCATGGCCAAATGGGTCGTCACCGCCGACATTGCCATTTCCCGGCACGATCACGTTCGTTTCGCCGTTAATGACCTGGTAGAATTCCCAACTGCCACCTTTGCTACTGCCGCCCTTGCCCCTGCCGTAGTGGACGACAAGATAAGCGCCGGCGAAGACGTCGATGTTTTGGTCGCCCGCATCTGGGCCAAGGTCCTCGATATTACCACAGAGGGTGAAGTTGCTAACGTCAATGTCGAGGAATGCGCCCAAAGCTGCCTTGTTAGTGTCGGGGTTATTATTAGGTCCGAACTCAACGGCTCCCAGGAACATGAGATCGGCTTTTGCGGTGACGGTCAGGGCTAGAGTCGCCACCGCGATGACTGCTAAATATTTCAATGTTTTCATGAGGGTTTGCTCTGTCGCGGTCTGAGAGAGCAAATCACAGGCCAAGAGTGTGCAGGGCGCTTCGGAAGAGACGTAATTAAGGATGTAAGCTATTTGCTGCCAACAGATAGTAAAACTTATGACATCTTTCTGAGCGCATTTTCCTGTGATTATCAGATCCGTCGGAATTGTAAAGGATCTTGACGTTCTGCCGTCCAGCGGCTCAAGACTTATGGCGTATTGCACTGCCCTTCGATGACTTATATTGATTTGAAGGAAATGTAGGGATTCCGGCACCCCTGACTTTCCCAAGCGTGAGGGGGTTCGCTACTCATCCGCTTACGCTGAAGAAATAACAATCTACCGTGGCGATAACGCGATCTTCCGCGTTAGATTTCTGCCGATTCGTACCGAGCAGGCCGCTTGCTATGCGGGCGCCGTTTGTGCTAATAGAGAACGGCCATGACTCGATCCATCAAAACCTGCCTAAACCTTCCTTTCCAACCAATTATTTTGAGCTGTTTGATCACATGGCTTTGCACCGGGTGCCAAACCAGCGTCAGCAACGCGACTTTGGCCAGCCAGGCTGCCCCTCCCGCTCGTACGACATTGGCGCCCGGAGACGTCATTAAACTTACTTTCACTGGCGCTCCCGAGCTCAACCAATCCCAGAGAATTCGCGTGGACGGCAAACTTAGCCTGCCTTTAATCGGGGAGGTTAGTGCCGCGGGGAAGACCATAACTGGCCTGCAAGCCGAGCTATCAGAATCGTACAAGAGTCAGTTGAAGAATAGTGACGTGCTTGTGACGCTCGAGAGCGCACCGACCCAAGTTGTAATTTCGGGGGCTGTTGTAAAACCGACGAAGATTGCTTTTGAAAAACCGACTACGGTGTTCGAAGCTATCATGGAAGCGGGTGGAGCGAACGCTTATGGCAATCTAAAAAACGTTCGTTTAATCCGCACCGTAAATGGTGTCCAGCAGAGCCAATCGCTGGATCTTGCCCCGATGCTCAAGGTAGCGGCAACAAAACCATTTTACGTTCGTGACGGCGATGTGATTTACGTGCCGCAGTCTTTGTTTTGATCAACACTGCGACGGTTCGCTGCGGTTATTTGCAAGGTGATGGAGTTAAGCTCCGCTTAGTGTTGGAGCACAGTCTACTGTTGACGATTTGGCCGTCAGGTGGCGTCGGCACTTCGGGGTCACGATGAACAACCGTATCGTGCGATCGACCAGTTTCACATTTTGGGCTAGAATTCGGATACGCCCATTTGACGTGCATCGTTCGGCGCAAACGCGCGCATTCATAGCCCAGAATCAACGCTGCTGAACCGTGCGCTCGGAGTCAATTTTCGCCCTTGTCGCGTCCGGACTGAGCCTGCTCCTTGCGGCCACTGCAATCGTTCGGCGGCGTCACTCGTTCGCGACTTGGTGTTTCGCGGTGGGCATGGTCGGGCTGGCCGCCGATAGCGCGCTCACCGCAATATCCC
>Ga0137396_10000404_pt1 | contig 20314 bp, 8 predicted proteins | sample czc16metaG_FD_108284 | JGI IMG/M metagenome (GOLD analysis project Ga0137396, IMG submission 108284) | Vadose zone soil microbial communities from Angelo Coast Range Reserve, California, USA - czcobulk3.16 metaG | ecosystem: Environmental > Terrestrial > Soil > Vadose zone | place: USA...
CGGATCGCGCGGCGGCACGGCGTTCGTGCACACGTTTCCGGCTGACGGTCTGTACAAGTTCCAGGCTACGCTGGTCCGCACGGTGAGCGGCGAGTTGTTCGCGAATACGGCCATCTACATGGCCGGCAAGAACGAGCTGCTCGAAATCTCCGTCAACGGCGAGCGCGCGGCGGTGCTCGAAGTCGATTCCGGGATGAGCGATGCCGGCGAAAAGGGACTGACGCTCGAGACACCGCCAATCGCCGTCAAGGCCGGGCCGCAGCGGATTGCCGCGGCGTTCGTGCCGCGATCGGTGGCGCCGGTCGACGATTTGCTCGCGCCCATCGATCAGACGCTGATCGATACGCGCATCGGCACGGGCTACGGCGTCACGATGGCGCCGCACCTGCAGGAGCTCGCGATTGCGGGGCCGATGAACGTGACCGGCGTGTCTGACACGCCAAGCCGTCGAAAGATCTTTATCTGCCGGCCCCTGGCCGCGACGTCGCGGAGCCAGGAGCGGAACTGCGCGACCGACATTCTGCGGCGGCTCGCCACGCAAGCGTATCGCGGACCGGTGCGCGACGACCTCAACGACCTCCTCGGGTTCTACGATCAGGCGCGCGCCGACGGCGGCGATTTCGAGCAGGGCGTGCGCCTCGGCATTCAAGGGATCCTCGCGAATCCACGCTTCATGTTCCGCACCGAGCAGACGCTGCGGGGCGCGAACGGCGCGTACCCGTTGACCGATGTCGATCTCGCGTCGCGCCTGTCGTTCTTCCTGTGGGGGACGCTGCCGGATCAGGCGCTCATGAAGGCCGCCAACGACGGCACGCTCAGGAATCCGATCGTGTTCGACAAGCAGGTCGCGCGCATGCTCGCGGACCCGCGGTCTCGCGCGCTCTCAACCCGCTTCGCCGCGCAGTGGCTGCGCCTGCAGGACGCGGACAAGATTCGACCCGACGGCTTGCTCTTCCCGTACTGGGACGGCTCGCTGTCCGAATCGTTCGTCCGCGAGACCGAGCTCTTCTTCGACAGCATCGTCCGCGAGAACCGCAGCGTCCTCGACTTGATCACGGCGGACTACACGTTCGTGAACGAGCGGCTCGCGCGGCATTACGGCATTCCCAACGTGACCGGTCCCGAGTTCCGTCGCGTCACGCGGCCCGAGCCGCGCAGCGGGCTGTTGACGCAGGGCAGCATTCTGCTGCTCACGTCGGTCGCCGATCGCACCTCGCCCGTGCAGCGCGGCAAGTGGGTGCTGCAGGTGCTGCTCGGCGCGCCGCCGCCGCCGCCGCCGCCAAACGTGCCGGCGCTCGAAGACACGAAACCTTCTGCAGACGGCCGGTTGCTCTCGGTCCGCGAGCGCATGGAGCAGCACCGCGCAAATCCGGCGTGCATGTCGTGCCACCGCGTGATCGATCCGATCGGGCTCGCCCTCGAGAACTTCGACGTCACCGGTCGTTATCGCATCAAGGACAACGGCGTGCCGGTCGACTCGACGGGGCAGTTGTACGAGGGCACGCAGATGGAAGGCGTGGCGGGTCTGCGGAATGCGCTCCTCAAATACAAAGACGCGTTCCTCATGACGTTCGCTGAAAATCTCATGACGTACGCGCTCGGCCGCCGGATCGAGACCTACGACATGCCGGCGCTGCGCGCGATCGTGCGTGACGCCGGGAAGCACAATGACAGCATTGGCACGTTTATCGGCGGTGTGACGCGAAGCGCCGCTTTTCAGATGAGCAGTAACGCCCCGGCGGAGACGACCGGCGGCAGGCATTAGTGAGTAGTGTCCGGCTTCAGCCGGACCGAAGAGGCCCGAGCATGATCATCACGAAGCGCCATCTGTCCCGCCGGACGGTTCTGAAAGGCATGGGCGTCACGGTGGCCTTGCCGTTCCTCGAAGCCATGACGCCGGCGGCCACGGCGCTGGCGAACACCGCGGCGAAGGGCAAGGTCCGCTTTGTCGCGATCGAGATGGTGCACGGGGCGGCCGGCAGCACTACCTATGGCGCGAAGAACAACCTGTGGGCGCCGGCTGCCGTCGGACGCAGCTTCGACCTCGCGCCCACGTCGCTCGCCCCACTGGAGCCGGTGCGAGACTACGTGACGATCGTCAGCAACACCGACGTCCGCATGGCCGAAGCGTTCACGACGCCGGAGATCGGCGGCGATCACTTCCGCGCGAGCTCGGTCTTTCTCACGCAGGCGCATCCGAAGCAAACGATGGGATCGGACCTGTTCGTGGGCACGTCGTTCGACCAGATTTACGCGCGGCAGTTCGGACAGGACACGCCGATTCCGTCGATGCAGCTCTGCATCGAGGCCGTGGATCACTCAGGCGGGTGCGAGTACAACTACTCCTGCGCCTATACCGACGCGATCAGCTGGGCATCGCCGAACGAGCCTCTGCCGATGCTGCGCGACCCGCGGGCCGTGTTCGATGCGATGTTCGGCGTCGGCGCCACGCCCGAAGATCGCGCGCGCCGCCGCCGCGAGGACCGCAGCATCCTCGACACCATCGTCTCGTCGATCGACCGTCTCAAGACGCAGGTCGGCGCCGCCGACCGCGCGCGGCTCGCCGATTACATGGACGACGTCCGGGAGATCGAGCGTCGCATTCAGAATATCGAGGCGTTCAACCGCAGCGGCGAGCACCGCGAGCTGCCGACGGCGCCGATGGGCGTGCCGGATTCGTTCGAAGAGCACGTGAAGATCATGTTCGATCTGCAGGCGGTCGCGCTCTCGTCGGAAATCACGCGCGTGTTCGCGTTCAAGATGTCGCGCGATGTGTCTGGCCGCGTGTTCCCGTCGACGGGCGTCACCACCGGCTTCCACAACGCCTCGCACCACAACGAACGGCCTGAACGGATTCTCGACTTCGCGAAAATCAACACGTATCACGTGAGCCTCGTGCCCTACTTCCTCGAGCGCCTCAAGCGGACGCCCGACGGCGACGGCAACCTGCTCGACAACACGTTGATCGTGTACGGATCGCCGATGGGCAACCCGAACCTGCACAACCACAAGCGCTGCCCGTTGTTCATTGCGGGCAAGGCCGGCGGTCAGCTCAAAGGCGGACTGCATCTCAAGGCGCCGGACGGCACGCCCATGGCGAACGTGTTCCTGGCGATGGCGCAGAAGCTCGGGATGAACGAGTTGAAGTCGTTCGGCGACAGCACAGGGGAACTCGACCTCAATAAGGTCGGGTAGGGCTGGTAGGTCGGATGGGTCGGATCGGGAAGTCAATCAGCAGCGCCCGCGGCCATGCCGAGCCGAGGACATGGAAATCCGAGGCGAGGCATCAGCGAAAGGTCGCGCTGGGGGTGGGGCCCCAGCGCCATTGAAAAAAGTAGATCCATATGCTTCGAAGTACCTCGATCTTGACAGCTGGTCTCATCCTCAGCGTGACCGCGATCCTCGGAGCTGCGGGGCCGGAATCGATCGCCGACGCCGCAATGCGCGGCGATCGCGCGGACGTGCTGGCGATGATCAAACAGGGCGCGGACGTGAATGCGCCGCAGGGCGACGGCGTGACGGCGCTGCACTGGGCGTCGCGGCACGGCGATGCCGCCATCGTGACGGCGCTCATTGCCGCCGGCGCGAACGCCCGCGCAGCGACTCGCTTCGGCGGGTATACGCCTCTGCATCTCGCGGCCGAGCGAGGATCGGCGCCGATCGTGAAGGCGCTCATCGGCGCGGGTGCATCTGTCGACGCGAGGACGAGCACCGGGGCGACACCGCTGATGTTGGCCTCCGCCGCAGGCGACCCGGCGGCGATCGCGGCGCTCCTCGACAAGGGCGCGGACGTCGACGCGAAAGAAAGCGACCGTTTCCAGACGCCGCTGATCTTTGCCGCGGCGAACAACCGTCTCGATGCCGTCACGCTGCTCGTCGCGCGCGGAGCGGATCCGAACGCGGCAACGAAGCTCACCGATCTGGCGGCACTGAGCCGGAATGGTGAGAACCCGGACGGTCGCGACCTTGCGGTGAAGCCGGAGACGAGAAAACGAACGGGGCCGCCGAAGATCCTCGTGCCGGGCGTCGAGCGCCAACACCTCTTCAACGAGCAGGTGGCGTGGCAGGGCGGCATGACGCCGCTGCTCTACGCGGCGCGCCAGGGCCACGTCGACGTCGCCAGGGCGCTCCTCAACGCGGGCGTGGACGTGAATCAGCGCAAGGGGGGCGACAACGCGTCGGCGCTGCTGGTGGCCACGGTCAACGGCCAATTCGATCTCGCCGCGATGCTGATCGAGCGCGGGGCGAACCCGAACCTGATCGCCGAGAACGGCGTCGGCCCGCTCTACGCGGCGGTCAATCTGACGTGGGCCCCGCGCGCCGGTTATCCGCAGCCGCGGGCACAGGTGAATCAGAAACTGAGCTATCTCGAGTTCATGAAGCGCCTGCTCGACGCCGGCGCCGATCCCAACCAGCGCGTCAACAAGAAGGTCTGGTACTCGAACTACAACTTCGATCAGTCGGGCGTGGACGAAGCCGGCGCGACGCCGTTCTGGCGCGCGGCGTACGGCGCCGACGTGGATGCGATGAAGCTGCTCGTGTCGTACGGCGCGGATCCGGTCATTCCGACGGTGAAGCCGGTCGAGCGTCCGGAAACGGGCGACGTCGGCCGACGCGCGATGCGCGACGTCTCTGGCCTGCCTCCGGTACCGGTCGGCGGTCCGTGCGTGCCGCCTCTGCTCGCCGCCGCAGGCGCCGGCTTCGGCGAAGGCTTCGCCGGCAACTCTCATCGTCATGCGCCCGGCGGCATGCTGGCCGCGGTCAAGTATCTCGTCGATGAGCTCGGCGTGGACGTCAACGCGCGCGATCACGAAGGGAATACCGCCGTCCACCACGCCGCGTCACGCGGCGACACCGAGATGGTTCGGTATCTCGTGACGAAGGGCGCTGACGTGACCGCCGTGAATCGCGAGGGTCAAACGACGGTCGATATGGCGAACGGTCCGGTGCAACGCGTGCAGCCGTGGCCGGACACGATCAAGTTCCTCGAGAGCCTCGGCGCGAAGAACAACCACAAGTGCATGTCGTGCTGATTCGGATCTTCTGATCAGAATTTGAAGCGCGCGGAAAACTGGAATTGGCGCGGCGCGCGCGCGCTGACAGGCTGTCCGAACAATGAGGAGCCGATCGTGCCGACGAAGGTTCCGTAGTTCACGCGGTTCGTGAGATTGAACGCGTCGGCGCCGAACGTGAGCGTGCGAGAGTGCGGGGTCCCTTTCGCGAAGGTCACGTCGCGAGAGATGCGCACGTCCAGCGACGCGAAGCCGGCAACCTCGAGCGTGTTGCGGGCCACACCGGCGGGTCGCGCGCGTCCGCGGCCGTTGTTGAACACGTCCTCTCCAATCAGCTGGGTGTAGGGCCCGGCTGAGTTCATCGTCAGCCCGACACCGATGTCGGCGATCGATCCGGCGTTGAAACGGCCCAGCAGGATCAACCGATGCCGGCGATCGAAATCGGCGCGCGCGTGCTCGCCTGACATGTCGTAGTCGTTCGCCGGAAACCACGCGATCCCGTTGGTGTCGTTCTCGGCGCGACTCCACGCGTACTGCGCCTGCCCGTTGAACCACTTCGTCATCCGGCCGCGAGCTGTGAGCGATACGGAATCGCTCTGCTGGCGGCCGCTGGATTCGATTTGCCGAATCACGCTGTACGCCGGATTCGGACGCGCGAGATAGAGGGGCGGCGGCGGCGCGTTGATATCGCGCGATCGGAACAGGTGATACCCGTGCGAGCCGGTATAGGTTACCGACAGCGTGATGGCCTTGGCGAGCTGATGATCGACGCCGAGGCTGTACTGGACCGTCCGCGGAATCTGCACGTCCGGCGCGAGCTGCACGATGCTCGAGGGCTGCACGGATGCCGCGATGCCCTGGAACGGATCCGGATATGCCGGATCGGTGATGACATCGCGCACGAGGCCGCCCGGTTGGTAGTGCAGCAAGTCGGCGATGGCGGCCGGACCGCTGCGATCGTTGAAGACGCCAGCGCCCGCACGAATGACGTTGGTCTTGTTGTTCCCCGGCGCGTACGCGATCGACACGCGCGGCGCGAAATTGTTCGTGTCGTGGAAATAGTTCTGCCAGTCGTACCGCAAGCCCAGCGACGCCGTGACGCCCGGCCTCACCTGCCAGTCGTCCTTGACGTACGCGCCGACCTGCTTCTCGAGCAACGCGAGATCGCCGTTGCCCCGCTGCTGGATGAACGCGTACGGATGCCCGGCGGCGTACGCGTTGAGGTTCGCGAAGTAAAACGTGCCGCCAAAATTCGTACGATCGTCGAAACCGCGGCGGCTCCAGTCCGGCAGCTGGAATCCGGTCTGCACGAGATGACGGCCCTTGGTCCACGCGAGGCTCGCTGTCGACTGCGTGTGGGTTTCAGTCCGAAGCAGATCGCCTTGACCGCCGCCGCCCGTAAACGCGCCGGCGACCACGATCCCGCGCGCCGGCGACACACTGAAGGCGGGCTCCCGCTCGTGCCCGGCGAGGATCTGAAACTGCAGCAGCAGCGTCGGATGGATGATCGTCTGCTGCGTATAGGTGATCTGTTCTTCCTTGTGCCGTAAGGTGGTCCCGGCTGAGGCGAGCGTCGTGCCGCCGACGCCGCGGTTCTCGCTGCTCTCGTATTCGTAATTCGGCCGGAGGGAAATCCTGGTCGTGTCGCTCTTCTGATACGTGATGCTGCCGGCAATGAGCGATTGCCGGTTCGGCTGCGGCGCGACGTCCTGAATCGTCCCGGTGAGGCCAACGGCGAAGATGAACGCCTGCTGATCCTCGGTCTGATCGTGGCCCGATAGGAGAAACGATGTCTTGCCGCCGTGGCCGAGCGGGCCGCCGTACACACCTTCGAGAATCCGCTCCCGGTCGGCCGGCTTGGTCGTGGCGAACGCGTTCTTCGCGTCGAAGCTCGCGTCGCGGCCGATCACGTTGACGTCACCGTGGTACTCCTGCGAGCCGGGCTTGGTCAGGATCTCGATTCGTCCGCGGCCGGGACGCGCGTACTCCGCAGAATACGGATCCTGGTTGATCTTGATCTGCTGCACGGCGGAAGCGCTGACGCGCAACGTGCTCACTTCCATGCCGTTGACGACCACTGTGACGCCGCCGTTGCCGAGCGATCCCGCATCGAGAAAGCGCGAGAGCGTGGCAATCAGATCCTGATCGAACACCGGCAGGCTCGCGAGCATGTTCTGGTCGACCGTAACCGCGTCTGAATTGGTGGCCGCGCCCGCGTTCACCTCCGCCGTCTGGTTGCTGACCGTGATTTCCTGCTTCACAGTGGCGAGCGGCAGCGTGATACGGAGAGCGGACGGGGCACGTGAGCCGACGGTCACCCGCGCCGTAGTCGGCTGAAATCCTTCGAACGCGACGCGAACCTCGTAGCGTCCCGGCGGCACGCCTCCGAATCGAAATGCGCCGGTCGCGTCGGTCACGGTCGTCTCCACCGCCGCGTTCCCAGCGGTCGTCAGCACGACCTGCGCATTCGGCAGCACCGCACCTGTCGCATCGACGGCAACACCGGTGACAACCTGGCCGGCCGGCCGCTGTGCGCCGGCCGATACGCCGAGCGCGGCGACGAGGGCCAGCACGATCAACGGGAACATCCGCGCATTTTACGACATCAATCATGAACGACCAGACGGATGCCGACGGCGCTCATGACCGAGACATAAAGAAGATGATCGGCGAGCGTTAGACCTGAGCGATGGTCTTCGTGACCTCGTCACGGCTCGCCACGGCAGGGCGGATCAGGATCCGTCGCGGCGGCGCGACAAACGCGCGCGACCGTCGGTCACGCGATGATGTCGTGGATGACGGTGCCGGACACGTCGGTGAGCCGGAAATCGCGCCCGCTGTACCGGTAGGTGAGCTTCGTGTGATCGATCCCGAGCAGGTAGAGAATCGTCGCGTGCAGATCGTGCACGTGCACCGGCCTGTCGACGGCCTTGAATCCGAAATCGTCGGTCGCGCCGTACGTCATCCCGCCTTTGACGCCGCCGCCCGCCAGCCACATCGTGAAGCCGAACGGGTTGTGATCGCGGCCGTTCTGCGTCTGCCCCGCGCCGCCGCCGATCTCCATGACCGGCGTCCGGCCAAACTCCGATCCGCAGACGACGAGCGTGTCCTTGAGAAGGCCGCGTGACTTCAGGTCCTTGATGACCGCGGCGAACGGCTGGTCGGAATCCTTCGCGTTCTTGCGGTGCGCCTGGATGTCGCCGTGGGCGTCCCACGGGTCGCCCTTGCCGTAGTAGACCTGCACCATGCGGACACCACGCTCCACCAGTCGGACCGCCATCAGGCAGCCGCGCGCCGTACTGCCCGCGCCGTACAGCTTCAGCGTCGCCTCGCTCTCCTTGCGGATGTCGAAGACATCCGGCGCCTCGGTCTGCATGCGATAGGCGGTTTCCATCGACTGAATGGCCGCCTCCAGCTTTGGATCTTTGACCGGTTCGCGCTGCATTTGCAGCCGGTCGAGCGTCTCGAGCAGATCGAGCTCGCGGCGCTGCTCGGTGAGCGTGAACTTCTCGTTGTGGATGTAGGAAATCAGCGTCTTCGGATCGAAGTCCTTGCCGACGAGCGCCGTGTCGGTCTGCTTCTCGGTCTTGTCGATCTTGTCCGCGATGAACGTGCCCTGATGCACCGCGGGCAGGAACGCGCTGTTCCACAACGGCGGCCCCACCGTGGTCGGCACGTCCGGACAGAGGACGACGTAGCCGGGCAGGTTTTTGTTCTCGGTGGCGGGCCCGTACGTGAGCCAAGACCCAAGCGACGGCCGGCCGACCTGCGTGTGGCCGGTGTTCATCATCAACATCGACGGCTCGTGGTTCGGGATGTCCGTGTACATCGAACGGATGATGCAGATGTCGTCGACGCATCCGCCCACGTGCGGAAACAGCTCGCTCACCTCGATGCCGGCCTTGCCGTACTTCTTGAACGTGAACGGCGATCGCATCAACGCACCGGTCTTCCGCTCGGTGGCAATCGAACCGCCCGGCAGCGGCTGGCCGTGGTACTTGTCGAGCATCGGCTTGGGATCGAAGCTGTCGACTTGCGACAGTCCGCCGTTCATGAACAGGAAGATGACCCGTTTGGCGCGGGCCGGGTGATCCAGCTTTCGCGCGTCGAGCGCGCCGTCCTGCGCCATCGGACCGGCGGCGCGCGCGATCGATTCGCCGACCAGGCTCGCAAACGCGAGCATCCCGAAGCCGTTGCCGATCCCGCACAGGGCGTCGCGACGTGTCATCGGTTGCCGTGATTTGTGCGCCATATCAGTCGATGAACAGGAATTCGTTCGAGCTGAGAAGCGTCTTGACGTAACGGCCCCAGGCCGTCGCCGGCAGCAGTTTCTTGTTCTCGTCCTTCTTCGCCGCGCCCGGCGTGACACCCGCCATCATTCCTTCGTCCCTCTTATCGGTCTTATCCGCCGCCTCGTCATCCGCGGCGGCTTCCTTCTTCGTGTCCTTCGCGTCCTTTGTGCCCTTGGTGTCTTTGGCGTCCTTTGTGTTCTCGATCGCCTTGCGCTCTTCGTACTGCTTCATCGGCTCCGTCGTCAGGAACGCGAGACCGGCCTTGACCTCGGCGTCGGTTGCAGCGCGGCCGAATATGAGGCGATACGCCTTCTGAATGCGCGCGGTGTTGTCCGGCTGTGCGGCGACACGGCGCGCCAGCAGTTCGCCTTGCTGCTGCATGAAATCGCTGTTCATCAGAAACAGGCGCTGGAGCGGCACGCTGGTCGTGAACCGCTTCTCCGCCGAAAGATTCGGGCTCGGGAAATCGAACAGCTGCAGGTAGTCGTCGAGCTTGTAGCGGCTGACTTTGCCGTACACCGTGCGCCGGTTGAAGAACGGCGTCAACGGCGCCGACGGTCCGCCGGTTTTTTCCGTGTCGAGCGCCCCCGAGACCAAGAGCAGCGAATCGCGCACCTGCTCGGCGGTCATGCGATGACGGTCGGCGCGCCAGTACAGCCGGTTGCCGGAATCCTTCTCGAAACCTGCCGCGCTGTAATCGGTGCTGAGCTCATACACCGCGCTGAGCATGATGTTGCGGTGGAGCTGCTTGATGGACATCTTGTTCTCGACGAAGGTCTGCGCAAGAAACTCCAGCAAGTCGGGATTGGTGGGCCGCTCGCCGGCGACACCGAAATTGCTCGGCGTGTCGACCAGACCGCTGCCGAAATGTCCCTTCCAGACACGGTTGACGATGACCCGCATGGTCAGCGGCTGACGAACAATCGCGTCAGCTAGCTCGAGGCGGCCGCTGCCCTTGTCGAAGGGTGCGGCCGTTCCTTCGGACAACACAGAAAGAAAATGTCGCGGCACTTCGTCGCCGAGGTTGTACGGGCTGCCGCGCCGGCTGACTTTCAGGTTGACCGGCTTCTCGACGTCGCCGACGCCGTGAACGAACGCGTACTTCGGCGGCTGTTTCTTGCGGAGCGCCTGGATGTCGCTGCGGAGCGCGTCGATGTAACGACGACGGTCGGCGCTCAACTGCCGCTCGAGACCCCAGCTGCGGAATGCGAGCAGGCCGGGCTTGACGCGATCGGACATCTGCGCTGGATCGAACCCTTCCAACAGGTCGCGGTTGAACACGTCGGTCCACAGGTTGTTACGCTCGACCGGCAGGCTCTTCAGCTCGAGGCCGCAGCCCGGACAGAAGTCGTCGTTCGTGATGAAGTCGCTCGGCAGCTTGCCCGGCTCCTTCTTCTTCGTGCCCGGCAGCGCCTTGGCGGCGATGATGTCGTTCTCCTCTTTGATCTCTTTCTTGTCGAACATCAACTCGAGGAGCAGCGCCTGGAACTCGTCGGCCAGCGTCTTCGCTTCGGTGGCGGTACCGCCGCTCTTGATCATCTCCTGCCACTTCGTCACGTACGGATAGAAGCGCGGCGGCTTGGCGAGGAACTTGAGCCAGCGATCGAAGAGCTCGTAATCGAGCTTTTCCGCGTCGACGATCTTCGAAATCTCTTCCTTCGGTTCGCCGGTCACCTTCCACGCGGCGACCATGTATCGGGACGCCTGCAGCGCCAGCGTCTCGCCCAGTTGCGTCGACTCGGTCTTCAGGAATTCGTCGAGCAGCTTTTCCTTCTTCTCGATTTTCTTGTCCTGGTCGTTGAATTCGTCTGCCACGCTCTTCGGGACAAGGGGATACTCCTTGTAGATGGTGTTCAGGAAGACGCCGGCAAGCGAGTAGTAGTCGGTGGTTGGAATCGGGTCGTACTTGTGATCGTGGCAGCGGGCGCATCCGACGGTCAGGCCGAGGAAGCCGCGCGACACGACATCCACGCGATCGTGCCGCTCGTCGCCGCGCGTGATTTCGACGGCGCCGTTGTCGTAAAACCACGGGCCCAGTCCGAGGAAGCCGAGAGCCGGCAGCGTTCGCGCCCTGGTCGTGGGATCGCCGGCCAGATCGCCGGCGATCTGCACACGCACGAACTCGTCGTACGGCATGTCGTCGTTGAACGCCCTGATCACCCAATCGCGATACAGATAGGCGTTCGGATACGGGTTCAAGCCGCGCCCTTTGGGATCGAGCGATCGGTAGTCGTCTTCGCCGTAGCGCGCGACGTCGAGCCACATCCGGCCCCAGAACTCACCGTACCGCGGAGACGCAAGGAGCCGATCGACCACCTTCGCAAAGGCGTCGGGCGCATCGTCTCGTTCGAACGCGTCGATCTCGTCGGGCGTCGGCGGAAGCCCCGTGAGATCGAGCGTCGCGCGTCGGAGCAGCGTCCGCTTGTCGGCCGCGCGCACCGGCGCGAGCCCTTCCTTTTCGAGGCGCGCGAGCACAAAGCGATCGATGTCGGTCTTCGGCCAGGTCGCGTGAGACACCGCAGGCACCGGCGGCTTCCGCAGCGGCTGGAACGACCAGAACGCGCGCTGCTCCGGCTTGATGACATACGCCGGCGCAGACGTTGACGATGCCGCGGCGGACGCGGGTTTATCCGAAGCCGCCGAGATGATGTTCACCGAGGCTGCGGACGTGGGTTTACTCACCGAAGCCGGCGAGTCGGAAGTCACCGAGCCGGCGAAGGTGGGCCACACCGCGCCGGCTTTCACCCATTCCGTCAGCGCGTCGATCTCCTCCGGCTTCAGATGTCCGCCCTTCGGCATCTTCAGTTTGTCGGTCTGACGAATCGCCTGGATCATCAAGCTCTTGTCGGGATCGCCGGGCACAATCGCGGGGCCGGACTGGCCGCCCTTCAGCAACCCCTCACGTGAATCGACACGTAAGCCGCCGAACTTCTCATCCGTATGGCAGGTGTAGCAGTTGGCCGCGAGGACCGGGCGTATCTTCGCTTCGAAGTACTCGGCGCTCTGGGCCGTCGGCGACGCTTGGTTGGCGTGGCCAGCGACTTCGATGACCATCGTCAGTGCAGCCAGAAGCATCCAGCCGCCGCTCCGCGTGCGGCGCAGCGCGCTCGCGTTGCGGACCTCAGGCCTCATGATGAGGCGTTATCATACCGCTCGAGATGCGCCAAATTGTCACATGGCTCCTGGCCGGTCTGTTGGTCGGACAGGCGGCGCGGGCGCCAAAACCGGGCGTGAAAACGCCCGGCGTCAAGATCCCGATCGAGCGCCTGAAGCCGGACGCGATTTTTCCGTATCCTGGATCGCCCGACTGGATCGCCATCGACGAATCCGTCTGGGTGTCGAACCGGCCGAAGGACAGCATCGCGCGTCTCGATCCGAAGACCAATATGGTCGCGGCGACGATCGCCGTGGGCAAAGGCCCCTGCTCCGGGCTCGCGATCGGATTCGGCAGCCTATGGGTGCCGAACTGTGGCGACACCACGCTCGCACGCGTCGATTTGAAGACCAACGCGATCACCGCGACGATCCGCACCGGCATCGGCAACTCCGAAGGTTCGATCGCGACCGGGGCCGGCAGCGTGTGGATCATGACAGACGCAAAAGGCACACTGACGCGTTTTGATCCTGCGACGAACGCCCTCGTCGCCGAGATATACCTCACGCCGGGATCGTATGGGCTGACGTTCGGCGAGGACGCCGTCTGGGTGACGAGCACCGAGAAGAACACCGTCACGCGCGTCGATCCTCAGACCAACCTGGTTGTCGAATCGATTCCGGTCGGTCAGTCGCCGCGCTTCATCGCGACAGGCGCCGGCGCGGTGTGGACGCTCAATCAGGGCGACGGCAGCGTCTCGCGGATCGATCCGAAGACGAACAAGGTGGTCGCCACGATTGAAGTCGGCGTGCCGGGCCCAGGCGGCGACATCGCGGTCGGCGAAGGATCGGTATGGGTCACCGCGTTCGAATTCCCGCTCTCGCGAATCGATCCGTCCACCAATACCGTGGTGCAGCAGTTCACAGGCAAAGGCGGCGACGCCGTGCGCGTCGGACTCGGATCGGTGTGGCTGTCGAACATCGAAGCCGGCAACGTCTGGCGCATCGACCCACGCCGAGTGGAAGCGACGCTTCCGGATTAGGCGGACTGTCTACGCTCGCGCAAATCTTTTCGTGGTTGCACGCCCCTAGAAGCTGAACTTTCCGCTCAGCATCAACCGCCGCGGGGAGACGAAACTCGTCGGGAACTGATACTGGCTCGAGGTCACGTTGGCCTGCACCACCGCCTGTGGTGCGTTCTCGTTGTTCAGATTCAACGCGTCGAGGAAGACCGCTAGACGAGCGCCGTGACCGAAGGAGACATCTTTCTGTAGCCGTGCATCGAGGATGGTGACCGAGGGCAGACGTCCAAGCTCGCCGCGAGGCTGCAGGATGATCGTCGTCGAAGACTGGCCGGCGATCGACGAAGGAATGTTTCTCGTGCGCAGCCGATGGGCGCCCTCGCGCGCGTCGAGACTCGCCGACGCCTGAACGCCGAGGGGAAGCCTCACGACGCCCTGAACCTTGTACTCCAACCCGACGTCGCCGTTGAGGCGCCCCGCGACGTTGACGAAATCGTTCGGGTTGCGGCCAAACTGGCTGAACTCCAGGGCGCTCCGTTGTTGAATGCTCGTCGATCGTGGACTTCCGCCGACGGCGCCGGTCGCACGCAAATAGGTGATTCCTGCGTTGGCGTACCAGCGAGTCATCCGCTTCGTGACGTTAGCGGTCACGGCATGGATGTCCGTGAGCACCTGGTTCGAGTTTGCCAACTCGAATTTCCGTGCGCCCGGATCGCTCGTCAATCGGAAGATGTTGATCGTGCGGCCTGTCGGATCTTTTCCAGCATCGTCGACGATCGGCGTCGGAACGTACGCGCCGACGAAGTCGCGCCATGCGCCGAAATCGCGCCCCCATTTACGCACGTAGTTCACCTGAAGACCCATCTTCGCGGTCAACTGTCGCTCGAACCCGACGACGAACTGATCGGTCCGAGGAGGGTGGTAGTCAGACGCGACGCTCAGGTTCTCGCTGCTGCTCGTCAGGAACAGGTCCTCGACCTGGCCCGTCGCAAAGTTGTAGTTGCCCTGATAGTACGGCTTGACGTTGGGACCGATCATGTTCGCGAATTCGCCGGTCGTGATTTGCGGATGGTAGCGGCCCCAGTGTGCCTTGACGATCGTCTTCCCGTCGCCGGTGACCTTCCAGTTCGCACCCACGCGGGGTGACACGCTGTTCCACGTGAAGAAATCTGCACGCGGAAATGACTTTCCCGTCGGCTTTGCGTTGTCGTCGAGCTCGTTCTGCGGCGGCGCAAACGCTTTGCTGTAGTCGGCTCGGACCCCCACGTTCAACGTCACGCGATTGCCAAGCCGGATGCTGTCGTCGATGAACGCGCCGATATTGCGAGCCGTCGCCGCATAGCTGAATGTCTGGCGCACATTGCCGTACCCGTACAGCTTTCCGCCGGAGAGATACGTGTAGATAAAGTCGTTGTACCCGTATATACCCGAAACGCCCGCCTCGTTGTACTGCACACCGAAGTGAAAATCCTGCTCGCTGCCGAGGAACTGGTCGGCATGGTGCGACAGCTTCGCGGTGGCGGTGGTCCGGTGGGCGTCGTATTGATACCAGTAGTAGGGGCCGCCGCTGATCGTGCCCGTCGCGCCATTGTAGATGCGGGGCTGATTGAGCGGCTGATTCGGATCCGACGGATATCCCGTTACGCCGCCGTAGAACCCGGAGTACCGAACGTCCAGCAACGTTCTGTTCGAAAGCGTCGCCGTGTACGCCACGCCGGGCGTCGGCGCCTTCTGAGTGCGCGTCCACGCCGTCGAAGGCGCCGCATTGAAAAGGTAGCCCCCGTCTCTGGGCGATTCGTCGCGATGGAAGTTGCCGACGAGCCGCTGGCTCGGCGTCATCTGCCACGTCGCTTTCACGAGGATTCTATCTTTCGTGGTATCGACTCCGCTGCCGGGAAGCTTCGAGTTCACTCCGACGCGCGTGAACAGATCCTTCTGATGTCCGTACGAGCCGAAGAACCACAGCCTGTCCTTCAGAATCGGACCGCCGAGCTGCGACGTCGTCTCGTTGTACTTGCCGCGCGTCCACGGGCACCGCGCAGTTGCATCGTCGGCGCAGGCATCGGCGAACTTGTCGTTCGGGAACTTCACTTCATTCGTGTTGTTGGACGTGAGGTCCTGCGACTGAAAGAAATAGCTGACGTCGCCGTGAAACTGGTTGGTGCCCTGCTTGGTGACGATGTTGTAGACCGCGCCCATCAGGTTGCCGTACTCGGCGGGTGCACCGAGCGACAGCACTTCCACTTCGTCGATCGTATCGGGATTCGGCTCCGAAAATCCCTCGCTGAAGAAGTTGTCCGTCACATTGACGCCATCGAGCTGGAAGGCGTTTTCGTCGAACGAGCTGCCGTAGCTCATCGTCCGCCGCTCCGAGGTCCCGCCGTCGCCCCCTTTCACGGAACCCGGCGCCATGGCAACCAGATCGTAGAAGCCAAAGCGACGCGAGGGAGCGTTCGAGACCGAGTCCTTGTCGAACGTCGTGCCGACCTCGTTCGAGGTCGTGTCGACCACGGGACTCTCGGCGACGACGTTGACGCTTTCAGCGAGCTGACCGATCTCGAGCCCGACGTTCTGTTCGAGCGCGGCGCCAACGTTCACCCGAAGGCCCTGAAGCACGACAGTCCTGAAGCCGGATAGCTCGAACGTCAGCGCGTAGATCCCCGGAGGCAAGTTGGCTATGCGGTAGCTGCCATTCTCCGACGTGATCGCCGCCTGCGCGCGCGGGATGTTCGGCCCCGTCGCGCTGACCGTCACTCCGGGCAGGATCGCGCCGGAAGAATCCCTCACGTCCCCGAGAAGATCGCCCGTCGTCCGCTGCGCGTGCAGGTGAGTCGTCAGGAGCAGGAGGGCGCAGAGGAGAACGGCGCGAACGCGAGAACTCATGGTGGGCATGCTCCCTCGCTTTGGACCGGCGACGTTTCGGTGAAAGGACTTGAACCTGCGCGTGTATAACAGCCGTTGACCAAGGTGTCAAGGCATTAACGACGACATTAACGACGACATTGCACGCGCTCACCCCAGCGCATACGATGGCCGTCGTGTTCCCGCGCCGCCGATCGCGTACGTTCGTCGCCGCGCTGCTCGCGGCGCTCTGCGGCACGCTGTCGTGTTCGCGGTCGCGGCCACCGTTGGCTCGCCACGTCGTGCTCGTCACCATCGACACGCTGCGAGCCGACCGCGTCGGCGTCTATGGCGGCATGGACCTGACGCCGAGACTCGATCGCATCGCGCGCGAGGGCGCCTATGCGTCGAACGCGATGGCGCACGTACCGCTCACGCGTCCGTCGCACGCGACGATTTTGTCAGGTCGGTTGCCATGGGAGTTGGGCGTACGAGACAACCTTTCGCCGGCGGAGCTCCCTTCCTCGCCGCTGCTCGCCGAAATTCTGAAAGGCGCGGGCTTTCGGACCGCCGCCTTCGTGTCGTCCATCGTGCTGGAGCGGCGCGGAGGATTTGGACGCGGATTCGATCGGTACGACGATGAGTTTCCGAAAACCCGAAGCGCCGACCTGCTGAACACGTTGCAGAAGCCAGGCGCGGACACAATGGGCGCGGCGCTCGCATGGCTGGAAGGCCAGCGCGGGGGCGATCGCATCGGCCTGTGGATTCACCTGTACGAGCCTCACGATCCGTACGAACCGCCCGAGCCCTATGCGTCGAGATATCGCGACCGGCCGTACGACGGCGAGGTGGCGTACGCCGATGCGCTCGTCGGCCAACTGGACGATGCGCTCGATCGTTTCGGCCTGAAGTCACAGACGCTGCTCGTCGTGGCGTCGGATCACGGTGAGGGACTCGGGGAGCATGAAGAGACGCTCCACGGTTTCTTCGTGTACGAGACGACGCTCGCGGTGCCGCTCATATTGCGCGGGCCGGGAATCGTGGCTGGTGGAACGATTGCCGCGAACGTCGGGCTCGTCGATGTGCTGCCGACGGCACTCGATCTGCTCGGCGTTCCGCTTCCGCGTGGCTTTCAGCCGTCAGGCAACAGCCTCGCCGCCGCGCTGCGAGGCGGACAGGGACCCACCAACGCAAGCCCGCAGTATGCCGAGTCGCTGGTGCCGCTGCTCCATTTCGGATGGAGCGACCTGCGCGTGCTTCGAAGAGGATCGTGGAAGTACGTGCTGGCGCCACGGCCCGAGCTCTACGACCTCGCGTCGGATCCGCATGAGCGGCGTAACGTCGTGGACAATCAGCCCGCACAAGCCGCCGCTCTGCGAGCGACACTGACGAAGCTGCTCGAGGAGGAACGCCGCAACGCGATGAAGTCCACGGGGACTGCGGCCCGAACGCTGCCGGCCGATACGCTCGAACGACTCGGCGCTCTCGGTTACGTCAGCGGCGACGCCTCGACGCCGGCATCGTCGGGTGCCGATCCGAAGGACAAGATCCTCGAGTTCCGCCATGCGAACGACGTCATGCGAGACGGAATTCTGGCGTTGAACCGACGCGAGTACGCGGCCGCGGCGCATGCGTTCGAGGACTTGATAGCCAGCGGCATCGAGAGCTTCGAGGGTCACCTGTATCTCGCCCGTTCGTTGGTTGGCATCAAGCGCTTCGATGGTGCCGCCGCGCATTTCGAGCAGGCCGCGCGACGTGCGCCGTTGCTCGAAGAGGCGTGGACCGGCTGGGCCGAAGCGCGTTTGGTGACAGATGGACCAGAGTCAGCGCTCGCGATCGTTCGCGAGGGCCGGAGACAGAATCCGCACAGCCCGCAGCTCGCGGTACTTGACGCGGACCTGTGCCTTCGGCTGCACCGACCCGGCGACGCCGTCGCGGCCTTCGAAGCCGCGCTTCCGCTTCTGCCAAGGAATGCGTCGATCCGCCAGCGCCTCGGTGAGGTCCACCGCGATCTCGGGCATGTCGACGCCGCTCTCGCCAGCCTTCGTGACGCTGTGGCCGTCGACCCGACCAGTGCGCCAGCCTGGAACGCGCTCGGCATGACGCTCGGCGGCAACGGACATTTGGACGAAGCCGAAGAGGCCTTCCGCGCGGCGATTGCGCGCGACGGCACCGATCATCGCTATGTTTTCAATCTCGGGCTCGCCCTCGTCCGCCAGGGCCGCGTCCGGGAGGCGCGGCCGTACTTTGAAAAAACGCTGCAGCTCGCGCCCGGCTTTGGGGCAGCGCGAGAGGAGCTTCAGAAGCTTTCCGCTGAACGCGCAGGGCGATAGTCTTCTCGTACGTAGTGTCCGGCTTCAGCCGGATCGCGACGGTCCGCCTAAAGGCGGATACTACGTACCTTGATGAGATGGGTTCTAAACACGTGAACAACCCGCCATTCTCGTGGACACGTCGCGGCGCACTGGCGGTGCTCGGCGCAGGTCTGCTCCTCGCCGGTTGGATGATCCTCGTCGGACCGATCGCCGGCGTGAGGCTCGTCCGACCGAGGAGTCCCCGAAATCTCCTGCTGGTGTCGCTCGACACCGTGCGTGCGGATCATCTCGGCTGCTATCACGACGCCGCGGCGCAAACGCCGCACATCGACGAGCTGGCGGCCTCCGGCCTGCGATTCGAGCACGCGTCGACGGTGGTGCCTCTCACCCTGCCCGCGCATTCTTCGCTGATGACCGGTACGTTTCCCGGCTGGCACGGCGTGCGAGACAACGGCGGCTTCTACCTTGACGACGATCAGCTGACGCTCGCCGAGATGCTGCGCGACAAGGGTTTTCGAACCGGCGGCTTCGTCGGCACATTCGTGCTCGATCGGCGCTGGGGGATTGCGCAGGGTTTCGATCGCTACTTCGACGACTTCGATCTCGACCGGTTCGCGAACGCCGCGGCGATGGACATGATTCAGCGGCCGGGATCCGAGGTCGTCGACCGCGCACTCGAGTGGCTGCAGACGGAGCCGAAGCGCCCGTTCTTTGCCTGGGTCCACTTGTACGACGCGCACACGCCGTACGAAGCGCCCGAACCGTTTCGATCGCGCTTCCCGCCAACGAGGGACGGCGCGTACGACGCCGAAATCGCGAGCGTTGACGCACAGGTCGGGCGCCTGCTCGGCGAGCTTCGCGCCGACGGCCGCCTCGACGAAACCCTCGTCATCGTGGTTGCCGATCATGGTGAGATGCTCGGTGAGCATGGCGAGCCGACGCACGGCTTCTTCATTTACGAGGGCGCGACGCACATCCCGCTCATCATCAGCGGTCCGGGCGTCCGAGCCGGCGTCATTTCCGACCAGGTGCGAATCGTCGACGTCGTGCCGACGGCGCTGTCGCTTCTCGGGCTCCCGGTACCGAAGCAGGTGCAGGGGACGAACCTGATGCCGCTTGCCCGCGGCCAACACCTCGGTCTCGTGGCGCACGCCGAGAGCTGGTACCCCAGATATCACTACGGCTGGAGCGAGCTGCGCTCGATTCAAGACGAGCGCTTCAAGCTAATCCGCGCGCCGCGGCCGGAGTTCTACGACCTTGCGACGGATCGAGGCGAGGCACGCGACCGATCGGCGGAATACGCGTCGCGGCTCGATGTGTTTGGCCGCGCGCTCGACGAGTTCGAGTCGCGAACCGCGAGAGCCGGCGCGCCGCGGGGCCCACGGCCAATTGATGCGGAAACGGAAGAACGCCTGGCCGCTCTGGGATATGTCGCGGGCAGCGTCAACCTGAAGACGATCGACGAGCCCGCTCGGGGCGACCCCAAAGACAAGATCGAGCTCTACAACCTCCTGAAGGAGGCTGCCACGCTGTCGGTCGAGGGGAAAGTGGACGAGGCGATCGCGACCGTCAAGCGAGCCCTCACGACGGATCCGGAGATCGTCGAGGGCTACATGATGCTCGGCAATTTGTACAAGAAGACGAAGCGTCCACAGGAAGCCATCGCTGCATATCGCGAGGCGCTCGCGCTGGACAACGAACATCAAAACGCACTCTTCAGTCTCGCCCTGGCGTACAAG
>Ga0137396_10000405_pt1 | contig 20294 bp, 18 predicted proteins | sample czc16metaG_FD_108284 | JGI IMG/M metagenome (GOLD analysis project Ga0137396, IMG submission 108284) | Vadose zone soil microbial communities from Angelo Coast Range Reserve, California, USA - czcobulk3.16 metaG | ecosystem: Environmental > Terrestrial > Soil > Vadose zone | place: USA...
AGCCGCACTCCGGTCGCGTCCTCGATCGCGTTGGCGATCGCCGCCGGCGCCGGCACGATCGGGGGCTCACCGACGCCCCGCGCGCCGAACGGCCCGTGCGGCGATCGCCAACGCGATCGAGGACGCGACCGGAGTGCGGCTCACCCACTTGCCACTCTCGCCCGAGCGGATCGCTCTGGCGATCGCGTCCGGGTCTTGAAGTCCTTGCCCCTGAACGTGCGGACGAAGTGGCGGAGGGTCGCCGCCTCGAGGCCAAGCCGGAATTTCTGATAGCACGCGAGGAATTCTCGCCCGGCGGCGGTCAAGCGCATGCCACTGCGTGGACCGCCGCCGGGCATCCGCTCGACGAACTTGAAGCCCGCCGCCCGCTCGAGCTCTTGCAGGTAGCCCCAGGCGTTCCGGTAGGAGATGCCGAACTCGGCCGCCGCCTGCCGGAGCGATCCGCGCTCGTCGATCAATCCAAGCAGCTGGGCGCGACCGCGGCCGAGCTTCGGGCCCTTGCCGAACACCACCCACACTCGTATCTTGGGGTCCACGGTTTAGAGGCTCACCTCGCGTCACGCGGTCAGCATCGGAACGCCTCGCGGCTCACGCCACGAGGGTACGCCAAGACGAGGGAGATCGGCACATGAAGGTGACGGCCGTCACACCGTTCGTCGTCGATCCGGGGTACGGGAAGAACTGGCTCTTCGTGAAGGTCGAGACGTCCGACGGCCTCCACGGCTGGGGCGAGTGCTATACCCAGGCCGATCGCGATCAGTCCATCGTCGCCCACGTGCGACAGCTCGCGCGTTATCTCGTCGGGCGCGACGCCGGGCACATCCGCCACTTCACGCACTGGGCGTATCACGACTTTGCGGGCAAGCGCGGCGCCATGGACTTCTGGAGCGCGGTCAGCGGGATCGAGCAGGCGCTCTGGGACCTCGCGGGCAAGCGCCTCGGCGTCCCCGTGACGAGACTGCTCGGCGGGACAGGACGCGAGCGGATCCGCGTCTACGCGAACGGCTGGTACTCGGGCGCCAAGACCCCGGAGGCCTACGCGTCGAAAGCCAAGGAGACGGTCGCGCGCGGCTTCACCGCGCTCAAGTTCGATCCGTTTCCCGGGCCCTGGCGCACCCACATCACGCGCGACGCCGAGCGGCAGGTGGTGGAGACCGTCCGCGCCGTCCGTGACGCGGTCGGCCCGAAGGTCGATCTGCTGATCGAGGTCCATCGACGGCTTGCGCCGATGCACGCCGTGCGAGTGGCCCGCATGCTCGAGCCCTTCGATCCCTTCTGGTACGAGGAGCCGGTGTCCGCGCGTGATCTGGGGGCGCTCGCCGAGTGTCGGCGCGAGATCCGCATGCCGATCGTCACGGGCGAGGAGCTCTACACGCGCTTCGAGTTCCGCGAGGTGTTCGAGCGGCGTGCCGCCGACATCATCAACCCCGACGTGTGCAACGTGGGGGGCATCGAGGAGCTCCGCGAGATCGCGGCGATGGCCGAGGCCTACCACGTGGTCGTCTCGCCGCACAACTACAACAGCACCACGGTCGGGCTCGCCGCGACCCTGCAGGTGTCCGCGGCGATCCCGAATTTCCTGATCACCGAATACTTCGTGAACTTCGACTCCCGCGCCGCCGAAGTCGCCGTCAATCCGTTCCGCGTCGAGCAGGGCTATCTGACGGTCCCCACAGCGCCGGGTCTCGGGATCGAGCTCCGCGAGGACGCGCTCGCGCGATACGCCTATCGGGAGTTTCCGCCGCGCAGCATCCCGACACCGGGCGACGAGGGACCGTAACGGGCCGCATGCCCGCCGCGCTCCCGTCGCACGCCCGAGTGGTCGTGATCGGCGGTGGTATCGCCGGCTGCAGCGTCGCCTACCACCTCACGAAGCTCGGCTGGCGCGACGTGCTCTTGCTCGAGCGTCGCGACCTCTCCTGCGGCACCACGTGGCATGCGGCGGGGCTCGTCGGCCAGCTCCGCGCGACGCAGAACCTGACACGCCTGGCCAAGTACGGCGGCGATCTCTACGAACGGCTCGAGGCGGAGACGGGCCAGGCCACCGGCTTCCGGCGCCCGGGTAGCCTGAGCCTGGCGCGGAACGCGGAGCGCATGCACGAGCTCAAGCGGCTGGCCTCGATGGCGCGCTGCTTCGACGTCGACGTGGAGGTCATCACGCCGGCCCAGGCCGGACGTCGGTGGCCGCTCATGCGCACCGACGATCTGGTCGGCGCGTTGTGGCTGCCCCGCGACGGGCGCACCAACCCCATCGACACGACGCTTGCTCTGGCCAAGGGCGCGCGCCAGGGCGGCGCGACGGTTCTCGAGAACGTCGCCGTCAGCGGCATCCGGGTCGAGAACGGACGGGTCGCCGGCGTCACGACGTCGAATGGCGAGGTGGCGTGCGAGGTGGTCGTGAACTGCGCCGGGATGTGGGCTCGCGACGTGGGCCGCATGGCCGGCGTCACGGTGCCGCTGCACGCCTCCGAGCACTTCTACATCGTCACCGAGCCCATGGCCGGCGTGGCGCCCGATCTGCCCGTGCTGCGTGACACGGACGGCTACATCTACGTGCGCGAGGAGGTCGGCGGCCTGCTCATGGGCGGCTTCGAGCCGGTCGCGAAGCCCTGGGGCATGGACGGCATTCCCGCCGACTTCGGCTTCTCACTGCTGCCCGAGGATTGGGAGCACTTCCAGGTTTTGATGGAGCAGGCGCTGATCCGTATCCCCGCGCTCGAGAGCGCGCCGGTGCGCCGTCACGTCAACGGTCCCGAGAGCTTCACCCCCGACGGCCGCTACCTCCTGGGCGAGGCGCCGGAGTGCCGCAATTTCTTCGTCGCGGCCGGGTTCAATTCGATCGGCATCGCCTCGGGAGCGGGCGCGGGCCGCGCCGTGGCCGAGTGGATCGTGGGCGGCGAGCCGCCGATGGATCTCTGGGACGTCGACATCAGGCGAGTCGCGCCGTTCCAGGGCAACGCGCGCTATCTGCGCGACCGCACGGTGGAGATGGTGGGCGCGCTCTACGCGATGCACTGGCCGTTCCTGCAGCCCATCACCTCTCGCGGCGTCCGCAAGAGCGTGCTGCACGATCGGCTCGCTTCCCGCGGCGCCTGCTTCGGGGTCGTGATGGGCTGGGAGCGCGCCAACTGGTACGCGAGACCGGGCATGGAGCCGGCCTACCGCTACAGCTACGGGCGCCAGAACTGGTTTCCGTCCTCGGCGGACGAGCACCGCGCGGTGCGCGAGGCGGTCGGGCTGTTCGATCAGTCGTCCTTCTGTAAGCTTCGGCTCGAAGGCCCCGACGCGCTCGCGGTGCTCCAGCGGCTCTGCGCCAACGACGTCGACGTGGCGTCCGGCCGCCTGGTCTACACGCAGATGCTGAACGCCCGCGGCGGCATCGAGGCGGACCTGACCGTGACTCGGCTCGCCGCCGATGTCTTCCTCGTGGTGACCAGCGCGGCGGCCTCCACGCACAACGCCCACTGGATCCGGCGCCACATCGGCGAGGCGCGGGCCGTCCTCACCGACCAGACATCGAGCGAAGCGGTGCTGGGCGTGATGGGGCCGCGATCGCGCGAGCTTCTGTCTCGGCTGACCGACGTGGACCTCTCGAATGCGGCGTTCCCGTTTCTCGCGTCGCGCGAGATCTGGCTCGCCTCGGCCCCGGTGCGCGCCGCGCGCGTCACCTATGTCGGCGAGCTGGGCTGGGAGCTGTATGTGCCGGCCGAATTCGCCGGCGGCGTCTACGACGCCGTGGTCGAGGCCGGAGAGGAATTCGGTCTCCGTCACGCCGGCTATCACGCCATGGACTCGCTCCGCATCGAGAAGGCGTACCGCTCGTGGGGTCACGACCTCGGCTGCGAGGACACGCCGCTCGAGGCCGGGCTCGGCTTCGCGGTGCGCCTGGACAAGCGCCCCGCGGCGTTCACCGGGCGCGAGGCGCTCCTGGCCCAGCGCGAGAAGCCGCTCGCCCGTCGGCTCCTCGTCTTCGTCCTCGACGAGCCGGAGCCGCTCCTCTATCACGACGAGCCGATCTGGCGTGACGGCGCGCTCGTCGGGCGCATCGCCTCGGGCGCCTACGGCCATACCGTCGGCCGCTCCGTCGGTCTGGGCTGGGTATCGCATTCCGATGGTGTCACCGACGCTTTCGTCACGAGTGGTCGATGGGAGATCGAGATCGCGTGTGAGCGCCGGCGCACCCGCGCCCAGCTCACCCCGCCCTACGACCCGAAGTCGCTCCGCGTCCGGGCCTGATTGGTATTGCGCGCTACAGGCCGTCGCGGGGCTGGGGCCCCGCCGGCCGAGGCGCGCCGTCGAATCTGAGCAGCGGCCAGGCGAGCTGGCGCCAGTAACCCTCCGGCACGGGGCGCCCGGCTATCCCGTAGGCCTCCGGCCAGCGCCCGGCGGGCAGGTAGGCTGTCCCGAAGAGCCAGTCGATCCACGGCAGGTGCACGGCGAAGTTCTTGTCGACCGGGCTCGCGGCGTGGTGCCAGTGGTGGAAGCGCGGCGTGGCCACGACCCAGGCGAGCGGCCCCAGGTCGAACCGCACGTTGGCGTGGATGAAGACCGCGAGGAAGGACACGAAGACGAGGTACGCGTAGACCGCCGCCGGCGCGAAGCCCAGGACGTAGAGCGGCACGAACGAGAGCCCGCGCGTGATGACGATGTCGATCAGGTGCAGGCGCGATCCGGCCAGCCAGTCGAGCGTCTCGGACGAGTGGTGGACGGCGTGGAGGCGCCAGAGCCACGGCACCCGATGAAACGCCCGATGCACCAAGTACTGGGTGAAGTCCGCGACCAGCACGATCTCCGCGAACTGCAGCGGCAGCGGCTGAGCCGCGACCGAGTCCTGTAGCCGCGGCTGCGTTGCCCACCGGAAGAAGAACGCGGCCGGCAGCATCGTGAGCACGACCGTCACCTGCACCAGGAGATGGCTCATCGCGAAGTGCATGAGGTCGGTCGTCCAGCCCTGACGAAAGATCCCCTGCTGGGGCAGCCGGGGAATCACGCGCTCGAGCGGCACGAAGACGAGCGCCAGGATGAACAGGTTGAGGAGAAACCAGTCCAGCCCCACGGTGGTCGTCCCGCCGAGCGCGCCGACCTCGGCGGTCGAGCCGCCGAGCAGGGTGCCCGCAGTGGCGAGCGCGATCCCGGTGAAGCCGAGAACCTTGCGGCGCCGAAGGATCACGCTCAAGGCACCCAGGCCGAAGCCGACGACGAGCATCACGTAGATCAGGAAGCGGACCAGGTCCAGGGGGTAGAGCGCTCGCGCGGACGGCGTCGTCAGCCAGCTCGGGAACAACAGGCACAGGACGCCCCCGTAACCCAGGGCGCCGCAGGTGACCGAGAGGACACCGCTGATCCAGCCCGAGCCGAAGGCGTGGCTCGTGCCCCGGCCGATCCCCCCGGTCATGCGAAGGCGAAGGCGCGGGCCGGATTCTCCACGAGCAGCCGCCTGACCCCAAGGTCGTCGACCCCCTTGTCGCGCAGGCGAGGCACCACGCTCAGGAGCAGGTGGTGGTAGCCGTAGCCGCCATATTTCACGAGCGAGGTCTTGTAAGCGATGTCGTGCGACATGAGGATCTGATTCTGATGGCCGGCTGCGATGAGCGCGAGCACGTGCGCCATGCGCCCGCCGTCGTTGGGCATGTCGAAGCTCGGATTGTAGGGATAGTAGGAGTTTTCCAGCCCGAACAGGTCGTACTCGAGCCAGAGGCCGGTCTGAGCGAGGTCGATCACGGCGCGCACGTCGGCGATCGTGCGGCAGATGTGGCACATGATCGTGCGGCGCAGATCGCCGCCATTCTTACCGACGAATTCCGCCAGCTGCATGGGCATGTCCGGGTGGCGCCCGGGATGGATCATGAGCGGCGCGCCCGTCTCGCGCTGGGCGACGACGGCCGCGCGCAAGACCTTCCGTTCGTTCTCCGTCCACGGGTAGGTCGTCCCGATCTCGCCAAGCAGGCCCGAGCGCACTCCCGTGTCGCCCACGCCCGTCGCGACGTCGGCGATCATCTCGCGGGCCAGCTCGTCCACCGTGCGGCGGTCCATGTCGGCTGGATGAGATGCGTCGACGTAGTAGCCGGCGCCCATGACCACGTTGAGGCCGGTGGCGCGGGCGATGCGGGCAAGGGCCTGGGGATCGCGGCCGAGCGTCTTCGGCGTCGGATCGACGACCGTGCGGCCACCGGCGCGTTTGAAGAGCAGGATCTCGTCCTGCGCCACTTGCTCGTCGACGAGCCTGAGGTTGTCGAGGTTGGCGTTGAAGTTCTGACGAACCCAGCCGAGGTTCGCCAGGCTCACGGGCTCCCACGCGCGATCCTTGTCGCTCGCGGCGGCCGGCTCGGCGAACATCACCTTGAAGTCGATCAGGAGGTGCTCGTGGGGCAGGGTGACGCCGATCGCGTCCGGCGCCACCGCGCCGAGGACCGTCTGGACCTGCCCGCCGAGCGGTCGCGGCATCTCTACCGGAAGGCCGGCGCGATCTCCGTGATGAACCGATCGAGGTCGCGGCGCAGCTCGTCCACCGGACGGAACATGCTCGGGATGAAGAGCGTGTCGACCCTGGCCGACTGGAGCTGCTGAAGCTGCTCGCGGATCTGATCGGGCGTGCCGGCCAGACAGGTGTCGCGCGCGTCGGCGGCATGGCGGCCCATGCGCTTGGCAATCGTGTCCGCGAGCTGATCAACTTCGATCTTTTTATCGGTAATTAGGAGCGCCATGTTCGCAGAACGCTTGAGGCTCTTCGGATCGCGACCCAGCGTGCTGCAGTGATCGTCGAGGATCTTGCCCTTGCGCTCGAGGACGCGGGGCCCGCCCCAGCAGTTCCAGTGATCGGCGTGCTTGGCGACGATGCGCAGGGTGACGCGCTCGCCGCCGCCGCCGATCATGAGCTCGGGCTGAGGAGTCTGGACCGGCTTGGGATCGAGCGGGGCATCGGAGAGCTGGTAGTAGCGCCCCTCGAACGTGGTGCGCCGCTCCTTCCACAGTGACCGGATCACCTGACAGGCTTCGTCCAGCCGCTCGAGCCGCTCTCGCATCGTGTAGAAGGGGATGCCGTAGGCCTCGTGCTCGTTCTGCTGCCATCCGGCTCCGAGCCCGAGTAGCAGCCGGCCGCCGGAGATGATGTCGACCTGGGCGGCCATCTTGGCCACCACGGCCGGGTGGCGATAGGTGTTACCGAGCACGATGGTACCGACTCGCATGCGCGGCACCAGCGCCGCCAGCGCGCTCAGCGTGCTCCACGACTCGAGCATGGCGCCCTCGCGCTCCTTCGTGTTCGGCATGAAGTGGTCGGTCACGCAGGCGATGTCCCAGCGGGTCGCCTCGAGGTGTCGCCAGAGGTCCACCACGCCGGGCCACGTCTGGCCCCCCATGCTCGTGAAGATGCCGAAGCGCATGTCGTTCTCCTCTCTTGGTGCCACCATACTAACGCGACCCCGCGCTCCTGCGTGATGCTACCTTGAGCGCCGGGAGGTCCTCATGGCCATCATCCGCATCCACACCGGTTCCGACGGCAAGTCGCACTTCGAGGAGATCGTGCCGAAATTCGAGCCGCGCGGCGACAAGTCGGAGAGCGCGGAGCTGATTCCCGGCAGCGGCATCGTCATCCGCCGCTTCGAGGCCACTCGATCCAATCCCTGGCACCACGCGCCCGGGCGCGCCGCGGTCTTCACGCTCTCGGGCGCCGTCGATATCGAGATCGGCGACGGCACCGTGCGCCGCCTCGGTTCCGGCGACATCCTCATCGCCGAAGATCTCGCTGGCCAGGGCCACGTCACGCGCGAGGTCGGCCCCGAAGCCCGCGTCTCCATCTTCGTCCCTCTTCGGTAGTCGTAATCTCTGCCGTTGCCGGTGCCCGGCGAGGGCGGGGGTGGGCTGGGGCGCGGGAGGGGTCGAGACGACCACGCGGCACGCGTGCGCAGCCCCGCGGCGGCTGGGCTCCATCCCGGCGCGCGTCTTCCGCCGCCGCCAGGAGGGAACGGGTCCCTTCGACCCCTCCCGCACCCCAGCCCACCCCCGCCCTCGCCGCCTCTCGCTCGGTCTTAGATCATCCGCCCCAAAGCAGCGAAGCTGCGCCTCTTTCTTCCGGTCCGGTCTCGCTCTCTCCATGAGCTTATGAGTAAGCTCTCAGTGTTCGTCGTCTGTCCTCGTCCTAAGCTTCAGGCGGCGGCGGCGGCGGGGCGTGGGAGGGGTCGAGCGGACCCGTTCCCTTGAAGCGGCGGCGGAAGACGCGCGCCGAGAGGAGCCCAGCCGCCGCGGAGCAGCGCACGCGTGCCGCGTGGTCCGTCCGACCCCTCCCCACGCCCCGCCGCCCCCAACGACGCCGGCTCCAGCGCTAGACAACCCCTTCGGAGATCCAGCGAGCGAGGTCTGAAGGAGAATGACCGAGAAGGTCGACGAAGACTTCTTTGTTGTGTTCGCCCGGATTGGGCGCCAGCCATTTGACGCGCCCCGGCGTTTCCGAGAGCTTCAGCGGTGTGCCGGTCGTCTTCACGCGGCCGTATGTCGGATGATCGAGCTCGACGAACATCTCGCGGGCTTGCACCTGCGGATCGGCGACCATCTCGGCGACGTTGTTCACCGGTGCGGCGGGAACGCCGCCGGTGGCCAGCGTACGGACGACTTCAGCCTTGGAACGCGCGCTCGTCCAGCCCTGGATAATCGCCGCGACCTTGTCCCGTCGGTCGCGCCGGGCCGCGGCCGTCGCGAATCCAGCGTCGCGGGCGAGATCGCCGCGGCCGATGATCTCGCAGAACCGGCGCCACACCGCGTCGCTCGCGCCGGCGGCGATCGCCACGTGGCCGTCGGTCGTCGGATAGACGCCCGAGCTCGAGCCGCCGAACGAGACATTGCCCGCCCGCGTGAGGAGCTCGCCGCCGACCGTGTAGCGCTCGCCGAGGTTGTCGAGCGCGATGATCAGGCTGTCCAGCAGCGCCAGATCGATGTGCTGCCCCTTGCCGGTGCGCTGGCGATAGTGCAGGGCGGAGACGATGCTGAAGGCGCAGAGCATTCCGGCGTAGTAGTCCGAGATCGACTGGCCCGAGCGGGTGGGCGGGTGGTCGGGAAAGCCGGTGATGCTCATGTACCCGCTGATCGCCTGCGCCAGCATGTCGTAGCCGCGCTGGGCGGCGTACGGCCCGTGCTGTCCGAACGCGGTGATCGAGGCATAGATGATGTCGGCCTTTTCCCGCTTCAGATCCTCGTACCCGAGCCCGAGCCGCGCCAGGGTGCCGACGCTGAAGTTCTCGGTCACGACGTCAGAGTGCCGGACCAGCTCCTTGAACAGCTCGATGCCCCGCGGCGTCTTCAGCTCGAGGGTGATGCCCAGCTTGTTCCGATCCCGATACTGCGCCGCCGGCACGCGCTCCTCAGTGCCGTTGCGCTGGCGCTTGATGCCCAGCGACACGCGCTCACGCCCGCGCTCCCGGGACTCGACCTTGATCACCCGCGCGCCCATGTCGGCCAGCAGCATCGTGCAGAAGGGCATGGCGATGACCTGCCCCAGGTCCAGTACGGTGACGTCGCTCAGCGCCTGATTCATGTACCCTCGATCGCGGCCAAGCCCGCGCCGCCCCGGCGATAGTGCGCCGGGCCGGCCGGCCGGGTCAACTCGGTGGCGCCCTCGGCCGGGCTCGAGCCGGCAGGATGCCGGGTTCCGCCCGGGCTGGTGATAGCATTGAATCTTGCACTGCGGGCATTCCATGGAGCCGACATGGAGCTGACGCCGAAACGCTACGTGGATACGGTGGTGCTGGCCCCAAGGGGCCGCATCGACCATTCCACCTCGGAGGAGTTCAAGACCGCGCTCGCCCCCCACATGACTCGCTGCGCCGAGGGCCAGGACCGGGTGGTCCTCGACTTCGGCGGCGTGGAGTACATCAGCAGCGTGGGGTTGCGCGTGCTCATGCTGGCCTCCAAGCAGGCCAAGGCCCAGCGAGGCTCGCTCGGCGTCGCCGCGCTCCAGCCCGCGGTCCGGGAGATCTTCGACATCAGCCGCTTCACGATGGTCCTCGACGTGTTCCCGTCGGTCCGGGAGGGGCTCGCCCGGCTCTCGCCCAGGGCGCTGGCGGCATTCGATGCCGCCTGACGGGCGTTTGAGGGTCAAGTTCTGGGGCACGCGCGGCTCGATTCCGGTGGCCATGACGTCCGCCGAGGTCCGGCGCAAGCTGGTCTCGGCCCTGCTCCGAGCCTCCGGACGTAAGCTCGAAACACACGAGCAAGCTTCCGCCTTCCTCGAGCGCGAGCTCGACTTCGCCGGCTCCCACACCTTCGGCGGGAACTCGTCCTGTGTGGAGATCATCACGGGCCAGCGGGACTACGTGCTGTGCGACCTGGGCTCCGGCGCCCGCGTCTTCGGCAACGAGGTGCTCGCCACGCGCGGGCCCTCGGGCCAGAGGTTCCACGCGTTCATGTCCCATACGCACTGGGATCACATCATGGGCTTTCCGTTCTTCATGCCGGTCTACACGGCCGGTAACCACATCCGGATCTACGGCTGCCACGCCGATCTGGAGGAAGCTTTCCGCAGCCAGCACGCGGCGCCGTCCTTTCCGGTGGATTTCTCGCGACTCCCAGCGACGATCGAGTTCGTGCGGCTCGAACCCGACCGCGACTACGAGATCGCCGGGCTCAGGGTGCGGCCCAAGCTGCAGCGTCACGGCGGCGATTCGTACGGTTATCGGTTCCAGGCCAGCGACAAGGTCGTCGTGTACTCGACGGACGCGGAGCACAAGCAGGACGACCTGACGGAGATCAAAGCCTTCGCCGAGTTCTTCCGCGACGCCGACCTCGTGATCTTCGACTCCCAGTACTCGCTGGCCGAGGCCACGTCGATCAAGGAAGACTGGGGGCACTCGAGCAACGTCGTCGGACTCGAGCTCTGCCAGATGGCAGGCGCCAAGCGCCTGTGCCTCTACCACCACGAGCCCGTCTCCGACGACGAGCGAATCGCCGCGCTCCTCGCCGAGACGCGCCGGCTCGAGGAGATCACCCGCACCGACCGGCGGGTCGAGATCCTGGCGGCTTACGACGGCATGGAGATCGCCCTCTGAGCCTTCCGGCCTGAGCAACGATGCACTGGTCGGAACGCCGCTGGGTTCGTGTCCTCTGCGGTAGCCGTGGCCAGCCCCTCGGGGTGGCGTTGCTGGTGTTGGCGCTGGCGCTCGAGCTTGCTCCCGACCTGTTCGGACTCGGCCTCGTCCGGCTCGCGGCGTTCGACGCCTACCAGCGATGGGCGCCCCGCACCCGTCACTCTGCGCCGGCCGTCATCGTTGCGATCGACGACGAGAGCCTGCATCGGCACGGCCAGTGGCCGTGGCCGCGGACCTGGCTCGCCGAGTTGGTGGCGCGTGTCGCGAAAGCCGGCCCCGCCGCGATCGGTATCGACATCGTGATGCCCGAGGCGGACCGGCTCTCGCCGGGGCGGCTGCCGGAGTTCGTGCCCGGGATGGGCGACGACCTGGTCCAGCGGCTTTCCCGTCTGCCGAGCAACGACGCGGTCCTGGCGCAGACGCTTCAGGTCTCACCGATCGTGCTCGGGGTCGCGGGGCTGGAAGTCGAAGCGCCCGGGACGCGGCGCAACGTCCGGCGGGTGCCGTTCCGGATCATCGGCGCCGATCCGAAGCCGCGCGTGCGCCGTTTCGAGGCCACGCTCCACAGCGCCGAGGAGATCGACCGCGTCGTCAAGGGACACGGGCTTCTCAGCGTGGATACCGAGCGCGGTGTGGTGCGGCGCATGCCGCTCGTCGCGGCCGTTGGTGACGCGTTGGTGCCCGCGTTCGGCATCGAGATCCTGCGCGTCGCGACCGGCGAGCCGCTGCTGACCGTGCGCGCCGGCGCCCGCGGCGTCGAGGCGGTGGGTGTCGGCGACCTGTTCGTTCCCACCGAGCCCGATGGCAGCGTGCGGGTGCACTTCGCGCGGCCCGATCCCGCGCGCTTCGTCTCTGCCTCGGACGTCCTCGCCGGGAAGATCGATCCACACCTGCTCGAGCGCAAGCTCGTACTGATCGGCGTCACCGCGCTCGGTCTGTCGGACTATCAGGCGACGCCGGTCGCTGACCGGATGTCCGGGGTCGAGATCCACGCCCAGCTGCTCGAAAACATTTTCGACGCCGATCTGCTCTCTCGGCCTCGCGCCGTCGCGTGGGCCGAGGCCGGTGCGTTGCTCGGCGGCGGTCTCCTGTTGATCTGGCTGATGCCGCGCTCGTCGCCGCTGGCCTCGGTATCGATCTATCTCCTGATGGTCGGCGCCGTCGTGACCGCGGGAGCTCTTCTCTACCTCAAGGCCGGGATCCTGTTCGACGCCGCGTCTCCGTCGCTCGCGCTCGGCGCGCTGTTCACCGCGATGCTGGTCGTCACCCTGGCCGAGACCGAGAGCCACCGTCAGTCGCTGCGCCGCCAGGTCGAGCAGCAGCGGGAGCAGGCCGCGCGCCTCGCCGGCGAGCTCGAAGCCGCCCGCCGGATCCAGATGGGAAGCCTCCCGAATCCAAAGACCGCGTTCCCGGGGGATACGCGGCTCGATCTCTACGCGCTTCTCGAGCCTGCTCGCGAGGTCGGCGGCGATCTCTACGACTTCTTCGCGCTCGACCGCGACCGACTGATGTTCCTGATCGGGGACGTCTCGGGGAAGGGATTGCCGGGAAGCCTCTTCATGGCGGTGAGCAAGGCCCTCTACAAGAGCGCCGCGCTGCGAGGAAGCGGCGCCGTCGATACCGTCATGCGCGAGGCTGACCTCGAAATCTCCCGGGACAACGCCGAGGGGCTCTTCGTCACGATGCTGGCCGGCATTCTCGACGCACGCACCGGCGTTCTCGAGTATTGCAACGCCGGCCACGAGCCGCCCTATGTGCTGCCCAACGGCGACCATCCGCTGGTCTGCCTCATGGAAGGGGGCGGTCCACCGCTTTGCGCCGTGGACCGCTTTGCCTATACGGCGAGCACGTGCCGTCTGACGCCGGGCGACACGATCTGCCTGGTGACCGACGGCGTGCTGGAGGCGATGAGCCCGAAGGCCGAAGCGTATGGGCGGAGCCGCTTCGAGGCGCTGCTGGAGAAGGTCGGTCGCGCCGCGACTGCCGCAGAGGTAGGCGAAGCGATCCGTCTCGAGGTCAGCCGGTTCGCCGATGGCGTCGAGCAATCCGACGACATGGCCATTCTCGTGCTGCGCTGGAGGGGACCTACCGGACGCTGATCTCGACGCGCCGGTTCCGCGGCTCGGGCACATCCTGGGCCGTCGGAACCTCGGGCTCGCGCCAGCCGCGGCCCGCGACCGAGATTCGAACCTTGGGGATGCCGATCTTCAAGAGCTCGTCGCGGCAGCGCTCGGCGCGCTTGCGCGAGAGCGCGTCGTTGTACTGCATGGAGCCGACGCGGTCGGTATGGCCGATGATGACGATCTCGGGCGCCGGCCGGCGAGCAATCTCGGCGAAGATCTGGGCGACGAGCACCTTGGACTCCGGAGCGAACTCGTCGGTGTCGGTGAGGAAGTACAGGAAGAAGGACACCGGCCGCCTCGGCTGGGCCGCGAGCGCGGGACCGAAGTCCCGCTTGACGTCGGCCTCGGAGGTCGTGAAGCCGTCAACGCTGCCGATGTTCTTCACCCGCGCAGCGGCGTAGGCGGAATCGAGCGTGCGCTTCTGTCCCTCGCTCTCGACGGTCAGGGCGCCGATCTTGCCGTTCTTGCCAGGCAGGAGGACGTAGAGATCGTTCCGGCTGGCGCAGCCCGCCAGAGCGGTCAGCGCGAGCGGCGCCAGCCAGACGAGGTTTCGGGTCCAGGCGGGCAGGGGGTCAGTCTTTCGCCGGGCCGGTCCGAACCAGGAACTCGGTCCCGCGCACGCCGAGAATCGCCGCCGGCGTCTTGACCTTCATCGCCTCGGGCGATTGCTTGGCCAGCTTGCCGGAGACGACGGCCAGAGTACCCTGCTTCAGCGAGCTGTCGAAGGCACCCTGGTGGGTCGTCGAGTCGAACACGAAGCGATCGATCGCGAGCACGCTGTCCGGGCCGATCGAGACCAGGCTGTTGTCGCGGAACGTGATACCGACGGAGCCATCCGATCCCGTGATCACCACGTCGCCTTGCTGCACGACTTGACCGACCTTGGCCTGGAGCTTCTTGCCGGAGCGCTCGATCTGCGCCGAGCCCGTCGAGACCTTGATCTGGCCGGCGTCCTCGGCCGCGGCGACCGCGACGCCGACCGCCAGAACCATCGGTAGCATTAGAGCAATGAACCCGGATTTCATAGTGTCCTCCTCACAATCGTCGGGCCGATTCCGGAATGCACAGCCGCCCGACGTGCAACCCGATGTATATATAGTAGCCGAGTCGGTCTCGACATCTCGTGAGATCCGGAGGTCGCGACGAGCTACGACGCCGTTACCGGAAACCACAACAGAACCTTCCCGGCGCGTCGGGACACCCTACCCGCGGTGGCGCAGTTCATCGCCGATATCTGCGCGGCGAACGGGGTGCCGCGCAAGGCGTGCCTCCGGTTGACCTTGCTCGTCGAGGAGCTGTTCACCAACACCGTCGTCCACGGCCACGGCGCCGACACCGAGTCGCCCGTGTATCTCGCCTTCGAGATCCAGCCCGGCGCGATCGCGCTCACCTACGAGGACACGGCGCGCCCGTACGATCCATTCGCCCGCGTCGGCGTGCCCGACGACGCCCTCGGCGTCGAGGAGCGGCCCGTCGGCGGTCTCGGGGTCGTGCTGGTCGCCGCGATCGCCGAGCGCGTCGAGTACGCGCACGTCGGAGGCAAGAACCGCATCTCGCTCGTGATCCCGACGCCGGCAGATCCCTGAGGAGCCACCATGACGACACCGCTCGTGACGTACGCCGCCGACGGCCGCGTCGGCATCGTCTCGCTCAACCGGCCCGACAAGCTCAATGCCATCAGCCCGGACCTGAAGCGGCTCCTGGTGGAACACTTTCACGAGGCCGATCGCGACCCGGCCACCAGCGTCGTGATCCTCCGCGCCGAGGGTCGGAGCTTCTGCGCGGGCTACGACATCTCGCCCAATCCGGCGCGCGCCGCCCGACGCGGCAACGCGCTCGCGTGGCACGAATCGCTCACCGACGACGTCGCGCTCGAGATGACGCCGTGGGAGATGAAGAAGCCGGTGATCGCGTCCGTCCAGGGACACTGCCTCGGCGGCGGCTGCGAGCTGGCGATGATGTGCGATCTCACGATCGCGGCCGACGATGCGCTCTTCGGTGAGCCGGAGATTCGCTTCTCGAACGTCGGTCCGGCGCTCGTCATGCCCTTCGTCATCGGGCTCAAGCGCGCCCGCGAGCTCCTCTTCTTCGGCGATCCGATCGACGCGCAGACCGCGCTCCAGTACGGCATGGTGAACCGGGTCGTGCCCCGAGCGGAGCTCGCGCCCGCGACCCTCAAGTTCGCGCGGCGGATGGCGCTCATCTCGCCCGAGGCGCTTTCCGGCACCAAGCTCGCCATCAACCGCGGCGCGGAGGCGGCCGGTTTCCGGAATGCGATCCGCGCGGGACTCGACATTTTGGCGCCTCTCTACGCGGCTCGCACGGAAGTCGGAATGAAGTTCGACGAGATCCGAGAAAAAGAAGGCCTGGGCGCCGCTCTGCGCTGGCGCGCCTCCCAGTTCGCCGACTGAGCTCTACGCCCTCACCAGCTTTCAAGGTCCGCCAGCGGTGGCCGGCGCGCGGGCGGCGGGGGCCCGGGGGTACGCGCGGGGCCTAGTGGGCCCCCCTCGTCCCGTGCGCGACTCGAAGAGTCGCGATTCGGGCGAGCGGGTGACGCAGCCCCACGCGTACCCCCGGGCCCTCGCCGCCCGCGCGCCGCCGCCTCGCTTAGCGACCTTTAAAAGAAGGTTTGCGTTTCTCGATGAAGGCGCGCGCCGATTCCTGGAAGTCTTCGCTCAGGTGCAGACCGAGGCCCTGGGTGTAGTAGCGCGACTGACGCTGCATCTCGTTCACGAACCAGCGCATGACGCGGACATTGGCCCGAACGGCCAGCGGCGGATTCTCGAGGATCTCCGCGGCCAGGGCCTCGGCGGCCGGAATCAGCTCCGCGCCCGGCACCACGCGATTCACCATGCCGTGCTGGTGCGCCTCCTCGGCGGTGAACATGCGGCCGGTCAGCGCCACCTCGTTCGCGAACCGGCTGCCCGTCCAGAACCAGGTCGCCACCCAGTGCTGGCCGCCGCCGAGTCCGCGCTGGACCTCGCTGATCTGGAATTTCGTTCCCGACGCCGCCACGACCAGATCGCACGATTGCGACAGCGAGTAGCCGAGCCCGAGCGCATAGCCGTGCACCGCGGCGATCACCGGCTTCCAGTTGACGGCGTCGCCCAACCCGTTTTCACGTGACCGCCGGCCGGCCGGACCGCCGAGCCGCTTGAGCTCCTCGCGCGTGCGCAGCTGACGCTGGCGTACGTCGGCGCCGGAACAGAAGGCGCGGCCGGCGCCGCTGAGGATCGCCACCTTCAGCTCGGTGTCGGCATCGAACTCGAAGAGCGCGTCGTTGACCTCCTCCACCAGCTGATCGCTCGCGGCGTTGAGCTTCTCCGGACGATTCAGGACGATGTGGCAGATGGCCCCCTTCGGCTCGTAGCGCACCGTCTCGAATTTCGTCGCGCCGTTGTCGCGTGTCGTCATGGGACGGCTCCTATTTGAACGCGGGCATCACGTGCTGCGTGAGGATCTGCAGGCTGCGCGTCTCCTGCGGCAGCGGCAAGAGCCCGCCCGGGTTCAGCTCGGCCGCGACGCCGTTCAGACTGAGCTCTTCGCGAAGCTGCGCGAACCGATCCACGAGCGCCGGGCCCGTGCCGAACGCGACCTTGGTGCTGAGGATCTCGGGGTACGAGAGCGTCGAGAGCGTCTTGGCCTGAGTGACTCGCCGCTCGACCGGCCCGGTACCGGCCCGTCCGATCGGCGCGCGGGTCAGATCGGCCTGGCGCTGGAAGTAGTACATGATCGTCTCTTCCGGCTCTTCGACCGCGGCCTTCTCCGTGGGGGCCGCGTACACGGGGATGCGCAGGCACACGTCGCCGTTCCCGGGGTGCCCGGCTTCGCGCCAGGCCTCGCGATAGCGCTTCACATGCACGGCCAGCTCGGGGGTGGCCATGCCGCGAAGACCCACGAAGATCGGTAGGCCGAGCCGGCCGACGTGCGGAAACGTCTCAGCGGTCGTCGCGGCCATCCTGACCGGGGGATGCGGCTGCTGATACGGACGGGGCGTGACCGTCGTCTCGTTGAAACGATAGAACTTGCCCTCGTAGCTGAAGGGCTCGCCCTTCCAGGCCTTGAGGATGATCTCGAGCGCTTCGAAGACGCGTGGCTGGCTCTCCTCGTACGGAACGCCGAGCGCGTCGTACGCGCGCGGGCCGCCGCTCCGGCCGATCCCGAAGTCGAACCGTCCCTGGCTCAGGTGATCGAGCGTCGCGACCTCGCCGGCGACGCGGAGCGGGTGGTTCAGCGGAAGGAGCTGGACGGCCGTCCCCACGCGCAGGCGCCGGGTGCGGGCCACGATCCAGCTCGCCACCAATAAGGGCGCCGAGAGGACCGAGCGAGCGGGGTTGACGAGCATCTCCGCCAGCCACACGACGTCGAGTCCCCACGCTTCACCCGCGTCGACGAGCTCGAAGAGCTCGCGGAACGCGTCTCCCTGACTGCTCCCGCGCCGTATCTGCTCGGTGAAGATTCCAAAGTCCATACGGTCTCCCTTTCCCCGGCGCAGACGGTCACTCCTGCCGGGGCCATCGTGAGCGATACTGCTCCGGCCCCGACCGTGCCGTCAAGGAGCCCGTGAGCACCAGCACTCATCGTTCCGCCGATCCTGGCGAATTCCTGGGATCCCGTGCTCGACTCGGGGGATTTCCGGCGACGTATCGGGGATTCCCTGAATGGAGCCCACCCGGGTTCCACCCCTATCGTGACATTGCTGAGAGTAGGCGGAACCGATGGGTCCCTAGGAGGCCGGTTTGGCGGAGGGTCGGCGATGCTGACGAGATGGATGGGTGCGGCGGTCGTAGCGGCGGCGCTGGTGCTCGGGCCTGGACATCCGCTCGCGGCGCCTCCAGTCCCGCCGAGCGGATACACGATGGGTCCCGAGGACGTCCTCGACGTCACCGTGTGGAACAACACAGGGCTCAGCCGGACGGTCCCGGTGCGGCCCGACGGCATGATCTCGCTGCCGCTGCTCGACGACGTGCAGGCCGCAGGCCTCACGCCCAAGCAGCTCAAGGCCGATCTGACCAGGCGGCTCGCGAAGTACATCACCTCGCCCGAGGTGTCGGTCATCGTCCGCGAGATCCACAGCCTGAAGGTCGCGGTGATCGGGGAAGTGAGAAAGCCCGGCCGCTACGACCTGAAGAGCCGAACCTCTGTCCTCGACGCCATCGCGCTCGCCGGAGGCTTCAACGATTTCGCTCGACGATCGAAGATGTCGATCGTCCGCGTGGAGGGTTCGACGGTGACCCGGATCCCGTGCGACTACGACAAGGTCGTCTCCAGCGGTCCAGTGGAGGCTTTTTTCCTGCGACCCGGCGACACGCTGATCGTGCCCTGAGATGGCCACGGCCCAGCGAGAGCGCGGCGAGACGATCGGGGCGCCGCCGGCGCGGGCCAGCGGCGGCTCCGCGATCACGCGCACGCTGGCGGTCCTGCGACGCCACGCGTGGCTGGCGGCGGCGGCCTTCGGAGCGATATTCGCGGGAGCCGCGACGGTCGCGGCGTCACTGCCCGACATCTACCGCGTGACGGCCACGGTGCTCGTCGAGCATCCCGGAACCACGGAAGGGGCCGGGAAGTCGCTGATCGCCGGCGAGCTCGAGACACGGCTGCAGACGATCGGTCAAGAAGTGCTGAGCCAGGCCCGGCTCATCGCTCTCATGGAATCGTTCGATCTCTACCCTGAGCTCAGAGCGCGCGGAGCCTACGTTGCGGCTGTGGAGCTGCTGCGGCGCGATATCCAGGTGAAGCTCGTCAGGGTGGAACCGGCGGCGGGCCGGCCGACCACCGTGGCCTTCGGCATTACGTTTCGCTGCCGGGATCCCGAGGTGGTCGCGCGGGTGGCCAACGCCCTGGCGTCCTTCTATGTCGAGGAGAACGCGAAGATCCGTGTGCGCCAGGCGAGCGCCGCGCGGCTCACCCGCCTGACCCAGGAATTGGCCCAGATGCAGGAGGTCTATACCGCTCAGCATCCGGACGTCATCCGACTGAAGGCAGAGATCGCCACGCTCGAGCGTCTGCCGAGCGCGACCGCCGCGGTCGGGGAAGAGTTCCGAATCCTGGATCCGGCGGTTCCCGCTCGGAACGCGGTCGCGCCCCAGCGTCGCTTGTTCATTCTGCTCGGCCTGGGGCTCGGCCTTGGCGCGGCGGCGGCGGCCGTGCTGATCGCCGATCGGCTCGATGGATCGTTCCACACGCTCGAGGAGCTCCGGGCGTTCAGCAAGCTGCCCGTCCTGGTCACCATTCCGAAAATCGGCGTCGCCGGCATGGACCGGCAGCGACTCTGGCTGCGGGCGGCTCCGATCGCGATCGGTCTCGTCCTGGTGGTGCTCGCCTCGTATCACTTCGCAAGCGGCAACGACCAGCTGGCCTTTCTCTTCTCGCGCGGCACGCCCTGAGCGGTCCTCAGATCCCGCGTTCCGCCAGGAACTTGGCGTAGTCGCGCTGCCCCGCCTTCGCCTTCTGGATCTGCTCGGGCGAGTAGAACTTCGCGAGGTCGACGACCTCGATGTTGTAGCGGGCCCGCTCGAACGCATCCTTGTGGATGAACGGGCGCGTGGCGTCGATGCCCATCGCGCCCGAGAACCGGATGTTGCTCTGCGTCCACTGGCGCTCGCCGGCCGAGCTGCGCTCCGCGGGCTGGAAGGTCTGCCCGAAGCCGCCCTCGCAGATCGTCAGGATGTCCTCCCTGGGATTTACGCGAGTCGTGAGCGCCCACAGGACGTCCTCGACGTTGTAGATGTCGACGTCCTCGTCGACGACGATGCCGAGGCGCGCGCCCAGCGAGATCGAGAGCGCGGCGGTCAGGATGTTGCGCTGCAGCCCCTCGTCGCGGGCGCGCCGTTTCTTGACCTGGAAGATCACGCCGCCCCAGTCGGTCATGCCCATGGGGATGTGGGTATCGACGCAGAGGCCGGGGACGATGCGCTCGGCCAGCTCGAGGAAGCACGCCTCGCGCACGACGCCGTCGATGAAATGCTCGTCCATCCCGTGGACGATGAGCCCGTAGTAGAGCGGCCGGTCGGCGCGGTGGGTGATCGCCGTTGCCTGGAACTTGTACGTCCGATACGACTTGCCCATGTAGCCCGACCACTCCGGATGGAACGGA
>Ga0137396_10000407_pt1 | contig 20237 bp, 20 predicted proteins | sample czc16metaG_FD_108284 | JGI IMG/M metagenome (GOLD analysis project Ga0137396, IMG submission 108284) | Vadose zone soil microbial communities from Angelo Coast Range Reserve, California, USA - czcobulk3.16 metaG | ecosystem: Environmental > Terrestrial > Soil > Vadose zone | place: USA...
CGGCCACGTAGGTATCGCGCGTGCCGAAATCGGTCGTCAGCGTGATGACCGCCACGTCAACGATCGCGATCGACCACGAAGTCCGCGATCAATGCAAGCGTTTCTCGCTCCTCCGACGGCACGAAGGCCCCCAGCGCGGCCTTCGCCGACCGGGCGTACTCGTGCGCCTGGGCCATGGCGTACTCCACGCCCTCGTGCTCGAGAACGCAGCGCCGGATCTCATCGATCCCCTCGGCACCGAGAGTGTGGCGCTTGAGGAAGCTTCTCACGCGCTCGGACTCGGCAGGCGTCGCGCGCGCCAGCATCGCGATGAGTGGCAAGGTCCGCTTGCCCTCGCGGAGGTCGGCGCCGATCGCCTTGCCGAGACGATCCTGATCGGCGACGAAGTCGAGCGAGTCGTCCGAGATCTGGAAGGCGACGCCGATGTCCATACCGTACTGCGTGAGCGCGTCGATCTGCCCGGCCGGGAGCCCGCCGAGGAGCGCGCCGATACGGCAGCACGCGGAGATGAACGACGCCGTCTTCTGCGTGATGATTCTCAGATAATCCTCCTCGGTGGTGACGCCGCTCCGCTTGAGCTGGAGCTGAAAGACCTCGGCCTCGGTCATCGAGACCGTCGCCCGCGCGAGAGTCTCCATGACGGCGCGGTCGTTGTCCCGCACGAGCATCGCGAACGACTTCGCGTAGAGGTGATCGCCCACCAGGACGGACGCGTCGTCGCCCCACTGCGCGTTCGCCGACGGCCGCCCGCGCCGGAGCGGCGCCTGGTCGACGACGTCGTCGTGGATGAGCGTCGCGGTATGGAGCATCTCGACGACGCAGGCCAGGCGCACGCTTCGAGGACCGGCGTAGCCGGACAGGCGCGCCGCCAGCAAGAGGAGCATCGGGCGAAGGCGCTTGCCGCCGGCGCCCGCGATGTACCCGCCCATCTCCTGGATCAGCGCCACGGGCGAGTCCAGCTCGCGGCGGATCTCCGCCTCGACGCGCTCCAGGTCGGCGCCAACCAGGCCGGCGACGCGCTCTTTCAGAACCCGCTCGAGAGTGGGCGTGGCCACGCGAGCGATTACTTCGGGACGACGCGATCCTTGACCTGGATCCGCGCGCCCGGGGCCACCGTCTGAACGTCAGCGACCGAAAACCGCTCGCGCATCTCGGTGACGCGCGCCGTACCGACCTCCTCGTCGAGCTCGCCCAGAACCTCGCCCGTCACGGGATGCACGAGCGGGATCGCGTCGCGACGAAGACTCACGAGGGTCCCCGTCCGGATCCCATCGGCCGCGGTCAGGTCGATGACGATGCGGGTCGTGTCCACGTAGACGACGATCCCCCTCTTTGGACTCTCGGACGCCTTGCCGTTCGTGGGCGCCGAGGGCGTGGCTCCCGCCGCGGTGCCGCTGCGCGGAGCGGCCGGGGTCGTCTGGGGCGGCGCCGGAGTTCCGGCGGCCGTCTGCGTCGGCATGCCCTGACGTGGGCTGATCTTCCCACCGCCGGGCGGCGAGCCGTACCGGGCGACGATTTCGGGCGGCGCGATGATCGAGCTCTTGCCGAACACCACGGTCCCCAATGTCACCGGCGTCTTGTCTTCCTCGACCCAGACGTACTCGGGCTCGCTCGGGACATCGCCGAAGCGGGGATTCCTGATCAGGAGCCACCTGGTCTCGGCCGACTTGATCACGACCGACGGATCGCCGGCGTTGGGGACACCGATGACCTGCTTCGCCGTCGAGCAGCCAAACGCCGTGACGGCAACGACGACGAGCAGCGCGAGGCGTCGCACAGTCATGGTGCCGGCCACACCATAGCAGGATCACCCGGCCAAAACATCAGTCTTCGCTGGCCGGTTCCCACGGAAAGCGTTGTTCCTCCGCCGCGGCGGGCGGCAGGAGGGGCGCGCGGCGGGAAAAGAGCGCAGTGCCCGTCACGGCCGAGATCCAGGTGGCGTCGAGGTAGACGACGCCCCGGCGCTCGATCAGGACCGGCACGACCCAGCCGGCCACCTCGAACTTCCTCGAGACGCGCACCGCCCGATCCGGGAGGGCCAGCACTTCCTGGACGTGCGCGCCGCCGTTCGCGAAGAGGTCACTCACGGCGAGCGGATCGGCCACCTGAAAGCGTTTCGAGCCCTCGAGCGCCACCGCCAGGAGATACGGAACGCGGCGGAGATCCGGTTTCGACTTGGATTCCGTCAAATCGAGGACGGGGGTGACCGCGACCTTGATGCGCCCCCGGGTGATTCGGACGCCGTCGTCGGGCTGCGGAGCCGGCTTACCCTCGATCGGGACGTACAGCGCCTCGGAGAACCGCGGCTGCACGGTGCGGATCTGGGCATAGCCGAGGACGTCCTCGTATCGTCCGAGGGCTTTGCGGGTGACCGGGTGATGGAATTCTTCGCCCTTGCGAAAGATGGTGAACTCCTGACCGACCTGGGCGCCCGCGCCCTCGCCGACGTCCACATAGAGCGTGCTTCCTTCCTCGCCGATCACGAGGCCTTCCAGAGGACTGAAGGCCTTGGTGAAGTCGTCGACCATGAGCGCGAAGGTCGCTCCGAGCCGATCGGCCATCCCGGCGGCGGCGCTGGAGGCGCTCGCGAGCGCGCCCAGCACGAGGAGGCCGCCGATCGTCCAGGCCCGCATGCTCAGAAGGTCACCGACGGCCTGTGGATACCGAACACTCCGCGCAGACGGTCGCAGATTTCGCCGAGCGTGACGCCGACCTCCACGGCCGCGACGAGGGGCGGCAGGAGGGTGTCGCGGCCGCGCGCCGCGGCTTCGAGCCCGTCGAGCACCCGCCCGGTGGCATCGCGATCCCGAGTCGCGCGCGCGCGGACGACTCGTTCGGCGAGGGCGGCGCCGACGGCCGCGTCGACTTGGAAGAGATTGCCCGGCGGGAGGTCGTCCGTCACGTACTCGTTGACCCCGACGACGATGCGCGCGTGGTCCTCGACCTCTTTCTGGTATCGGTACGCCGCGTCCTGGATCTCGCGTTGCATGAAGGGAATGGCCGCGACCGCGCCGCCCAGGTCGTCGATCTTCGCGATGTAGGCCCGCGACGCCTCCTCAATGTCGCCGGTCAAGCGCTCGAGCGCGAAGGCGCCGCCGAGCGCGTCGGCCACGTCGGCGACGCCCGACTCGTGGGCGAGGACCTGCTGGGTCCGGAGCGCGATCCGCACCGCGCGCTCGGTGGGCAGCGCGAGCGCCTCGTCCATCGAGTTCGTGTGCAGGGACTGGCAGCCGCCGAGCACGGCGGCGAGCGCCTGGACCGTCACCCGGACGATATTGTTCTCGGGCTGCTGCGCCGTCAGCATGCTGCCCGCGGTCTGCGCGTGAAATCTCAGCGCCAGGGAGCGCGGGTCGCGGGCGGAAAATCGCTCGCGCATGATCCGCGCCCACAGACGACGCGCGGCGCGGAACTTCGCGATCTCCTCCAGGAGATTGTTGTGCGCGTTGAAGAAGAACGAGAGCTGCGGAGCGAAGACATCGACGCCGAGGCCGGCCTCGACCGCCGCCTGGACGTAGGCGATGCCGTTGGCCAAGGTGAAGGCGACCTCCTGCACCGCGGTGCACCCGGCTTCCCGCATGTGGTACCCGGAGATCGAAATCGTGTTCCAGCGCGGCACGTGATCCTTGCAATACGCGAAGGTGTCGGTGATCAAGCGCATCGACGGGCCGGGCGGGAAGATGTAGGTCCCGCGCGCGATGTACTCCTTGAGGATGTCGTTCTGCACGGTCCCGCTGAGGTGATCGGCGGTGATCCCCTGGCGGCGCGCGGTCGCGACGTAGAGGGCCAGCAAGATGGACGCGGTGGCGTTGATCGTCATCGAGGTCGAGACGCGGTCGAGCGGAATGCCCTCGAAGAGATCCTGCATGTCCTCGAGCGAGGCGATGGACACGCCGACCTTGCCCGTCTCGCCGCGCGCCATCGGCGCGTCGGGATCGTAGCCCATCTGGGTCGGCAGATCGAAGGCCACCGAGAGACCGGTCTGTCCCTGCTCGAGCAGGAAGCGGTAGCGCTTGTTCGTCTCGACCGCGGACCCGAAGCCGGCGTATTGCCGCATCGTCCAGAGGCGCTTGCGATGCATCTCCGGGTGCACCCCGCGAGTGAACGGAAACTCGCCGGGCTCGCCGAGGTCCGAGGCGAGGCGTTCCGCCGGGGCATCCTGGGGCCCGTAGACGGGCTTGAGCGGCTCTCCCCACGACGTCTTGAACTCCTTGGGCCGGTCCGTCATAAGGGCAGATTACCGTGCTTCTTGGGCGGATTGCTGTCGCGCTTGGTCCTCAGGAGCTCGAGCATCTCGCAGAGCCGCGCGCGCGTGTCCCTGGGCTCGATCACCTCGTCGATGTAGCCGTGCTCCGCGGCCACGTACGGGGTCGCGAGCATCTCGCGGTACTCGTGCGCCTTCTCGGCCTTGAAGCCGGTCGGGTCTCCCGCCTGCTCGGCCTCGCGCCGGTAGAGGATGTTCACGGCGCCCTCGGGGCCCATGACGGCGATCTCGGCCGTCGGATAGGCGAAGTTCGCGTCCCCGCGGATGTGCTTGGACGACATGACGCAGTACGCGCCGCCGTACGCCTTGCGGGTGATCACGGTCAGCTTGGGCACGGTCGCCTCGCAGAAGGCATACAGGAGCTTCGCGCCGTGCTTGATGATCCCGCCGAACTCCTGCGTCGTCCCCGGCAAGAACCCCGGCACGTCCTCGAATGTCACCAGCGGAATGTTGAAGCAATCGCAGAACCGGACGAACCGCGCGCCCTTCAGCGAGGCGTTGATGTCGAGACATCCCGCGAGGTGCGCGGGCTGGTTGGCGACGATCCCGACCGGCCGTCCACCCAGACGCCCGAAGCCAACGATGAGGTTGGGCGCGAACCCGGCGTGGACCTCGAAGAAGTAATGCTCGTCCAGCACCGTGCGGATGACCTCCAGCATGTCGTAGGGCTTGTTCGGCTGATCCGGCACGATCGACTGTAGGTTCTCGTCGCGGCGGTCGATGGGATCGCGGGTCGGCCGCCGCGGGGGCTCCTCGAGGTTGTTCTGCGGCAGAAACGTCATCAGCTCGCGGATCAGCGCCAGGCACTCTTCTTCGCTGTCGGCCGCGAAGTGGGCGACGCCGGACGTGGTGCTGTGCGTCCGCGCTCCGCCGAGATCTTCGGCCGACACCGCCTCGTGCGTCACCGCGCGGATCACGTCCGGGCCAGTGACGAACATGTACGAGGTGTTCTTCACCATCAGAATGAAGTCGGTCAGCGCGGGCGAGTATACCGCGCCGCCCGCGCACGGGCCCATGATTGCCGAAATCTGCGGAACGACTCCGGAGGCCAAGGTGTTACGCAAAAACACGTCGGCGTAGCCGGCGAGCGAGACGACGCCTTCCTGGATTCGCGCGCCGCCCGAGTCGTTGAGCCCGATGATCGGCGCGCCGGTCTTCATCGCCAGATCCATGATCTTGCAGATCTTGCGCGCGTGAGCCTCCGAGAGCGAGCCGCCGAACACGGTGAAGTCCTGAGCGAAGACGAACACCGGCCGGCCGTGGATGCGACCTGAGCCCGCGACGACGCCGTCGCCGGGCGTTCGCTGTGCGGCCATGTCGAAGTCGTGGCTCTGGTGCACCACGAGCTTGTCGATCTCCGCGAAGGATCCCGCGTCGAGCAGGATCTCGAGCCGCTCGCGTGCGGTCTTCTTGCCGGCCTTGTGCTGGCGACCTATCCGCTCCTCGCCGCCGGCCAGCTCGGCCTCGGCATGTCGGCGACGAAGCTCGTCGAAGCGATCCTGGTGCGACATCAAGGTCCTAGTTTCATTGACTTTCGGTCGATTTTCCACCAATAATTCAGCCCCATGCCATTCTGGGTCCAGATGCTCCTCTCTCTGGCGGCGTTTGCGCTGCTGCTGGCGCTCGTCGCCGCGGTCTGGGCGCTCAGAGGGGTGGCGCAACGGGCCGAGGCGGTGCTGGCCATCGTCGAGCAGGAGCTGAGGCCGCTGATCGGCCAGGCGCTGGCGCTCACCGAGGACGTGCGGGGGCTCACGCGTGAGGCGGGACGTGAGCTCGAGCGCGTCGGCGCCGTGACGGACCGGGTGGAGGACGTCGCGACCGGGCTCGGTCGGATCGTCATGACGCTCGGCAGCCTGACCCGCGCCGGCCAGATCGTCGGCGTGGCGGCAGGTCTCAAGAAGGGTATCGACGTATTCGTTCATCGCCTCAGGCATCAAGGAGATCACCATGAACAATGATCGACGCGACGCGGGAGGTTACATGGGCTGGTTTTTGTTCGGCACGGTGCTCGGCGCCGGGGTTGCCCTCCTGATGACGCCGAAGACGGGCGCGCAGGCGCGCGAGCTCCTGTCCGAGCGCGGCGGAGACGTGGCGCGCCGGGCGCAAGAGTTCGCCAACGAGGCGCAGGGCCGCGCCGGCGAGTGGATCGACAAGAGCCGTGAGATCTTCGAGGAGCAGACGCAGCGCCTCATGAGCGCGTTCGAGGCCGGCCGCGACGCCATGCGAGAGGAGATCCGGAGAGGGTCCAGCGAGTCGCGTGGCTGAGATCGAGGTCCCCAATCCCGACGAGATCCACGAGCGCGGCGAGACGGCATTCGGCCGTCGCGCCGCGCTCACGACGGCGATCTACGCGATCGTGCTGTCGATCGCCTCGCTCGGGGGCAACAATACGATCAAGGAGATGCTGCTATCCCAGCAGCAATCCTCCGATCAGTGGGCGTTCTACCAGGCCAAGGTGATCCGGGAGCACCAGTATCGCGGGCAGAAGATGCTGCTGGAGACGCAGCTGGCCGAGCCCTCGGTCCTGAAGGGCCCCGAGCGCGCCAAGGTCGAGGCACTCGCGGCGAAGTTCGCCGAGGAGGAGAAGCGGTACAACGCCGAGAAGAAGGAAATCGAGGCGGCAGCCAAGAAGCTCGAGGCGGCGCGAGACCACCGCCGGGAGCGGCATCCCTACTTCGAGTTCGGCGAGGTGCTCCTGCAGATCGCGATCGTGAGCGCCTCGGTGGCGATCCTCTCCACCTCACGCCAGATGTTCTGGTTCTCGCTGGTCCTGGCGGTCCTCGGCGCCGGACTCACCGTGAACGGCTTCGTCCCGATCTTCTCCGTGCCCTTTCTGCACCACCACTGAGCCGTTCGGCGTCGCGTTGCTGTTAGCGCGTCCGGAACCTGACCGCCTGCGAGAGCGCATGCTCCAGGTTCGCTGACGCAAGAGGATAGTTAGGTCGCCTGACCAGAGCCTCCCGATACTTCGCAATCGCCTCTTCCCACTTGCCCTGTTGAGCGAGTGCCCGACCCCAGTTGTTGTAGGGTTCGGCAGCGTCGGGGTCGAGTCGAACGGCGTCGCGATAATGAGCGATCGCCCCATCGAGATCTCCCGAAACGAAGAGCTCATTGCCCCAATTGTAGTGCGGAACGCTGAGGGGTTTGATCTGCAGGGCTTCGCGATACTTGGCGATCGCCTCGTCCCGTCTGCCCTGCAGGGCGAGCGCCCTGCCCCAATTGGTATAGGCCTCGGCACCCCGAGGCTCGAGCCGGACCGCTTCGCGGAAATGGGCGATCGCTTCCTCCGTTTCGCCCGCGGCGAGCAGCGCGTTGCCCCAGTTGAAGTGGGCGACGCCGCTCTCCGGCTGCAGGCGGAGCGCCTCACGGAAGCGGTCAATCGCTTCGCCGATACGTCCCTGCTGGGCCAGCGCAGCACCCCACTGTACCTGGATGTCGGGCGCGTCGGGGCGCATCACCGATGCCTGGCGATAGTGCTCGTTCGCTTCGACCCACCGAGCTTGCTGGCGGCGCACGTTGCCCAAATGCGCATGGCCCACCGACGATGGAGCGAGGGCGGCAGCGTGCGTCCAGAGCCGCTCCGAATCATGCCAGACTCCGATCTGCTTCCATGTGAGGAGCGTGAGCGTCGTCACCAGAACGGCCCCCGCCCCGGTGAGACAGAGTCCGGCGGCCCGGCCGCTCCATCGGCGCGTCCATGCGTGCCAAGCTCCGAACACCGTCGCGCCGGCGAGCACGGCCAGTGAGAGCGAGGGAAGATAGCTGTAGCGATCCGCGCTGATCTGCGGTCCGTTCTGCAAGAGGCCCGACACCGGCAAGAGCGTGATCGCGTACACCAGCCAGACTGCGCCCACGGCGGGCCACCGACGGCGTAAGAGCACTGTCAGCCCCGTGATCAGGGCGACCAGGCCACCACTCACAAGGTACGGCGTGCTCAGTGTCTCAATCGGTCTCCGGAGGGGGTAGAACGGTGAGAGATCGAGCGGAGCGATCGTCTTCCACAGATAGAAGATCAATCCGTAGAGGCTGATCGCCACGCGCTCACCGATTCCAACGTGGGCGACCGAGAAAAGATTGGCGGCATTCCGGGCAGCGACGAGTGTGATTGGAGTGACGATGGCGCTCGCGACCACGAATGGGACTTTCTCCGCCCACCACCGTCGGGCCGGACCGCCGAACCAGCCGCCAGCGCTGCGTCCCAGCCGCCGCAGAGGATAGACGTCGAGCACGATGAGGAGCATCGGAAGCGTGATGGCGATCGCCTTGGACAAGAGGGCCAGCAGAAAGCATCCGAGTGATATCCAGTACCATGGCCGCCCATTCGGGTGGTCGGCGCTCGTGGTTTCGGCGTCTCGCAGATATGCCCAGACTGCGAAAAGGTAGAAGAGTCCCGAAAGGACGTCCCGGCGCTCGGTGATCCACGCCACCGATTCGACCCTGAGCGGGTGCAGCGCGAAGATGAGCGCGGCGAGTACCGCACTGAGTCGCGACGCCAGGGGATGAGCTGCCGTCGCCCCCACCATCGTCAGGCGAAGCAGCCGCTGCGCAGCAAGATAGAACACGGCCGCGTTGGCGGAATGCAGCAGCACGTTGGTGAAGTGATACCCGGCCGGATTCATCCCCCAGATGAGATAGTCGGCACCGAGCGTCATCCACGTGATCGGGACGTAGTGCCCGAGGAGCACCGTCGTCCACATCCATTTGAGCTGGGCCCAGCCGATTCCCCGATAGTGCGTATTGGTGGCGAAATTCTCGAGGTCGTCCCAGTCGACAAACTGATTATCCAGGCTGGGCGCAAATCCAATGAACGTTGTCGCCGCCACGCCGAGTGAGACCCAGGAGTGAAGCCGCCAAGCACCCGACCGCCCGGCTCGCACCGGCGTGCGTGGCGCGCGTTTCTTCATGAGCGTCTTCGCCAGGGACTCTCTGCGTCTGGCGATGGAAGCCAGCGTGTCGCGGAAAGGCTCAGACAGGTGCGGCGTATGGCGCCCGCCCGCCAAAGGTCGGAGAACCCGAGCCGCCGACAGCGCACGGGATCACGCTGACCGACCTGTCGATTGCCCACCACGCGGAACGCGACCAGCCGGAAGAGGTAGACGATGCGGGATTCTGAACGACCTTCTCGCAGACCGAAACGTCGGGCAGCCAGATGCTCGGCATCGTGCCCTAGATGTGGATCGCTTGGCCGAGCGCGGCCAGGGTCGCCTCCAGGGCGGCTTCCGACAGGGTCGGATGGGCGTGGATCGTGTGGATGATCTCCTCGAGCGTCGCCTCCAGGGTGCGGCCGACCGCGAACTCGTGGATGATCTCCGTCGCTTCGGGACCGATGATGTGGACGCCGAGGATCTCGCCCGTCCCCTTGTCCGCGATCACCTTGATGAAGCCCTCCGTCTCGCCCAGCGCAACCGCCTTGCCGTTGGCCGTGAACGGGAAGCGACCGACCGAGACCTCGCGCCCGGCTTCCTTCGCGCGCGTTTCGGTCGAGCCGATCGACGCGATCTGAGGGCGGCAGTACGTGCACGACGGCACGTTGCCGTAGTCGACGGGCCGCGGGCTCTTGCCGGCGATCGCCTCGGCGGCCACGACGCCCTCGGCCATGGCCTTGTGCGCGAGCAATGGCGCGCCCGCCATGTCCCCGATCGCGTAGAGGCCCTTCACCGAGGTCTCCATGGTCGGCGAGATCTTGACGAACCCGCGCTCGAGCTGGACGCCGAGACCCTCGAGCCCGAGGCCCGCCACCTTCGCGGCCCGGCCGACGGCCATCAGCACCTGCTCGACCTCGAGCTTTTCTCCTCCGAGGTCGACGATCGCCCCGGGCCCGCCGGGCTTCACGGAGGCGACCTTGACGCCGGTCTTGATCGTCATCCCGCGGCGGCTGAACGTCCGCGCGAGCTCCTTCGAAACCTCCTCGTCCTCGACGGGCACGACGCGCGGGAGCGCCTCGAGCAGGGTGACCTGCACGCCGTACGAGGCGAAGACATCGGCGAACTCCACGCCGACGGCGCCGGCGCCGATGACGGCGATCGACCTGGGCGCGCGCTCGTTGCGCACGGCGCCGTTCGAGGAGATCACCGTTTTCTCGTCGATGGTGACCCCCGGGAGCGACTTCGGCTCCGAGCCGGTGGCCAGGATGACCGCGCGCGCCTCGAGCGTCTCGGTGCCACCCGTCCCCTTCACTTCCACGACGTTCTTCGTCGTGAGCGTGCCCCGTCCCGGGAAGAGGGTGATCTTGTTCTTACGGAAGAGGAACTCGACACCCTTGGCCATCCGATCGGCGACCCGGCGGCTCCGCTGAACCGCCTCGGGATAGCTCGCCTCGAAACCGGTCAGACGGATGCCGAAGTCCGCGGCGTGATTCAGGAGAGTCACGACCTCGGCGTTGCGCAAGAGCGCCTTGGTGGGGATGCAGCCCCAGTTCAGGCACACGCCGCCCGGGCGGTCGTCCTCGACCGTCGCGACCGAGAGCCCGAGCTGGGCGCACCGGATCGCCGAGACGTAGCCCCCCGGCCCGGTGCCGACAACCACGACGTCGAACTTGTGGGTCGCCATCGCGCTAGACGAGCAGGCGCAGCGGCTCTTCGAGCAGGCGCTTGACGTCCTGAAGGAACCTGGCACCCATCGCGCCGTCCATCACCCGGTGATCGCACGAGACCGTCAGCATCATCCGCCGGCCGACCCCGAGCCCGGTCTCATCCACCACGGGCACGCGGCGGACCGATCCGACCGCCAGGATCGCGCCCTCGGGCGGATTGATGATCGCCGAGAACTCGGTGACGTCGAACATGCCGAGGTTCGAGATCGAAAACGTCGCGCCGGATAGCTCCTGGGCCCGGAGCTTGCGATTGCGCGCGCGCTCGGCGAGGTCGCGCGCCTCGACGGCGATCTGGGCCAGCGGCTTGGCGTGGCAGTCGCGCAGCACGGGCGTGATGAGCCCGTCCTCCAGCGCCACGGCGATGCCGATGTGCGCCCGATGAAACACGCGGATCGCGTCGCCCTGGAGCGAGGCGTTCACCCCCGGGTGCTTCAGGAGCGCCAGGGCGCAGGCCCGGATCACGAGGTCGTTGACGGAGATCTTGGGCTGGCCCTCCAGCGCGTTCAATTGCTCGCGCAGCTCCCACGCGTGATCCATCGCCACTTCGCTCGTGACGTAGAAGTGAGGGACCGGCGCCTTCGACAGCGGCATCCGGCGGGCGATCGCCGCCCGGATCTGCGTGAGCGGAAGGTCCTCGAACTCGGCGCCCGCCACGGCCGCAGGCATCGCGACGGCCTGTCCGGCGCTCGAGCCGGCGGCCTCGACGTCCCGGCGAATGATCCGTCCCCCCGGCCCCGACCCCTGGATGAGCCGAAGATCGACCCCAGTCTGCGCCGCGATCTTCTTCGCCAGCGGCGACGCCTTGACCCGCCCCCCCTGCGTCCCCTGCCCCAAGCCAGCCGGCACAGCGGCGGGCGCGCCGACCACGGCCGCTGGCCGCGCTACGGGCGCTGCCGGAGCCGACGTCGGTATTGCTGGAGCCGGGCGCGGCGCTGGCGGAGCCGCCGACGCCGCCGCTGCCGGTGGGGCCGGGGCGGGCTCGGCGCGAAGTGGGGTCTTCTGAGCGTCCGAGCCCGCCCCGGCCCCGCCGGCAGCGGCGGAAGCGACGAGCGCCCCAATGTCATCACCTGGCTCAGCGATGACGCCGATCAGAGATCCGATGGCGGCCGTCTCACCAGCCGGGACGAGGATCTTGCGCAGCACGCCGGCGCCGAACGCTTCCATTTCGACATCGGCCTTGTCGGTCTCGACCTCGGCCAGGATGTCGCCGCCCTGGATCCGGTCGCCTTCCTTCTTCAGCCACTTGATGATCTTGCCGCTCTCCATCGCGTCGGAGAGCTTGGGCATGACGACTTTCGTGACGGCCATGGCTCAGCTCCGGTTCGCGTTGCACACGCGGCGAATAGCCGCGACGATCCAGTCCTTCGACGGCGTCTTGAGCTTCTCGAGGTTGCGCGCGTAGGGCATGGGCGCGTTCGCGCCGGTCACCCTCTCGACCGGCGCGTCGAGATCGTCGAACGCCTGCTCGGTGACCGACGCGGCGATCTCCGAGCCCATGCCGGCGAAGCCGGCGCCCGCCTCGACGACGACGACGCGATGAGTCTTGCGCACCGAGTTGATGATGGTCTCGGTGTCCATCGGGCGCAGGGTGCGCGGGTCGACCAGTTCGACGGAGATGCCCTCCTTTGAAAGCTCCTCGGCCGCCTCCATCGCGCGATACATCATGCCCATGTAGGCGATCACGGTGACGTCGGTTCCCTCGCGCCGCACGATGGCCTTGCCGAGCGGAATGACGAAGTCGGGATCCTCGGGAACCTCGCCTTTGACGTTGTAGAGCGTCTCGGATTCGATGAAGATGACTGGATTGTCGTCGCGGATCGACGACTTCAAGAGCCCCTTGGCGTCCATCGGTGTGGTCGGGCGCACGACCTTCAGGCCGGGCACGTGATAGAAATACGTCTCCATCGACTGCGAGTGCTGCGCCGCGAGCTGCGCGGCCGGTCCACCCGGGCCCCGGATGACGATCGGCACGTTGAACTGCCCGCCCGACATGTAATACATCTTCGCGGCCGAGTTGACGATCTGGTCGAGGGCCAGCAGCGCGAAGTTGAAGGTCATCATCTCGACGACGGGGCGCAGCCCGACCATCGCCGCGCCGATCCCGACGCCCGTGAATCCCGACTCGGCGATCGGCGTGTCGACCACGCGCTGGGCGCCGAACTCCTTCAGGAGCCCCTGCGTGACCTTGTAGGCGCCCTCGTAGAGCCCCACCTCCTCGCCGATCAAGAAGACGCTCGGATCGCGGTGCATCTCCTCGCGCAGCGCCATGTTCAGCGCTTCGCGATAGGTCATCACCGCCATCGTCACGCCTCCTTGTAGATGTCGGTGAAGAGCCACTCCCCCGGCGGCTCCGGTGAAGCGTCGGCGAAGGCGACCGCCTCGTCCATGCGATCGTTGACGTCCTTCTCGACGGCGCGGATGTCGGCCTCCGTGAGGAGACCCGCGCCGAGGATCTTGTCGCGGAACAGGACGATCGGATCCCGAAGCTTTTCGCGCTCCACTTCTTCCTTCGTGCGATAGACCGCGCCCGCCGGATCGCGCATCGAGTGGCCGCGGTAGCGGTAGGTGTCGGCCTCGATCAGCGCCGGGGTCTTCTGCTGTCGGGTCCGCGCGACGGCGCGGCTGACGGCCTCACGGACCGCCAGGACATCCATGCCATCGACCTTTTCCGCCGGGATCCCGTAGGTCTGGCCGAACTTCCAGATCTCCGTCTGGGCGAGCGCGCGCTCGACCGAGGTGCCCATCGCGTAGCGGTTGTTCTCGCACAGGAAGATGACCGGCAGCTTCCAGAGCGCGGCCAGATTCATCGCTTCATGGAACTCGCCCTCCGGCACGGCGCCGTCGCCGAAGTAGCACACGATCACCTGATCGCCGCCCCGGTACTTGATGGCGAAGCCGACCCCGACCGCGATCGGCAGGTGCGCCCCGACGATCGCGTGGCCGCCGAGGAAGTTGGTCGTGCGATCGAACAGGTGCATCGATCCGCCCTTGCCCTTGGAGAGCCCGTCGCGGCGGCCGTAGAGCTCGGCCATCATCCGCTTGGGATCCGAGCCCTTGGCCAGACAGTGGCCGTGCTCGCGGTAGGCGGAGATCGCGTAGTCGTCCGGGCGGAGCGCCGAGGTGGCGCCGACCGCCACCGCCTCTTCGCCGATGTAGAGATGGAGGAAGCCGCCGATCTTCCCGAGCGCGTACGCCTCGGCCGCCTTTTCCTCGAAGCGGCGGATGAGGATCATCTCGGACAGCAACCGCTTCGCGGCCTCGGCGTCGACGCCGAACCCTGAAGACGACGCTTCACTCCGTGTCAGTGTCTTGGCCATGAATCCTCCCTACCAACGCATGATGCTCAGATCGTCCACCGACAGCCGCCGGCGGACGCGAAAGATCGTCACGATGATCGCCAGCCCGACGGCGACCTCGGCCGCCGCCACCGCCATCACGAAGAAAACGATGGCCTGGCCGTCGAGGTTGCCAAAACGCTGGCCGAAGGCGACCAGCGCCAGATTCGCCGCATTCAGCATGAGCTCGATCGACATGAAGATGACGAGCGGGTTGCGCCGGATCACGACGCCCACGACGCCGATCGAGAACAGCACCGCCGACAGCGCCACATAGTAGCTCTCAGGCACCATGTCGTTCCACCACCCGGCGCCGGGCCAGGCCGGTCACGCGCGGCGCCTCGCGAGGAGCAACACGCCGACCATCGCCGCCAGCAGCAGCACCGAGGTCAGCTCGAAGGGGAACAGGTAGCTGGTGAAGAGTAGCCGCCCGACCGCGCCGGCACTGCCGCTCGGCCCGGCCGGAACGCTCGGGCCACTCCAGCGCCCCACCACGACGAAGACGAGCAGCAGCAAGAGGAGTGCGCCGACCGGCAGCGCGAGCAGCCGAGCGCCGCGGTGGGGGTCCGGCCCAGTTTCTTCCTTGCCGGGAATCAATACCATGATCGCGAAGACGAATAGCACCATGATCGCGCCGGCGTACACGATCACCTGCGCGGCGGCGAGGAACTCGGCGCCCAGCGTGAGATAGAGGGCCGCGACCGACCCGAGATTGACGACCAGGAAGAGGGCGCCGTGAATCGCGTTCGGTCTCAAGATGAGCCCGAGCGCCGAGGCCACGGCGATCGCCGCGATGGCGAAGAACGCCACGTGGGCCATCACACGCTCCGGTTGGCCGGGAGCGGGATCGGCGACCGCGGGCGTCCGGTTTCGTCGGCCGGCTCGAACGACAGCAACATCTCCTTCGTATAGATCATCCCACCTCGGCTGTAGGACGAGAACTCCAGGATTCCCGTATCCATGCGGATCGCGTCCTCGGGGCACGCTTCCACGCAGTAGCCGCAGAACACGCATTTCCCGAGGTCGATGTCGAAGCGCCGCGGCACTTTCTCGATCTCGGGGTTTGGATGCTCGTCCGCGACGATGTAGATGCAGTGAGCGGGACAGACGGTCTCGCACATCATGCAGGCCACGCACCGCGGCGAGCCGTCCTCGCGCCGCACCAGGCGGTGCAGCGAGCGCAGACGCGGCGAGTACGGGCGCCGCTCCTCCGGGTACTGGATCGTGACGGCGCCCCGCGTGCCCGTTCGCCCGAACGCGCGGGCGGTGTGGCGTCCCATGTTGCGGAAGAAGTGTGCCGCGGTCAGCCCGAGCCCGGTCAGGACCTCGACCAGATAGAACCGCTGGCGAAGATTCATCGGGCTCATCGAGTCCCCCACGCCGCGAGCGCCAGGCCGGTCAGCACGATGTTGGCGATCGACAGCGGAAAGAGTCCGAGCCAGCCCAGTCGCATCGCCTGGTCGTAGCGGAACCTCGGCAGGGTCCAGCGGATCAGCATCAGGACGAAGATCACGATGGCAACCTTCCCGACGAACGCGCCCACTTGGAGGATCGTCACCAGCAGCGGCGCCAGCGCGATGCCGGCGCCCCACGGGAAGTGGAATCCTTCGGCGAAGAGGTACGGGATCTGCCAGCCGCCGAGGAACAGGGACGTGCTCAAGCCCGCGAGCACGATCGTCTCGACCATGTCGGTCATCAGGAACATGCCGAACTTCATGCCGCTGTACTCGACGAAGTAGCCGATGATCTCGGACTCGCCCTCGGGCATGTCGAAGGGGATCCGCTTCGTCGCGGCGATGCCCGCGGTCACGAAGAGGATGAAGGCCAGCGGCTGGGTGATGATGCCCCAGGCCGGTATCCATCCCCAGAGCAGGCGTCCCTGTCCCCGCACGATGTCCATCAAGTTGAGCGAGCCGTGGATCATGATGACGCCCATGATCGAGGCGCCGATGGCGATCTCGGCCGAGATCATGAGCGCCGCGGCGCGCTGGCCGCCGAGGAGCGCGTAGTTGTTGGCCGACGACCAGCCGGCCATCATGACGCCGTACACCCCGAGCGAGAGCATCGCGAAAACGTAGAGGACCCCCACGTTGAGGGTCACGGCCTGCAGCGGCACCACGCGGCCCGCCACCTGCAGGGTGTCGCCGAACGGGATCGAGGCGAACGCGACCAGCGCGAAGAAGACCGAGACCACCGGCGCCAGCTCGAACAGGAGCCGGTCGGCGCGCGCAGGTCGGAAATCCTCCTTGGTGAGCATCTTCAAGGTATCGGCCAGGGGGTGAAACAGCCCGAGCGCGCGGAAGCCGAAGATCGACGCCCGGTTGGCGCCGATGCGGTCTTGCATGATCGCCGACTGCTTGCGCTCGACCCAGCCGAGCAACGCGGCCACGTTCAGGACGAACAGCATCACGAACGCGACGCGGCCGAAGGCGATCACGAGATCGATCAGCATGACTATGAGGTCGCCTCGGACGCCGGGATCCCAGCCCCGCGACGTCCTGCGGCTCCCACGGCGGCCAGAGGGTGCCCGGCGTCGCCGAGCCGCTGATAGCTGAGCCCGGCGAAGGCCGGCACCGCCTCCGCGAGCTGGCGGAACACGTGCTCCGCGCGGGTCGCCGACAGCGGCTCGCCGAGCAAGGCCATCACGCGGCCGACGATCTCCCATTCGGCGAGCGCCTGGCCGAGGGGCTCGATCGCGGTCCGGAAGCGCTGCACCCGTCCCTCGAAATTGGTGTACGTCCCCTCGCGCTCGACCCAGGCGGCCGCCGGAAGCACCCAGTGGGAATTGGCACTCGTCCAGTTGGCGTTCGAGCCGGTGAAGACGACGGTATCGACGACCCGGAGCGCTTCGAGCACGTCGCCCTCAGGCAAGGCGCCCGCCAGCAGGTCGTGCCCGAAGATCCACAGGAACTTGAGCCGGCGTAGGCCCGCGGCCTCGATGACGGCCCGCGCGTCACCGCCGAAGCCGATGAGCTCGGCGCCGAGCGAGTTCGGATTCTTGTCGGCGCGGATCAGGAAGGTGTCCTCGTCGCCCGGGACTCGCGACGGCACCCGGCCCCCGGCCTGCCGGATTCCGCGCAGGTCGAGCAGGCGGCGCAGCGCGAAGAGATCCTCGTTCGCCATCTTCGGCGACGCGATGACGCCGATCTGCTCCGGCGGTAACCGCCGGAGCGCGCTGGCCACGGCGGCGATCGCCTGGTCCCACGTCACCTCGGTGCTCGAGCCGCCTTGCTGCTGCGCGGGAGCGAGAAGCCGGTCCGCGGCGTCCACGAACCCGAACCCGTAGCGCCCGGCATCGCAGATCCACCATTTGTTGACCTCTGCGTTGAAGCGCGGCTTGAGCCGCGCGACGCGGCGCCCATCGGCGTGATGGGGACGGCGCCGGTTCACGTGGACCTCGATGTTGCAGCCGCGCGCGCAGCCCGGGCAGATCGACTTGGCGGTGTCGAGGTACCAGACGCGCACCTGGAACCGGAAGTCGCGGTCGGTCAAGGCCCCGACGGGACAGATGTCGACCACGTTGGCGGAGTACTTGTTGTCGAGCTCGCGCCCCGGGAAAAGCCCGATCTCCGAGTGGTCGCCGCGCTCGAAGATGCCGAGCTCGCCGGTGCCGGTGATCTCGTCGCAGTAGCGCACGCAGCGCGAGCAGAGGATGCACCGCTCGGCGTCGAGGATGACGTGCGGGCCGAGCGGGACCGCCTTGGGCTTGTGCACCTTCTCGTCCGTCATCCGCGGCTCGTAGAGGCCGTGCTGCATGTAGTAGATCTGCAGCCAGCACTCCCCGGCCTGGTCGCAGACCGGACAGTCGAGCGGATGGTTGATCAGGTGGAACTCCATGATCGACTTCCGCGTCTCGCGCACCCGGTCGGTCTCGGTGTGGACGACCATGCCCTCGGTCGCGACCGTGTTGCAGGCGATGGTGGGTCGGGGCGTCTTCTCGATATCGACCATGCACAGGCGACACTGCCCGGCGATCGACAGGCCGGGGTGGTAGCAGTAGTGCGGGACCTCGACACCGGCGGCGCGCGCGGCCTCGATGAGGTTGGTCCCCACCGGGACCTCGAGCTCCTTGCCGTTCACCGTGAGCTTAGGCATGCGGGATCAGCGCCTCGAACTCCGCCCGGAACTTCTCGATGTAAGAGATGTACGGGCCGACGGCGCCGTCGTAGAAGGCGCAGATCGTCGTCCCGGCGCCGCGCTTGGCCACGTCGAGGATCGTGTCGAGATCGTCCTTCCGGCCGCGCCCCTCGACGATCCGGCGGGTCATCTTGTAGATCCAGCCGGTCGATTCGCGGCACGGCGTGCACTGGCCGCAGCTCTCGTGCGCGTAGAACCGCGCGACCACCATGAGCGCCTCGGGGATCGACACCGTCTCGTCCATCACGATGACACCCGCCGAGCCCGCCATGGTGCCGGCGTTCTTGAGCCCGTCGACGTCCATCGTGACGTCGATCTCGTCCGCGGTGAGAATGGCGGCCGAGGACCCGCCCGGCACGACGGCTTTGAGCCGCCCGTTGCCGGTGACGCCGCCGGCGCGCTCGTAGATCAGCTGGCGCAAGGTGATCCCGACCGGCGCCTCGTACACGGCCGGGCGCGCGACGCGTCCCGACACCGAGTACATCCGCGTGCCGCCCTGGGTCTTGGTGCCGAGCCCGGCGAACCACGCGGCCCCGCGATTGATGATGTGCGGGACGTGGCTGAGCGTCTCGACGTTGTTCACGATGGTCGGCGCGCCGAAGGCGCCCTTGATGGCTGGAAACGGCGGCTTGAGCTTCGGCCAGCCCTTCTTGCCCTCGAGCGACGAGATGAGCCCGGTCTCTTCACCACAGATGTACGCCCCGGCGCCACGGTGGACGACGATATCCAGACCTTTTCCGAGATGCCCTGCTTCGTACGCCTCTCTCACGGCGACCGAGAACCGCCGCCAGGGCTCGACGTACTCGCCGCGGATGTAGACGAACCCCTTCGCCGAATTGATCGCCCGCGCCGCGATCAGCATGCCCTCGACGAGGGCGTGCGGGTCGCGCTCGAGCAAGTAGCGGTCTTTGAAGGTTCCCGGCTCGCCCTCGTCGCCGTTGATCACGAGGTAGACCGGACCCGTGTGGTTCTTCGGGATGAACGACCACTTGGTCCCGGTCGGGAACCCGGCGCCGCCGAGGCCCCGGAGGTTCGCCTTCTTGACCTCGTCGACGATCGCGGCGGGCTCCATCGACTTGGCCTTCGCCCAGCCCTGGTAGCCCCCGGTTTCCACGTAGGCACGAATCGTGTGCGAGTCGGACCGCCCGAAGTTGCGCGTGAGGATCGCTTCGCCGCTCATGCGAGCCCCCCGAGAATCTGATCGAGCCTCGCCGGCGTCAGGTTCATCTCGTAGCGATCGTCCACCTGCATCATGGGCGCGGCCTCGCACGCGCAGAGACACTCGACGGTGAGGAACGTCACCCGGCCGTCCTCGGTCGTCTCGCCGGGCTCGATCCCGAGCCGCTGCCTGAGATGCGCGACGATCCCGGGCGCGCCGGCGAGATGACAGGAGAGGTTGTGGCACACCGCGACGACGTGTCGGCCCGGACGCTCGCGGAAGTAGAGCGTGTAGAACGTGACGACCTCGTGCACGTGCGCCGGCGAGAGATCGAAGAGCGCGGCGACATATTCCTCGGTCTCGAGCGAGATGTAGCCGAAGGTCTCCTGCGCCATGTGCAGCACCGGCAAGAGCGCGCCCCGCGCGTCGGGATAGAGCGACTGCAGCCGGCGGACCTCGGCGAGCTGCGCCTCGGAAAAGGTGACGGCCGTGTCGGGAGCGTCGCTCATCGATCGAGCTCCCCGCCGATCATGTTGACCGAGCCGAACGTCGGGATCATGTCGGCCACCATCTCGCCGACGATCATCCGGTGCAGCGCCGCGAGCGGCGGCAGGCACGGCGGGCGGCACCGGACCCGGTACGGCCGGTCGGAGCCGTCGGACACGACGTAGAACCCGAGCTCACCGTTCGCGCCCTCCACCGGGAAGTAGGCCTCACCCGCGGGGGGACGGATGCCGAAGCCCTCCATGATCA
>Ga0137396_10000409_pt1 | contig 20210 bp, 21 predicted proteins | sample czc16metaG_FD_108284 | JGI IMG/M metagenome (GOLD analysis project Ga0137396, IMG submission 108284) | Vadose zone soil microbial communities from Angelo Coast Range Reserve, California, USA - czcobulk3.16 metaG | ecosystem: Environmental > Terrestrial > Soil > Vadose zone | place: USA...
CGACGAAGCCGCCGCTCTGGCGAAAGAAGGAGCGCGACGAGTTCGCGCGCATCAAGCCCAAGGGCGCCGACGATCCGGCGCTGCAGGCGCTGCTGGCGCGCCTGGCCTCGCTGGGGTAGCGCCCAGCTCACCCGCGCGGGCCTCGGCCCGCGCGGCTCGGCTCACGCCGCGGAGGCTCGACGCGCGCGGCGACGACGCGGCCGCTCGATCTTCTGCAGCGGACGCCGGACGGAGAAGCCGACCATCCGCGCGGCGTTGACGCCGGCGCGCTGCACGGCATGCGCCGCGCCCTGCGCCGCGCCGAAGGCCGCTCTCCCGACCTCGCCGCCGACTTCACGCCCGGCATCGACGGCGCCGTTGGTGGCGCTCATCGCGAGCCGGCCGAGGTCGCCGCCGATCTCCTCGGCGGCTCGGATCGATCCGCGGACGACGCTGAGCGCGGTCGTTCCGATCTCGGCGCCGACCTCTTGAACGCCCCGAACCGCCGTCACGACCGTCTCGGTCAGGGCGTGCACGAGACCCACCGACAGCGCTTCGGCGCCCTGGAGCGTCGTGCGAAGGGCGTCGGGCACGCGGGCGTCGTTGAGCAGTCCCGCCGCGGGAACCGACGCGGTTCCGGTGCGCGTACGATTTGTGGCTCGTCTTGGCATCGCCGACAACCCCCTCTAGCACCTCGTGAGATAGTGACATTGTGGGAGCACAGCGCGGGTCAGTCAAACGCTCGTCGACGTGAGGTATGAAGTTTCTTCATCCCGCGAACGAATTTCTCTCGGCCGTCACACAAACGTAGCAAACGCTCCGCGACCCGGCTGGTAGCCTCCACGCCAGATCAGGAGGTCCTTGATGCAGATCCATCCGACGTCTTTTCTTCTCGGGCTTGGCGCCGCGCTCGTCGTTCCGCTGTTCACCCGGGTCCTCCGTCCGCTGGTCGTCGAAGCGGCGGTGGCGGGCATGGGTATGGTCGAGGAGGGGCGCCGCCTCGCCGCCGAGCAGATGGAAACGTTCGAGGACATCGTCGCCGAAGCGCGCGCACGCCGCGAGGAACAGCTGATCTCCGAGGGCAACGGGCACCATGCCGAGGCCGCGGTCGAGGTCGGGGGCGCCGGGGACGAGGCCGATCGGGTCGGATCCCGGCGGCGCGGCACCGGCGGTCGGCGGCGCGTGTCCTGAGATGTCGGTCGTGACGCGCCGCGATGAGTGGGCGGAGGCTCCTCGTGCGGTCAGCATCGTCCACGATATGCCCGGCCGCCTGCGTCTACGGCTGCCGCCGGGCGCGAGCACCGCGGGCCTCACGGACGTCATCGACCGACTGAACGGCGCGCGGAGCTCCGTCTGGTCGCCTCGCACGCGAAGCCTCCTGATCCGCTACGACCCGAGCGTCCTCGGCCCGGAAGAGATCACCCGGACGGTCGCCGAGCACGCCGACCTCGACGTGCCGAGCCCGAGCGACGTTCCCCGCGCCGGGAACGATCCTGTCACGGTGGCCGCGGCGGTCGTGGGCGCGTTCAGAGACCTGAACGAGCGCGTCGCCCGCGGGACACGCGGCCGTCTCGACCTTCCGATCGTGCTCTCGGTCGGTCTGATGCTCTGGGCGGGCCGGCAGCTCTTGCGCGGTCCGATCACGCCGCTCGCGTGGACGTCGGCGCTCTGGTACGCCCACGGGCTCTTCCGCGACTATCACGCGACGCGCGAGCACTAGACACCTCATGCGCCGCACGATCGCCCACTCGGTCCGTGGGCGACTCCGCGTTCGCTACCCCGCTCACTGGCTCGAACCGCGTTGCTCGGCGATCGAGTCCGATCTGAAGACCTTGCCCGGCGTTCGGGCCGTGCATGGCCGGCCGTTGACCGGCAGCCTTCGAATCGACTACGACCCCTATCGCCTGGCCGCGGAGGCGATCGTCGACAGGCTCGACCGGATGACGGCGGAGCTGGCCGCGCCGCCGAGATCCGAGCTGACGCGTGCGAAGCGCCGGCAGCGTCAAACGCTCCCGTCAGCCCCCGTGCTGAAGATGATCGGCGCGACCTCGGTGCTCGTCACCGCGTGCTGCCTGCCGGTTCCGCCGGCGCTCACCGCGGGCCTCCTGCTGGCGTCGGGCGCCCCGGCGTTGCTCCGAGCCGGCGTCACGCTCGCCACCCGAAGGCGGCTCAACGGAGACGTCCTCGAGGCGTCGACGCTCGGGCTCCTGGTCGCGCGGCGGAACTTCACGGCGGCCGCGCTCCTGACGTGGGTCCGCGCGCTGGGCGAGCTGGTGGTGGCGCGCAGCATCGTGAAGGCGCGAACCTCGCTCAGCGACGTTGTCGGCGTACCCGAGCGGACGGTGTCGCGGCGGGCCGGCGACCACGTCGAATCGGTCGAGCTCGGCGCCCTTCACGCGGGAGATGTCGTCGTGGTCACGACGGGCCAGCGAATCGCGGTCGACGGCACCATCGTCCGCGGTGAAGCGATGGTGAATCAGCAGACCATGACCGGCGAAGCGCTGCCGGTCGAGTGCCTCCCGGGCGATCGCGTCTTCGCGGCCACGACGGTCGAGCACGGCGAGATCGAGATCCGCGCGGAGCAGCTCGGGCCCAACACGGCCGTGGGGCGCATCGTCCACGCCATCGAGGCGGCCGCGACGGAAAAGCCGGACATCCAGCTCTTCGCGGAGCGGCTGGCCGATCGCGAAGTCTGGCGCACATTGACCTTGGCCGGACTGGGCGGCGCCTTCTCGCGGAGCTTCGACGCCGCGATGGCCATCCTGGTCGCCGACTACGGCACCGCGGCGCGCGTGGGAATCCCGACCGCCATCCTGACCTCGCTGCGCCGTGCGGCGGGCGAAGGGATCCTCGTCAAGGGGCCGCGAACGCTCGAGCGCCTCGCGCGGGTCGACACGATCGTCTTCGACAAGACCGGCACCCTGACGTCGGGCACGCTCCATGTGACCCGGATCGTCTCCTACGACAAGGCACTCGACGAGGCCGAGCTCATCCGGCTGAGCGCGGCAGCCGAGCATGGGTTCGCTCACCCGGTCGCCCGCGCCGTCGGTCGGCTCGCGCGCGAGCGGCGAATCGTGGTCCCGCCGGTGACGACGACGGCGTCGTCGCTCGGGCTCGGGATGGACGTCAGGGTCGAAGACCGTCGCGTGCTGATCGGTAGCCGGCGATTCATGGAGCAGCATCGTGTGGGCCTCGAGCGGGCGCGCCGCGACGAGGCGGCGGCGCACGCCGTCGGCGCCTCGCCGATCTTCGTGGCGATCGACGATCGCCTGGCCGGCATGCTCGAGCTCCAGGACCAGCTTCGCGATGACGCGCCCGACGCGGTCCGCGCCCTCCGGGCCCGCAAAATGCGGAACGTCATCATGCTGTCGGGCGACCACCCCGAGCCGAGCCGCATGATCGCGGACTCGCTGGGGCTCAGACACCACTACGCAGAGCTCTTGCCCGAGGACAAGGCGCGGCTCGTCCGAGAGCTCAAGGCCGAGGGGCGCGTGGTCGCGATGGTCGGTGACGGTGTCAACGACGCGCTGGCCCTTCAGGCCGCGGACGTCGGCATGGCCGTGCCCGGCGGCGCCGCGGTGGCGGCCGAGGCCGCTGACATCGTTCTGCTCTCGGGAGGCCTCGACCGTGTGGTCCGCGCGCTCGACCTCGCGCGCGAGAGTATTGTTGCGGTGCGTCAGACTCTCGGGGTCGCCGCGCGCGCCAATCTGGGCGTGGTGGGCCTTGCGTCATTCGGATGGGCGCAACCGCTCACCAGCATCCTCTTGAGCCACGGCACCACCGTCGCGGCGGCCGTGGTGACGGCGGCGCGGGGCGCCGCGGCCCCCTCTTCCCCCGCCGAGTGACGTTACTAGAATGTACGCCGAGCGACATCGACCTGACATACTCGTCTCATACCGTGGTGGCCGAGGAACTGTCCTCGGACTATGGAACGGGAGGAGATTTGATGGTCGCTCGGCTCCTGATGCGCCTGATCGCCGATATGCTGTTCGAGGCGGCGGCATCCCGGAACCGGTCGTATGAAGCGGAGGTCGACCGCTACCTCGAGGCGCAAGGCTTCGTCCTCGACCGCAAGGCGAGGCCAGCCGTCCGCTAAACCCTCCCGGCCGTCGCCCGAGCCACCCCCGCCCCCGCGGTCCGCCGCTGTCAAGGTCGTCTTCGTCGCCGTCCGTGGCCGCGCGCGGCTTCACGTCGAAGGCATCCGCGGCCGGCCCGTGTACGCCGCCCGTCTCGAGGCGCGCATGGTCGGCGCACACGGTATCCGTCAGGCTCGCGCGAGCTCCACCACCGGCAACGTCCTCCTCCTGTTCGACACCGGGAAGCTCGAGCTCCGGTCCCTGATCGCCGCGGTCGCCCGCCACGCGGGTGAAGTCCGGAATGGTGATTCGCGCGCGCCGACGCGAGTCGACAGCGTCTGGCATACGCTGTCCGCGGCGGCCGTCGCTCGCGAGCTCCGCGCGAATCCAGACGCGGGGCTGGGCGCGGCCGACGTCGGGCGACGGCTCGCGGCCCTCGGCGACAACAGCCTGCCCACGCCGGCGCCCAAGACCTCGCTCGAGATCCTCGCCAGTCACGTGACCTCGCTCCCCGTGCTCCTCCTCGGCGCCGCCGCCGTGCTCTCGCTGGGCATGGGGGCCGTGGTCGACGCGGTGGTCATCGGTGCGGTGATCGCCGCCAACGGTGTCGTCGGCTACATCACCGAGCGTCGCGTCGAGCGAATCTTCGCCTCCCTCCAGAACGGGAGCCTGCCGTCGGCATTCGTGCGTCGAGACGGTCGCGACGTCATGGTGGCCGCCCACGAGCTGGTTCCGGGTGACGTCTTGCTTCTCAAGACGGGCCACACGATCGCGGCCGACGCGCGCCTCGTGGAGGTCGATCATCTGGGCGTCGATGAATCGACCCTGACCGGCGAGAGCATGCCGGTGATGAAGGTCGCGGCGCTGGTCTGCGGCGCCGAGGCACCGCTGCCCGACCGGGTCAACATGGTGTTCGCCGCCACCGTCGTGGCGGAAGGCTCCGGGATCGCGGTCGTCGTCGGCACCGGCCGGGAGACCGAGATCGGACGTGTCCGGGCGCTCGTGGCCGAGACAGCGACGGCGACGACACCGCTCGAGCGGCAACTCGACCACATGGGCGGCCAGCTCGTCGCCGCATCGCTGGGCTTCTGCGGTCTCGCGCTCGGCCTTGGTCTCTTCCGGGGAGTCCCGGCCATGGAGATGCTTCGGGCGGCGCTGTCGCTCGCCGTCGCCGCCGTCCCGGAGGGCCTGCCGGCCGTCGCCACCACGACCTTGGCGCTCGGGATGCATCGCATGATGCGCCAGCGGATGCTGGTACGCCGTCTGGCGGCGGTCGAGAGCCTCGGCGCGACCACCGTGATCTGCCTCGACAAGACGGGCACGCTCACCGAAAACCGCATGACGGCCACCGCGTGGTATCTGGGTCGCCGCGAATACCTCGCCGCGCCGAAAGGCACCCGCGGCGATCACGAGCCCGACCAGCTTCTGGCGCGCGCGCTCGCCGTCGGCGTCCTCTGCAACGAGGCCGAGATCGCCGAGGACTCGGAGGACATCCGAGGGAGCTCCACAGAAGCGGCACTCCTCACCGCGGCGCTGGACTTCGGCATCGATTGTCGGACCCTGCGCCGGCAGTATCCGCTGCAGGAGCTACGGCCGCGTCGCAACGGCGAGAACTGGATGGCGACCGTTCACAAGGAGAGCGCGACGGAGCGGCTCGTGGCGGTCAAGGGCGCGCCCGAGGAAGTCCTGGCGCTCTCGGGCTCGTGGCTCGACGGCGAAGCGGTCCAGCCGCTCACCCGCGCCGCGAGGGCCGAGATCCTCGCCGCGAACGGACGCATCGCCACGAGCGGGATGCGCGTCCTGGCGCTCGCGTTCAAGCAGCTCTCGTCAGGCGCCGACGCGACGTACGACGATCTCACCTGGGTGGGCCTGGTCGCATTGAGCGATCCGGTGAGGCCCGGCGTTCGCGAGGCCATCCAGGCCTGTGAGCGCGCCGGGATCCGGCCGGTGATCCTCACGGGCGACCAGGCGAGCACGGCCTCCGCGATCTATCGGGATTTCGATCCCACCGGGCGGCGCAGCCCGCGGGTCTTCGAGGCCTCGCAGCTATCGGGCCTGGATCCGGCGACCCTGGTGGCGGTGGCCGCCGAGGTCGACGTCTTCGCGCGGGTGTCCCCGGCCCACAAGCACCAGATCGTGCGCGCGCTCCAGGCCGGCGGCCACGTGGTCGCGATGACCGGCGACGGGATCAACGACGCCGCGGCGCTGCGCGCCGCGGATATCGGCGTCGCGATGGGCGCGCGCGGCACGGACGTCGCGCGCGACGTCGCCGACGTCGTGCTGATGGACGACGACTTCGGCTCGATCGTGCAAGCCGTCGAGCAAGGCCGCACGATCCACGCGAACATCAGCAAGGCGCTGCGATTCCTCCTGTCGACGAACTTCAGCGAAATTCTCGTCACGCTCGGCGCCCTGGCCCTGGGCGCCGCGCGTCCGATGTCGGCCATTCAGTTTCTCTGGATCAACCTCCTGTCCGACGTCTTCCCGGCCCTGGCCCTGGCCATGGAGCCTCCCGAGCCCGACGTCATGAACCGGCCGCCGCTCGACCCGCGCGAGCCCATCCTGACCCGAGCGAGGCTCGTCGAGATCGGCGGCGACGCGGCGATCCTCTCGGCGGCCACGCTCGGCGTGCACGGCCTGGCCGTCGCCCGCTACGGCGCCGGGGCTCATGCGACGACCATCGCGTTTTGCACCTTGACCGCGGCGCAGCTCGTGCACGCACTCACCTATCGCTCGGGGTTGTCGCGGGGCAAGGGCTTCCCGGTTCTCGAGACGGCGGTGGGCGGCACCCTGGCGGTGCACCTCGCGGCGATGACCGCCTCACCGCTGCGTCGGCTCCTGGGAACGACGCGGCTCTCCGGGTCTGACTGGCTGCTGGTCGCCGGCGGCGTCGCGGTGCCGCTCGCCGTTCGAGGACTGAGACGGGCACTGGCGTCGGAGGCGAGACCGATCGAAAACGGCCGAGTACACGAGGTAATGGGATGGACGCCAAGCGACGCGCAGGAACAAACGGAAGAAAACGGAAGACTGCCGGAGCGGCCAGGGTCGGCGCCAGGGCAACGCGCAGCACCCACAATGGAAGCTTCGAACAGGCGATTCAGAAGGCGGTCAGCGGAAGCGGGACCGTCTCCGTCGGCCTGGTGAACCTCGTCAAGAACACGCTCGTCACCGCGATCTCGGGCGCTCGCGACGTCGGCGGCGAGATGGGCACGGCGGCGGTCGCCGCGGTTCGCGGGTCGATCCGAGCGGCGAGCGAAATCGGCGCGGACCTCGGTGCGGTCGCTCGATACTCGATCATGGGCACGATCGAGGCCGCCGAGCAGATCGGGGGCGAGCTCGGCGGAGCGGCGCGGACGGCGACGCGTGACGCCGTGAAGACGACTCGCGACGTCGGCGGGGACGTGAACCGCGTGGCCGGCCAGGCCATCGAGGGAACCGCCGAAGCGGCGCGCCGGCTCGGCGCCGACGTCGGGTCGCTGGTGCAGGACGCCGCCCGTGGCGCCGTGGAAGCGGCCGACCGCATCGGCACGGCCGCGGGCCGCGCCGTGCGCGCCACGGTCACCGAAGCCGTCGCCGGGACGAAAGCGCTGGCGAGCGGTCAGGACGGCTCCAAGCCGGCCCGTCGCCGACGCAGAGCCTGACGCTCAGGACAGAGTCAGCATCTCCTTCGCGCTGCCGGTCATGAGCTGTCGCATCTCGAGCTCGGTCATGCCGTAAGCGCGGAGCATCGCCGCCAGCAGGCGATACGCTTCGACTGTTTGCGGCAGCAGCGGGATCCCCGCGTCGCTCGACAGCATGAAGTGCTCGGGTCCGACCGCGCGGATCGCCGCGACCATGTCCTGAGGATCGACGCCGAGCAACGGCGAGAGCTCGTCCCAGGTGAGCGCGAAGCGCACGCCCGCATCCGCCCAGCGCTTCATCTTCGGCACGTCGAGCTCGAACACCTCGCTGAACGGATGATCGATGAACGCCCGGCGGTAGCCGAGAGCGCCGATCTCGTCCGCGAGCGCGTCCATCTCCTGGGGCGACAGATGCCCGAACGACAGGGCCACCCCGTGATCGGCGCAGAGCCGCACGGTGTCCCGGATCGCCGGAAGCAACCGGCCGTGATCGTCGAGCACGTAGACGCCGGTCTTGAGCGCGTCCTCCCAGGCGGCGGGCGGAACCGGGTCGTCGTAGCGACGCGCCTTGTCGAACCACACACCGCGGCCGCCGAGGCGGTAGATGCTCCAGGCCGAGGTCACCGGCGGCATCCACATCCCGAGGACTCCGCCTTCCACGGCCGCCTTGATCTCGGCGAAGTCGATGGGCTTCAGCGGGATCCCGACGATCCAGGCCGACAGGCACTTCACCGCTTTTAGTTTTTCGCGCTCCGCCCAGCGGTCGACGTCGTCCTGGAGCCGGCGCGCCACCTCCCAGGGACGCCCGGGGGAGATGCTCTTGAAGAGGACCGCCTTCATCCCCGCGCGGGTCGCCTCCTGCGCGGCATGCATCGGCTCCTCTTCGTCGTGGCCACGCGCGTGGGCATGGACGTCGATCGCGTCCGTGAGGTCGTACATGGCCGCTTTGTTGGCGCCCATGCTGTAGCGCGCCTGATAGGATCGGACGACTCGCCGGCTGACCATATATGGGTTCCTTTCTCCCTGCGGTATAGTACCGATCCGATCCGCATGTTCAAGGCCAGAAAAGATCCGAGGCTGCCCACGACCATCACCGACTCGCTCCCCGCGATGGGCTCCTCGAGCTCGCGCGCGCCGGGCACCTCGTGACTCGCGGTGCGCCCTCGTGGAAGAGATCGGTGATCTGGGCGCCTGACGTACACTGAAGCCCAGGGAGGGACGGCGCTGACTTCTTTTCGAGCGATGCTGTCGGGTGTGACGATCCTCGTGCTGGCGGTTGGCCTGACGACACCCCGCGAGGCCGCGGGGGGATCGATAAAGGGCATGGTCGTCCTCAAGGGCGCGACGCCCGAGCTTCGGAAGCTCGCCGTCACGATCGATCAATACGTGTGCGGCAAGGAGAAGAACCCCGAAGAGCTCGTGTTGTCGCCGCAAGGGGGGATTCGCAGCGCCGTCGTCTGGATCGAAAAGCCGCCAGCGACCGCGGCCTCGGAGGCGCTGCCCTCCACAACCTCCGTGGACCAGAAGGAATGCATGTTCTCGCCGCGCGTGGTGGTCGTGCCGGCCGGCGGGCGGATCGACTTCCTGAACAGCGACCGACTCCTGCACAACCTCCACAGCACCCCGAGCGCCAATCCCCCCTTCAACCGCACGCAGCCGAAGGGACGGACGATCACGATCTCGTTCTCACACCCCGAGATCATCCGCGTAACGTGCGATCTGCACTCCTGGATGCGCGGCTGGGTCGTGGTGGCCGAGCACCCCTTCTATGCGCTCACCGACGGCGCGGGGGCCTTCGAGCTACGGGGCCTCCCGCCCGGACGTTACACGCTGAAGGTCTGGCAAGAGCGGCTCGGCACGATCTCGAAGGACGTTGTCGTGGGCGATCAGGACCCTACCGCCATCACCCTCGAGATGCCCGCCCGCTAGCCGCGCGGGGGATGACCATGCGCCGAACGTCGGCCGCGGAACGAATGGCGCCGCCCGTGCTCGCGCTGCTCGCCTCACCACTCGGCGTCCTGGTACGAGCCGTGGCGCGCATCCGTGCCTCGGTGCACGTCAAGCTCCTTGCAGGCTTCCTCCTCATCACCCTGCTCTTCATCGCGATGACCGCGGTCAGTCTGCGGATGGTCACCGAGACCGCCCGTCAGACGAACCTTCTCGACCAGGCGCACGAGCGCATCTCGTGGTCGCGGCAGATCGAGCACGCGCTTGCCATGCAGATGCACTTCACATCGATGGCATTGCTCGCCCAGGCCGACGGCTCCGTGAGCCTGATCCTCCGCGAAAACAACCGCTTCAACGACACGCTCGCGCGGCTCGAGACGGCCGCGCCGTCCGAGGAACGCGCGCTCATTCAAGCCATTCGCGGGGCGCAGGAGGATGCCATGGCCACCGTCGCCGATATCGCGAACGCCGTCCGCGACCGGCGGCTGGCGGATGCGATGACGGCGCTGCGAACCCGGCAAGAGCCGACCTACCAGAAAATCGAGGGGCTGGTCAGCTCGCTCGTCGCCGCCGAGGAGACCCGGATGGAGAGCCTCCGGGTCAGCATCTCGGCCGCCCGCGCTCGCTCTCTCAGGCTCATGGCCGGCTTCGCCGTCGCCTCCGTCGTCGTCGCGCTGATCGGTGGGTTCGTGATTTCGTGGTCGTTCATCCTGCCCGTGCGCGAGGCGCACGTCTTCCTGAGCGAGGTGGCGGAGGGACGGTTCGGCGGCACCATCGTCGTACCGAACCGTGACGAATTCGGGGCGCTGGCGGAGCGCATGAACTGGATGAGTCGCGAGCTGCATCGGCTCGACGACGAGCAACGGGTGGCGGCGGAAACCCTTCGCGGCCTCAACGAGCGTCTGGCACTGGCCAGTCGCGCCAAGTCGGAGTTCCTCGCGAACATGAGCCACGAGCTCCGCACGCCGCTCAACGCGATTCTCGGCTTCACCGAGATCATGCTCGACGAGCTGTACGGCGAGGTCCCGCCCAGCCTGCGCGAGCCGCTCGTCGACATCCAGACCAACGGGCGTCACCTGCTGCGCCTGATCAATGACGTGCTCGACCTATCCAAGATCGAGGCCGGGCGCCTCGAGTTGGGGGTTGACGAGTACTCCGTCCAGGAGATCGTCGACGTCGTCCATGCCTCCCTCAAATCGCTGGCCTTCGAAAAGGGTCTGACGTTCGGCGCCCGCGTGCCGCCCGACATTCCCCCGGCCCGAGGCGATGGCCGACGCCTCACCCAATGTCTCCTGAACCTCGCCGGGAACGCGCTCAAGTTCACTCGCCACGGCCGGGTCGAGATCGACGTACGCCTCGACGACGGGTGGCTCACGTACCGTGTCACCGACACCGGAATCGGCATTCCCAAGGAAGAGGTCGAGAACATCTTCGCCGAGTTCCGTCAGGTCGACACGACGATCACCAGGGAGTTTGGCGGCACCGGGCTTGGACTCAGCATCACCAAGCGGCTCGTCGAGATGCACGGAGGTCGTATCGGAGTGGAAAGCGAGCTTGGCAAGGGATCGACGTTCTTCTTCACGGTGCCGCTGCACGCCGAGGGGGGGCTCGCATGAACGACCGAACCGTGCTCCACATCGAGGACAACGAGTACAATCGAAAGATCGTGAGGCAGCTACTGAGCCGGACGTCCTTCCGCTTGCTGGAGGCCGTTGACGGCGAGGAAGGGCTCGCGGTGGCGCAACGCGAGCTGCCCGACCTCATCCTCATGGACGTTCAGCTGCCGAAGCTATCGGGGCTCGACGCGACCCGTTTGCTGCGGGCTGATCCACGCACGGCGAAGATCCCGCTCGTCGTGGTGACGTCATTCGCCCTGAGCGGCGACGATCGCCGGGCGATTGATGCGGGCGCCTCGGCGTACCTGGCCAAGCCGTACAGTCCGCGCGATCTGATGGCGCTGATCAACCGGTTTCTCCCGGGGAACTGAGCCGCCGCGTCGGGCACCGCGTCGAGAGGAGAAGGTTCATGAACCATCGTAGGACGTTGGCCATCGTCGCCGTGACCGGCCTCGTGGTGCTACCTGGCACGGCGCGAGTGGACGCCCAAGGTCAGGCCGAGCAGTTCACGCCGGAATATCGCGAGCTCCGGCGGTCCTTCGACGAGAAACACACGCCCAAGATTGAGGCGCCCGATACGGTCAAGCGGGGGCAGTGGTTCGAGGTCACCGTGACGGTCGGTGCCGGCTCCGTCCATCCGTCGCTCGCCGAGCACTTCGTCCGCTACATCGCGCTCTACAAGGACAGCGCCGAGATCGCGCGCGTCTACCTTCACCCCGTCTTTTCGTATCCCAAGGTCGTCTTCACGATCGCGCTCGACGAGGGCGGCAATCTGCGAGCGGTGGCCGAGCCCACGCATTCCGCGGGGTGGGAAAGCTCGAAGAAGATCGTCGTGACACGCTAGGACGCCGGGTGAAGACTCCGCCGCGCGTCCTGATCGCTGATGACAACGCCGCCAATCTTCGGATCTTGCGGACACGCCTGACGGCCGATGGCTATGAGGTCGTCACCGCCACAGACGGCGCAGAGGCCCTGACCGTGGCCCATGAGGCGAAGCCCGATCTGATCCTGCTCGACATCATGATGCCGAAGATCGACGGTATCGAGGTCTGCCGTACGCTCAAGAAACAACAGAATCCCTCGTTCATCCCGATCATTCTGGTGACGGCGATGGCCGACGCGAAAGACGTCGTCGCCGGGCTCGAGGCCGGGGCCGACGAGTACCTCACCAAGCCGGTCGACCACGCCGCCCTCTCCGCACGAGTTCGATCGATGCTCCGCATCAAGGCATTGCACGACACGGTCGCCGCCCAGGCCGACGAGATAGCCCGCTGGAACACGACGCTCGAGAAGCGGGTCGCCGAGCAGGTGGCCGAGCTCGAGCGGGTGAGTCGGCTCAAGCGATTCTTCTCGCCACAGCTCGCGGATGCCATCGTCGCCGGTGGCGCCGCGGCGGATCCGCTCCGGCCGCACCGGCGTGAGATCAGCGTTGTCTTCCTCGACCTGAGGGGCTTCACCGCGTTCGCGGAGATGTCGGAACCCGAAGAGGTGTCGGAGGTCCTCGAGGCCTACCATGCCGAGGTGGGGCGCCTCATCCTCGAGCACGAAGGCACGCTGGAGCGATTCACGGGCGACGGCATGATGATCTTCTTCAACGACCCCGTGCCGGTCGCCAATCCAGAAGAGCGCGCGATCCGCATGGCCGACGCCATGCGGGTCAGGATCCGCGTGCTCGGCGCCCAATGGCGCCGACACGGTTACGACCTGGACCTCGGCATGGGCATCGCGAAGGGCTACGCGACGATCGGCGCGATAGGCTTCGAAGGCCGGCGTGATTATGCCGCCATCGGCAGCGTGACCAACCTGGCGTTTCGACTGTGTGCCGAAGCGTCGCCGGGACAGATCTTGATCAGTCAGCGGATCTACGCCGCCGTGCCCGACCTCGTCGACGCCAAGGAGGTCGGCCCCCTGCAGCTGAAGGGCTTCCATCGGCCGATCGTCGCCTACGAGGTCGTTCACCTGAAGCACTCCGACGCTTGACGCGCGAACCCGAACCCGGGCGACTGGCCTACTGGATGCGGGCCCTGGGGCGCGACGATCTTCCCGCCCGCCTCGAGGTCGCCGGCCGCGCGCTCCGTCATCTGGCGACGGCGAAACACGATTTCTGGGCGGCCACGGGATTCTACGCGGACCCCGCCGGCGGCCGAGCCGTCCTGAAGATCTACCGGACCGCGCGATTCGCGGGCGCGCCGCTCCGCTGGCTGGGGCGCTGGCAGTGCGGGCGAGAGATCGGTTTCTACCGTCACCTCACCGACCTGTCATGCGTGCCGACGCTGCTCGGCCGCGTCGGCGACACCGCCTATCTCCGGTCGTTCGTGGCCGGGCACCCGCTCTCGCGCGAGCGGCCCGTGCCCGAGGGGTTCTGGCCGCGGCTCGACGCCGCAATGCGAGAGGTACACCGGCGTGGCGTCGCCTACGTCGACTCGAACAAACCGGAGAACATCCTCGTCGGCGACGACGGCCACCCGTACCTGATCGACTTCCAGATCGCGTGGCGGTGCGGGCCTCGAGCCGACCACGCGCTCGGCCGGTGGTGGCTGGCGCGGCTACAGCGCGAAGACCTGTATCACGTCCTCAAGCACAAGCGGCGCTTCGCCCGCGAGTCGATGACACCGACGGAGCTCGAGAGTGTCCGCCGGCGGAGCCTTCTCATTCGAGCCCACCGCGTGATCAACCGGCCCTATCGGATGATGCGTCGGCCGCTGCTTCGGTGGCTTCGGCGGACCGGGCGCGTGCTGTCGTCGGGCAGCAACTAGGCCCGCGCGCGCCCGCGCTTCACCGCCGATCCGACGGCGCCAGCCTGCACTCGGCGACCGTGTTGAGGGCTCTTCCCTGAGAGCCATACGGGTCGCCGGCTCAGTCGGACGGGGGCCGGCGGGCGGCGGCGAGAGCGAGCGCGACCGCGACGAGCGCGACGGCGGCCCCGGTGGCGGCGACCGCCGACGCCCACGGCAGACGCACGGACGCGCTCGTGCCGCTCGCCAGCGCGCCCGCGACGAGCGACCCGGCTCCGGTGAACGCGCCGAAGACGGCCCACGAGCGGAGCTGCGCCAGGAAGACGCCGGGGCCGATGGTCGCGTGATGGGCGCGCCGGGCGAAGTCGGCCGTCTCGAGCAGCAAGGCCAGCCCGACGCCGAGGAGCACGGCGCCCCCGAGTCGAGGCGCAGCGCCGGCGAGCCTGAGCGCGAGCGCGTACTCGCCGAGCGCCAGCACCATGCCGCCGACGAGCACCGGCGTGGCGACCACGATGCCGAGGGCGCACAGGATCAACGCCGCGGCGCCGAGCCCCAGCACCGAGATCGAAGGCGCGATGAGGAGCGGCGCGCTCACGAGGAGCAGGGCGAGAACGGCCGCCAGGCGCCGCATCGTCAGCGGGCCACTTCGCGCCGACGCGAGCGCGTCAACGCGCCCAGCGCCGCCTCGAGGGGCTCGGCCGGGTCCCAGTCGATGATCGTGATGCCCAGACGATGCAGAGCATCGGCGCGGCCGCGCCGCTCGAGCACCCACAGCCGGCAGGCGAGGTCAGCGCTGGCGGACGCTCGAATCGCGCGCCGCACGAGCGGAATCGGCGACGGGCTCAGCACCGTGAGATCGAATCCGCGCGCCGCAAGGTCGACCAGCGCCTTCTCGAAGCGCGGGTCGAGGAGCGGGCTGATCGCGATGACCAGTGCCTGTGGCGGCAGGATACGCCGCGGCACGAGGCCGACTTCCTGGGTGTCGTAGCTGAACATCACGTCCGCGCGCAGCAGCGCCTCGAAGATCCGCTCGTGCTGCGCGCGGCCCGAGCTCGGCCGGACCCAGCGGACGGGTCCGCAATATTCGATGAGGCCCACCCGGTCTTTCCGGGCCAGATACGCCGTCGCGAGCGCGGCGGCCGCCCGGATGGAGGCGTCGAGGGTCGTGTCGGGGGGCGCGCCGGCCTCGGTCAACGTGTCGAGCATCAGCACCACGTCGGCGTTGCGCTCCTGGTGGTACTGGGTGACGAAGAGACGGTGAAATCGAAGCGAGGCCCGCCAGTTGACGTGACGGACGCGATCGCCCGGAACGAACGCTCTGATGTCGCCGGGCTCGAGCCCTTCACCCACGCTCGGCGCCACGTAGTTACCGACGAAGGCCTGCATCCGGCGTGGCCCGGGCAGACGCCGAAGCGGCAGCGCGCGCGGATACACCCGAAGCTGCCACGGCACCGGGATCGACATCTCACCCGCCTCGAGCCCCGCGCGGTCCCACAGACGAGCGTGGACCGTCCCGAGACTCACCCGACCCCGGCGCACGCACTCGACCTCGTATCGCCACTCGACGCGCTGACCGCGTGTCAGGCTGAAGAGACCACGGTTGTGGCCGCCCACGAGCCGCAAGGTCGGCGGGAGCGGCTCGAACAGCTCTAGGAGCGGCACGCGCCGGCCCGCGCTCACGGTCACGGTCACCGTGACGCGCTCGCCCTCGAAGACGCGCGCCGCCGAGACCGCGCGGGTGAGCGTCCAGTCGCTGGACGACCCGCCGCGCCCGACCCGCAGGAGCCCCAGCAGCAGCGGAAGCACCGCGACGACCAGCTCGGCCCGGCCCGACAGCACGGCGAGCACGAGCCCCCACGCGCCGACCGTCACGACCGAAAGGGCCAGCGGCGTGAGCCGCGTACTCATCCGGTCTCTTCCGTCTTCGGCGCCGGCACCTGGGTCAGGAGATCGTCCACGACCTGCGCGGCCGACAGCTTCGTCACCCAGAGCTCGGGCTGAAGAATCAGCCGATGCGCGAGGGCCGGGCCGGCCATCGCCTTCACGTCGTCGGGCGTGACGAAGTCGCGTCCGCGCAGCACGGCGGCGGCCCGCGCGAGCTTCAGGAGCGCGAGGGCCCCTCGCGGCGAAGCGCCGAGCGCGATCCGATGGTCGCCGCGAGTCGCCTGCGCGAGTTCGACGACGTACTGCGTCACCACGTCGGCCACGAACACCTCCTCGAGCGCCCGCTGCATGGCGAGGATGTCCTCGCGGGAGACGACCGCGGGCAACTCGACCTCTTCCTGGCGTCGCTGGCGTCGCCGCTCCAGGATCTGTCGCTCCTCCTCGGCGGTCGGATATCCCACGGCAACGCGAATCAGGAAGCGATCGAGCTGCGCCTCGGGAAGCGGATACGTTCCCTCGAGCTCGATCGGGTTCTGCGTCGCGATCACCAGGAACGGCGGCTCGAGCCGGAAGGACTCGCCTTCGACCGTCACCTGGGCCTCCTGCATCGCCTCCAGCAGCGCGGCCTGGGTCTTGGGCGTCGCGCGATTGATCTCGTCGGCCAAGAGGAGGTTGGTGAAGACAGGACCCGGCCGGAACTCGAAGCGCGCCTGGCGCTGGTCGAACAGAAAGCTCCCGGTGACGTCGGCAGGAAGCAGATCCGGCGTGCACTGAAGGCGCTTGAACGACAGGCCGAGCGCCTGCGCGAAGAGTCGCGCGATCAGGGTCTTGGCGAGCCCCGGATAGTCCTCGATCAGGACGTGGCCGTTCGCGAGAATGCCGGCCAGGATGCGCTCGAGCACGTCCCCCTTGCCGACGATCACGCGCGCCAGCGCGCTCAGGATCTCCCGGCTTCGCTCGGTGACCCGGGCGAGCTTCACCGGCGCGCCTCCAGCGAGGCGATGAGCCGGGCCAGCGTGGTAATGGACGGACCGCGGCCGAACCGGCGCCCCGGCGGCTTTTCGAGCGCGTCGGCCGAGACGCCGGTCGCCCGCGCGAGCGCGACGAGCCTCGGCCACAAGAGGTGCTCGAAATAGGACTGGCTCCGCGCGCTGGATCTGATCTCGTCGTGGAACCGCGCGAAGCGCGAATCCTGAGCGCGCGCACCCGGCGCGCCCTCGCCGACTTCGCCCGAGCCCCACGCGGCCCGGCGCTCGGTGCACGCGCGAACGATCGCGCGGACGGGCGAGACCGCCACGAGCAGGACGAGGGCCGCGAGGAGGCGCACCGCGGTCTCCCGATATGCCTGCGCGACGAAGAATTCGGTCAGGGAGATCCCGGCGACGAGCGCGGCGAAGACCACGACGGCGGCGACGACGCCGGCGCCCCGGCTCGGCTCAGGCGGCGCCAAGCGGCGCGTCCTCGCGCTCGAGCGCGGATCTGATCTCTTCGAGGCAGGCGCGAGCCGTGTCTCGCTCGGGCGCACCCAGGACGTGGCGGCTGAACCGTGCCAGCTCGAAGAGGCGCGTCAGCCGATCCACCGCCCGGTGCGGCAGGACCAGACGCCTGAGCGTCTCGCGCATGAATTCTTCCGGCGTCTGCCACGGCGCCCTGGTCACGCTGGCGCGCGCCGCGACCCGCTCGAATCGTCGGTAGCACCTGATGATCGCCGCGCGGGCGTCCGGCTCGTTCGCGAGATCGTCGAGCCCATCCTGCACGGCTTCGCTCAGCGGCTCGGCCGCTTCGGCGCGATGGCGCCGCTCCCACCATCGCGCGATGCGCTCGGCGAAGAGGAGCAGCAAGGCCATGGCGAGCGTCGCCAGACCGGCCAGGAAAGCCAGCAGCCCGACGAGCCAGCCGAGCCATGGCAGCGAGACCACCGGGGTCTCGGCTCCGGGCGCCACGTCGGCCCCGGCGAACATCATGAGGCGGCTCCAGGCGAGCAGCGAGGTCTCGACGTACTGCCACCCCAACGAAAAGACGGCGAGGATCGCGAGCAGCGGCAGGAGCGGCAGCACGCGCAGGCACACCTGGAGCCACCAGGGAAGCTTGGACGGTTCCTCCTCACGCGGCAGCTCCACCTCGCGGCGCCGTCGGTCCCGGGAGAGCGCCATGCCGATGACGATGGCGACCGAGAGCGCGAAGGCCGCACCGCTCGCGAGCAGGAGCGAGTCCGGCACCTCGACGTGGAGCCGGAAGGACGGCATGTCCCCGGGTGCGCGCGACGCGGCCAGGAGGGCGGTCAGCGCGAGAAACAGGCCAGCGCCGGCGACGACGGCCGCGCCCGGGAAACCCTGGAGTCTCATCGGCGGTGGGCCGGAGCGTACTCTGTTGCCCCGGCCCTTCGCAAATCGCGTCACCTCGCCGCAATCTTGTATCCTGTTCGGGGAGACGCTTTCCTCACCCGCTGACAGGAGGCGACACCGTGACCGACGTCCCGCGTATCACCGGCGTGCTCTCGCCGGTCGTGACCCCGTTCGGCGCGGACCTCGCGCCCGATCCCGAGCGCTTCGTGCGCCACTGCCGCTGGCTTCTCTCCCAGAACGTGGGCCTGGCCGTCTTCGGGACGAACTCGGAAGCGAACTCGCTCTCGGTCGAAGAGAAGATCGAGCTGCTCGATCGGCTGGTCGCGGCCGGGCTCGACCCCGGGCGGATGATGCCGGGCACCGGCTGCTGCGCGCTGACCGACTCGGTGCGGCTGACCGCCCACGCGATGAAGGTCGGGTGCGGCGGCGTGCTGATGCTGCCGCCCTTTTACTACAAAGGCGTGAGCGACGACGGGCTGTTCCGGAGCTTCGCGGAAGTGATCGAGCGCGTGGGCGACGCGCGGCTGCGGGTGTACGTCTACCACATCCCGCCGGTCGCGCAGGTGCCGATCACCCTCGGGCTCGTCGAGCGCCTGCTCGCCGCCTATCCGGCGCAGGTCGCCGGGATGAAGGACAGCGGGGGCGACTGGAACAACACGAAGGCGTTTCTCGACGCGTTCGCCAAGAGCGGCTTCGACGTGTTCGCCGGTTCGGAGACCTTCCTGCTCCAGAACATGCGCCACGGCGGCGCCGGCTGCATCAGCGCGACCGCCAACGTCCACCCCGGCCCCATCGCGCGTCTCTACGACACCTGGCGGGCCGACGGCGCCGATGCCCAGCAGGCGCGTCTCGATCTGATCCGCGGCGTGTTCCAGAAGTTCCCGATGATCCCCGCGCTCAAATCCGCGATCGCCCACCACGGCCACGATGCCGGCTGGGCCACCGTTCGCCCACCGCTGGTCGCGCTCACTCCGGCCCAGTCGAGCGCCCTCACCGCCGACCTCGCCCGCGAACACTTCACGATGCCAGGCCTCGCAACCCGCTGACCCCGCGCGCGCCCCGGCCGGCGTTGCGCCGGAGCGCCGAAAGCACGCGGGCTGCTCAAAAGGGTCCAGATGCGAGGCGGCGCCCGAAGGCGGCATGCGAGCCGTACTCCGAGTACGGTGAGCGTGCCGCCGAGGGCGCCAACGAAGCAGATGGGCCCTTTTCAGCAGCCCGCCGCTAGGGTTCGCGGTCGCCGCCTGTCAGGCGGCGTACGACCCCCAGCACGAACAAGCCGACTCCGACCGCGAGCAGGACGCCGTAGTCGGGCACCTCGAAGACCCTGACGAGGACGATGCAAAAGCCGGCGAAGGCGATGAGCGAGCCCGCCATCATCAGGCCGAGACCGGGTTTCTGAGCCACGATCAGATAACCGCTTCGCGCCGCAGCCGCTCGATCTCCTCGACTCCCAAGCCGGCCTCTTTCAAGACTTCGTCGGTGTGCTCGCCGAGGGTCGGCGGCTCCCGGTCGAGTCCGGGGCTGCCGTGATCGAGCCGGAAGCCGGCGCCGACGAGCCGCATCGGCCCATAACGCGAGTCGATCGTCTGGAGCACGTCGCGGTGCTCGAGCTGCGGATGCTTGACGATCTCGTCGATCTTCCAGATGGAGCCGCACGGCACGTCCGCGGCGGTGAGACGCGCCTCCCAGCTCTTGGGATCGTCGGTCGCCAGCGCCTGCTCGATGATCTCGCGCAGCGCCGGCTCGTTGGCGGTGCGCGCGGGCCAGTCCTTGAAGCGTGGATCGGCGAGCGCGTCGGCGTGCCCGAGCGTCTTCATCAGACTCGCGAACTGCTTCTCGGTGAGCACCGCCAGCACGATGTAGCCGCCGCGCGCCCGGAACCGGCTCGCGGTCGGCTTGCGGCTCACCGAGCCGTTGCCGATCTGCCGCGCCTCGATGCCCGCGACGGTGTACTCGGAGACCGTGCCGGGGATGAAGGCCAGCGCCGCATCGAGCATCGCCACGTCGA
>Ga0137396_10000410_pt1 | contig 20209 bp, 15 predicted proteins | sample czc16metaG_FD_108284 | JGI IMG/M metagenome (GOLD analysis project Ga0137396, IMG submission 108284) | Vadose zone soil microbial communities from Angelo Coast Range Reserve, California, USA - czcobulk3.16 metaG | ecosystem: Environmental > Terrestrial > Soil > Vadose zone | place: USA...
CGGATCTTCGGCGAGCCGATGGCGTTCTGGGAACGGCACATGCCGAAAGGCATGTTCTTGCGTTCGAGCCCGGGCGCTTCCAGTCTCGCTGATCCCGATGGTCGGCTGCGACTCGACCGCTACCATACCCTCCATGGTCTCCCGCACGTCAAGCCGGTGCCGATCGAGGATTTCGTGCGCTACGGGCACTGGTTCCAGCAGCAAGCGGTACCGGATGTAGATCGGCGCACCGTTACCCACGTCGCCGCCGACTCGCAAGGGTTCCGCGTGCGCCTGGCGGACGAGGAGGAATTTCCCGCGCGGCGCGTGGTGGTGGCCACGGGCATCAGCCCATTCGCCCGGCGCCCGGCGCAGTTTGCGGGACTGCCGGCACCGCTCGCGTCTCATTCCTTCGACCACGCCGATCTGAGTCGGTTCGCCCGCCAGCGGGTCGTGGTGGTGGGTGCCGGGCAGAGCGCGCTCGAATCGGCGGCCCTGCTCCACGAGGCCGGCGCGGAAGTCGAAGTCGTGGCCCGGGCCCCCGGCACGTACTTCATCCCTGACTGGCCGCAGACTGCGCTCGTCCGTGCGGCGCGCCGGCTGCTCAGCCCCATCGCCCGTCCCCCGTTCGATATCATGGGCCCACGCTTCGTGAGCTGGCTCATCGCGTGGCCCCGGCTGTTTCGAAGGTCGCCGCGAGCGCTGCAGGATTTCCTTACGGGGCGTGCCGTGCGGCCGGCCGGCGCGAGCTGGTTAGCGTCGCGCCTGGCCGCGGTACCCATCACCGCCGGCCGTACTGTTGCGGCAGCGACTCCCACCGGCTCGCAGCTCCGCCTGCGGCTCGACGACGGCACCGAGCGACTGGTGGATCACCTGCTCCTCGCCACGGGTTATCGCGTGGACGCCGCGCGATACGCGTTCCTGGCGCCGAGCGTCCTGCAGGCTCTGCGCAGCCGCGATGGGTATCCCGAGCTGGATGTGGGTTTCGAATCGTCCGTACCAGGCCTCCACTTCGTCGGGACACCTGACGCCGGCACCTTCGGCCCGCTCTGTCGCTTTGTGGTGGGAACCAGGTACATGGCGCGCACGCTGACACGGTACATCACCCATGCGGGCGGGAACGGTCACATCCGTTCCGGGCGGCCAATGGCAAACGGTTTGCTCGCCGCGCGACATGGCTAACGCAGTGGGTAGGCCGTGGGCCGTCGTTCTCAGCTCGGACTTGGTCGGCCTGGGGGCGGTCCGGAGCCTGCACGCCGGCGGCGTCCCCACCCTCGTTGTCATGCTCGATCCGTTGGAGCCCGTGCGCGTCTCGCGGTACGGCGACAAGATTCTCGTCCCCAAGTCGCACGACGTGGAGGGCGCCCTCCTAAATGCGCTGGCCGAGATCAATCGGGGACCGCGGCCGGTCCTCATTCCGACGTCGGATCATCTCGTCCATTTCATGGCCAAGCACCGGGCCCACCTGGAAGTGCACTTCCGGTGCTGTATCCCCCCGAATGCCGCCGTCGATATCGCCCTCGACAAGGCGAAGGACACGCAACTGCTCCAGGGGACCCAGGTCCCGCTCCCCAAGACCGTGCAGATGTTGCCGGCCTCACCCGCCGACTTGATCCGCCAACTGGGCCTGCCCTTCATCGTGAAACCCCGCACGCATGTGGATAAGGAAGGGCTGGGGTGGAGGAACGTCATCATCCGGAGCGCGGCCGAGGCCGAGGCGTTCTACCGCACGAGCAGCGCGGTGTTCAACCGCGTCATCGCGCAGGAGTTGATTCCCGGCCCCGATGAGACGTTGTGGGAGTGCATCTGCCTGTTCGACGCCGAGAGTGAGATCGCCCGCGCGTTCACCTTCCGCAAGCTCTCGACCATGCCGGCCCACTACGGAGCCACCAGCCGCGGGAGGAGCGAGCGCAACGATGCGCTCGTGGAGCTCGCCGCTCAAGTCGGCAAACAGTTCAACTATACCGGCATCGGCGACATCGACGTGAAGTACGATGCGCGCGACCGGCGTTACAAGTATTTGGAGCTCAACCCTCGACTGGGCATGTGCCACTACTTCGGCACCCGCTGCGGCAAGAATGTGACCCTCGACGCCTATCGCCTGGCCTGCGGTGAGGTTCTACCGGCGGATGCCCCGCAAGTCGAGGGACGAACCTTCTTGGCCGTGCTGGAGGAGATCGGCGGCAGGTTGCAGGACGGCGATTCCTTGCTGGCGGTGTTGCGCGGTCTCCTGGCCGCACTCATGCGCCGGCCGGTGGGGGCGTACTTCGCCCCGGACGATGTCTGGCCCGGGCCCTTTGCGGTGTTTCGAATCTGTTACCGACTGCTGGCGAGGGCGTGGCGCGGGCAGCTCGGCGCCGTGTTCACGAAGCAGTTCAACCCGAGCGGTTGAACGACGGAGGGCAGAGGATTCGAACCTCTACGGGCTTGCGCCCAGCGGTTTTCAAGACCGCCGCCTTACCAGTTAGGTCTAGCCCTCCCAACCAGCCACGCTGGAACCTACGTGCGCCGGCCAGCCCGCGACAGCGGGGGCGTTTCACGGTTGTTTCCCATTAATGGCTGAAACACTGAGGGGCCTGAAGCGCGTGCTCTGACCGCCGAAATCCTACGGTGCCACGAAGGACCAATCCGCGCTGGCCGTTCCCCGCGCACCCGACACGGTTACGGTACCGCTCACCGTCGCGTTCCGGACCGGGATCGAAGAGAGCCGAAAGGTTGCCAGCAACTTCGGGCCGGCGGGTTCGCCGGCGAGCGACTGGAGCACCGGGAGCAGCTGCGAGGGGTCGGTCACGCCCGCGTAGATTCCTCCGGTGCGCAACGCCAGCTCCCGCATGACTTCGACCGCACGGTCCTGGGTCTTGGCACCTTGGTCGGAGGCGGGACCGACTCCAACGGCGAAGATACGAACCTGACTCGCGTTCGCCGCTGCGAAGAGGGAATCCTTGTAATTCTGCGTCGTATCAGTCGGCAACCCATCCGTGATGATCACGAGGTAGCGCTTGTGAGCCACGCTGGTCAGGGTCGTGTCCGTCCAGCGCACGACCTCGATCCCTGAGTGGTACAGGTATGTGGATCCGCTGAGTGGCTGGATGGCCGGGATCTGACCGTCCAGCTCTGTCGGGTTGGTTGTATATGGTTGCAACAGCCTCGTCCGGGCAAACCCGGGACTGGGCGAGCTCCCCCCGAAATCCAGCAGCGCGACACGGTTGGCCGCCCTTGCCCCAAGCACCTCGCGCCAAAACAGCTGCGCTGCAGACGTGCGCAGCCGATCGGGATCACTCCAGCGCATCGATGGAGAGTCATCGATATCGATGGCGGCAGCGACCAGCGTCGTGTCCGGTAGCTCCACGCTCTGACTGTTCACTGGAAGCGGGGCCGCGACCGGGCCCGTAAGCGTCGCTGTGACGCTCCAGCTGTCAGTCACCAGCGGTCGCCCCGTCTGATCCACCGGCACTAGCTCGACGGTGAATTCACCGCGTGACCGAAACGCTGCCGAGTCGACTCGTAGTCCTACGAACAAACTCAAAAAGCCCTGGCGTGGACCGCAACACTCAGTCTGGCGGCAGGCTTGTGCCACGACTGCCAGAAGGGCTGATGCGACAACCGCCGCTACCCGACCATGCACTTGCAACGTGATTCCCCAGAGCGAGTTCATCGCTCAGCGATGGCAAGAGGCAGGCCAGGGGTGACCCGGCGCAGATCTGTGGGCCTTGAGGCGAAGTAGACTCATGCAATGGCAGCGGCCTGCAGCAGTCCTGTGGCGATTGCGTTACAACCTCGGGGACTTGAGGAAGGAGAGACCGGACCGGGGGAGAGATGGGACGAGTACGACCGGACCGTTACAGCGACAGGTCCGTCAGAACGTCGGCGAGCACCTCGCCTTCCTCCCGCGTCAGCGCATCCCACACGCCCCGGCTGCCATCCGCCCGCACCACTTCGAACACCGCCCGAGCGGCCGGACGCCCCCCGACCGTCCAGCGCGCTCGAGCGATCCAGAACCCGGACGCGCCGTCGGCGTCGTTCTCGTAGCACTCCGCAATCCGGGAGGCCACGGCGTGGCAAGCAAAGCCCTTGGGTAAGGACTGCTCGCACGCCGTCAGCGCCGCCGCGAGTTGCTCAACAACGCTGGTCGCCTGGTGCGTGGTCATCGTTGTCGCTGGGTGCACGGGGAACCGTGTGGGTTGTGGGTTCCCCGAGGATGCCGGAAGGCGCGTCGGGGTAACGGTGCCCGGCTTAGCGAGCGCCGCTCACCGCTCCGGCGGGGGAATGAACCCGTAGTTGGTGTTCTTGAAGATCGAATCCGCCAGCACCAGCGCCCTGGCGGCTTCCTGCGGCTTCTGCTTCTGCAGCAGCTGGGCCAGCCCCTGGTACACGATGCCGTACGTCGCCAGGATCCCCTCGGACGGCTTGTCGACCCAGCCGCGCGGGCGGTGCCGCGCCGCCGTGTCGCCGTGGTACACCTGGAAGGCAAGGGTCTCGGTGCGCGGGACGTTCACGTACCCGAGGCCCTGGATCCCCTTGATGCTGTCGGATTCCGTGATGGGGTCCTGGTGCAGCTTCCGCACGAATCCCTGGCCTTCGAGGTACCCCGTGAGGCCGAACTGATCGGCGTAGGGCCCGACGGTGCGCGAGAAGTACAGCGGCCGTTTCCCCATCTGATCCTTGATCGCCTGTAGCGTGACCACGTCCGCCTTCTCGAGATACTGGCGGCCGAGCTGCGCCGGATCGAGCGTCACGCCGATGCCGCCCAGGTTGACGGTGGCCTTCTTCTCGAGGAAGTACACGGGCTGCAGCCCGTCGAGCTGCGCGTCGCTGAAGCTCAACACCTTGCCGCTCGGCTTGGGCCAGGTGCGGCCGCGGTAGATGGCGGGCGCCTTGTCGGGGTCGAAGTCGTAGACCGGCCGGCGCTGCATCTGCCGGAGGTACCAGTCGGTGTTGGCGAGCGACAGGTTCAGCACTACGACGTCCTTGCGGATTCCCTCCACCTCTTGCGCGTACCACAGCGGGAAGGTGTCGTTGTCCCCGGCGGTGACGAGGATGCCGTACGGCTCCACCGACTGCAGAATGTCGTAAGCGAAGTCGCGGGCGAGCGTCTCGCCGGCGCGCGACGCGGTGAGGCGGTTCCCGGCGAGCGGGATCAGCGCGAGCAGGAGCACGGGCGTGGCGAAGCGCCAGCGGCGCTCGGGGTCGGGCTCGCGGTCGGCGAGCCACTCCGTCGCCCACTCCATCAGCGTGGCCAGCCCCATCCCCACCCACACGCCCCACAGCGCGAACGAGGCGATGAAGAAGTAGTCGCGCTCACGCACCTCGTGCAGCGGTTGCGCCAGGTCGGGGCGCTGCGAGTAGCCGTACTTGAAGTTCAGGTAGAAGATCAAGAGCAGCGTGAACGTCGCCATCAGCGTCGTCATGGCGAGCGCCGTGCGCTGGTCGGCCTTCCAGTGCCGCCACGCGCCGAGCAGGCCGAGCGCGCCGAACACGACCGCGAGCGCGCGCTGCAGGCCCCCCATCCAGTCGCGGCCCCACTGCCAGCTGAAGTACTGCAACCACATCCCGATCTGCGCGGCGATCGACGCCTGCCGCTGGCTCACGGGGGGTTTGCCGTACTGCTGGCGCGTCAGCACTTCCCACAGTGCCTGCCCGCTGGTCGGCTCCCCTTCGTTGATCGCCGGGAAGTGGGCGGAGCGAATCGGCAGGAACAGGTACACGGAGATCCCTACGACGGCCACGCCGAGCACCGCGAGCGCGAAGTCCCAATTGCGGGCCCGGAACAGGGCGTTCCCGAGCGCGGCCAGGAACAGCACGGCGGCGGCCTTCAGCGGCATCGCGTTCTCGAGACCCGTGGCCACGATCATGCCGTACACGCTACAGAACAGGAACCATTGCGACCATTCTTCCCGGCGCGACGCGTCGTCCGGCGGCCGCTGCGTCTTGAGCGACGGCAGCAGCAGGATCACCACCACGGGCCCGACCAGGACCCCCATCATGTGGTTCGTCGCCGTGAGGGCCAGCAGATACACGATCAGCAGCAAGTGGTGGTCGTGCGCCTCACCCGGTGGCTGGTCGTCCCACCGCACGATGAGCCACAGCACCAGCGCGACCGAGAGCAACGACAGCGTGTACACCTTCTCGTTCACGACCGATTGATTCCACACGGTGAACGCGGTCGCGGAGCAGATCGCGCCCGCGAGCGCCGCCAGCCGCCGCGGCCACATGGCCGGGACCCACGCCCGCATCCAGCGCTCGCCCACCAGGAACCAGCACCCCGCCGCGATGGCGCTCGTCACGGCGGCGAGCAGGTTGATACGCGTCGCATAGCCCGCGGCGAGCGGCAGCAAGCCCCACACGTGCGCGATGAGCGTGAACAGCGGGTTACCCGGCGGATGGGGGATGCCGAGCACGTACGCCGCGGCGATGTACTCGGACGTGTCCCAGAACTGCGTCGTCGGCGCGAGCGTGAGCCCGTACAGAATCAGCGCGCCCAGGCTGACGAGTGCGGCCATGAGATACGGCGGCGACTCGGGCGCGCCCATGACGACGGGCGAGGAGGACACCATCCGCTCGGTCACCGGGATCTTCACCGCTTGCTCTGCTTGGCTCATGCGCTTCCTGGGTTAATTGCCGGCGGCCCGCCGCTCGGCGGGCAGCGCATACGTCGTGTTCGCGAGGATCGCGTCGCGCAGCGCGACGGCCCGCGCCGCCAGCGCCGGCTCCCGCTCCCGCAGCGTCGCCGCGATCGTATCGTACACGAACACATAGCCGAACAATGAGTTCTGCGACGGGACGTCTACCCAGCCGCGCGGCCGGGGGCGGGCCGCCGTCTCACCCCCGCCATACACATCGAACGCCAGCGCGCGAGTACGCGGGATGTTTACGAAACCGCGACCCTCCACGAAGTGCACCGTGTCGCTCGCCGTGACCGGCCGGGGAACGACCCGGCGCACGAGCCCCTCACCCACTAAATATGGCGACAGCCCGAGTCGGTCGGCGTAGTTGCCCGTAGACGTGGAAAAATAAATAGGCCGCTCGCCCAGCCGATCCTTGATGATCTGCAACACCGCCAGGTCCGCGCGCTCCAGGTACCCGCGTCCCAGCGCCCGGGGGTCGAGCGTCACGTCGATCGGCCCGAGATATCCCCGGGCCGGCTGCTCGAGCAGGGCATACGGAGGGAGTGTGTCCCGGGATCCGGGGAGATCGTAGCGGCGCATCCACGGGGTCGCGGGCCGCGCCCAGGTCCGGCCTCCGTACAGGGCCGGAGCGGACTGCGGATCGAACGTCGCAGGAGGGCGGCGCTGCAGCTGACGCAGGTACCAGTCGGTGTTGGCGAGCGACAGCACGAGCACACTCACGTCCCGGCGTACGCCCTCCACCTCCTGCGCGTACCACAGGGGGAACGTGTCGTTATCCCCGGCGGTGATGACGAGCGCGTAGGGATCGACCGACTGGAGCACGTCGCGGGCGTAGTCGCGGGCCATGGTTTCCCCGGCGCGCGAGGCGGTGAGACGGTTGCCGACCAGAGGTACGAGCGCCACGAGCAGCACGGGCGCGCACACCGCCCAGCGCCGCGTACCGCGGGGCTCACCCGGGCTGACGCCGCGCTGCAGCCACTCCATCACTGCCGCGAGGCCCATGCCCACCCAAATCCCCCAGGCAGCGAACGACGCGATGAAGAAGTAGTCCCGCTCGCGCACTTCGTGCTCGAGCCCCGGCGCGCTGTAGGGCTGGGAGAAGCCCCACTTGAAGTTGAGATAGAAGACGAGTGCCACGGTCAGCGTGGCGACCAGGGTCGTCATCGCCAGCGCGGCCCGCGGGTCGGCCCGCCAATGCCTCCGGGCGCCGGCGAGCCCGAGCGCCGCAAACAACACCGCGAGCGCGCGCTGCACCGCGTCGGGCCAGTCGCGACCGAACTGCCACGAGAAGTACTGCACGTAGTTCAGGAGCTGTTGCCCGTACAGCAGCAGCGTGTGGCCGGGGTTCTCCGCTCCCGGCGGATACATCGGGTTGGCGAACACCGAGGGCTTGCCGAACTGCTCGCGCGTGAGCACGGCGTGGAGCGCGGGCCACGTGGTCGGCTCGCCCTGGTTCAAATACGGGTCGAAGTGTGCCCGGATCGGCATGAACAGGTCGACGCTCGTGCCCACGGCGGCCACGATCGCGGCGGCGACCAGGAAACGCGGGCGGATGAGCGCGCGCGCATCGGTAGCCAGGACGTACACCAAGACGGCTGGGGCCGCGAGCACGCCCATCAAGTGGTTCGTCGCGGTGAGCGCCAGCACGTACACGATGAGGACGAGGTGATGGTCGCGGCGAGTCGCCACCGGCTGATCGGCCCAGCGCACGGCGAGCCAGAGCACGAGCGCGATCGAGAGCACGCTCACCGTATAGACCTTCTCGTTCGCCACCGACTGGTTCCACACGGTGAACGCCGTCGCGCCGACCACGGCACCCGCTGCCGCGGTGAGCCGCCGGAGCGCCCGGTCCGCCACGCTGGGGCGCAACCAGCGCTCCCCGATCAGAAACCAGAACGCCGCCGCCGCGGCGCTCGTTAGCGCGGCGAGCAGATTGATGCGCCGCGCGTAGTCGGCGCCGAGTGGCAGCAGCCCCCACGGGTGCGCCAGCAGGATGAAGAGCGGGTTCCCGGGGGGATGGGGAATGCCGAGCGCGTGCACCGCGGTGCTGTATTCCGACGCGTCCCAGAACTGGGTCGTCGGGGCGAGCGTCACCATATAAAGGAGCAAGGCGCCCAGACTGACGCAGAGCGCGGTGGCATACGGCGGGCGCTCGACGTCCGGGTACGGCGTGGGTTGGTCGCGCATGCTCGTCATGTCGGTCAATGGCGGAACTGCCGCAGGCCGGTCAGCACCATCGCGAGGTCGTGCCGGTCGGCGGCCGCGATCACATCGGCGTCCTTCACGGACCCGCCCGGCTGAATGATCGCCCGAATCCCCGCTTGGGCCGCTTCTTCTACCCCGTCGGGGAAGGGAAAGAACGCGTCGGAAGCTAACACCGCGCCCGCCGGATCGTGCCCTTGTTGACGCGCCTTGTGGACCGCGAGAAACGAGGCGTCCACCCGGGACATCTGCCCGGCGCCGATTCCGATCGCCGCTTCCTCCTTGGCGAGCAGGATCGCGTTCGACTTGACGGCCCCGACGGCCGCCCAGGCGAACCGCAGGTCCCGCCACTCCGACTCGGTCGGCGCACGCCGGGTGGCGACCTTCCACCCGGACTCGGCTCTCACCGCGCCGGGTCGGGAGCGCTCCTGCACCAGAAAGCCGCCCCGGATCCGCTTGAAATCCCAGCCTGGCGGGTCGGGATCGGCGGCCAGCCGGATGAGGCGCAGGTTTTTTTTCTCCCGCAGCACGCTCAGGGCGTCGTCCGCGAACGCGGGCGCGACCACCACCTCGACGAACAGCTCGCGCAGCGCCGCGGCCGCCGCCCGGTCGATGCCTGCATTGAAGGCGATCACCGAGCCGAACGCCGAGGTGCGGTCGGTCGCGAGCGCCCGCTCGTACGCCTCGGCGGGGCTCCGGCCCAGCGCGATGCCGCACGGCGTGGTGTGCTTGACGATGGCGCACACCACGCGGTCCGATCCGCTCCACGGCGCCACGGCGGCGAGCGCGGCGTCCACGTCCAGCAGATTGTTGAACGACAGCTCCTTGCCGTGCAGCTGCGCCAGATCGCGGATGCCGGGCTCATCGGCCGCGTACAGCGCGGCCGCCTGGTGGGGATTCTCGCCGTAGCGCAGCTCCTGACGGCGCTCGAGCGCCAGCGCGATCCGTTCGGGCCAGCCGGGCCGGTCCTTCACCAGATAACTGTAGATGGTCGCGTCGTACGCGGCGGTGTGAGCGAAGACCTTCGCGGCGAGGGTGCGGCGGAGTTCGGCACTCACGTCCCTGGCCCTCAGCCCCGCGAGCACGACGGGGTAGTCGTCGGGGTCCACGACCACGATCACGTCCTGGTGATTCTTCGCGGCCGAGCGCAGCATCGACGGGCCGCCGATGTCGATCTGCTCGATCGCTTGCTCGAAGCGTACGTCGGGCCGGGCGACGGTTTCGCGGAATGGATAGAGATTGACCGCGACCAGATCGATCGGCGTGATGCCGTGCTGCTCGAGCGCGGCGCGATCGCCGGGATGGCCGCGCCGCGCCAGCAGCCCGCCGTGCACCTTGGGATGCAGCGTCTTCACCCGGCCTTCCATCATCTCGGGAAATCCCGTCACCGCGTCGATGGGGATGACCGGGAGACCGGCCTTCCGCAGCGTGTCGGCCGTGCCGCCGGTGGAGACGATCTCCCAGCCGAGCGCCACCAGCTCGCGGGCGAGCTCCACGATGCCGCGCTTGTCCGAGACCGACAGCAACGCTCTCACCAGGTCTCGGCCACCGCCTGGATCATGTCCGCGAGGCTCACGACGTCGCGCAGGTCCACGACCTCGACGGGGGAGTGGGAGTAGCGGAGCGGCCAGCCCAGGGCGACGTCGATGACGCCGTACGGCGTGAACATCGAGCCGTCGTTCCCCCCGTTGGTGGTGCCGACCTGAAGCTTCACCCCGCGCGCCCGAGCCACGCGGACCAGGGAATCGACGTACGCGGGGGGCGTGATCGACGAATTATCGAGCGCCCGTGCCACCGCGCCCTGCCCGAGCGGCGCCAGCGCGAAATTGGGCAGCTCGAGCGGCGAGTCGGCGGAGACGAACGTGTCGATGGCGTGCACCCGCTTGGGCGTGGACCCGAGCGCGGCGGCCGCGCCCTGCGCGCCTTCGAGACCGATCTCCTCGCGCGTGCTGAAGATGAAGATCACCTGATGCTTGAGCGCGGCACGGTCCAGGTGGCGCAGCGCCAGCAGCTGCGCGGTGCAGCCGACCCGGTCGTCGAACGAACGGCCGAAGGCCCGGGTGCCCGCGAGGCGGACGAACTGTTTGGGCATGGTGACGGTGCTCCCGGGGCTCACGCCGCGGGCCAGCGTCGCCGCGCGCGAACTCGTGCCCACGTCCACGCGCAGCGGCGGCGGTGTGTGCCGCGCGACGCCGGAATCCCGTGGCATGAACACGCCCGGGACGTCACCCTGCTCGGTGTGCACCAGCGCCGGCTCGGCCTCGAACAGCGAGGAGAAGAAGCCGCCGCGCGTCTGCAGCTCGAGCGACCCGTCGTCCCGGATGCTCGTGACGGTGAAGCCGATCTCGTCCAGGTGCGCGATGAACACGACGACCGGGTCGCCCTTGCCGACGCGCACCGACAGATTGCCCGCCGTGTCGGTCTCGGCTTGCGCCCACGCCGGGAGCAGGTGCTTCACCGCCTCGCGCACCGGCCCCTCGGCGCCGGAGACGCCGTAGGTCTCGACGAGCTGGGTAAGGACCGTTTGCGCTTCGGCGACGCGCGCGCCGTCCTGCGCGGATAGCGGGCCCCCCAGCAGCATCGCCCCCAGCGTGCCTATCCCCAGGGTCCTCACCGCGCCTCCATCCAGGCCGCCAGCCGCTTCGCCAGCGCGTCCGCCTCCTTGAGCGACACCGTCTCCACGGCCGTATCGGTGTAGCGCGTCGCGAGGACTAGCGTATCGGCGGCGGCTCGACCAACTCCGGCGCGGCGGTCACCACCCAGCAGCAGCGCCGCGTCGAAGGGACCCTGGAGACTCTGCACCGCCTGCAATCCCGTGGTGGCGTACAGGCTGCGGACGGTGAAGGCCGCGACGACCGTGCCGCGGACCTTCGGCTTTCCCTGGACGGCGGCCGCGAGCGCGGCGCAGCTCGCGCGCCGGCCCGCGGCGGGCGCAGCGAGCAGGCCATCGCCGTAGCGCTGCGGGCGTTTGGCGAGCGACACGGGGGAGAGCACGTCGATGCCGAGGGCGCGGGCGTCCGCGGGCGCAGCCGCGCCCACCTCGACGTAAGCGTTGTCCACGGTGAATACGGGATCGGGGCTGCTCGGGCCAACTCGGCCGCGCGTGAGATGCGTCGACCGCACCGCGCCGACGCCCGGCACCGCGCCGCGCGCGCCGAACACGGTCACCCGCTCGCCCTCGAGCTGTTGGTCGAATAACGGCGTGGGTGGTGCGCCCACCCGCCGCAGCGTGAGATAACCGTCGGCGGTGATGTTGCCGACCACGTATCCCACCTCGTCGAGCGCGCAGGCGACGAGTCGTTTCGGCGTCCCGCTGCCGAGACTCAACGTGACGTTACCGGCGCGGTCGCGGGTGCTTCCCGGGAGAAGCGTGAGCAGCGTGTCGGTCATCCCCTGCTCGAGGCCGGTGACGGCCGTCATGCCGGCGAAACGGACCGCGAGGGCGTCGACTGCCTGGGCGGATAGACGGGTAGACGGATAGACGGCGAGCAAGAGCCCAACGACCAGCGCCGCGGTTCCCACGCTGCAGCGTGGGATCGGCACGGCACTGTGCTGAAGCACATGCGAAGCACGCTCGTCATGCATCGAGCAATCTCACGGAAAGTTCGTTCTGGGCCGCGAACGCGGATCCGTCTGGAAACAGTCGCACGGGCACCGGCGGCACCCCGCGCCGCGCCAGCTCCACTACGACCAACGGCAGCAGGCGATGCTCCACCCCGAGCACGCGCGCCGCGAGCGTCTCTGCGGTGTCCCCGGGACGTACAGGGACGGGCCACTGGGCGATGATGGGCCCGCGGTCGTACTCTTCGTCGACGTAGTGCACGGTCGCGCCCGAGATCGCGGCGCCGCTCGCGAGCACCCGCTCGTGCACGCGGCGTCCGTACATCCCGGGGCCGCCGAACGCGGGCAGCAACGCCGGATGGATATTAATCATCCGCAGCCGAAAGCGGGCGACCGCCGCGGGCGGTACCCGCTTGAGATACCCGGCGAGCACCACGAGCCCGGCGTCACCCAGGCTGGCGATGACGTGAGCAGGGTCGCTCGGGTCGGCCAGCACGGTGGCGGGCACCCCGGCCCGGCGCGCCCGCTCGAGCGCGCCGGCGGCGGCGTGGCTCGAGACCACCCGGGCGACGCGCGCGACCCGCGAATCCGCGAGCGCATCGAGCAGCGTCTGCAGGTTCGTGCCGGCCCCCGAGACGAGCACCGCGAGGTGGACCGGCGTCACCGCGGGCAGGGGGTCAATGACTTGGGCTTCGCGCCGGCGCTCACGCTGAGCGAGAACGGGCCGGTCGCGCGCTTGTCCGTGCTGGTGACGACGATCGTGTAGTCGCCGGTCCGCGGCAGCCGCACCGTGAGCCGCGCGTTGCAGCGGCCGCCCGAATCGTCGTCCTGCGGCGGCGGGTCGAGCCCCGGGCCGAGCAGGAATGCGTACGCGTCGAACGCCTCGGAGACGAGATCGATCGTGACGATCTGACCGGCGGTGCCGGCGAGCTTCCACTGCTGCGCGTAGGTGCTCTCGGCGGCGAGGAGCACGTCGCGCCGTACGAGCGAGTCTTGAATGGTGGCCCCGGTGGCGATCGAGCCTTTGGGCGGCGCGGGTGGCCGTGGCTGCTGCGCGGGCAGGTGGGTGGGCGGCAGCAGCAGCGCCAGCGCGAGCGCGCAGACTCCCGATCGGGCCCGGTGTGGCTCCATGTCGCCCCGCAATCTGCCGCCCTTATTTCCCCTGCACAATCCGCTCGACGGCGGCCGCGAGGTCGGGGACGACGGGCATCCCGAGCGCTTCCGCCTGAGCGCGGTGCCGTCCGCCGTGCCCGGTGGCGACGAGGATCCCGCGCGTCGGATCGGCGCCCAGCGCGCGCGCCGGCGCGACGTCGCTCAAACGATCCCCGATCCAGTACGACCGCCGCAAGTCGATTCCCAGCGCGTCCTGGGCGTCGCGGAACAGTTTCACTCCCGGCTTGCGGCAGTCGCACGGGCCGTCGGTGTTAGGGTAATGCGGGGAGAAGTACGTGGCGTCCAGGTGCGCGCCGTGTGCGGCGAGCAGCTCCGTCAGCCGCTGCTGGACTGCGTGGTAGGCCGCGGCGTCGTACAGCCCGCGCCCGATGCCGGACTGGTTGGTCGCCACCACCACGCGCCAGCCCGCTTGGTTGAGCCGCCGGATGGCGTCCGCCGCGCCGGGGAGCAGCCGGACCTTCCCCGGCTCGTGCAGAAAGCCCGGAGGGGGGTCGTCCACGATCGTGCCGTCGCGGTCCAGAAACACCGCCCGGTGCGAGCCCTCAGGCATCGAGGGCGGCACGCACCGCGCGGGCGACCTGCTCGATCTGGTGGGGGAAGATGGTCCGCGGGTCGAGGACCACCCGGTCGTCCGCGATGCGGGCGATCACGGGCGGGTCGGCTCGCCGCAACCGCGCCGCCACGCTGTCGGCCGTCAGCTTGTCAGCCGTCAGCGCCACCAGCCAGGTCTTGAGCTTGGCCCCGGGGAACGATCCGCCGCCCACCTCCGAATCGCCCGCGACGACCTCGGAGTCTTTGCCCACGCCGTTGTGCAACGTCTCTGCGCGTCGACGTATCTGCTCGACGTCTTCCGTCAACATCCGCAGTACCGGTATCTCCACGCGAGCCCGCTCCGGATCCCGGTACAATGCCAGCGTCGCCTCTAACGCGGCCAGGGTGAATTTGTCGGACCGTACCGCCCGGGCGAGCGGATCGGTGCGACAGGCTTCGATCGCGGTCTTGGTGCCGAGCAGGATACCGGCCTGCGGCCCGCCGAGCAGCTTGTCGCCCGAAAACGCGACCGTATCGACGCCGCTGGCCAGCCCCTCGACCACAGTCGGCTCTCCCGTGAGTCCCCACGGCGAGAGATCGAGCAGCAGGCCGCTCCCCAGATCGAACAGACTTGCCACCCCGGCGGCACGCGCGATCGCGGCGATCTCGAGCGGCGCCAGGTCGGCGGTGAAGCCCGTTACCTGAAAGTTCGAGCGGTGCACTTTGAGGAGCAGGCGCGTGGCCGGACCGATCGCGCCTTCGTAATCCTTGCGGTGGGTCCGGTTCGTCGCCCCGACCTCGACGAGCTTCGCGCCGGACCGTGCCATGATGTCGGGGATCCGGAACGCTCCACCGATCTCCACCAGCTCGCCGCGCGACACGATCGCCTCGCCGTCGCGGGCGAGCGCCGAGAGGGCGAGCAGCAGCGCCCCCGCAGCGTTGTTCACGACGAGCGCGTCCTCCGCCCCGGTGAGCTCGACCAGAAGGTCGCGACACAACCGGTGACGCGAGCCACGGCTCCCCTGGGCGAGGTCGTATTCCAGGTTGGAGTACTCGCCCGCGATGCGGCGCAACGCGGCGATCGCCGCGGGCGCGAGCGGCGCCCGGCCGAGGTTCGTGTGCAGCACGACGCCGGTGGCGTTGATCACCGGTCCGAGCGCCGGCGCGGCGAGCTGGTGCGCCCGGGCGAGCACGGCGGCGCCCCAGCCCTCCGGCGGCGCCGCTCCACCATTGGCGCGGGCGGCGTCGATCGTCTCGCGCACGGCGCGCACCACCACACTCCGCGGGTGGGACGTGAGCAGCGCGGCTACGTCGGGCTCGGCGAGCAGGGCTTCGACGGCAGGCAGCCGGCGGCGCGGATCGGGGGAGGGGAGGGAGGCGCTCACGGCGGTTTCGTGGAGTCGCGCGGCGCGCGGGTGGTGTCGCGGGGAGCGGGCTTGGGCACGGGGACGGTGAGCACGCCGTGGGCCTCTGCGGCGACGGCGCCGTTCAGGTTGGTCGCGTCGCGCACGCGGATCAGGTACTTCTTGCCCGGCCCGAGTGGTTGCGCCGTCTGGACGACGATCCGGTCGGACGGCACGGGGCGCTGCTTCAGGAGCTGCCGGACTCTCGCCGTGTCGACTCGAGGGGTGGTGGTGTCCCGCAGGGCAGGGGGGGCCCGCCGTACCGGGGAGGGAGGCACGGCGCCCGCCCGGGCCGTGTCGCGGTGGGCAGTGGTGTCTTTCGCGCGGCGCAGGGAATCGGCGAGCGCGCGCGCCCTGGCCTGCAGCGAGTCGTAGTGCGCACTCGTGAACAGCGCCCGCACCGCCACGGGCGTGGTATCGGGGAGCGCGAACACCCGCACGGCGGCGGTGTCGAGCGGCCGGCGCGGGTCGAGCGGGGCGGTGAACTGGATCCGGAACGCGATGGAGTCCACCGGATCGACGCTGCGGATGTGCGGGCCCACCGTGTCGTGCGCGAACACCCACAGTACGGCGCCCGCGCTGGAATCGACCGCGATGGTGATCGAGTCGAACGGCTCGCGCCGGTCGAGCTGGCGGTTGTTGTTCTGGTCCTGGATCGCCCACACGAGATAGCGCCCCGGTGGGATGTCGCTCAAGTGGAAGTCGCCCGCGGAGTCGGCGAGGGTGACGTACGCGACGGTGTCGGGGAGCGGCGCGGCGCGGATCACGGCTCCGGTCAGGACCCGTTGCTCGACCCATTGCAGCACCGTCCCGGCCAGCGCGGCGTGGGGCAGGGGGGCGCCCGTCGAAAAGATCACCGTGGTCCCCTTCTTCATGACGTTGCGCCGCAGGTCGACGATGCCCGGAAGCAGCTCGAGGTGATAGATCCGATTCGGTTTCCACCCCTCGGCGGGCTTGACGTGGATCGCGCTGCGGTGCCACGACACGCGCACGTCGCCCGCCACCGGCGACAACACGATCTGGTGCGCCAGGCCGGTGACGGGGGCCGCTCCTCCCGCGCCGCCTCCGCCCCCGCCCCCCCGTGAGCCCGGCATCTCGTCGATCACCTCGTCGAACTCGATGACCGCGTCGCCCTTCAGAGCCGGGATCACGGCGCCGGACTCGGGGATGACGCGCACGATCCGCGGCGGCGTCGTATGGGGCGGGCCGCCCGGTGGCTCTCCCTGCCTGGCGCACGCCGTTGCCCCGGCCGCGAGCGCCGCGGCTACGAGCAGCCCAGCGACTTGAGCTTGTCGGCCAGTGCCTGCCGCTGGTCGCGCCACGCCCGCTCCTTCTCGCGCTCGCGGGCGACCACTTCGGCGGGCGCCCGGGCGACGAAGTTCTGGTTCGTGAGCTTCGTGCCGAGCGCACTGAGCTGTTGGTCGAGTCGAGCGAGCTCGCCCGAGAGACGGCGGCACTCCTGCTGCACGTCGATCTCGCCTTCGAGCGCGACGAACAGGTCGCTGCCGTCGGCCAGGACCGCATGTGCGCCCACGTCGGCGCGCGCGCCGTCGAAGGCGAGCTCGGACAGTTGCGCCAGCCGCAGGATCGTGTCGCGCTCTCCCGCGAGCGCCCGGCGCGCCCGGTCGCTCTTCGGGCGCACCGACGCCTGCAGCCGGGCCTTGGGCGGCACCCGGTACTCGGCGCGCAGCATCCGGATCGACGAGATCGTTTCCTGGACCAGCGGAAACTGCTGGTCCGCCTCGGGGTCCGCGAGCGCGGCCTGCGGCTCGGGCCATGCCGCCACGACGAGCAGCTCGTCCGGCCGGCGGCCGGGGAGCCTTTGCCACAGCTCCTCGGTGATGAACGGCACCACTGGATGCAACAGTCGCAACACCGTATCGAAACAATACGCGAGCACGGCCGCCGACACGGGCGCGGGGGCCTCCCGCAGCGACTGCGTATTTTTGTCGCGCGGGGAGGCCCCCGCGCCCGTGTCGGCTACTAACCTGGGCTTGACCGCCTCGACGTACCAGTCGGCGAGCTCCTTCCAGACAAAGTCGAAGCAGCGCTTGGCTCCCTCATCCAGCCGGAACTGCTCGAACGACGCGGTGCATTCGCGGGTCGTCGCCTGCGCGCGCGATAGGATCCACCGATCGGCGAGCGGCAGGGCCTTGACGTCGAGCGCGGTCAGCGGCTGGACCCGCTCCGGCAACTGCGCCAGGATGAACCGGCCGATGTTCCACAGCTTGTTCGCGAAGTTGCGGCCCGGCGCGAACGTCGTGTCCAAGTCGTTTGGGTCGAGGATCACGTCCGCGCCGAGCGAGCTGCCGGCGATCAGCGTCCAGCGCAGCGCGTCGGCGCCGTACAGCCGCACCACGTCGAGCGGGTCGATGCCGTTGCCCAGCGACTTGGACATCTTGCGGTGCTGCGTGTCGCGCACGGTGCCGTGCAGGTACACGGTCGCGAACGGCTTCGCGTGCATGAAGTGATAGCCGGACATGAGCATCCGGGCCACCCAGAAGAACAGGATCTCGGGCGCGGTGACCAAGGTGTGGCCGGGGTAGAAGCGCGCGAGGTCCGGCGTCGCGTCCGGCCAGCCGAACGTCGCGAACGGCCAGAGCCACGACGAGAACCAGGTATCGAGCACGTCCGGATCCTGTTCCACCGGGCCGCCGCACTTGGGGCACGTGGTCGGGTCGGTCCGGTCGGCCCACTGGTGCTTGCATTTCGTGCACGTGAACACCGGGATGCGGTGACCCCACCACAGCTGGCGAGAGATGTTCCAGTCCCGGATGTGCTCCATCCAGTTCTCGAACGTGGCGCGCCAGCGCTCGGGGATCATCCGGAACGCGCCCCGGCGATACTCGGCGAGCACCGGCTCGGCGAGAGGCTGCATCTTCACGAACCACTGGTCGGAGAGCCGCGGCTCGACGATCGTGTCGCAGCGGTAGCAGCGCCGCAGCGCGTGTCGGTGCGGCTCGATCTTCTCGAGCAGGCCCTGATCGCGCAGCATCTCGACGATCTTGTTGCGGGCCTCGAATCGATCGAGCCCCCGGAGAGCCGGGGGGACCCTTCCCCCTTCCCCTTTCCCCGGCTCTTCCCCCATGGTCCCATCTTCCCGCATGACCAGCGGCATCTCCAACTTGTGCCGCAGGCCGATGTCGAAGTCGGTCGCATCGTGCGCGGGGGTCACCTTCACGAACCCCGTTCCGAACGTGGGGTCGACCGCCTCGTCCGCGATGATCGGAATCGCAAGTCCCGCGATCGGAAGCCGGGCCACTTTTCCCACGAAGCCGGCGTGGCGGGCATCCTTGGGGTTGACCGCCACGGCCGTGTCCCCGAGGAGCGTCTCCGGGCGCGTGGTGGCGACCGTGAGGAAGGGCTTGGGCCCCCCCTCCACGGGGTAGCGGATGTAGTAGAGCTTGCCGTCCGTGTCCTTCGATTCGGCTTCCTCGTCCGACAGCGCGGTGCGACAGTGCGGGCACCAGTGGATCACGCGGTGGCCGCGATAGATCAGCCCTTCTTCCCACAGCCGCACAAACGCCTCGCGCACCGCGCGCGAGTACGCCTCGTCCAGCGTGAAGCGCGTGCGGCTCCAGTCGCAGGAGCAGCCGATCACCTTGAGCTGCTCGAGGATGGTGTTCCCGGTCTCCCGGACGAACGCCCACACCCGTTCGACGAACTGCTCGCGCCCGAGGTCGAACCGAGTCTTCCCCTCCTTTGCAACCAGCCGCTCGACGACGTTCTGCGTGGCGATCCCTGCATGGTCGGTGCCGGGGAGCCACAGCGCCTCGCGGCCGCGCATCCGTTCGAAGCGGATCAACACGTCCTGGATCACGTTGTTGAGGCCCTGGCCCGTGTGGAGGATGGCCGTGATGTTGGGCGGCGGCATGACGATCACGTACGGCTTGCGCGACGACTCGACGCGCGCGGTGAACCCGCCGCGGTCGAGCCAGCGCCGGTATAACGGCGCCTCGACGCCGTGCGGGTCGTACTGCGGCGGAAGCTCGAACTTGGGCTGCGGCATTCCTTATAATAAGGTAGAATATTCCCCCATGGCCGACGAATCCAACGTCTTGCCGACCAGCCGCATCGTGCGCTGGGTCGCGATCGGCGCGCTGCTCGGCTTCGCGCTGGCGCTGTACTTCCGCGACGCTCGTACGTTGCCGCCGCTCACCGCCCCCACCGCCGCCTCCGCGACCACGCCGGCCGACCAGCCTGTCAACTGAATCGATGACCGCTCGGGAAATCCGTGTGACGCTCCCGGACGGGAGCGAGAAACGGCTGCCCGCGGGTGCGACCGGCGCCGATCTTGCCCGCGCGATCGGCCCGGGGCTCGCCAAGGCCGCCGTCGCGATCCGCGTGGACGGTCAGGTGTGGGACCTGGCGCGGCCGCTCTCCGACGGCATGAAGGTCGCGATCCTCACCGACAAGGACCCGCAGGCGTTGGACGTGCTGCGCCACTCGTCCGCGCACGTGCTCGCCACGGCGGTCCGCCAGCTGTTTCCTCACGCGAAGATCGGATTCGGACCTCCGATCGAGGACGGCTTCTATTACGACTTCGCGGTCCCCACGCCGTTCACTCCGGAGGATCTGGAGCGGATCGAGGCGAAGATGCACGAGGTCGTGAAGGCGGACCACCCCTTCGTGCGCGAGGAAGTGAACCGCGAGGAGGCCAAGCGCCGCTTCACCGACGATCCGCTCAAGCTCGCGCGCATCGACGACTTGGGCACGAACGAGGTGATCTCGGTC
>Ga0137396_10000411_pt1 | contig 20207 bp, 13 predicted proteins | sample czc16metaG_FD_108284 | JGI IMG/M metagenome (GOLD analysis project Ga0137396, IMG submission 108284) | Vadose zone soil microbial communities from Angelo Coast Range Reserve, California, USA - czcobulk3.16 metaG | ecosystem: Environmental > Terrestrial > Soil > Vadose zone | place: USA...
ATCCTTCGCGCCGAGGGCCTTCAAGCCGTCTGCTGCATCCCGTTGATCCATCACGCCCATACCTTCGGCACGCTCAATCTCGCGAGCCGGCGGCTTGATTCCTTCACTCCGGAAGACGTCGAGCTGCTTCAGCCCGTCGCCGCGCAGGTCGCCATCGCTGTCGAGAATGCACTGGCCTTCAAGGAAATCGAGTCTCTCAAAAACAAGCTCGCCGAAGAAAAGCTCTATCTCGAGGAAGAAATCCGCAGTGAATTCAATTTCGAGGAAATCATCGGCGAGAGTCCCGCGCTTAAGCGCGCGCTGGCTCAAGTGGAGCTCGCTGCTCCCGCCGGCACTACCGTTTTACTCCTCGGTGAAACCGGCACCGGCAAGGAACTCTTTGCCCGCGCCATCCACAACCTCAGCCCGCGCCGCGATCGCACCTTTGTCAAAGTCAATTGCGCCGCTATTCCCAGCGGCCTTCTTGAATCCGAACTCTTCGGCCACGAACGCGGCGCTTTCACCGGCGCTATCAGCCAGAAAATTGGCCGCTTCGAACTTGCTGACCGCGGAACGCTCTTCCTCGACGAAGTCGGCGACCTTCCTATCGAGCTTCAGCCCAAACTTCTTCGCGTCCTTCAAGAGCAGGAATTCGAACGCCTCGGCAGCAATCGCACGCAGCGCGTGGACGTTCGGGTTGTCGCCGCCACCAACGCGGATCTTTCGAAACTCGTCGCCGAGCGCGCCTTCCGCAGTGACCTCTACTACCGCCTGAACGTTTTCCCCATTCAAATCCCCGCGCTGCGGGAACGCGCCGAAGATCTTCCTCTCCTCGTGCGCTACTTCGTCCAGCGATTTAGCCGCCAGCTCAACAAGGACGTCGAGTACATTCCCGCAGACGCCATGGACGCCCTCACTCACTATTTATGGCCCGGCAACGTTCGCGAACTTGAAAACCTCATTGAACGCGCCGTCCTTCTCTCTCCGGGCAAAGAATTGCGCATTCCCTTCGCCGAGCTAAAGTCCGCCTCCATCTCCGGGACGGCCCAACCCGATCCCTCTTCCTCCTTTACTTCCTTAACCTCATCTGCCTCACTAACCTCTTCAATCTCCACCCTCGAAGAAGCCGAACGCCAGCACATCCTTCGCGCCTTGAAGCAAACTCAGTGGCGCATCGCCGGTCCTAAAGGTGCTGCCGTCCTCCTCGACATCAAGCGCACCACTCTCCAGGCCCGCATGCGCAAGCTAGGCATTCGCCGCCCGGTTTAGCCTCTCTTGAGTATCCGGCGTCGCTTTCGTGTCCGGTTTGGTGCACCAGAATGAATTCGCCCGAGATAAGAACAGCCCGCGGACAAGATAAGAAACTTACTCCGTTGGACAACCAGTCTTGTCCAATTCTTGCAGTCTCTTGATAGCTGCCGCGTTCCGCTTCTCAGAAGCCACCAACAAAAGGACTCTGGCCTGGTTGCAATTCTGGGGAACTCCTTCGCCTTTAATGTAGAGCTCAGCCAATGCCGTGGCCGCCGTGCTGTTGCCGGCCTGCACCGATGCCCACAACTGCTGCGGTGTCGCGGAAGTTTTTTTCGGGCTTGCCTTACTGCTCCAGTTTGGCTGAATAGGCGGTCGCGCTGGCAGATTTGACGCTGAAGATTCCGATTTGTTCGGACTTGGATGCCCGCCCATTCCCGCCGCTAGAATCTTCGACGTGCTGGCCCCTGATACTCCTGTTTTATGGTTGGTGCTGCCGAAGATATCTGCGGAGCTCCCGCTTGTGGCAGATGGGCTCGCAGGAACTGGTGGCAAAACTTCTCCTCCACTTTTTTGTGGCGTCGAAACGCTAGATACCGTTCGTGGGGTCGTCTTTTCATGACCACCATTCGAATACTTGATTGCCGCTACAGCGACAGTCACGGAAATACAGATGCCCAGTAACAAGCCCAGAATAAGCTGCCGTCGCTTTGCGGTCCGGAACCTTTGCATGGGGACCAGCTCCCCTGTCGGCGCTACTCCCGCAGGGGGAAGCGAAGCGTTAGAGTCAACGGAATCCTCGCTGCTGGTTAGAATTCCACTGGATAGAATCGGAGCGCGCGGCCTACGGGGCTTCGGCGCAAATCTTTCTGCCTCCATTTCCCCAAGAGCGGGGAATGGAGCGTTGAAAACTCCGGAACCCTCTCTGCTGGACAGAGCCGGGGTGCGCTGCGCACGAGCCTCCGGCGCAAATCTTGTTGCCGCTTCGATTTCCCCAAGAGACGGCAGTGGAGCCATGGAAACTCTGGAATCCTCGCCGTTGGAACCAGCCGGAGCGCGCTGCGCACGAGCCTTCGAAACGAATCTAGCAATCGCGTCCGGTTCTCTGGGTACAACTCTGGAAGGACGGCCTCCTGCGGCTTGAGGCGTGTACCTCTCGTCAGGAGCCTCTCGCGCAATGGGCCTGGAAATCCACTCGCGAATTTGGCGCTCCGCTCGCTCGGGGAGGCGGATAAACCTCAAGCCTCCCAACTTCCTAGTTTCGTCCGTCCATGTAACTTCACCCCACGCGTCGATCCGTTCACTGAGATTGAGCGAAAACCAAAAGTGAATTGGCCCGGTTTGCTCCACGGGAGCAAAGGTATTAAAGCTCAGGCCTCCTTCGGAGACATTCAACACTGCCCCGCCGTCGTCTCGCTCCAATTGGATGAAAGCAAATTTTTCAGGGACTTTCCGGAATGTCCTGCGGCGATCAAGATTCACGTTCATGCGGCTATTAGGATTCATATTTAGCGCGAGGGGTTCCTTATTTTCGGCCAACCTCGAGGGTCGGGGTTAAGGAGATGCCGAATCGGCAAGCCCAGGGTGGGAGTGGGGCTCAGCCTGCAAGCCTCACAGCCCGCAGTATACTTCTAGCGGCGCGGGAGTAAAAGAATTTTTTTTTTATTGGGGCGAGCCTTACCAAGCGAACCCCATATCCCGCAGGCCGTCAAGCAAAGGCTCGGAATCGGCCGCCCCTTCAGCCGCTCCCGCGCCAACTTTTTTCCACATGCAGGGTTCTATTGACAGGTGATCGAGGTACGCTGGTATCCTGAACATCTCACCAGCCGCGCCCAGCCTCCCCACCCCGGGGGAATAGAGGCAGCGAGTCATGAATCCGGAGAAACTCCGCGTCGCGCGGGAAAAGCTAACTCGTGTCTTCCGCTATCTGGAAGCTCTCAACCAGCATCGCAATCCGGCCAAACGCCAGATTCGCGAGCAGCTCTGGAGTCTGTGGTTACACGATCTCCCTGACCACCCCTCCATCAAACGAGGGGCCTCCAAATCCGCCTCCGCGAAAAACAAAGCCGCGGACTCTCAAAATGACGACACCGGCGCCGGCGGATTCGTCCTGAAGGTTCAGCGCCCGTCGCTCACTTCTCCTCCCGAGCCTCCCGCCGCAATAGCGACGTGGCTCGAATCCGGTTGGGACGACCCATCCAACGAGCCTTCCGTCACTGTTTCCCGCAATGAGCCGGACCAACGCGGCGAAACCCGCACCGCCGATTTCGCCGATGAGCCAGTGAGGCTGGCCGCTTTACAGCGCTGGAAGGTGGCGCGCGAGGAATGGGCTAAGACTGAAAAGCCTGCTCGCGCCGCTATGAGAATCTTCGAGACCCTTTACTCCCTCTATGGCCGCATCGACCGCGAAGCCGAGCGCGTCGAGCTGGTTCTCGGTGACGGCATTCTCAGCTGGTGCCGCCCCGAAGGCAGCATCTACCATCCCATTCTCTTGCAACGCCTGCAGCTTCAGTTCAACGCCGCGGTACCCGAATTCACTCTCTCTGAAGCCGATCACCCGGTCGAACTCTATTCCGCGCTCTTTCAATCCATGACCGACGTAGACGGACGCGCCATCGGCCGTTGCCGCGAAGAGCTCGAACAGGAAGGTTTTCATCCGCTCATCAATGGCGCCACTTCCGGATTTCTCAAGCGCCTCGTCGTTCAGCTCTCACCGCGCGGTGAGCTGCTCGAAGACCGCGCACCTGCCCGCGAAGAAAACGATCCGCAAATCGGCCGCGATCCTATTCTATTCCTGCGCGGCCGCACTTTGGGATTCGCCGCCGCCATCGAAGGCATTCTGGCCGACCTTCGCACGCGCGAAGATTTGCCCTGGTCTCTTTTGAATATCGTTGGCGAGGAATCTCCTCTTCCTGACACGGGAGAAACCGATCCTTCGGCGAATCGCTACAGCGAAGTCGACGCGGCGGTTCTTCTCAGCAAGCCGGCAAACCCCGAGCAGATTCGCATTGCCAGGCAACTTGAGGAGTACGGCGGCGTGCTGGTTCAAGGCCCTCCGGGTACGGGGAAAACGCACACCATCGGAAATCTGATCGGTCACCTTTTGGCCCAGGGGAAAAGCGTCCTTGTCACCAGCCACACCACCAAGGCCTTGCGCATGGTGCGCCATCACATCGTTCCCGAACTTCGTCCACTCTGCGTCAGCCTTCTCGAAAGCGATTTGGACAGCCGCAAACAATTGGAAAGCGCGGTCGGCTCCATTGCGGAACGGTTGTCGCGTGCCGACGCCGGATCGCTCGAAATCGAATGGAAAAAATTGGAAGCTGAGCGCACGGACCTGTTGAAAAAGCTCGACGACGTCCGAAACCAGTTCGCCGACGCCCGTGCCGACGAATATCGCGACATTGTCATAGCGAGCAAGTCCTTGGCTCCGGCCGACGCCGCCCGCAAAGTCGCCCAGGAAAAAGACACGCTCGGTTGGATTCCCGGGCCTGTCGCTGCCGTGGCTCCCCTGCCTCTTTCACCGGGTGAATTGGCCGACCTTTACCGCACCAATGTCACCGTTTCTCGCGAAGACGAAGCCGAACTTTCCGGGCACCTCCCCGAACTTCACGATCTACCCAGGCCCGAAGACTTCGAAGGCTCCGTCAGCGAGCGCACTCGCCTCGGCATGGAAGATCTCGATCTGCGATCCGATCTCTGGCAATCCGGCGCGGCTCAAGGCTCGCCCGATGAGTTGGAATCCCTCGCTGCCAGCCTGACCCAGGCTGTCGATCCGCTTTCTGGAAAAGACAAGTGGAAGCTCGCCGCTGTTTACGCCGGCAAGTATGGTGACGCGCACCGCCAGCCCTGGGACCAATTGGTTGGTTTCGTCCGCCGCGTTCATCGCGAAGCTGCCAACGCCCGGGAATCTTTCCTCAAATTCGGCCCGCAGCTTTCTAATGAACATCCGCTTGAGGATCAGGAACGCATCGCTGGCGAAATCCTCATCCATCTCGAAGGTGGCGGCAAGCTCGGCTCCTTCGCGCTTCTCACTCACAAGGCATGGAGCCACTTCATCGAAACAACAAAGATCAAGAATGCCCGCCCGCGTCTCCCGGAGCACTTTCAAGCCCTGCGCCAGCTTGCGCGTCTCATGAACTTGCGGCAGGACCTCGCCGGCCGCTGGGACCGTCAAATGGCCTCCCTCGGCTCACCACCCTCCAGCGAAATGGGCGAAGAAGTCGAAAAAACGCTCATGCAGTTTTGTGATGCCATCGAAAACTGCCTCGGCTGGCACCAGCACACTTGGCTCCCGCTGCAACAGCAACTCGAAGATCTCGGCTTTCGCTGGGAAAAGTTTCTTGCCGAACAACCCCCGGTCGTTGGGGCTGACGGCGAATTAGTTCGCATCGGCAAGGCAGTCACTCAATCCCTGCTTCCTATCCTCGACTCGCGTTACAAGAAGCTGAAGCTGCTCCAGCTCGAGGAAGAAATCCGCGATCTCAAAAATCGCCTCAAGCTTGCCGCTCGTGCCGCCAAGTCCTCCAAAGTCATTTCCAAGCTCCTCTCAGCTGTGAAGGATGAGGATTCCAACGACTACCGCGATGCCTATGAGCGCCTGCTCGAACTCAAGAGCCGTCAGGCCGATCTCGATGTTCGCCGCGCACTCGTCGCCAAGCTCGAAAGCGCCGCGCCTTCATGGGCCGCCGCCATTCGCAATCGCACCGGCGCCCACGGCCGTGGTGAGCCGCCCCGCGACCCTGCAGCTGCCTGGACTTGGCGCCAGCTCAACGACGAACTCGACCGCCGCGCGAGCGTTTCACTCGAAGCGCTCCAGAGCAAGAGCGACAAATTTCGCGAACAGCTTCGCCGCGCCACCGTCGGCCTAATTGACAAGCGCGCTTGGTCCGCTCAGGCCCGCCGTACTTCCGCCCGCCAGCGTCAGGCTCTCGTCGGCTGGCTGGACACCATTCGCCGCATCGGCAAAGGTCACGGCATCCGCGTTGGACTTCTTCGCGCTGAAGCCGCCAGGAAAATGTCCGAATGCCGCAGTGCCGTTCCCGTCTGGGTCATGCCGCTCTCTCGCGTCGTCGAAAACTTCGACCCGCGCACCACGCGCTTCGACGTGGTCATCATTGACGAAGCCAGCCAAAGCGACGTTATGGCCCTGGTCGCTCTCTATCTCGGCAAGACCGTCCTCGTCGTCGGCGACCACGAGCAAGTCAGCCCTTCCGCCGTCGGCCAGGATCTCGGCATCATCCAAAACCTCATCTTCCAGTACCTCCCGGGAATCCCCAATTCCGATCTCTACGATGGCCAAATTTCTATCTACGATCTCGCGCGCCAGTCCTTTGGTGGCACTACTTGCCTGGTCGAACATTTCCGCTGCGTCCCGGAAATCATCCAGTTCAGCAATTTGATTTCCTACGATTACCGCATCAAACCTTTGCGCGATGCCAGCCGCGTTCGGCTCCGTCCTCACACCATCGCTTATCGTGTTTCCGGCTCCAGCCGTGACGGCAAAATCAATCGTCAGGAAGCGCTTGCCACCGCCTCGCTCCTTGTCGCAGCTATCGAGCAGCCCGAATACAAGAAGAATGATGCCGGGCAGCCCACCAGCTTCGGCGTCGTTTCACTGGTCGGCGATGAACAAGCCATCGAGATTGACAATCTTCTCCGTTCTCATCTCTCGCCCGACCGCTACGAACTTCATCGCCTTCTGTGCGGTAACGCCGCTCAATTCCAAGGCGACGAACGCGACGTCATCTTCATTTCTCTGGTTGACACCGCGCAGCGCGGCCCGCTCTCGCTTCGCGATCAGGAATTGTTCAAGCAGCGCTTCAACGTCGCCGCCAGCCGCGCTCGCGACCAGATGTGGATTGTCCACTCCCTCAGTCCCAATAACGATCTCAAGGCCGACGACCTTCGCCGCCAGTTGATCGAACACGCCCAGGATCCCAGCCGCCTCATGCGCGCGCTCGATGAGAAGGAAAAGCGCACTCAGTCCGCCTTCGAACGCGAAGTCATGAAGCGCCTCATTGCTGCCGGTTATCACGTTGCTCCGCAATGGCGCGTGGGTGCCTTTCGAATCGACTTGGTCGTGGAGGGCGACGGCCGCCGTCTGGCCATCGAGTGTGATGGCGATCGCTATCATCCGCTCGAAAAACTTCCAGAAGACATGGACCGCCAGTCCGTTCTCGAGCGCATGGGCTGGATTTTCACGCGCATTCGCGGCACGGAATTTCTCCGCAATCCAGATCGCGCCATGAAGCCCGTTTTCGAAAAACTCCAGATGCTTGAAATTTCTCCCAACGGCGGCGCTTCCGAGGCCCCCGCGAAGAAACAGCCTCCCGTCGATCTCATCGAACGCGTCATCCGCCGCGCGGAAGAACTTCGCACCAAGTGGTCGGCCTCCGCGGAATCCTCCTCTCGCCGCCAGCGGGAGGTTCGTGAAGTGCCGCAGCTCGACCCGGCTGTTTGATTGCGTCTACTTCAGTTCCGTGTTGATTAGGTTCGCCAATCGCGCGCCCGCCAGCGCGATTCGCTGTTTGGCTAGGCTTTTGGCCGCGTTTTTGTACGCGCTCGTCAGCGAAAACGGCCCATCTCCCGCCGCGACAGGAGATTGATAAACGGTTTGTTGTGCGGCTTGAAAACTTTCCGCAATCCACACCTTCTCATCGGACTTCGCCGCCAGCCCCGGATCAGCCGCCGGCAGGCTCTTCGCGGCTTTGATCACCGGTTTGATTACTGCTTGCGCGCTTGCCCCCGTGCCGAGCAGGTCGTCCCAAAACGCGTGCAGCTCCTTCGCGCATCCCTTGCATTGCAGCTTCACTTTGTTTCCGCCGTTGTCGCCACGCGGGTCCGTGCTGCTCACGCGCGTCGCGCAGTGCAGCGGTTGGTGCACGTCTCCTACCAGGTGTAGCAGCCACGTCAAATCGTAGGACTTCAGCTTGTCATCATTGGTTGACGCCAGTACTCCGCGGAAGAGCGCGATCCGTTCCTCTGCGTTCGGCGTTGGAATCGCCGGCAACGCCGTTCCGTCGGTCGTGAACGGCGTGTCCACGAAATGAAAATACCTGTGCCGCAATAGATCCGTGTAACCGGTGTTTTGGCTGGACGGTGCTCCGTCCGGAGTGTTTCCGCCATTACTCCCGTCGTCGCGGTATGTGCTGTCACCTTTGATTTCGTCCGCCCACTGTGCCGCCAGCATGAACACCATCATGTCCGTGTCCGCCTGCGACGTTCCCGCCGGTACCCAACCTTTCCATTCGCTGTATTTCGGGTTCAGCTTCAGCAGATCATTCACTCGCGTTTTCGCTTGCGGCGTCAGTTTCTGGTACGCCACATACGCCACCGCCATATGCCCGAAGCTATCCCATCCATACGCCGGCAAACCGAGTCCCCCGGCCAGCACCAGCGCCCCTATAACCAGAAGCATCCTCTTGCCCATAATTCACCTCCATACGAGCCTTATCTGCATTTCTTTACGCGGCCGCAAACTACCAATGGAAAGAGGACCGTCCAGAGCCCCTGGGGACACTGTCATGTAGTGCTCCCGGCCGCGGATTCGTTTCACCGGCGGCATGGTTTCCGTGCGGTCGCCGTCCGGCATTCTTCAGCTATACTTCACTCCACAAAGCGCTTGGGCACCCTTACCCAGGAGATGTCGTGAAAAAATGCGCACTCAATCTTATCATCCTCTTTTTTCTCGCCGTTCTTATCTCCAACTCCTTGCAAGCTTCGTCTCTATCGCCGCCTATTACCGCTTCGGGCCAGTCCGGAGTTACTCCTGCAACTCGATCGTCCGCCCCAGCCACCGTGCCATCTCAGCCTAAGAACAGAATTACTGCCTACACCCTCCCGCCCGACCTCTACCGCAAAGCCCGCAACCGCGGTCGCATCGGTTTTGCCTCACGCATCATTGGCTTTTTCTACGGCCTCTTGGTTCTCTGGTTTATCCTGCGCCGGAGACTTTCTGCCAAATTTCGCGATTGGGCGGAAAAATTTTCTCGTAACCGCTTCCTCCAAGCGTATGTTTTCACTGCGCTCCTCGTATTGACCATCGGTGTTCTCCAGCTTCCCCTCGACGTCTTTCATGAGTCGGTCTCGAAACTCTACAAAATCTCCGTCCAATCCTGGCCCTCCTGGATAGCGGATTGGGCCAAAGCCCAGCTCCTCACCATCATCATCGGCGGTTTGCTCGTTTGGATTCTTTACGCCGTCATTCGCAGGAGCCCCCGCCGCTGGTGGTTCTATTTCTGGATCATCTCTCTGCCGCTCCTTTTGTTCGGCATCTTCATTTCGCCCTACGTGATCGACCCTCTCTTCAATAAATACGAACCTCTCTCTATCAAGGCCCCTCAGCTCGTCCCCGAGCTTCAGCGCGTCACACGCCGCGCCGGCCAGGAAGTTTCCCCCGACCGCATGTTCTGGATGAAAGCCAGCGACAAAACCGTCGCCACCAACGCTTCCGTTAATGGCTTCGGCGCTTCCAAGCGCATCATTATTTGGGACACCACCATCGCGCAGGAAACCACCGATGAAGTACTCACTGATTTTGGCCACGAAATGGGCCACTACGTCTTGGGTCATGTCTGGAAGGGATTTCTGTTCTTCGCCGCTATGATTTTCGTTCTGTTCTACCTCGGCTACCGCTCCATCGGTCGGCTGCTCTCGCGCTCCGGCGCTTCCTGGGGCGTACGTTCCCTCGACGAGTGGGCTTCGCTCCCCGCGCTTCTCTTGCTTCTGACTTTCTTCGGTTTCGCATCCGACGCCATTGGCAACACCTTCAGTCGCTATACGGAACACCAAGCCGACATCTACAGCCTGGAAGTCACCCACGGCATCGTTCCTGACCCTGGCCAGGCCTTCGCGCATTCATTCCAGATTTACGGCGAAACCGTTCTGGTCGACCCTGACCCCAACCCCGTCGACGTCTTTCTCTTCTTCGATCATCCCCCCGTCGCCGACCGCATTCACCTCGGCGTCACCTACGACCCTTGGTCAAAGGGCCAATCGCCACAGTTCGTTAAATGAGCACCCTCGCTAAACGGCTGGCTCTCACCGTTTTTTAACTTGGCATCCGTTCCGTTTGAATGTAAATTCTCTTAGCCAGCCCGCTGAGGTGCGCATGAAACTTTTCATCGGCGTGTCCCTGGTGGCCGTCGCTCTTTTCTCTCTTGCTTCAACGCTCCCTGAAGCTCCCACCGGCTTCGACAATAAGACCAACGGTCTCGCGGACGACGCCACCCACGCCGCCGATCAAGCCAAGTTCGAGGAAACGGAAGCCATCTCCGACGGCCTGGGCCCGCTCTACAACGCGCAATCCTGCCGAGAGTGCCACCAAAACCCCACCTCGGGCGGCTCCAGCCAGGTCAGCGAACTTCGCGTGGGCCACCGTGGTCCCCACGGCGAGTTCGTAAGTCCCGATATTCCCATTGCTCGCGGAACGGAGATCATCAAAGGTCGCTCGCTCGTGAACGACCGCGCCATCTGTCCGAACGCTGCCTTCCCCGGCACGGAAATTCAGGAACGCGTCCCGGACACCGAAAAAATCCGCACTTTCCGCATATCGCTCAATGTTCTGGGCGATGGTTTTGTCGAAGCTGTCGCCGATCAAACTTTCATTGACCTCGCCGCCGAGCAGTGCAAGAAGAACCACAACAAGATCTGCGGCCAGGTGCTGCATGTCCCCATCGTCGAAGCTCCCGGCCAGACCGCCGTCGGCCGCTTCGGCTGGAAAGATCAGCAAGCCAGTCTTTTGTCCTTCTCCGCTGACGCTTATCTCAACGAAATGGGGGTCACCAGCCGCCTCCAGCCCGACGAAGTCACCAATCTTTGCAACACTGTCAGCGAGCCCAATGACAAGCCAGGTACCGACGGCCTCTCCGATATCGATCATTTCGCCCGCTTTATGCGCGCCACCGAAGCGCCCGCCCGCGATGCGCAACTGGCGCAGACCACCAACGCGCGCCATGGCGCTGAATTATTCGACAAAGTTGGCTGTGATACCTGTCACGTTCAGACCCTGACCACCGCCCCGGCGGGAACAAAGATTAATGGTGGGACCCTAACCATTGATCCCGCCCTTGGAGGCAAGCAATTTCATCCCTACGGCGACTTCCTCCTCCACGATGTCGGTACCGGCGACGGCATTGTCCAGTCCATGACCGAGCATTACGGCAAGAACATGTACCGTATCACCTGGAAAAATCTCTCTATCCCGGAATACAACAATACTGCTAATAAAATCCGCACCGCCCCGCTCTGGGGCGTTCGCTTGCACTCTCGTCTTATGCACGACGGCGCTTCCGTCACGCTGCTCGATGCCATCCTCCGCCATCGCGGCGAAGCCGAGCACGTCACCGACAAATTCGAAAAGCTCAAGCCCGCCGACAGGGAAGCTCTTCTCGAATTCCTGCGCTCGCTCTAGACCATTAGGCCTGCCGCCCTGGTCTATACGATCCTGCTGTCCGCCCGTACAGTTATTGTTTACGCAAAGCCCCTTTCCGAACCGCCTTTTTCTTCTTCTTTCTTTGCTAGTCTGTAGATACGAAACGACATACCCCGCCCAGGAGGTTTTTGAACGCTCATTGCTGCGGGGCGCGTCGATTTTCTTGATCGATTGTGGCCGCCGAACGGCCATCTTAATTTTTCCGCCTTCCATGGCGATGAGGAGCATGACGTGAAACTGGCATCTACTTTTCTTGTCGCAACGGGAATCCTGGGAATGCTAGCTGCTTCCGCGCTCGGTCAAGCGCCACCCTCCGCCAGCCCCGCCAAGAGTGTTTCCCGCACCACCAAAGCGGTCAATTACCGCCGCGCCGGCACCGCCAAAGTCGATTTTCAAGGCACCGAATTGATGCAGCAGGCCAGCGGCGAAGCCCGCGTCCAGAACAAGGGCAGCCGCACGGAAATCGATGCAAAATTCCTGGGCCTCGATGAAGCCACTAAGTTCGGCCTCGAATATCTGACCTATGTTCTATGGGCCGTCTCTCCTGGAGGCCGCGCCGTAAATCTCGGCGAGGTTGTTCTGAAAAATGGCGCCGGTGAAGTGAAAGCTATCTCCGACATGCAAACGTTCGGCATGATCGTCACCGCCGAACCGTATTTTTCGGTCACGCAGCCGGGCAATACCGTGGTTCTCGAAAACGTTTTCGGCCCCGCTACTCTCGGCAAGGTCGAAAACATCGACGCCAGCTACGAACTTCTCGGCCGCGGCATCTATTCTTCTTCCAACACTAAAATCGAAAACGCCATTTTTGGCATCGACCGCAAAACGCCGCTCGAACTTTTTGAAGCGCGCAACTCCCTGCGCATCGCGCACATCGCCCTGGCTGACAAATACGCCGCTTCCACACTCGCCAAAGCCGAACAGCAGCTCAAGAATGCCGAAGACATTTACGCGCGCAAGAGCGACAAAAAATCCGTCATCGCCGCCGCTCGCGAAGTTGTCGAAACCGCCGAAGAAGCTCGCGTCATGGCCGTAAAACAAAAGGCCGAAGAAGATGCCAACGCAAAAATTGCCGCGGACAAAAAAGCCGCCGAGGACCGCGAAGCCAAAGCTCGCGCCGATGCCATCGCTGAAGTTCAGCGCCGCAAGGACGCCGAGCTAGCTCGCCAGCAGGCCGAAACCGCCAAGGCTGAAGCTCTTCGCATGCAGCAGGAAGCCCAGCAAGCCGCCGCCGCCGCCGCGCGTCAGCAAGCCGAAGCCGAAAAAGCCAGCGCCGCCGCCTTACTCCAGCAGCAAGCTGCGCAAGCCGCCGCCGATCAAGCCGCAAAAGACCGGGCCTCCGCTCAAGCTCAGCAGCGCGCCGCCGAAGCCGAAACCGAAAAAGCCCGCCAGGCCGCCGCGCAAGCCGAAGCCGAAAAAGCCCAGCTTCGCGCCCAGCTTCTCTCGCAGTTGAATTCCATTTTGCAGACCCGCGATTCCGCTCGCGGCCTCATCGTCAACATGTCCGACGTGCTCTTCGACACCGGCAGCTACACGCTCAAGCCCGGCGCCCGCGAAAAACTCGCCAAAATCTCCGGCATCGTTCTCGCGCATCCCGGTCTCTCGCTCCAAATCGAGGGCCACACCGACAGCGTCGGCGGCGACGATTTCAATCAGCAACTCTCCGAGCGCCGCGCCGATTCCGTCCGCGACTTTCTCGCCGAACAAGGCGTAGCGCCGTCTTCCATTACCGCGCACGGCTTCGGCAAGACGCAGCCTGTCGCCTCCAACGACACGCCCGAAGGCCGCCAGCGCAACCGCCGCGTCGAGCTTGTCGTCAACGGCGACGCCATCGGCAACACGGCCGTGGCCTCCGCCGCTCCCGCGTCACGGTAAATAACCCTTCGTACTCTCTTTTCCCTTGTAGGGGGCGAACTTCAGTTCGCCCTATTTTCTCATTTGTAGGGCCGGCCTGGAGTTTACCCCGGCTCCTGTCGGGGAGGCCGGCTGCGCCCCTAACGTCTCCGCCTCCCGTTCTTCTCCTCACTTGGTACCAAATTGTCCTCCTCTTCCCGTTCCTCTGGCCTCTCGCTTGCCACCACAGGTCGTGCGCAGCTCTGCCCGCATCCCCAAAGAAATCCCCATCCTCCTGATCGGCTCCGATCTGGACGGCCGCATGTTTTCCGAGCGCGCTACCACTGTTCTCCTCAGCCTTCACGGCGCCGGCGTTCTTTCCCGCCACAAGCTTTCCCCCGAACAGGAGCTCATCCTCAAGGTCCCCCGACGGCTTCGAACAGTAGCCCACCACTGTGCCGCAGCCCTCACCCAATTTCGAATTTCTATTTTCGATTTTCCAAACCTTCGACCCTCCTGAGCCCCGCAGGGCCTGCTTCTCACCGCTCTCCTTGACCGTTCCCCCTCGCAGGTGTAGAGTCCGCCCACTAGGATCCTTCCCAGCACTTCCCGATCGAAGGAGGAATGTATGTCTTTTCGCAGAGCCCTCTGGGCCTTTGCTGTCGTCATGTGCTTGGCAGCGCCTATCGCTGTCCAAGCGCAGGGAGACTATTTAGATGTTTTCGTCGTCAAAGTGAAGCCGGAAAAACTCGCCGATTTCCAAGCCCTCACCAAAAAATGGGCTGACGCCAATCGCCGCAATAATGGCGACCGTTGGCTCGCTCTCGAAGCCGTCTATGGTGAAGGCAATGTCTACCAGTTCACCAGCACTCGCAAGGACTACGCCGATATCGACAAAGCCAACGAAGCCGTCATGGCCGCTGTCAATAAAGCCTTTGGCAAGGCTGCTGCCGATAAAATGGGGCAGGACTTCAACAACTGTGTGGTGTGGTCCCGCACCGAACTCCGCCGCCGCCGTTGGGACCTCAGCAGCAAGGCCCCTCAGGACGCCGAGGCTTACGCCAAACTCCTTGGCGAATCCCGCCTCTTGCGTACCACCGCCGTGCACATTCGTCCGGGCCACGTCCCCGACTTCGAGGCTCTCATTAAGGAAGTTAAGCAGGCTGGCGAAAAGAACCCTAATACCCAGCCGGTATTTGTTTCCCAGGTCATCGAAGGCACCAAAGGCGCCACCTTCTACGTGTCCTCGCTGCGCTCCTCGATGGCCGGCTTCGACCACAATCCCACCATGCGCGACATCCTCGGCGACGAGGGTCTCAAAAAATTCCAGCAAATGAACGCGGATGCCGTCGAGATCGCTGAGTCCACCCTCTATCGCTTCAACCCCGACCTCAGCAATCCTCCCGACGAAATCGCAAAAGTCGCCGCCGACTTCTGGCACCCCAAAGCCATGATGGCCGCCACGGCCAAACCCAAAGCCGCCACCATGGAACCTGCTTCCACCAAGGAGCCTGTAAAGAAACCTTAGCCATACGGCTAGAAGTCACCCAGCAGAATCGGCCAGGTGGCACAGACGTCACTCTGTGCCACTGGCCCCATATCCCCGATACCGGACCGCTAGCCGGAGTCGATCCGTAAGTTAAGTTAGGTTTTGGGTGCCCTATATGCGGGTTTTGCGTGTGGGGTCTTTGAAGTTTCCAGCCCTCGGCTCTAGGCCTGACCCGCGATCTTTCCAATTTTCCATTGACAAAAAGAGAGTCTCAGCGTACAGTATTTCTTGGGTAATATCGTGCCCAGACCGGAGAGCGCCAGCCACCTTGCTGGCGTTTTTACTTTGTAGAGCCTGCTTTTGGGCCTAAGTCCTCTATTCGCAACACTTGCAAAACAGACCGGCATTTGCACAATTTTGGAGCAAACAACTTGTTTAGATGCAACTTACAAAAAACACAGGGGAGAGGGATGTCATGGTCAACTAGCACTGGAGCCGGAAAGCCATCACTCCCTTGCAGGCTGCCATCTCCGGGATGCTACAATCCGCCGACCAAGTCACTCGACTCCACGGTTTACCGGAGGCTGCCAATGCATCGCTGCATCCTAACCCCGCTCGCCCTCGCCTTGGCGTTATGTATGCCTGCTTTCTCCCAGGAGCATCCTGAGCACGTTGGCCCCGCCAAGGCCAAATCCGCCACCCTCATGACCGGCTACGGCACTTGGCATCACCCGGTCTCCACCAAGAACGCCCAAGCACAAGCCTTCTTCGATCAAGGCCTGCGGCTCATCTATTCCTTCAATCACGACGAAGCCGCGCGCTCCTTCCATCGCGCCGCCGAGCTGGACCCCAAACTGGCCATGGCCTATTGGGGCATCGCCGAAGCTGTAGGCCCCAACTACAACGATCCCGCTAGCGAAGGCCGTTTTGTGCAGGCCCACGCCGCCATCGAGAAAGCGCAGACGCTCGTCGCCGATGCTTCCGAAAGCGACAAGGCATACATCGCCGCCCTGGCCATGCGCTTTCCCGCCGATCCTAAATCCGATTTGCGCGCCGCCGCGGAACAGTATCGCGATGCCATGCGCGACGTGGTGAAGCGCTTCCCCGACGATCTCGATGCCGCCACGCTGTTCGCCGAGGCCGGAATGAACCTGCATCCCTGGGGGCTCTGGCGCCCGGACGGGTCGCCGGAAGAGGGCACGGCGGAAATTGTCTCCACGCTGGAGTCAGTGATTCGCCGCGAGCCCAATCATCTTGGCGCGATTCACTATTACATCCATTCGGTCGAGGCTTCCTCCTCGCCGGAACGCGCTTTGGCGGGAGCGAACCGCCTGGCGCAACTTGCTCCTGCCGCTGGACACGTCGTGCACATGCCCGCGCACATCTACATCCGCACCGGCGATTACGAAGCCGCGGTGAAAACCAATCAGAAAGCCGCGCTCGCCGATCAGGCCTACCTCAAGGCCACGGGGGCCCAAGGCATCTACTCCATGATGTACTACAGTCATAATCTGCATTTCATCGCCATGGCTGCGGCTATGAACGGCAACTATCTCGAGTCCCGCCGCGGCGCGCAGTTGCTCGCGGCCAACGCGGGTCCGCACGTGAAAGAGATGCCGCCGCTCGAAGGTTTCATGACCGTGCCGCTGGCCGTCGAAGTGCGTTTTCACAAGTGGAATGAAATCCTGAAAGCGCCGCAACCCGACCCGGCCATGCACACCGCCACGGTGTTCTGGCATTTCGCTCGCGGTCTGGCCCTTGCTGGCACGGGAAAACTGGACGAGGCGGAAGCCGAGCATAAGTTTGTTGCCGAAGCGGAGGAGAAGACGTCGCCGGACGCCATCTTCCAGATGCCCATCAACAACAAGACCAAGGACATTCTGAAAATCGCGGAAAATGTGCTTGGCGCGAAAATCTCGCTCGCGAAAAACGATATGGACGCCACGGTGAGCCAGCTTCGCGCCGCCGTCGCCATTCAAGATTCTCTGAAGTACGATGAGCCGCAAGACTGGTTCTATCCCGTGCGCGAATCCCTTGGCGCGGTGCTGCTGAAAATCGGTGATGATGCCGGAGCTGAAGAAACCTTCCGCGCGGACCTCGACCGCAATCCCCGCAACCCGCGCTCGCTCTTCGGCCTCGAGCAAGCCCTGAAGGCCATGGATAGGAGCTACGACGCGGGTTTCGTCCGCAAACAGTTTGACGCCAACTGGAAGGGCGCCACGCGCCCGACCGTCGACGATCTCGTCTAACCCTTCAGCCGACTCTTAACTTTCAACTCTTAACTCCTTCTTAGCGAAAACAAAAAAAGAGGGAGCCAACTTCGCCCCCTCCTCGTAACGCAACCGTCGCAATCAGCTATTTATGGCCGGAGTGCGTGATCCGCGCCATGATGTCGCGCCGGCTGTCTAGCACGGTAGAGCCTGCGAATTCCGCGCGCTCCGCCGCACTCCACTTAGCCATCGTCGCATTAATGGCTGCCGCCCACTTGTCCATGCCTTCGGCATTGGGATAGGTGATGACCACGCAGCGCGTCGACTGTGCCGCAGTGTTAACGTACTGCTCATCGACGCCGTAGTACGTCGCCACGCCCTTCTTGATCTGTTCCTCAAACGTCGGCACCAGGAGCTTCTTCAGCGTTGCCGTGTAATTCCCCGGGTTGTCCGCCTTGGCATTCGAGCAGACCACCCGCAGGTACGCTGGTGTTCCGCCGCCCATGCGGTACATCGAAGTCTGCATCAGGAAGTCCTCGTGCCTGGTGGCTGCGACTTGCCCGGGCCGCGGACCGGCCTTGCGGATTTCGTCCAGCACCTTCATCAGCCCCGAAATCGATGTCGAGGACCACGCCGCACCGTGCGAATATCCATCCACCGTGTGTACGACTTGCTCAAAGGTGGACCAGCTTAGGATGGTCCCGTCGGCTGTCAACTTTTCTAGGATTGGAACGACCGTCTTCTCAGTATCCTCCGAATATCCCGCCCAATTCGCCCGTGGGACTTGGAACTGGCTTACAAACGTGTACACCGTAGGCGTCGGTTCCATTTGGGGAAGAGCCGCCGGTACAAGCATCACTGCCAACACAATCACAAACAGGCCCGCTATCCGTTTCTTCATTATTTGAATCCTCCTGGACTCTCTGGCAGGCCGCGGGGCGCAACACACTTGAATGTCGCTCTTTCGTCGCTCAAATCGCGGAGTTCGCGGTTGGTGCGGGATATGGCGTTCGTTCTAGTGGCTAACCTGGGAAAAGGGGGCTTGCGCCCGGGGTTCCGACCAGTGTGCAAAGACGGTATGCCCCCACCTTCGCAATGTCAATCGAATTCCTCCGCGCGCTCTTGCGAGGGGATGGTCTGCTAGTTCGCCGGGTCGCTGATCTTTAGTTCAACTTCAGCTTTCGGCGGCGGCTTCCGAAGTTGCAATTCAGGACGGAGAACTTGCACGGTGATCAACACAAAGATGACCACCATCAACGCGACTAACAGTACTGAAGAAATGATTCTATACCGGTGCCCCAGTCCGCCGAGCGCAATGAGCGCCATCATGAAGGAACTCAGTGCAACAAGGTAACGGGGACTTTTCCTTTCCAGCTTTGCTGCGCAATGCGGACAAGCAAGCCACCTCCATGCATCCGTATTCATGTAAAACGGCATGGCAACTTCGTGCTCGCAAGCGGGGCACTTCGCCATGGAGAACACCCCTTTCGCTGATGCACCTAATGTGCCGCGCCTCTTCCGCTGCGTCAATGGAACCGATGGACACTGTTCGCACTGAGCACCGCTGAACAGCACTGTGCGTCGCCTTTCTCGCACTTGTCCCAAGCCCCATTTCTCGTCTGCCACTCAGGGATTTACCTGACTCTGATTTCAGGAACGCGCCGGATTCTATTTCCTCTTCCGCATCCCTACTCTGCCAACCACAATGATTACGACTCTCCTTCCCCTAGGCGTCCGCGAGGAATCTGCCAATCCTGTTGCCGTGCCGCTATGCAGTGAGCTCGCAAGAATTCCAAGGTCGGAGCCCCGCGCCGCCCTAAACGCGCTCCTGTGGATCACCAGCCTTCACAAGCCGGGAGTTTTTGAAATCGTTCCCACCGAGAATGTCAGCAGAATGGGGATTCAGTTGGTCACGCAGAGGTTTTGGGAGCCTGGCGAAGTGGTGCTCGTTTCCTCCCCACCTGGACTTTGCCAGCAAGGCTCGGTCGTTTATTGTAGGAAGCTCCCTAGCGACGAGCATGTTCTGGGTATTCGGCTCCACGCGCCGGTCGAACATTGGATCCAGATATTCGGACTTGTGACCCCCTGACGAGCCTGGCCGAACAAGCATTCCACATTCCGATTATCCCTTGCGCTACAGCCCGCTCTTTTCATTTCGCAAAAAAGGGCGGGCGCCCTCGCCCCAACTCGGAACGAATCACGCCCGCCCATTCGGCGCAGTGTGTGAAGAGTCGGAAAAAAAATCTCAGCCCTTCACGTTGATGGTTACAGGTTCAGAAAGCTCAAACTTAACCGGCGTCTCCGCCCTCAGTTTGATGTCTTTCTTTCCTGTCACTAACGCAACCGTCGCTCCGGCTCCCGCACCCACGGGTCCGCCAATTAGCGCGCCGGTTCCGCCGCCAGCCAGGGCGCCAATCACAGCTCCCCCAGCGGCTCCGCCACCGATCCACGCCCAGTTGCGTTTCTTGTGGTCCCGGCCGATCCTCGGGTGCGAGAAGGTACGGACATCGTAGTTCTGCCCGTTCACGTTCACGGTTTGCAGCGCAAGCTGCAACCGCGCCCGGCCCATCAACCTTCCGGATTGCCGCGAGTCCACTACCAACCCCTCAGCGTGGGCGCCTTGAGGGATCACTATCTTTCCGTTCACCACCACCGGATCGGAGACCGTTGCATCAAAGTGGTCTCCCGGTCTGCTCTGGTTTGTCGCAAGCGCTTGGTCCAGAGTCACACGAATTGCCGTGCGTTCTGGCAGCATCACGGGGTCTGTGCTATCCCGGAGCGTGGCGGCAGACAGCGTCAACGCTGCCGCCAGCACGAGTGCGACCCCGATCATAAGGTAGTGCCGTTTGGTGAGAATCATAAGCACCTCCCACCACTTTGGACGCACCGCTTCCGCCTTACGCTGCCCTTGTAACAAACTCAAAATAAAGTGGATAGTGTTTTTCCCGCTCGGGTTCAGTGGCAAATCCTTCAGGACCTGTGAAGTTTTGGAGTACTGCAAGTACTAATGGAA